>Ga0101941_1000934_pt1 | contig 30325 bp, 30 predicted proteins | sample DewCreD2012metaG_3_FD_75242 | JGI IMG/M metagenome (GOLD analysis project Ga0101941, IMG submission 75242) | Hot spring sediment bacterial and archeal communities from British Columbia, Canada, to study Microbial Dark Matter (Phase II) - Dewar... ...
TGACCCTGGTGGGGCCCCGGGTGGAGCCGGGCCAGAAAGCGCCCGATTTCCGCGTGGTGGACACGGACCTCAAGCCCCGGACCCTGTCCGATTATGCCGGCCAGGTGCTCCTCATTGCTTCGGTTCCGTCGCTGGATACGGGGGTATGCGATGCGGAGACGCGCCGCTTCAACCAGGAGGCGGTGCAGTTCGGGCCGGATGTGCGGGTGCTGACGGTGAGCATGGACCTGCCCTTTGCCCAGCGGCGCTGGTGCGGGGCTGCCGGGGTGGACCGGGTGGTGACGCTGTCGGACCATCGGGAGGCTTCCTTCGGCACCGCGTACGGAGTGCTCATCAAGGAACTGCGCCTTCTGGCCCGGGCCGTGTTCGTGGTGGACCGGGCCGGGATGGTGCGGTACGTGGAGTACGTTCCCGAGGTCACGCAGCACCCCAACTACGAGGCCGCCATCCAGGCGGTGCGCCAGGCCAGCGCCAGCGCATAAGGGGGTCCGACCCTATCCTGCCTGGGCCCGCGGGGCGTCGGGCGGGAAGGTAGTGGGCTTCGGGAAGGAGCCAGGGAAGAGGCGGTCGGGCCATCATGGCGGCCGCCTCTTCCTGTACCTTGACAGCGAACACCTGTTTGCCTAGCATGGACCCCAGCAGCCGCCCGGGGAGGGTGCGGCATGGTCGGGGGCTTCACCCGCTGGAGCTGGCGGGGCGGCAGGGTCATCGGCGTGGAAAGCTCTGCGGCGATACATGGGGTCGTGGGCATGCCCTTTCGCTGGGCCTTCAACCCGTACCGGGGATGCACCCACGCCTGCCGGTACTGCTATGCCCGGGTAACCCACGAGTACCTGGGTTACAACAGCGGCCAGGACTTCGAGCGGCTCATCCTGGCCAAGGTGAACGCGCCGCAGCTTCTGGAGCGGGAGCTGAGCCGGCCCCGCTGGGGCCGGGAGGTGGTGGCGGTGGGCACTGCCACCGACCCGTACCAGCCGGTGGAAGGGCTGCTGAGGCTGACCCGGCGGTGCCTGGATGTGTTCCTGCGGCACCGTACCCCCGTCTCCCTGGTCACCAAGTCCACCCTGGTGGTGCGCGACGCCCGGCTTCTGGCCCAGCTTTCCGCCGTCACCGGACAGACCCGGGTGTGGGTGACGGTAACCACCCTGGATCCGGCCCTTGCCCGCAGCGTGGAGCCGGGGGCGCCGGCACCCGCCCAGCGGCTGCGGGCCGTGAGCTGGCTGCGGCAGGCGGGCGTTCCCGTGGGGGTGCTGGTGGCCCCGGTCCTGCCCGGCCTCACCGACGACGAGGAGCAGCTGGGGGCCCTGGTCCAGGCGGCCTGGCAGGCGGGCGCACAGGACGTGGCCTTCAACACGCTGCGTCTGTGCCCCGGTGCCCGGGAGGTGTACCAGCAGTGGCTGCAGCGTCGGTACCCGAACCTGGTGGGCCTGTACCGGCGGCTGTTCGGGGGCGGCCAGTACCCCCCGCCGGAGTACCGCAGCTGGCTGCATCGCACGGCCGTGGCGCTTCGAGCCTCCTGCCGGCTAGGGGCGGCGAGCTCGGGTCAGGAGGACCTGGAAGATGTGGGGGAAGGGGGAGCCCGGCCGGGGAGGTTGGTGCAGGCGTCCCTGGGCTTGGGTGGGTGATGGCAGGAACGCATAGTCCCGGTTTTTTTTTGTAATGATGCGGCGACCGCCGAGATCTACACGCTTGCCCGACACTGCGCGGCCCTCGCACGGGATCGAGCGCTGCTGCTCCACGCCGCTGATGCGGATCGCGTCCCTGCCCACATTGGCGGTTCCAACCTGGGCGGAGGCCGCCAGCGCGGCGATAAGCATCATCATGATCGATCCTCGAGACGTTCGGGGGGGTGACTGGGCGGAGGCTAGCGGCCGAGCACGACGCCGGCGTGACTGCCCCATCGCCAAGACGCCAAAGCCTGCGGTGGTTCCCGCCGCTTTCGCCGAAAGCGCGCTTGACTGACGCGGCGGCGCTGGCCGCCAATGGCGTCACACCGCGTCGGAGCCCGCCATGATCACCGTCCATCACCTGAACAACTCGCGCAGCCAGCGGGTGCTGTGGCTGCTGGAGGAGCTGGGCCTGCCCTACGAGGTCAAGCGCTACGAGCGCGACGCCAAGACCATGCTGGCCCCGCCCGAGCTGCGCGCCGTCCACCCGCTGGGAAAATCACCGGTGATCACCGACGGCGACAAGACCATCGCCGAGACCGGGGCGATCATCGAATACGTGATCCAGACCTACGGCCAGGGCCGGCTGATCCCGGCGGCGGGAACGCCGGAGCGCCTGCGCTGGACCTATTGGCTGCACTACGCCGAGGGCTCGGCCATGACGCCGCTGCTGCTGAAGCTGGTGTTCACCGCCCTGCCCGCGCGCGCGCCGGGCCTGATGAAGGGGCTGGTCAAGGCCATCGCCGCCAAGGCCCAGAGCGGCTTCGTCGATCCGCAGCTGAAGACCCATGTCGACTATTGGGAGGCCGAACTGGCCAAGAGCGCCTGGTTCGCCGGTCCCGACTTCACCGCCGCCGACATCGCCATGAGCTTTCCTCTGGAGGCCGGCGCCGCGCGGGCCGGAGCGGCGTCGCGGCCGCACGTCAAGGCGTTCCTGGACCGCATCCACGCCCGTCCGGCCTACCGCGCAGCCCTGGAGCGCGGCGGGCCGTACGACTACGCGGGCTGATCGCGGGTCGTTTGGAACAAGCCGCGCGCGAGCGCGCTTGATCCTGACCGCCGATCGGGACAAGCTTCGCTATACGGGCGGGTACTTGCTTATCGCTAACGCGGCGCCTATCCTCTCAGCCCCCGGTCGTGCGCGCCAACGTCCGGGAGTCTTCCTCCCTCTGGGCGAACCGAGCTAAAATCCGCAATGGAAAAAGTGCCGATGACCGCCGGGGGTTACCAGACCCTCGACGAAGAACTGAAGCGTTTGAAGACGATCGAACGGCCGGCGGTGATCGCCGCGATTTCCGAGGCGCGCCAGCATGGCGACCTGTCGGAAAACGCCGAGTATCACGCCGCCAAGGAACGCCAGGGCTGGATCGAAGGCCGTATCGCCGAGATCGAGGACAAGATCGCCCGCGCCCAGGTCATCGACGTGTCGAAACTGTCGGGCACCCAGGTGAAGTTCGGCGCGACGGTCAGCGTCGTGGACGAAGACACCGAGGAAGAGGCCCGCTACCAGATCGTCGGCGACCACGAAGCCGACGTGAAGGAAGGCCGCATCTCGCTGAGCTCGCCGCTGTCGCGCGCCATGATCGGCAAGGAAGTCGGCGAGGTGGTCGAGGTCTATACGCCCGGCGGCGTGAAGGCCTACGAAATCCTCAAGGTCGAGTGGGTCTAGCTTAAGCCCCATTCCCAAGGACATTTGCGTGCGACGCGTCGGACAGCCTAGCTTGACCGACGCGTCGCTTTGCTATGGCCGGGATCACCGACGTGGTTGAAAAGAACAGCACGAAAGCGACCGAGCCCGAGGCCGCCAAGGCGCGCAAGGCTCCGGCCAAGGCGGCGAAGGCCGCTGTCGGCGCCGCGGCGTCCAAGCCTGTCGCCCCGAAAGCCGCCAGGACGCCGAAGGTCGTCGCGCCGGTCGCGGGCAAGCCCGAGAACCCGGCCAAGCCGCGCGCCGCCAAGCCCAGGTCGCGGCCGGGCGCCGTCGAGGCCCAACCGGCTCCCGTCGTCGCCAAGCCGCCGCCCCGTCGAAAGATCGCGCCCGCCCCCGCGCCCGCGCCTATCGTCGAGCCCGTGTTCCAGCCGCCTGGCGACGTCGCGCCGGAGGTTCCCGCCTCGGAAGCCCTCGTCCGCGAGCCGATCACCATCTGGGCGATCTCGGACGGCCGCGCCGGCATCGAGGCCCAGGCCGTGGGCCTGGCCGAGGCCGTGGCCCGCCAGGTCCCGGCCACGATCGTCGTCAAGCGCGTGGGCTGGAGCGGCAGGACCGGCCGCCTGCCGTGGTGGGCCAACTGGCTGCCGCGCCGCTGGCTGACGCCCGAAAGCGGCATCGAGGCCCCGTGGCCCGACCTGTGGATCGCCGCCGGCCGCGCCACCCTGCCCCTGTCGATCCGCGCCAAGCGCTGGTCGGCCGGCAAGACCTATGTCGTGCAGATCCAGGACCCGCGCGTCCCGGCCCACATGTTCGACCTGGTGATCCCGCCCAAGCACGACCGGATGGCCGGCGACAACGTGCTGCCGATCACCGGCTCGCCGCACCGCGTCACGGCCGCGCGGCTGGACAGCGAATACGCGATCTTCAAGGACCGGATCGACGACCTGCCCCGGCCGCGCGTGGCGGTGCTGCTGGGCGGCAAGTCCAGGGCCTTCGACCTGTCGGCGGTGCGCGCCGCAGAGATGGCCCACCAGATCCAGCTGCCGCTGGAGCAGGAGGGCGGCAGCCTGCTGATGACCTTCTCGCGGCGCACGCCCGACCAGGCCAAGGCGCTGCTGACGGCTCGCCTGCGGCACCTTCCGGGCATGATCTGGGACGGCGAAGGGGCCAACCCCTATTTCGCCTTCCTGGCGGCGGCCGACTACATCCTGGTCACCGAGGACTCCACCAACATGGCCACCGAGGCCGCCTCGACGGGCAAGCCGGTGTTCATCCTGAAGATGGACGGGACCAGCCTGAAGTTCCGCCTGTTCCACCAGGAACTGGAGAGCATGGGCGCGGCCCGCCCCTACGGCGGCGCCTTCCACGGCTGGACCTACGAGCCCGTCGACGAGACGGGCCGGGCGGCGGCCGAGATCGTGGCGCGGATGGACGGGCGGGGCGAGACGCGTTCAAAAGACGCCTGAAACGCGCGAAGCCACGCGTTGCGCGCCTTGGTTGTTCTTGTTATGTTCGCGACATGACCGAGCCCGCGCTTCAAGACTCCGGCCTCGGCAAGGCCAGCCGCAACGAAAAACGCAAGGCCGTCGCGACCTTGCTGAACGCGCTCGCGGTCGCGATCTTCATTTCGACCTTCCTGCAACCGCTGCTGTCCGGCGGTTTCAACCTGGCCCGCACGGTCTGGGGTTTCGGTGGTTTTATTGTCTTTCAGGGCGCGCTGCACTATGTCTTGAGCCGTGTGGAGGACTGAATGGATCCGTTCGTCCAATCTATTTTCATCGCCTTCGCGTTCGGCGGCGGCGCCCTGTTCGCCGCCTGGGCGGTAAGCAAGTTCGACCGCCGCTGATCCTCGCCATCCTCCAGGCCCGCATGGGCTGCGAACGCCTGCCGGGCCGGCCGGGCATGCCGCTGGCGCGGGCGCCGCTGGTCGTGCGCCAGATCGAGCGTATGGCGCGAGCCCGGCGGGTGGACACCATCGTGGTCTCGACCACCACCGACCCCGCCGACGACGCCCTGGAGTCCGTGATCCGGCGCGAGGCGATCGCCGTGCATCGCGGTCCGCCCCAGGACGAGCTGGCCCGCCTGGCCGGCGCCCTGGCCGACCATCCCGCCGACCACGTGGCGCGGGTGAGCGACGACAGCCCGCTGATCGACCCCGACCTGATCGACGCGACGATCGACCTGCACCTGTCCGAGCACGCCGACCACACCACCAACCGCGCGCCCGGCGCGGCCTTTCCGGCCGGCCAGGGGGTGGAGGTGATCACCGCCGACGGCCTGCGCCGGCTGGCCGCCGAGAGCGCCGCCCTGCGGCTGGGCGAGGCGCCGGCCACGCCGGTCCGCTGGTCGTCCCTGGCCCTGCTGGCCCAGCCCGACCAAGGCGAGGTGCGCTGGGCCGTCGAGGGGCCGGCCGACTACGCCTTCGTGGCGGCGGTGTACGACGCGCTGTACCCGATCAACCGCGCCTTCAGCTCGGCCGACGTGCGGGCGCTGCTGGCGCAACGGCCGGACCTGGCGACGTTTGGCGGCGTGAGGCGGCTGTGAGGGTGTCGCCCCCCTCTTCTCCGCTCATCCCGACGAAAGTCAGGACCCAGGCCGGGTCGGCCGTGCGTTCGCGGCCGTCCCGTTCGCAAGCGCCCCTCCTTACAGGCCGCTTGGGTCCCGACCTTCGTCGGGATGAAGGGATTGAAGACGGAGGGCCGACATGACCCTTCCCACCCGCATCCTCTTCATCGCCGACGCCGGTCCCAGCGTGGGCGGCGGCCATGTCCTGCGCGGCCTGACCCTGGCCCGGGCGCTGGAGGACGCGGGCGCGGCCTGCGCCTTCCTGGCCCCACCGGTCGCCTTGGCGATGCTGGACGCGTTCGGGGCCGGCATCGCCCGGATCGAGACAGCGGCGAACACGCCGGCGGGCTTGGTCGAGGCGGCGGCCAGCGCGGCCCAGGCGTTCGACGCCGTGGTCATCGACCACTATGGCCTGGCCGCCGCCGACCACCGCGCCATCGCCGGCGGCCGCCCGACCCTGGTCATCGACGACCTGGCCGACCGCCCCCTGGCCGCCGACCTGGTCCTGGACTCCGGTCCGGCCCGCAAGGCGGCGGACTATGAAGGCCTGGTCGCGCCGCGGACCGAGCTGCTGCTGGGCCCCAACAATGCCCCCGTGCGACCCGCCTTCGCGGCCCTGCGCGAGGCGGCCCTGGCCCGCCGGGCCGACGCCCCGCCCGTCCGGCGCATCCTGGTCTCGCTGGGCCTGACCGACGTGGGCGGGATCACCGGGCGGGTGGTCGAGCTGATGCTGCCGCTGCTCGATCAAGCGGGGGTCGGCGACGCCGCCCTGGACGTCGTCCTGGGCTCGGGCGCGCCCAGCCTGCCGCGCCTGCGCGAACGGGCCCGGACCGAGCCGCGCCTGGTCCTGCATGTCGACAGCCAGGACATGCCGCGCCTCACCCTGGAGGCCGACCTGGCCGTCGGGGCGGGCGGCTCGACCAGCTGGGAGCGCTGCGTCCTGGCCCTGCCCGCCCTGCTGCTGGTGCTGGCGCCCAACCAGCGCGAGGCCAGCCAGGCCTTGGCCGGGGCCGACGCCGTCCTGGCCCTGGACGTCGCCGATCCGGACTTCGAGACGGCCTTCGCCGAGCAGCTCTCCCGGCTGATCCAGGACCCGCTGCTGCGCGACCGCCTGTCGTCCGCCTCGGCCGCGGTCTGCGACGGACGCGGCGCGGCCAGGGTCGCCGCCCATTTCCTGGACGTGATCGCGCGTCGTCGGTGATTTGCGGCGCGCCCAGGCTAAGCGCGCTCGCCTCTACGCCCCGTCTGTAATCAATCGTGATGGGACCAATGCTGCACTGCAGCATTATTGGTGCCAGGCCTGATAGCGGGCTGTAGCGAGAGTGATGATGCCCGGCCTTGGTGAAACGACCGCGATGCTGGCGCGCCTGCGCCGAGCCACGACGAACAGCCCTCCGACCACGCCGGCGAGCCGGTCCCTGGTCGAGACCGTGGCGTTCGGGAAAAACCCCGGCGCCCTACGCATGCTGTCCCATGCCCCGGCCGGCCTGGCCGCCAAGGCGCCGCTGGTCGTGGTGCTGCACGGCTGCGCCCAGACGGCCGAAAGCCACGCCGTCGCCGGCGGCTGGATCGCCTTGGCGGACCGCCTGGGCTTCGCCGTCCTGGCCCCTGAACAGGGGGCGGCCAACAACCCCAACCGCTGCTTCAACTGGTTCGAACCGGGCGACACGGCGCGGGAACGCGGCGAGGCCGCGTCCATCGCCGCCATGATCGCCGCCACGGTTCAGGCTCATGATTGCGACCCGAAGCGGGTGTTCGTCACCGGGCTGTCGGCCGGGGGCGCGATGACCGCCGTGATGCTGGCGACCTATCCCGAACTGTTCGCCGGCGGGGCGATCGTGGCCGGCCTGGCCTACGGCGTGGCGCGCGGCGTGCCCGACGCCCTGCGCGTGATGGGACGGGGCGACGGTCGCGGCTCGGCCGCGCTGGGGAATCTGGTCCAGCGCGGCGACGCCCCTCCCCTGCGGCTGGCGATCTGGCACGGCGACGCGGACCACACGGTCAACGCCGCCAACGCCCAGGACCTGTCGCGGCAATGGACGTCCGCGATGAACCTGCCCGAGGCCCCCAGCGAAGTGGCCAGGCTGGGAAGCCGCACACGGTCGACCTGGCGTGACGAGACGGGCGGCTCAAGCGTCGAGCTGAACATCGTCCACGGCCTGGGCCATGGCACGCCGCTGTCGACCAAGGGCGACGGGGACGTGGGCCACGCCGCGCCCTACATGCTGGAGGCGGGCCTGTCTTCCACCTTGGAGATCGCCGCCTTCTGGGGGCTGTCCGGCGCGGCCGCGTCGGCCGCGCGCCCCGCGCCGCGCCCTGCCGCCGCGCCGGCCGCCGACGAGGCCCCGGCGTCCGCGCCGGACGCCAAGCCGACCGGCGTCGCCGCCCAGGTGCTGGACGCGGTTTCCGGCCACGTGCCGCCCCAGGTGCTGGACATCATCTCCAAGGCCCTGCGCTCGGCGGGCCTGATGCGATGAAGGTGTCGGTCAGGCGGCGCAAGCAGACGCGAACGTCTCGCAAGTGATCGAAGGCCAGGAACAAACGATAAGCCGACCCCGTTGCTGCATCCGACAGTCTCCCTGGCTGTTCTCATGGAGATTTGAAGACAATGGCCGACACCCCCAAGCTCGACGCCGTGGCCCTGTTGAAGGCCGATCACCGCAAGGTGGAAGACCTGTTCGCGAAGTTCGAGGCCGCCACCGGCGACGGCAAGAAGAAGGCCCTGGCCGAGCAGATCTGCCTGGAGCTGACCGTCCACACCAAGATCGAGGAGGACATCTTCTATCCGGCCTGCGAGGGCAAGGTGGAGGAAGACCTGCTGAAAGAGGCCTATGTCGAGCACGACGGCGCCAAGGTGCTGATCGCCGAGATCGAGGCGGGCGGCCCGGACGACGAGTTCTACGACGCCAAGGTCAAGGTGCTGTCGGAGATGATCGAGCACCACGTCAAGGAAGAGGAGCAGCGCGTCGAAGGCATGTTCAGCCAGGCCCGCAAGGCCGGCCTCGACATGGACGCCCTGGGCGAACAGATGGCGGCCGAGAAGGCGCAGCTGATCGCCGCCTACAAGAAGACCGGCCTGCCGAAGCCGGAGACGTCCACCCTGAAGGCCACGACCCTGGCCTGAATCTTTTTCAGAGTCGCGGATCGCGCAAGACAAAGCCCCCGGGGATGACCCAGGGGCTTTGCTCTGTCGGGGCGCGGGCGATCAGCCCGGCCGCTGGATGCCCGCGCCAAGGCTGTCCATGATCTCCCGAGCGTCGTAGGCGCGCGGGTCGCCCGGCGGCTTCGCGCCCTTTTGCAGGACGATCTCGGCGGTGGCCTCGAACTTCTGCACGGTGCGCACCTGGGCGCGATTGGTGAAGAAGGGGTCGCCCCAATAGGGATCCCACGAACGCCAGCCGCCGTAGCGCGGACCGTAGTAGCGCCAAGACGGCCGCCAGCCGCCATAGCCCGCTCCATAACCGAAACCAGGCCGCATGAAGGGGTCGCTTTCCACCACCGTGCGCGCGGTCCGGTCCGTGCGGCGGTCGGCGGTCTCGAACCAGTCGTAGCCTTGCTGGCGCGTGAGTTCGGCGGCGCGGTACAGCAGGTAGCGCTCCACCGTATCGCGCGAGGTCAGGGTGTTGCCGGCGAAGGACACGCGGTAGCGGTCGGATTCCAGGCGCTGTTCGGAAAAGCCGCCGGACACCGACTGTCCGGCCATGCTGGGCTGGTAGGGCGTCGCCGTGGCGCAGGCCGACAGGCCGGCCGCGAGCGCGAGGATCGCGGCGATCGCCGCGCGTCTCAGGGTCATGACGGATTCCTTTGGTTGTCCGCCAAAAGATACGCCCGAGGCTGTGGATAGATGCAAAACTATCAATTAAATCGGTATGTTATAATCCCGACACTGCAACAAACGCCGCGCCCTCCCGCGGCGCCCAGTCAGCCCACCATGTCCCAGGCCAGCGGCTCGCCGCGCTTGAGGGCGCGGGCGGCGGGGCGGCCCAGCACGGCTTCGTAGTCGGCGGGGGGCAGGCCCTCGCCGGGACGGACCGAGCGGACATTGGCCTTGGTCAGGGCCTCGCCGGCCGCGACGTCGGCGGTGACGTACAGCGAGCGGCGGAACTGGCGGTTGCCGCGCTCGCTGCCCAGCAGGTCATAGTTCACGCCGCCCAGGGCCTTCCAGGCGTTCTTGGTGTCGGCGACCAGGGCGCGGAACTCGGCCGGCTCCAGGCTGAACGCCGCGTCGGGGCCGCCGTCCGACCGGGCCAGGGTGAAGTGCTTCTCGATCGCGCAGGCGCCCAGGGTCGTGGCGGCCACCGAGGCCGCCGTGCCCGGCGTGTGGTCCGACAGGCCGATCGGGCAGCCGAAGCGCGCGGCCATGTCGCCGATGGTCCGCAGGTTGGCGTCCTCGAAACTGGCCGGATAGCTGGACACGCAGTGCAGCAGCAGCACGCCGGCCGCGCCGGCCTCCAGGGCGGTGTCGAGGGCCGTCCGCATCTCGGCCAGGTTGGCCATGCCGGTCGAGATGATCAGCGGCTTGCCCTGGCGGGCGGCGTAGCGGATCAGCGGCAGGTCGACGGCCTCGAACGAGGCGATCTTGTAGGCGGGGGCGTCCAGCCCGGCCAGAAGATCGACGGCGGTCTCGTCGAACGGGCTGGAGAAGATCGTCACCCCGCGCCTGGCGGCCCGCTCGAAGAGGGCGCCGTGCCACTCATAGGGGGTCTGGGCCTCCTGGTAGAGCTCGTGCAGGCTACGCCCGTCCCACAGACCGCCGTGGATCTTGAACTCCGGCCGGTCGACGTCCAGCGTGATGGTGTCGGCGGTGTAGGTCTGCAGCTTGATGGCGTCGCAGCCGGTGTCGGCCGCGGCGTCGATCATCTCGAGCGCGCGATCCAGGCTGCCGTTGTGGTTGCCCGACAGCTCGCAGATCACGTAGGGCGGATAGTCGGCGCCGATCCTGCGGCCGGCGATCTCGATGAAGGGGGCGGTCATGGGCGCGTTCTTCTGGGGCGGCTCGTGGGGCTTTGGCCCATATTAACCCTGAAATCGTGGACGAGGCGTTGATCGCTTTCTTCGTGGCTCACGCCCTTGCCCCTACGGGTCGCTTCGCGACCGTCTTCCCCCATAGGGGGAAGAGGAGCCGCGCGGCGTCCTCCGCCGCCTATGGGGGCGGACAGACCGCGGAGCGGTCAGGTGGGGGCCAGTGAGTGAGCCACGAAAAGCGGCTTTGAGAAGACCCCACCATGCCCTTAGTCACCCCCGCCGCCGCCGCCATCACCGCCACCACCCCCGTCCCCGCCGGAGTCCGAGTCGCCGCCGCCCCAGAAGAACGCACCGCCGCTGTCGCCGCCGCCGTCGGATCCGCCCGCGCCTCGCCGCGCCCTTACCTCTGGCGGCAACAGCCAGTAGCCGACCAGCGATCCGCCGATCGCGCCGCCCGCGAGACCCGCTCCCCATAGGCCGGTGAACAGATCGACCCCCGCGCCCAGCAGCGTTCCGACCAGGAAGCCGCCGATCATTTCCCGTCGCATATCGTCCCCCGAAAACAGGCCCCAAAAACACGTTGCTGTCGCATCGCATCCAACCGGAATCGGCCCTATATCTGCGGCCATGTCGACTCCCGAACCCCGCCACACCCGCTGCCTGATCATTGGATCGGGTCCCGCTGGCTACACCGCCGCCATCTACGCCGCGCGCGCGCTGCTCAAGCCCGTGCTGATCGCCGGCATTCAGCCGGGCGGCCAGCTGACGATCACGACCGACGTCGAGAACTATCCCGGCTTCGCCGACGTGATCCAGGGTCCGTGGCTGATGGACCAGATGAAGGCCCAGGCCGAGCATGTGGGCACCGAGTTCGTCGGCGACATCGTGCTGAGCGCCGACCTGTCCAAGCGCCCGTTCCACATCAAGACCGACAGCGGCCAGGACTGGTTCGCCGAGACCCTGATCATCGCCACCGGCGCCCAGGCCAAGTGGCTGGGCCTGGAGAGCGAGGCCAGGTACCAGGGCTTCGGCGTCAGCGCCTGCGCGACCTGCGACGGCTTCTTCTATCGCAACAAGGACGTCGTGGTGGTCGGCGGCGGCAACACGGCCGTCGAGGAAGCCCTGTTCCTGACCAGCTTCGCCAGCAAGGTGACGCTGGTGCACCGCAAGGACGAGCTGCGGGCCGAGATGATCCTGCAGGAGCGCCTTCTGGCCCATCCCAAGATCGAGGTGATCTGGGACAGCGCCATCGACGAGGTGCTGGGCGACAGCGACCCGGCCGGCGTCACCGGCGTGCGGCTGAAGAACGTCAAGACCGGCGAAACCCAGACCTTGGCCTGCGACGGCGTGTTCATCGCCATCGGCCACGCCCCGTCGTCGGAGCTGTTCAAGGACCAGCTGGAAACCCACGCCGGCGGCTATCTGACGGTCAAGCCGGGCACGACCTCGACCGCCGTGGCCGGGGTCTACGCGGCCGGCGACGTCACCGACGACATCTACCGCCAGGCGGTGACCGCGGCCGGCATGGGCTGCATGGCCGCTTTGGAGGCCGTGCGCTTCCTGGCCGAGGAAGACCACAAGAAGGCCCACCATCCCATCAGCCACCACGAGGCCGAGAAGATCGGCGTCTGGTGATGCTGATCCGGGAGGCGACGTCGGACGATCGCGCCGAGATCCACGCCGTGGTCGCCGCCGCCTTCCGCCCATCTACCAAGAAAGAGGGGCTGGATGAAGCCGACCTGGTCGACGCCCTGCGCGCCGGCGGCGACGCCTTGGTGGAACTGGTGGCCGAAGAGCAAGGCTTCATCGTCGGCCACCTGCTGTTCAGCCCGATGACCACCGACACCGGCCGGCGCTTTGCGGCCCTGGCGCCGCTGTCGGTGCTGCCCGAGCGCCATAAGGACGGCATAGGAACGGCCCTGATGCAGGTCGGCCACGAGCTATGCCGCAAGGTCGGGATCGAGGCCGTGATCGTGCTGGGCCACCCCGACTACTATCCCCGCGTCGGCTATTCCGCGGAGGCCGCCAAGACCGTGACCGCGCCGTTCTCGGGCCCGTCGTTCATGGCGCTGGCCCTTACGCCGGGGGCGCTGGAATCGCCGGTGACGGTGACCTATGCGAAGGCGTTCGGCGTTTGAGAGAACCCTTCTAGTTCAGCGGGTTCATCAGACTCGGCGGCCGGGCCTTGGGCGGCGGCGGCGGGGGAGCCGGAGGCGGGGCGGCTTCCACGGTCTTGACCGTGGTGTCGACAACCGGCGTTTCCAGCGCGCCCAGGGCCTTGTTGATCTTGTCGATCTCCTCCGGCGTCGGCAGGCGGCGGCCGCCGCGCATGGCGGCGGCGGGGTCGCCGGTCATCGGCGGCAGGATCTCGACCACGCCTTCGGGGCTGACGATCTTGGCGGGCTCGCCGGTGGCCACGGGCATGAACTCGCCAGCCGCGGCAGCGGCGGCCATCGAGCCCGGCGGCGCGGCCTCCAGCGTGCGCGGATCGGCGCCCATCAGGATGTCCGCCGACACCGTCTCATTGGCCGAATAGCGGCCCCGGAACGCGGCCTGCGTGCCCGACGGTCCGGTCCAGCGATAGAAGACGTGGACGCCAAGGGTGCGCAGCTTGACCAGGGTCGGCGCCCAGTACGGATAGACGTAATTGGCGTGGTAGTGGGTGGCCGCGCCGACGTCCTTCATCACGAAGCCGGAGAGGGCCCGCTTGGCGACGATCTCGGCGTTGGTCCAGATCACCGGATTGATCGGCCGCTCCAGCGAACCGTCGCAGGTGAAGCTGAACTGGCAGCCCGTGCCCCGGGCCGCGCCTTCGTAGATCACGCCGCAGACCGACTTGGGATAGCCCGGGTGGCGCACCCGGTTGATCACGGTCTGGGCCACCGCGCGCTGGCCCTCGATCGGCTCGTAGCCGGCCTCGAAATAGACCGCCTGGGTCATGCAGCGCAGGGCCTTGCCGCGTTCCGACGCGGCGCCCGTCAGCGTGAACGGCCGCGACGGCTCCAGCGCCAGCGGCGTGGCGGCCTTGAAGCCGTTGATCACCCGGGCTTCCTCGAAGTCGGCCTCGCGGTCGCCCAGGCGCGGGATGATGTGCAGGTTCAGCTTTTCCCAGCCCGGCACGCGGCCCCAATAGTCGGTGTGGGGCCGGGGATCGTGCCGGCGGGCCAGGGCCAGCATGGCCGGGTCCATGTCTGCCGTGTAGCGGGCCAGGCCCGAGTCCGACAGGCTGCCGGCCAGACGGGCCACCCCGGCCGCCCGTCCCGCCCCGGCGGGCAGGTAGTAGGTCGCGCACGCGGAAAGGCCGCCGAGGGCGATCAACGCGCCCCCGACGGCCTTGGCGGCCTTCAGTCTGGTCAGACCTAGAGCGAGCACGCGCGCTCCCGGAAGATCACTTTCCGCCGAGGGTGGAGCGGATCATCCAGGCGTGCTTTTCGTGGGCGGCCAGGCGCTGGGTGTAGAGGTCGGCGGTGGCCTCGTCGCCGGCCTCGTCGGCCGCCTCGAAGGCGTCGCGCAGGGTGGCGATCACGGTCTCGTTGTCGGTCAGCAGTTCCTTGAACATGCCTTCCCACTCCTTCTCCGCGTCACCGTCCTTGATGCTGGAGAGGTTGCCGAAGGCGCCGTAGCCCATCGGGGCCAGTTCGCCCAGGGCGCGGATCCGCTCGGCGATGGCGTCCAGCGCCGTCCACTCCTCGGTGTACTGGCCCTCCAGCAGGACGTGCAGCGCCTGAAAATTCGGGCCGCGCACATTCCAGTGATAGCCGTGGGTCTTCAGGTACAGCGCGTAGCTGTCGGCCAGAACCTTGTTCAGGCCCGCCACGATGTCGGTGCGTTGTTTCGCGGTGAAGCCGGTGTTGAGGTTCGCAGCCATCGTAATCTCCCGTGTTGCGTGTCCTAGGTAAGCGTGTCCATGCTCTTGGCAAGACGTATGTGCGCGTTGGAGCCCATGACGACAAAAGAACCACCCGCCATGGATCGCCGTCGTGCTTCGCCGGACGCGATTAGCGCGTGGCTTGTGCCTCGGTTCCCGCCGCCGATCTGGCGGTCGGCCCTGGCGACCGTGGCGGCGATCCTGGCGGCGATCGGGCTGAGAATGGCCCTGCTGGGCCTGAGCAGCGGCGTCGGCGCGACCCTCACCTTCTTCCCGGCCATGATCGTGGTCACCCTCTATGCCGGCTGGCGCTGGGGCCTGGTTCCGCTCGCGGCCGGCGCGGCCTTCGCCGTGTACCTGTGGGGCGACGGCGGGCTGGGCGAAAGCGAGATCGCCACCCTGGTGCTGTACGCGGTGTCGGCCCTGCTCACCACGGCCGTGGCCGCGGCCCTGCGCGCCAGCGTGGTCAGCCTGGCCGAAGCCCGCCGGCTGCAGTCCGAGGCCGAGGCCCGCCTGCAGGTCACCCAGACCTCGGCCGGGGTCGGCCCCTGGGAGTGGGACCTGCAGAACGATCGCCTGGAGCTGTCGCCCACGGCCCGCAGGAACCTTGGCATCGCGACCGAGGGCCCGCTCGACATGGCCGCCTTGACCGAGGTGGTCCACCCCGATGATCGCCACATGATCCAGGGCAAGATCCGCGAGGCGGTGAAGAGCGGACCGCTCTACGAGGTCGAGTACCGCCTGGCCAACCAGCCGGACGGCGAACGCTGGATCCATGGCCAGGGCGAGGTGGTCCGCGACGAGAACGGCCGCGCCCTGCGTATCCGGGGCGTCAATTTCGAGGTCACCAAGCGTCGCCGGGCCGAGGAAAGCCTGCGCGAGAGCGAGGCGCGGTTCCGCGCCCTGGCCGACAGCGCCCCGGCCCTGATGTGGATCACCGGCGAGGACGGCCTGCGGATCTTCGTCAACGCCGCCTATGTCGACTTCGCGGGCGTGACCTATGACCAGGCCCTGGTGCTGGACTGGCGCTCACGCCTGCACGGCGACGACCTGAAAAGAATCCTCAAGGCGCAGATCGCCGGCGAGGCGTCGCGACAGGCGTTCAGCCTGGAAGGCCGCTACCGTCGCGCCGATGGCGAGATGCGCTGGCTGAAGTCGTTCTCGCAGCCGCGCCTGGGACCCGGCGGCGAGTTCATCGGCTTCATCGGCATCGCCTTCGACGTCACCGACGCCAAGGAGGCCGAGGTCAAGCTGACGGGCCTGAACGAGCTGCTGGCCGACCGGGTGCAGGAAGCCCTGTCCGAGCGCGACGACGCCCAGGCCGCCCTGACCCAGTCGCAGAAGCTGGAGGCCATCGGCCAGCTGACCGGCGGCGTGGCCCACGACTTCAACAATCTGCTGACGGTGATCATCGGCGCGCTGGACGTGCTGGAGCGCAATCCCGACGACGACGCCCGGCGCGGCCGCATGCTCAGCGCGGCCCAGTCGGCGGCCCGGCGCGGCGAGAAGCTGACCCAGCACCTGCTGGCCTTCGCCCGCCGCCAGCCGCTGAACCCGGAGATCTGCCGGATCGACGCGATGATCGGGGAAAGCGAGGCCCTGCTGCGCCGCGCGGTCGGCGAGGGCGTCGACCTGACCCTGGACCTCAAGGCCGGCGGCCGCACCACCCTGACCGACTCCGGTCAGTTCGAGGCGGCTTTGCTGAACCTGGTGGTCAACGCCCGCGACGCCACCCCGGCCGGCGGCAGGATCACCGTCGTTTCGCAGGGCGTCGACCTGGCCGAGCCGCGCGGCGAACTGCCGGCCGGTCGCTATCTGAGCGTGGCCGTCACCGACACCGGCGAGGGCATGGACGCCCAGACCCTGGAACGGGCCTTCGAGCCCTTCTACACCACCAAGCCGGTGGGCAAGGGCACGGGCCTGGGCCTGAGCCAGGTCTACGGCTTCGTGCGCCAGAGCGGCGGCGAGGTGACCATCCAGTCCGAGCCGGGTCAGGGCACGACGGTGGCCATGCTGCTGCCGGTGCGCGAGGCCTTCTCGCCGGTCGAGGTCCTGGCCGTGCGCCCGCCGGCCACCCGCGCCACCGCGCACGTCCTGCTGGTCGAGGACGATGTCGAGGTGGGCGACCTGATCGCGGCCATGATCGACGAGCTGGGCCACATGGTCAGCCGCGCGGCCACCGCCGACGAGGCCCTGGCCATCGCTCGCACCGACCCGACCCTGGGGCTGGTGATCACCGACGTGATCATGCCGGGCGGCAAGAGCGGCGTGGACCTGGCCGTGACCCTGGCCCAGGAGCGGCCCGAACTGCCGATTCTGCTCAGCTCCGGCTACACCGGCCAGGAACTGATGCGCGCCCACGAGACCCCCTGGCCCCTGCTGAGCAAGCCCTACGCCCTGGACGCCCTGGCCCAGGCCATGGCCGACGCCTGGGACAAGCACGTCCCGGTCCGGACGGCGACCACGACGAAGGCGTCGCCGGCGAAGAGGAGCGGCAAGGCCAAGGTCTAGGGACGGCGACGTTCGGCGCGATATTTCCCGGACGTCTCCACGCGCGTGATATCAGGGCGCTCCTTGAAGCCCAGAGTGTCGCCGTTGTCCGTTTCAGAATCCGCGCCTCAAGTCTGGGACACCCAGCAGCTTCGACGCGCGCTCGAAGCGGCGGGCGTGGCCTTGTGGTCCTGGAATGTCGATACCGATGAATTGGTCATGGACGCCCCGGGCTACGCCCTGTGGGGTGTCCCGGTCACGACGGCGGTGTGTTTCGACGATCTGTCCGCCCATATCCACCCGGCGGATCGCGACAGGGTCAGAGCCGCCTTCGACGCGACGCGCGGGCTCCTGGGGCCCTACGAGATCGATTTCCGGATCATGATCCTGGACGAGGTGCGATGGATTTCGGCGCGGGGCCAGGGCGACGACGCCGGCATCATCGGCCGCGTCATGGTCGGCGTCTTCCTCGATGTGACGGGACGCAAGCAGGCCGAGGAAGCCAATGAGCTTCTGGCCGGCGAGATGAGCCACAGGGTCAAGAACCTGCTGACGATCGCCTCCGCCCTGACCGCGATCACCTCGCGCTCGACCGAGACGACGACAGACATGGCGCGCGAACTCACCGACCGGCTCTCGTCCCTGGGCCGTGCTCACGACCTGGTTCGCCCTATTCCCGGCCAGGATGGCAAGGCCGCGTTGCTTGGGGATCTGATCTCCGTTCTTCTCGCGCCCTATGACGACCTGGGCGCGTTCAGCGGCCGCATTCGCGTCTCCGTTCCCCGGATGGGCGTGGGAGAGGCCGCCGCGACCACCCTGGCCCTGGTCATCCATGAACTGGCGACCAATTCCCTGAAGTACGGGGCGCTGTCCGTCGCGGAAGGCGTGTTGGACGTTTCGTGCACGACGCAGGACCCGGAGGTCGTCCTGGTCTGGACCGAGCGCGGCGGCCCTCCCGTTACACCCGCCGACGGGTCCGAGGGGTTCGGCAGCAAACTGGTGACGCGAGGCATGTCCAGGCAACTGGGCGGGTCGATCACCTATGACTGGTCCACGCACGGCGTCGTCGCCACCTTGCGCATGCTCAGGAACCGCCTCGCCGCTTGAGGCCTCCGAACGCGGATTTTTACGCTCGCGCTTTGCAATCGCCGCCGGAAGGTCTATATGTGATCCATCCCTTTTGCTCAATTTCAGCATAAGGGGCGACGCCGAAACGGGACTTAACGATTTATCCTCCGTTTCCGGCGTTTTTTGAGGCCCTGGAAATGCTCAGATTGAGCATAAGAGAGGATCACATGGCCGACGGCTTCGCGTCTCCCTTGGCGCCCTTGCCCTTCACCGCCGACGTCGAAGCGGCCACCGCCTCGATGTGGGACAAGGTCAAGCACCACGTGACTCCCCTGGAATGGCAGTTGCACGCGCCGCTGATCGCCGAGATCAATCGGCTGAAGCGCGAGAAGAACGCCGTCATCCTGGCCCACAACTACATGACGCCGGAGATCTTCCACGGCGTGGGCGACTTCGTCGGCGACAGCCTGGCCCTGGCCCGCGAGGCGGCCAAGTGCGACGCGGCCGTGATCGTCCAGGCCGGCGTGCACTTCATGGCCGAGACCAGCAAGGTGCTGGCCCCCGAGAAGCGCGTGCTGATCCCCGACCTGCGAGCCGGCTGCAGCCTGGCCTCCTCGATCACCGGCGCCGACGTGCGGCTGATCAAGCAGCGCCATCCAGGCATCCCGGTGGTCACCTATGTCAACACCACCGCCGACGTGAAGGCCGAGACCGACATCTGCTGCACCAGCGCCAACGCCGTGCAGGTGGTGGAGTGGGCGGCCCGCGAGTGGGGCGTCGACAAGGTGATCCTGATCCCCGACGAGTTCCTGGCCCGCAATGTCGCGCGCCAGACCTCGGTGAAGATCATCGCCTGGGCCGGCCGCTGCGAGGTGCATGAGCGCTTCACCGCCAGCGACATCGCCGACATGCGCGCGGCCTATCCCGGCGCCGACATCCTGGCCCACCCCGAGTGCCCCACCGAGATCCTGGAGGCGGCCGACTTCGCCGGCTCGACGGCGGCGATGAACGACTACGTGGCGCTGCGGAAGCCCAAGCAGGTGGTGCTGATCACCGAATGCTCGATGGCCTCCAACGTCCAGGCGGAGTCGCCCGGCACCCAGTTTATCGGCCCCTGCAACATGTGTCCGCACATGAAGCGGATCAGCCTGCAAAACATCCACGACGCCCTGCTGTACGACCAGTACGAGGTGACGGTCGATCCTAGCGTCCAGGTCCGCGCCAAGCTGGCCGTGCAACGGATGATCGACCTGCCGCCGCCGCTGGTTCCGGCGCGGTACGACTTGGTCAAGGCCAAGCATCATGTGGACGTGGAGCTGATTTAAACCCCCTTCCCCCTCGATGGGGGAAGGGTTGGGGATGGGGGTGACCTGGGCGTCTCCGCTGTCCCGATCGCTACGAGTTTCTTCGGTGAGGCTGAACCGCCGTGTTCACCCCCATCCCCGGCCCTTCCCCCATCAAGGGGGAAGGGAGTGGAGTTGAAGCATGACCGACCGCATCACCTTCGACGGCCCCGTGATCCTCGGGGCGGGCCTGGCGGGCCTGACCGCCGCCCTGGCGGCCGCGCCGCGCCGCGCCCTGGTGCTGTCGCCGACGCCCCTGGCCACGGGTTGTTCCAGCGCCTGGGCCCAAGGCGGCATGGCGGCGGCCCTGTCGGACGAGGACGCCCCGGCCCTGCACGCCGCCGACACCCTCGCGGCCGGCGCCGGGCTGTGCGACCCGGCCGCCGTCGAACTGCTGACCACCGAAGGGCCCGACGCCGTCCGCGCCCTGGCCACGCTGGGCGCGCCCTTCGACCGCCAGCCCGACGGCGGCTTCGTGCTCAGCCTGGAAGCCGCCCACGCCAAGGCCCGGGTCGCCCGGGTCGGCGGCGACGGGGCCGGCGCGGCGATCATGGCGGCCGTCATCGCCGCCGTCCGCGCCGCCCCTGGCATCGAGATCCGCGAGAACGCCCGCGCCCGACGGCTGCTCCAGGACGCCACCGGTCGCGTGGTCGGGCTGATCGCCGAGATCGACGGCGCCCTGGTCGAGATCCTTGCCCCCGCGGTGATCCTGGCGACCGGCGGGGTGGGCGGCCTCTACGCCGTGACCACCACGCCGGCCGAGGTGCGCGGCGAGGGCCTGGGCCTGGCCGCCCTGGCCGGGGCCGAGATCGCCGATCCGGAGTTCGTGCAGTTCCACCCCACGGCCATCGACATCGGCCGCGACCCCGCCCCCCTGGCCACCGAGGCCCTGCGCGGCGAGGGCGCGATCCTGATAAACGCTCCCCAAGGCCAAGAGGGCGGCCGCGCCTTCATGGCCGACTACCATCCGGCCAAGGAGCTGGCCCCGCGCGACGTGGTGGCCCGCGCCATCCACGCCGAGCGCGCGGCCGGTCGCGGCGCGTTCCTGGACGCCGCCACGGCGGTCGGCGCGCACTTCGACAGCGAGTTCCCCGCCGTCTTCGCCGCCTGCATGAGCGCCGGCATCGACCCGCGCGTTCAGCCGATCCCGGTGACCCCGGCGGTGCACTACCACATGGGCGGCGTGGCCACCGACCTGGACGGCCGCACCAGCCTCCCGGGCCTGCTGGCCGCCGGCGAATGCGCCAGCACCGGCGTGCACGGCGCCAACCGCCTGGCGTCCAACAGCCTGCTGGAAGCGGCCGTGTTCGGGGCCCGGGCCGGCCGCGCCGCCAAGGCGCTGAACTTCGGCGGCGAACCGCTGCCGGCCGAGCCGACGCCCGACCTGCCCGACGCCGCCTTCCAGACCCTGCGCCACGCCATGAGCCGCGACGCCGGGGTGATCCGCGACGCCGACGGCCTGACCCGCCTGGTCGCGGCGCTGGACGTCCTGGAAGCCGCTCATGGCCCCGCGCCCACCCTGGTCGCCGCCCAACTTATCGCCCGCGCCGCCCTGGCCCGCCAGGAAAGCCGAGGCGGCCATTTCCGCGCCGACTTCCCCGCCACGGCCCTGCCGGAACGGACCTTCGTCACCCTGGACGCCTCCAACGCCAGCTTGCGCTACGCGGCGGAATAGAGGCACATAACGGGAACGGAGGCGTGACCATGACGGCGACGAACCCAGGCTTCGAGGAGCGCGGCGACTTCGTGTGGGACTTCGACGCGCCGTGGATCGATGAGCAAGGGCGCAGGGACTTCCTGTTCGACTTCGAGCAGTTCGAACGAATGGATGAAGCCGGGGTCTTTGAGGGCGCCGCAGGTCGCTTTGAACTGGTTGAAGGGAAGGTCATCCAGATGGCGCCGGCCTCGACGGATCACGGCGAAGTCAGTGTCAATGTTAGCGTCGCCATCAAGAACGCCGCGCAAGCGGTCCTGGCGGAGCTCAAGGTGCTTGGGGGCTCCACCTTGCACATAGACCATCACAATGCGCCGCTGCCCGATGTCCTCGTTATCCACGCCGGCGCTTCAAAAAAAATCGCCCAGGCGGCGCAGGCCGTGTTGGTGGTCGAAGTCTCGATCGCTACCCGTCGCTACGATCTCACCGAGAAGAGTCATCTCTACGCCCGGGCCGGTGTGCCGGAGTACTGGGTGGTCGAACCCAAGGCTCGTCGCGTGACCGTCTTCCGCGCACCGCGCCCGGACGGAACCTGGACCTCGACCGAGGCCTTCGACGGCGATGCCTACGTCTCGCCGTTGTTCTCACCGGACTTTCACATTCCGCTGTCGGAGTTGTTTTGAGCGTTCCCTTCCCCCCCATCACGCCCCTCGACGACCTCCTCGTCCGCCCGATCATCGAGATGGCCCTGGCCGAGGACCTCGGCCGGGCCGGCGACATCACCGCCCAGGCCTGTATCGACGCCGACGCCCGCCTGTCGGTGGTCTGGGCCGCGCGGCAGGACGGCCGGATCGCGGGCCTGTCCTGCGCCCGCCTGGCCCTGGCCGCCCTGGATCCGACGGCCAGTTTCCAGGTCGTCACCCCCGACGGCGCCGACGCCACTGCCGGCGCGATCCTGGCGCGCGCGGAGGGCAACGCCCGCGCCGTGCTGGCCGCCGAGCGCACGGGCCTGAACCTGCTGGGCAAGCTGTCGGGGATCGCCACCCTGACGCGGGCCTATGTCCGCCTGGTCGAAGGGACCAAGGCCACGATCGTCGACACCCGCAAGACCACCCCGGGCCTGCGGGCCCTGGAGAAATACGCCGTGCGCTGCGGCGGCGGGATCAACCATCGTTTCGGACTGGATGACGCCATCCTGATCAAGGACAACCACGTGGCGGCCTGCGGCGGGGTCGGCGAGGCCGTGCGCCGGGCCCGCGCCTTCGCCGGCCACCTGGTCAAGGTCGAGGTGGAAGTCGATGGGCTCGACCAGCTTGAAGACGCGCTCAAGCACGGCCCCGACGTGGTCATGCTCGACAATTTCAGCCTCGACGACCTGAAGACCGCCGTCGCCCTGGCCAGGGGCCGCGCGGTGCTGGAGGCCTCGGGCGGCGTCAACCTGACCACCGTCCGCGCCATCGCCGAAACCGGCGTGGACGTGATCAGCGTCGGCGCCCTGACCCACTCGGCCCTGGTCATGGACATCGGCCTGGACGCGGCCTGAGGGCGGATGCCTCGCTTCTCCGGCATGTCGGGCGACGAAAGGCCCCATGAAGCCGGCGTGATGGACGCCTGGGACGCCGCCTTGCGCGCCTGACCCTGAAGACCCCAGAGCGGTAGGAACTCCAGGCGTCGGGCGAAGACGCCTGAGCCGGACCGGAACCCCGCGACACTCCGCCTCACCACGCCCGTGACAGCGGTTTCTTAACTGTGTTCAGCGATACGGTGACCGTCCCAGCAGTTCGCCGGGCGGCCGGGAGCACGTCGGGGTCTTGCAGCCAAGCCAGTACATCAATCTCGACAAGGCCAAGGCGTTGATCGTCGACGACAATCCGCAGTCGCTCGACATCCTGGTCGGCGTCCTGACCAGTTTTGGGCTGCGCAACGTCGTGCGCAAGGCCGACGGCAAGGAAGCCCAGGAAGAGCTGAAGTTCCACGCCTTCGACCTGATCCTGACCAACGGAAACCTGCCGGAACTGGACGGCTACGACCTGACCCGCTGGCTGCGCCGCGAGGCCGACGAGGCCAATCGCATGACGCCGGTGATCATCGTCACCTCCCACACCCGCCGCAGCCAGGTCGAGAAGGCCCGCGACTGCGGCGCCAATTTCATCGTCACGAAACCCATCTCGCCCGCCATCATGCTCGAGCGGATTCTCTGGGTCGCCAAGGGCGACCGGATGTTCATCGAGTGCGACAGCTACATCGGCCCCGACCGCCGCTGGCGCAACCAAGGGCCGCCGGTGGAGTTTCCGGACGGTCGCCGCCGCGACGATCAGTCCATTGAACTGGGCGACGCCGAAGGTCACAACATGTCTCAGGACGAGCTTGACGCCCTGATCAAACCTATGAAGTCAATCGCATGAGCCAGGTCAAAAAGAGCCGCATGAAGCCACGCCTGGGTCAGCTTATGTCCCAAAAGGGCGGCATATACGTGGCCGAGGCCCTCAAGCGCGCCGACGCCACGATGGAGACCCTGCGCGAGCCCTCGCTGACCGGGATCGACGACTACCTCACCGCGCTCGACGCCCTGCTGGCGTCGGACCTGGACGAAGCCGCGGTGATGGAGGGCCTCTACGCCCGAGCCGGCGACATCGTCAGCCTCAGCGGCGCCGAGCACAACGAAGCCGTCCAGATCGCCGCCCGCTCGCTGTGCGACCTGCTGGACGAGGCCCACGGCCTGACGCCCTCGGTCCTGGCCGGGATCAAGGTCTATATCGCCTCGATCAAGCTGCTGCACCGCGCGCCCGACGACGCCGCGCTGCACGAGCCTATCCTGCAGGGCCTGGCCAGCGTGCTGGAAAAGCAGCGCAACGAGAACAAGGTTCAATAGGCTCGGGGACATGCACTTGTGCGTGTCCCCAACAGAGGCGGTGCGAAGTCGGGGGGACACGCACAAGCGCATGTCCCCGGCCCGCCCCTACCGCCTGCCCCGCAGCCACGGCGCGAGGCGGTCCTGCAGCGGCTGGTCGATATAGGTGTGGAACGCCCACGCCGCGCCCATGGCCAGGGGGAACGAGGCCAGCCACATCAGCCATTGCCAGCCGATGCCGATCGGCACGGTGTCGATCAGCTTGTGCACCGCGCTCCAATAGATCACCCCCACGAAGATGTGGGTGATGAACAGGGCGAACGACAGCTTGGCGCCCTCCTCGATCCAGGCCTGGGGATGCTTGACCGGCAGGCGGCCCGCGCCCAGCACGATGGCGGCGATGGCGGCCAGGCAGGGCAGGTCGAAGACCAGCTCGTCGGGCAGGGCGTAGCGGTCCAGCGGCTGCATGGCGACCAGCAGCCCGACGCCGCCGACCAGCAGGCCCTTGGCGGCCCGTTCCGACGGCCAGTTCATCTCGACCGCCCGCGCCAGGCAGACGCCCAGGATGAACAGCGGCAAGGCGCGCAGCACGCCGAAGCGGAACTGCAGGTCGGGCAAGGCGTGGTCGAACACCAGCCGCGCCACGACTTCGCATGCCGCGAAGGCCAGGGCGCCGGCCAGCGGCAGGATCCAGGGATGTCGCACCTTGTCGACCGCCCGCCACAGCCAGGGGAACACCGCATAGCAGACCACCAGGGCCGACAGCGACCAGCTGGGCAGGTTCCAGCCGTCGCTGTTGAAGCCCCAGGCGTGGACCAGCAGGGCCTGGACCGGCAGCTGGTCCCAGGCGAAACGCGAGGGCTTGTGGGCGTCGGTGCCGATCGCGTTCAGCACCAGCACCAGCACGGCCATCATGGCCAGCACCACCAGGTGCCCCGGCCAGACCCGTCCGACCCGGCGCACCCAGAAGCGGCCATGGCTGATCCGCCCCGTCAGGGTCGAGGCGCCGTAGGCCCGGCCCAGCACGTAGCCCGACAGCATCAGGAAGAAGTCGGTGGCCAGAAACCCGCGCGAGAACACCTGGCCGAAACGCTCGATGCGCATCGGCCCCTCGGCCCCGAAATGGTAGATGACGATCAGCAGCGAGGCGAGCAGCCGCAGCAGGTCCAGCGCCCCGCCGCGCGTGGCGATCCGGGCCGGGCGCGACGTCACGGGTACGGGGGTCGCCTCGTCGGGCGCGATCGGAGGAAGGACGGGTACGTTCACAACGCTCCCGCCTTAACAAAGCCGAGCCCCCCGGGAAAGCACGTGTGACCCCCGAGCGCGCGTCATGGCGACACAGCCTGAGACTGTGGCGGAAGGGGCGCGGTTTCGCGCGACTCCCCCTCTCCCCTTGCGGGAGAGGGTGGCCCGGCGGAGCCGGATCGGGTGAGGGGTCGCACGGGCTTGGCGGAAAGGGTTTTCAACCCCTCATCCGACCGCCTTCGGCGGCCACCTTCTCCCGCAAGGGGAGAAGGACGCGACATTGAAGTCCGCAACCGACGCCCCATCTGTAACTACTACAGTATCTAATCGGACCACCGCACCATGACCGCCCGCCAACCCGTCCTGTTCCTCGGCCACGGCTCGCCGATGAACGCCATCGAGGACAATGACTGGAGCCGCGCCTGGACCCGGCTGGGCGCCGAGCTGCCGCGGCCGAAGGCGGTGCTGATGATCAGCGCCCACTGGGAGACGCGGGGGGCCAGCGCGGTCGGCGCGGCCGAACACCCCGAGACCATCCACGACTTCGGCGGCTTTCCCCAGGCGCTGTTCGACGTGCGCTACGACGCGCCTGGCGATCCGGCCCTGGCGCGGCGGGTGGCGGACATCCTCTTGCCCGATCCGGTCGTCCAGCACCCGACCCGGGGCCTGGACCACGGGGCCTGGGGCGTGCTGCGGCCGATGTATCCCGACGCCGATGTGCCGGTGGTGCAGCTGAGCCTGGATCGCGGCCGGCCCGATCGCTGGCACTACGAGGCCGGCCAGCGCCTGGCCGTCCTGCGCGACGAGGGCGTGCTGATCGTCGGCAGCGGCGACATCGTCCACAACCTGCGGGCCGTGAACTTCCGCACCGGCGAGGTTCCCGGCTGGGCCCCGCGCTTCAACGACACGGCCAAGGCCCTCATCGCCGCCGGCGACCACGACCCGCTGATCGACTGGCGCAGTCTCGGCCCCGACGCCGAGGCCGCGATCAACAGCGCCGAGCACTACCTGCCCCTGCTCTACGTGCTGGGCGCCCAGGCGCCGGGCGATCCGGTGTCGTTCTTCACCGACGATCTGTTCGCGGCGATCTCGATGACGAGTGTTCGGGTGGGGTAGAACGCCTGCTCTGTCCCGATCCTAAACCTGGTCGCCGTTCCGCCCCGGCTCCTCCTCCGCCGCCACTTCCGTCGTCTCGGCCCGCCGCGGCCCGTCCCGCACGATCTTCTCTTCCGCCGTGCGCACCATGCGGCGCTGGTCGTGGAAGCGGGCCAGTTGGGCGCAGGCGGTGAAGAAGCCGCCAGGGGCGCGGGTGTCGATACCCTCGGCCAGGGTCAGCAGATGGACCTCCGCCGCCTCGAACCGCGCCAGCACCTCCAGCAGGTCGACCAGATGGGCGGCGAAGGCGTGCAGGTTGATGACCACCAGCACATCGCCGGGCTTGAGAACCGCCAGGGCGGCGTCCAGACCCGGCTTGTGCACGGCCAGGCCGTAGCAGCGGTCATGGAACAGCTGGTCGCAGCCGGCCTCGAACAGGCGCTGGGACTGCGGCCCGTCGATCACCACGCCCCTGACGGGCGGAACTCTGAGATAGCCGACCATGCGCATGGGCCGGTGTGTGGCGAAGATCGGCGCGGGTGGCTAGGGGCGAGGCGCGGAAAGGTCGGGGATATCTTTGAACCCTCTCCCAGAGGAAGAGGGAGGGGCCCAAGCGAAGCTTGGGAGGGTGAGGGGTTACACCGCCACCAATTTCACTCAGCGCCCTGCCGGCGCGCCGTCGGACTCGGAACCCCCTCATCCTCCCACGACTTCGTCGCGGGCCCCTCCTTCTCCCCATGGGAGAAGGTTTCCGGGGGTTGGGAGAGGACGATCACGGGCGCCTTGTCGCCGCCCTGGACGGTCACCCCCAGCATGGCCGCGATCTCGGCCGCAGGCTTGGGGCGGCTGATGAAATAGCCCTGGATCTCGCCGCAGCCCTGGCGGCGCAGTTCGTCCAGCTGTTCGGCCGACTCCACGCCCTCGGCCGTGGTGGTGATGCCCAGGCTGGCCCCCAGGTCGAGCACGGCCTTGATGATCGCCAGGGCGTCGGCGTCGTCGAGGATGTCGCGCACGAAGGTCTGGTCGATCTTGATCTTGTCGAACGGGAAGCTGCGCAGATAACTCAAGCTGGAATAGCCGGTGCCGAAGTCGTCCATCGAGATCCGCACGCCCAGGGCCTTCAGGTCGTGCAGGATCGACATGTTGCCGACGCTGTCCTGCAGCAGGACCGACTCGGTGATCTCCAGCTCCAGCCGCTCGGCCGGGAGGCCCGAGGCCGCCAGGGCCGAGACCACGGTGCCGACCAGGTGCTTGTCGCGGAACTGGGCCGGCGACAGGTTGACGGCCAGGCGCACATGCTCGGGCCAGCCGGCCGCCTCGCGGCAGGCCTCGCGCAGCACCCACTCGCCCAGCGGGTTGATCAGGCCGATCTCCTCGGCGATCGGGATGAAGTCGCCCGGCGAGACCATGCCCCGGGTCGGATGGTTCCAGCGCAGCAGGGCCTCGCAGCCCATGACGCGATCGGCGCCCAGGCTGAACAGCGGCTGGTAATAGAGCTCGAACTGGCCCTCGGCCAAGGCCAGCCGCAGGTCCAGCTCCAGGGCCCGGCGGGCCTGCAGGGCCTCGTCCATCGCCCGCTCGAAGAAGTGGAAGGTTCCGCGCCCATCGGCCTTGGCGCGGTAGAGGGCCATGTCGGCCTTCTTCAGCAACTCGTCGCTGTCGGCCCCGTCGTTGGGCGAAACCGCCACCCCGACGCTGCCGCCGATGATCACCTGGTGACCCTGCAACTCGAAGGTCTCGGCCAGGGCCTCGACGATCCGGCCCGCCAGGCGGGTGGCGCCGCCCAGATCCGTCAGGCCGCACTGGACCACGGCGAACTCGTCGCCGCCCAGGCGGGCCACGGTGTCGCCCTCGCGCACGCAGGCCCGCAGCCGCTCGGCGGCGGTCTTCAGCAGGGCGTCGCCGATCGGGTGGCCCAGGGTGTCGTTGACGGTCTTGAAGCGGTCCAGGTCGATGCAGTGCACCGCCACCAGGTCCTCGCGCCGGGCCGCGCGGCTGAGCGCCGCCGACAGGTCCTTCTGGAACAGCAGGCGGTTGGGAAGATCCGTCAGCGGATCATAGTGGGCCAGCCGGGCGATCTGGGCCTCGGCCCGCTTGCGCTCGGCGATGTCCTCCGAGACGCCCAGCAGGTATTCGGCCGTGCCGTCCGGGCCGGGAATGGCGATCTTCTTGGTGCGCAGCAGGGCCAGCGAACCGTCCTTGCGCGGCACGTGGTCCTCCTCGATCACCCGCACCTCGCCCGACGAGATCACCTCGGCGTCGCGCTCGCGGTAGATGGCGGCTTGTTCGGCCGGGTAGAAGTCGGCGTCGGTGCGGCCGATCATGTCGGCGCGGGCGTGGCCCAGCATCTTCTCGCCGGCCCGGTTCAGCAGCACATAGGTGTGGTCGTCGGCCCGCTTGACGAACACCATCGACGGGATGGCCTCGACCACCGCGGTCATGAAGGTGCGGGCGCGCTCCTCGTCGGCCTTGGCGGCGGCCAGGGCCTCGACGCCCCGGCGGTTGGTCTCGTTGGCGGCCTGCAGCAGGCCCAGCACCGTGCCGACGCCGATGTAGCGCCCGCCGTCGGTGACGATGAAGCCGCGCAGCAGGTCGCTGGCCCGGTATGACAGGCTGTCACTGGTGAAGGCCGCCAGCTCGACGTCGGCCTCGACCACCAGGGGGTCTGAGTCCATCAGCACCGAGATCGGGCGCAGGGCGTAGAGCGCGCGGCCGTATTCGGCGGCCATGCGCAGGAAGAAGGCGTTGCGCTCGACCAGGCCGATCGGCCGGTCGTCGGCGTCCAGCACCGGCACGATCAGCGTGTCGGGCTCCTCGCGGAACCGCTCGTACAGCGTCTTGCCCAGGGTGTCGGCGCGGGCCGGAACCAGGGAAGAAACGGTGTCTCGCAAGGTGAACATAGATACGCCTCCACTCGCCGGTGGAGGGACCATTTCTCAGCTAACGACTGCCTAATCCAGAGGCCAAAGCGCTGCTATTTCACGAAAACTTCGCGACGCTGTCACAGTGTTTGCGAGGGTGTTTACCGTGATCTGATCAGCGACCTTATTCCCCCCTTTGAAACCGTCATCCCGGGCCTTGTGCCCGGGACCCCTGGTTCAGCTGACGGTGAAGCACAATGGCGCGCCAGCGCGCCACACCCCTGCCCCTGCGACGTATAGAGGGGTCCCGGGCACAAGGCCCGGGATGACGGCTGAAAGAGAGCGGATGGGAAGGAGCCCTAACCCACCATCCTCGCCAGCCGCCCGCGGATGATCTCCTCGGCCTCGCTCACGATCCGGTCGATCAGCTCGCGCACCGTCGGCACGTCGTGGATCAGGCCCTGGACCATGCCGGCCGACCAGACGCCGTGGTCGACATCGCCGCTGAGCAGGCCTTCGCGGCCGCGCGCGCCCTTCACCAGGTCGGCCACGTCCTCGAACCTGGCGCCGCCGGCCCGCTCGATGGCCACGACCTGCTGGCTGACCGCGTTCCTGGCCACCCGGGCCGTATTGTGCAGCGTACGGAAGATCAGGTCGGTGGCGCGCTCGTCATTGGCGACCATCTGTTGCTTGAAGTTGTCGTGGATCGGCGCTTCCCGCGTGGCGCAGAAGCGGGTGCCCATGTTGACGCCGTCGGCGCCCAGGGCCAAGGCCGCCACCAGGCCGCGCGCGTCACCGAAACCGCCCGAGGCGATCATCGGGATCTTGATCTTGCTGGCCGCCACCGGGATCAGGATCAGGCCGGGAATGTCGTCCTCGCCCGGATGGCCGGCGCATTCGAAACCGTCGATGCTGATGGCGTCGACGCCCATCCGCTCGGCGCTGAGGGCATGGCGGACGGCGGTGCACTTGTGGATCACCTTGACGCCGTGGGCCTTGAACTCG
>Ga0101941_1000936_pt1 | contig 30231 bp, 30 predicted proteins | sample DewCreD2012metaG_3_FD_75242 | JGI IMG/M metagenome (GOLD analysis project Ga0101941, IMG submission 75242) | Hot spring sediment bacterial and archeal communities from British Columbia, Canada, to study Microbial Dark Matter (Phase II) - Dewar... ...
AATCATTTTACTTTGTCCAATAAATAGTGTTAAGTTATTGATAGTCAATAATTTGTAAAAATTATCTTGAAATTATTTATTTTATGGGGGTTTTAAAGGGGGGCTTTGCCCCCCAAGCATAAAATGGGGTATTTATAAGCCGAAGGCTTAATTTTAGGGTGGGTGGGGAAAAATAAGAAATAATTGTAATTTTGGAATTATTGGACAAGGCAAATCATTTTAAATTTTCCCTTTAAAATTTTCAAACTATGTCAAGTATTGAGCAAAAGATAGAGAAAATCGTAATGCCTATTATTGAAGGTGAGGGTTATGTACTTGTTGATATTGAATATAAAAAAAGCGGAAAGTTTAGTATTTTGAGGATTTTTATAGACAGAAAGGAAGGTGGTATTACAATAAGAGAGCTTGAAGAAATTAGTAAGAAAATATCATTAGCTCTTGATGTTGAAGATCCTATAGAAAACTCATATACACTTGAAGTTTCTTCTCCTGGACTTGATAGGGATCTCGTTAAGGATAGAGAATTGAGATGGGCAATTTCTAAAAAGGTTAAAGTTTTTCTAAAAAATGGCATTACTTATGAAGGTTTTCTAAATGGTTTTAATGATGATGAAGTTGTTATATCTGGAAATGTATATAAAAGAAGTGAGATTTTGAAAATAAAACTAAACGAGGTTTAAAACATGTTAGATTTTGAAAAGGTAGTGGAAAATCTCGTAAGAACGAGAAATCTTGAAAGAGAGGATATCTTGAACGTTTTTAAAGCTGTTGTTGAGGATGCAGTAAAAAAGTACTATAATACAAATGTTGAATTTCAAATGGGAAAAGAGATGAAAGTTATTGTATATAAGAAAGTTGTTAGAAAGGTTAATGATCCTGCAAATGAAATATCTATTCAGGAAGCTAAAAAGTATGATTTTCAAGCGATAGAAGGTTCAGAGGTTAAGGTTCCTATTCCATTGGAGAATTTGCCAAGGGCAGTTGTTTATAGAATAAGGGACAAATTTTTAGAAAAGTTAAAAGATAGAGAAAAACAAATTATTTTAATGGATTTTTCAAAGAGAATTGGTCAAATTGTTAGAGGAAAAGTTCAAAGGATAAATAAGAAAGATAATTCTGTTATTTTAGCTATTGAAAGAAGTGATGCAGAAGGAAAACTTTCATTAAATGAAATGTTGCCTTCTGAATTTGAAAAAATAAAACAGGGAGAAACCAAGAAAGCAGTAATTATAGGTATAGATGAAAAAGAGAAGTACGTTTTGTTATCAAGAACACATCCGGACTTCTTGAAAAAATTATTAGAAGAAGAAATAGCTGAAATCTTAGATGGAACTGTTGAAATAAAGCAAGTAGCAAGAATACCTGGTAAAAGGTCAAAAGTTGCCGTATTTTCAAGAGAAACAAGGATAGATCCTGTCGCTGTTGTTGTTGGAATTAAAGGTACAAGATTAAATCCTATACAAAAAGAATTAGAGGGAGAGAAAATAGATATTGTTAAGTGGGATCCAGATATAATAAAATTTTCTGTAAATGCTTTACAAAACCCTCATATTATAACAGCTTATAAATTAGAAGATAAAATTTATGTTGTTGTGGAGGATGAGCATATTGGTGAAGTTAAAGGCTCAGAAGGTTTAAATGTTATTTTAGCTTCAAAATTAATAGGAAAGGATATTGTTATTCTTGGTCTTTTGGAATACTCAAAACCCAAGAATGTAGTTACAATAATAGAAATTCAAAAGCAATTTCCTGTCAGTGTAGTAGAATTATTAAGGAACAATGGTTTATATTCATTTAATGAAGAACCAACATTAGCAAGTTTGTATAATATAGGTTTGGATGAGAAAACCGCTTTAAAACTTATTGAGTTTATAGAGGAGAAATTAAATGAATAGAAAGAGACCAATTCAGATTAGGGAGTTAGCAAAAGAATTAGGAATAACTGTAAAAACCGCAATCGAGTTATTAAGAGAGGGTGGTTATGATGTTAAATCAGGATTTAATAAAGTAAATAAGGAAATGGAAAATTATTTAAGAAGAAGATTGGATGAGGAAAGGAAAGAAGTTCAAGAAGATATAGAAAAGAAAAAACAGATATATCAGAAAATAGAGCCACCAAAGAAAAAAGTTCCAAGAAGATTCCAACAAAAGCAAATAAAAGAGGAAATTAAGAAAGAAGAGGAAAAACCTATAAAGCAAGCTGTTAAACCCAAACCAAAAGTTAAAAAAGAAATAAAGGAAAAAGTTGAAGAAACACAAGAGGAAAAAATTATAGAAATTCCTGGACCTTTAACAGTTGCAGAATTATCAAAAATTATGGGAAAATCTCCATCTGAAATAATAAAAGTTTTATTTGATCTTGATTATATTGCTACAATAAACCAAACATTATCTCTTGATATAATTGAAATTGTTGCAGAACATTTTGGTTTTAAAGTAAAGAAACAGGAAATTAAAGAAGAAATTTTTGAAGAAGAATTAGAATATGACTATATTAGACCTCCTATAGTTACAATAATGGGGCATGTTGATCATGGAAAAACTACACTTCTTGATAAAATTAGAAATAGTAATGTTGCCGAGAAAGAAGAGGGAAGAATCACCCAAAGAATTGGAGCCTATCAGGTTGAATATATGGGTAAGAAAATTACATTTATAGATACACCTGGTCATGAAGCATTTACAGCAATGAGAGCTAGGGGTGCTCAGGTTACTGATATTGTAATACTTGTTGTAGATGGTAGAGAGGGAGTTAAAGAACAAACAATTGAGGCTCTCAATCATGCCAAAGCAGCAGGTGTTAAAATAATTGTTGCAATAACAAAAATGGATTTACCTGATGCTAATCCTGATATGGTAAAAAGACAACTTTCTGAACACGGTTTAATTCCTGAGGAGTGGGGTGGAAGCACACTATTTATTCAAGTTTCTGCGTATAAAGGGATTGGAATAAATGATTTACTCGAAGCTATATTAATTGTAAGTGAGGAATTAGATTTAAAAACAACGACTAAGGGGTATGCTAAGGGAGTTGTTCTTGAATCTAAAATGGATAAGGGAAAAGGTCCTGTTGCCACACTTATTGTTCAAAGAGGTATTTTAAAACCTGGTGATATTGTTGTTGCAGGCTATACTTATGCTAGAATTAGAGCTATGTACAATGATTTTGGAATAAAGGTTGATAACGCTTATCCTTCTGATCCCGTTCTTGTTCAAGGGTTTGAAGAACTCCCAAGGGCTGGTGATAAATTTGAAGTAGTAGGAGATATAAACAAAGCAAGAGAAATTGTTGACGAAAGAAGAAAAACACTTAAAATTCAAATATCAAGAGGTGAAATGCAATCACTAACCAAAAAAATTCAAGAAAAGATATTAGCAGGTGAAAAAAAGGAATTGGCAATTGTTATTAAGGCGGATAATTATGGAACGCTTGAAGCAATAAAAGATAGCATAAGTAAAATGGAATTTGAGAAAGTAAAACCAGTTATCATTCATAGTGGAATTGGTGATATTACTGAAAGTGATGTTATGTTAGCAGAAGCAAGTGAAGGTATCGTAATTGGATTTGCAGTTAAAATTGATAATAGAGCAAGAAGTTATGCAGAATCTAAAAAGATACCTATTAAAATCCATAGAATTATTTATCATCTACTTGATGATTTAATTAAGTTTATGCAAGGTGTCTTGGAGCCTGAATATAAGGAGGAATTAATAGGTAAAGCAGAAGTAAAAGCGGTTTTCAAAACGAAAGTTGGTAAGGTTGCTGGGTGTTATGTTGTTGAAGGTAAAATTCTAAAAAATGCAGAAAAGGTAAAACTTATAAGAGAAAATAATCTAGTATATGAAGGTAAAATCGAAAGTTTAAAACATTTCCAAACTGATGTTGAAGAAGTTAGTGCTGGTATGGAGTGTGGTATTAGACTTGTTAATTGGAATGATTATAAGGAAGGTGATATTATTGAAGTTTATAGAGTTTTAAAAATTACACCCAAATTAGTATGATTATAGGTGTTCTTGAAATTGAGATTTTCATACCTTATAGTAATTCAATAAAAGAAAAACGTTATATTGTTAAAAGTATCAAAGATAAAGTTAAATCTAAATATAATGTTTCAATAGCTGAGCTTGATTATTACGATGCTTGGCAAAGAAGCAAGATAGGATTTGCTTGTCTAAGTAATAGCGTTGGTTATATAAATAACTATCTTATGGACTTATTGAAATTTTTAGAAGAAGATAAAAGATTTGAAATTACAATATACAAGATAAGTTGGTTTTAAGCACATTAAAAATTCTTCCCACTTTAAAATTTCAATTATGAACAACTTAACTCCAATAGAAGCATATGAGGAACTTTATAGAATTTCAAGAAAATTAGCATATATATCTTCTGCACTTTCATTATCTGGTTGGGATGAGAGAACTTATGTTCCGCCTCTTGGCTATAAACATAGAGCAGAACTTCACGCGATATTAAATGAATATATTTATGAGGAATGGACAAAGGATTATATTAGTGATTTAATAAACAAAGCGAAAGAAGGAGATTTGGATGAAATTCAGAAGGCAAATTTGTATTGGTGGGAAAGAAGCTATATTAGAAATAAGAAAATTCCAAAAGAACTTTTAATAAGACATGTAAGAGTTTCAACAATTGCTTATCAAGTTTGGAAAGAAGCAAGAGAAAAAAGTGATTTTGAAATGTTTAAACCTTATTTAAAAGAGATTGTAGATATATTAAGAGAAGAGGCAAGAATTCTTGGTTATAAAAATGAACCTTATGATGCATTAATTGATAAATATGAACCAGGAATGACAGCAGAAGAAATTTCAAAAATTTTTGAAAAACTAAAAACTGAAACATTAAGACTCCTAAATAGAGTTAAAAATTCTAAAAAAGATTTTAAAACTAATTTAATTAAAGGATATTTTGAAAAGGAAAAACAAAAAGCTTTTTGTAAATTTTTAATTGAAAAGATAGGTTTTGATTTTAATAAAGGTAGAATTGATGAAACAACACATCCTTTTGCAACTAGAATTTTGCCTATGGATATAAGAATAACTACAAGATTTTATGAAGATAATATCATTTCAAGTATTTTTGGAACACTTCACGAAATGGGACATGCATTTTATGAAATGGGATTAAAGGAGGAATTTTTTGGAACACCTGTTGGAGAATCAGTTTCACTTGGAATCCACGAATCGCAATCAAGATTTTGGGAGAATTTTATAGGAAGAAGTTTTGCATTTTGGGAATTATTTTATGATGATTTGAAGAGGTTCTTTCCTCATTTTGAAAATGTTAAAATGGAACATTTTTATTTGGCAATAAATGAAATTAAACCATCTTCTATTAGAGTTGAAGCAGATGAATTAACTTACAATTTACATATTATTTTAAGATTTGAACTTGAAAGGGATGTAATAAATGGTAAATTAGAAGTTGATGATTTAAAAGACGCCTGGAATGAAAAATTTGAAAAACTATTTGGATTTAGACCAAAGAATGACAAAGATGGTATCCTTCAAGATGTTCATTGGTCTTCTGAGATGGGATACTTTCCAACATATACCCTTGGAAATTTAAATGCTGCTCAGATCTTCAACAGAATTAATAAAGAGCTTGGTGATATATATGAGTTTGTAAGGAAGGGAGATTTTAAGGTCATTTATGAATGGTTATCTGAAAATATATATCAAAAGGGTTCTTTATATAAACCACAAGAACTTATTGAAAAAGTAACAGGTGAAAAGACCAATCCAAAATTCCTAATAAATTACCTTGAAAACAAAATAGAACATTTATTAAGCATAGATTAAATTGATTATAAATAAAGGATTTATTTTAGCATATAGAATTTACGATGTGGCAAGTGAGATTGATTTGAATAAATTATCAAATTCAATAGATTCTAAGAGGATAGAAATGTCAAAAAAATTTGGTAAAAGACTTGTTTATTTAAGAAATCCTCCCATCGTTATATTCCTTGAAGAAAAAATTTATAGGAATTTGAAAACGCAAGTTTTTGCTAAATTTTATGAATTTGGAGCAGTTAGTATAATTTTAAAAATAATAATTGATGGGTTTGATATAAAACAATTATTTAGATTTTTTAGAGAAATTCTTGAAGATGAAAAAATAGACGAAATATCAAAAAACTATTTAAACAAAATTTTCACTCAATATCATTCTTACTTGAAGAAACCATCAATGTATGAAGATTATAAAGACTACACAATAATATACATTCAATCATTTAACAGAAATTTTAAAAGTTTTGAAATTCTTCAAGAAATTGATTTAGCTAAATTACTACTTGGGGAGAAATATCATTTAAGTGAGCAAATTGAAAGTAATTTGTTGAGAAATAAGTTTTCTTATTCTGATGAGGATTTAATAGTTTTAAATTGGGATAGTTGTTTTATATATGAACCTGATGGAATTATGGATGTTCCTGAACTAATAGAGTTTGCTAATGCTCAAATCCTTGAACTGAGATATTACGATAGTTATCTTGATAGGGTTCTTGAAGAAACTTATAATACTATTGAAAGTTTTAAAGGTTCAATTTTTGAGTATTATAAATACCAGAAAATTTTGAAACGATTACTTTTGCTTTATAACGAAATTACAGAAGCAAAGGAAACAATCCTGAATAGTCTTAAAATCATTGAGGATTCCTATCTTGCAAGAATATATTCAAAAATGCTTGAAATTCTTGGAGCATATAATTGGCAAAGAAGTATAGATAGTAAAGAGAGGACACTCTTTGAAATATACAATTTCTTAAATACCCAAGTTTCCAATAGAAGATTGGAATTCCTTGAAATAATAATTATTCTTGTGATTTTAGTTGAAATGATTATTTTTTTAGTAATAAGATAAAAATAATAAGTCAATAAAAAGTCAAGCTTTAAAATTTTCGGACTTATGAAAACTTATAAGCTTAAAGTAAAATTAAGAGAAAATATAGGAACTTCATATGCAAAAAAACAAAGAGAAGAAGGATATATTCCAGCTGTCGCATATGGTAAAAGTGAAAGTAATGTTCATATTCTTATACCTAAAAAGGAGTTTTACAAGCTTATTAGAGAAATAGGTGAAGAAACTGCCATTGTTGAACTTGAATATGATAACTCCAATAAAAAAGTTCTTATTCAAGAAATTCAAAGGAATATTATTACGGGTGAAATTATTCATGTTGATTTTCACATTATTCATGCCAAGGAAAAGGTTAGTGTAAGTGTTCCTGTTGTTATTAAAGGTCAGGAAAATTCACCTGGTTTGAAGAAGGGTGGAATTCTTGAAATTCATTTACATACAATAGATATAAAAGCACTTCCTGAATACATACCGGGACATATAGAAATAGATATATCAAACCTTGACATTGGAAAAGCTATTCATATAAAAGATTTAAAAATTGAAAATGTAGAATTTGAAGAAGATCCAGAAGAGGTTATTTTATCTATAATAGCTCCAAGAATAGAAGAAAAAACTGAAGCACAACAGCAAACAGAAACACAAACACCTCAAAAATAATGCTTTATGTTGTTGGTCTTGGAAATTATGGAGAATCTTATAAGAAAAATAGACACAATGTAGGATGGATATTTTTAGATTATTTAGCGAGTAAATTAAATTGTTCTTTTAGAGCTGGGAAAGGTGATTATGCTATTGCAGACTGTGATAAATTTAAGCTTTTTAAACCATTGACGTTTATGAATCTTTCAGGAATAGCTGTTAAACAAATTTCAGATTATTATAAGTTAAACCTTAGTAATCTCATTATTATTTATGATGATGCTGATTTACCATTAGGAGTAATTAAATTTAGATTAAGAGGTTCAGCTGGAACTCACAATGGAATGAAATCTGTTCTTTATTATTTAGGAACGGATGAAGTTCCAAGAATAAGAATAGGTATTGGGAAACCTCAAAATTTGCCACTTAAAGATTGGGTTTTATCTGACTTTACAGATGAAGAATTAAAAATTTTAAGTGAAAGGTTTGAAAAAATTTATCAAGGCCTTTTAATGTACGAAGGAGGCGAGATTCAAAAAGCTCTTCAATTTATAAATACAAAGGAGGTAAAGGTATGAATCTTGTTATTTTCTCTCTTGTATCCGCTATTATATCTTTCATTGTAGCTATTATTTATTCCTATATTGTAAGAAGGAAAGATGCAGGAACTGATGAAATGGTATCTATTTCTTTATATATTCGTGAGGGTGCAAGAGCTTTCTTAAAAAGGGAATACAAGACTATTGCTATTCTCTCTCTTATTGTAATTTTGATAATTGCCTTTGGATTATCTTATGAGGGTATAAGCTATGTTATATATACAATTATAGCTTTTGTTTTTGGAGCATTCTTTTCACTGCTTGCAGGTTGGATAGGAATGGACACTGCTACAATATCAAATGTTAGAACAACTAATGCTGCTAAAAATAAAGGATTAATTGAAGCATTTAAAATTGCTTATCTTGGTGGTTCTGTTATGGGTTTAAGTGTTGCAAGTTTGTCAATTCTTGGAATGTCTGGTTTATTCGTTTTATTCTATCTGATTAGTAATGATATTCAGCTTTCTGCAAGTGTAGTTGCTGGTTTCTCAATGGGTGCAGCATTTGTAGCTTTGTTTGCAAGAGTTGGTGGTGGAATATATACCAAGGCGGCTGATGTTGGTGCAGATTTGGTTGGGAAGGTTGAAGCAGGTATCCCTGAGGATGATCCAAGGAATCCGGCAGTTATAGCGGACAATGTGGGTGATAATGTTGGTGATACTGCTGGTATGGGAGCGGATTTGTACGACTCTCTTGTGGCAGGAACAGTTTCTGCTATTGTGATAGCAGCATTTGCTAAGAATGCTGACCCTATGTTAGGTATAGGTTATGCATTAGCACTTGGTGCTATTGGAACATTAGTTTCTATTTTTGGTTATTTCTTTATTGGATTTTTAAAGAATTTAAAACCTGAAAGGATTTTGCTTTCAACTGTATTTATTGTTGGCTTACTGTTTGCAATTTTTTCTTTAATTTTAACAAAGTTTTTGTTTGGTAATTTAACTCTATTCTGGCCATTAGTTTTTGGACTTGTTTCAGGAATTTTGATTGGATATATCGCGGAATTTTTCTCAACAGGGAAAAGGATTGTTGAGCTTGCAGAAGCTGCAAACTCAGGTGTTGCTGTTAATATAATTGAGGGTATCGCATTAGGTATGAGAAGTGCAGTTATTCCTGGTATAGCTGTTGCCATATCATTTGTAATTGCATTCAAGATGGGAGAAGCAAGTGGTTATGGTGGATTTTATGGTGTTGCAATTGCCTGTATAGGTATGCTTGCAATAACGGGCATTACTGTTACCGTTGATGCATTTGGCCCTATTGCTGATAATGCTGGTGGAATTGCTGAAATGTCTGGACTTGGGAAGGAAGTTAGAAGTATAACTGATACTTTGGATGCAGCAGGAAACACTACTGCTGCTATTGGTAAGGGTTTTGCTATTGGTTCTGCTATATTTACAGTAATGGCAGTATTTTCTGCTTTTTCTGATATGATTACCCAGAGATTTGGTTTAGCATTTAATCCTTCTTTAATGAAACCTGAGGTTGTAGCAGCAGCATTAATAGGTGCTATTATTCCATTCTTTTTCTCATCGGGTGCTATGAGAGCTGTTGGAAGAACTGCTAAAATTGTTGTTGAGGAAGTTAGAAGACAGTGGAGAGAAATTCCAGGATTACTTGAAGGTAAGGTTGGTGTCAAAGCAGATTATGCCAAAATAGTTGATATAACAACAGAAGGTGCTATTAAAAACATGACGGTTCCCGGAATGATTGCATTCCTTTCACCGATTATTGTAGGTATATTATTTGGTCTTGAAGCTCTTGGTGGATTTTTAGTTGGAGCAATGGTTTCAGGAATTCCTCTTGCCTTAACTATGAATAATGCTGGTGCAGCGTGGGATAACGCTAAAAAATTCATTGAACAGTCTGGTGTTTTTGGTGGCAAGGGTTCTCATGCTCATAAAGCAAGTGTTGAAGGTGATACAGTAGGAGATCCATTTAAAGATACCGCTGGTCCTTCATTAAATATCCTTTTAAAGATGATGTCTATTGTTTCATTAGTGTTTTTACCTTTTATTTATCAATTTCATAATGTTCTAATTAATGCTTTAAAATTTATATTTGGTAGTTAAAAGGAGGTTGAAATTATGACAGAGGAAAAACTTTTAGACATGTGGCAAAAGATAACAGGATATGTAGAAGATTGGGAGACGAAGTTTTCAGAGATTTTAGATGAGCTTGAAAGCCTAAATATGGTTATTGAGGAGGAAGAAGAAAAATATGAGGAAGATTTTGAAGATGACGAAGTTTCAATAGAAGCTCTTATAGAAGATGTTAAAATGACAAGAGCTAATTTAAGAGAGGTTATCAAGCAAGCGATAAGTGGAGAAATAAGCTCAATTGATGTTGAAGAAACGTTTAGAAGTGTTGGCGAATTTCTAAGAAATGTAGAGGAGAAGATTATTAAGTTAAGGGAAATGGAAGATTATCAAGAATTTGACGAAGAAGACTATTACGATGAAGAAGATACCTGAGGATTTCTTTGATAAGATAGATATTATTGAAATTGTTTCTGAAAAGGTTCAACTTAAAAAGGTAGGTAATCAGTATAGGGGGCTTTGCCCCTTCCATAATGAAAAAAATCCTTCATTTTATGTTAGTCCTATTGGTGTTTATCATTGTTTTGGGTGTGGGGAAAGTGGTAATGCAATTAAATTTGTTATGAAAATATATGGTTATGATTATGAAGAAGCAATTGATTATATTGCAAAAAAATTTAATATCCTATTAGAAGAAGTTGAAGATGTTAATTATGAATTTTATAAAATTCTTGATTATGTTTGTGATTATTACTTTGAAAATTTAAGAAAAAATAAAGATGTTTTAAATTATCTTTATTCAAGAGGTGTTGATGATAAACAAATTTTAAAATTTAGAATTGGTTTTGCTGATGATAAAAATGAAATTTTAAAAGAACTTATAGATAAAGGATTTGGAATTGACAAATTATTTAAAATTGGTATTGCTTATAGAGACTATAGTGGTAATATAAAACCATTTTTTACAAATAGAATTATGTTTCCTATATTTACAACAAATGGGAAAAATATCATTGGTTTTTCAGGAAGGAGCATTGATGAAACTGAGCCAAAATATAAAAATTCAATAGATAGTCCCATTTTTAAAAAAAATCAAGCAATATATGGTTTTAATTTTGCTAAAAATTCAATTGTAAAAAACAAATTTGTTATTATTGTTGAAGGTTTTTTTGATGTAATTATTTTAAATCAATTTGGTTATGAAAATACGGTGTCTTTTATGGGAACAAATATAAGTGATTATCAAGCAAAACTTATAAAGAAATACACAGATAGGATCTATTTATTTTTTGATAAGGACAAGTCAGGACAAAAAGCAATTATTAGAAATTTGCCCACACTTCTAAATAACGGATTAATTCCTTATATCTTGTATCCTGAGGAAGATAAAGATCCTGATGAAATTGCACTTATGGGAGGTCTTGACAAGTTAATAAAAAATCCTTATAATATAAGTGATTACTTTAAAATGATTTATGAAAAAGCACAAAATATAGAAGATAAGATGGAGATTATAAATGAATTTAGAAGTCATTTAACTAATGTCAAATTTGAAAGCGTAGGATATATTTTTCTTGAAGAGTTGAAACCTGTTCTTGATGAATTAGAAAAGAAAATAAAATTGAAGTTTCACTTAAAGGATATTAGTAGTATTCATTTTAATGATGAGGTTTATGCTATTTGGAATGTTTATAAGAATGAGAATTTGAGAAAAATTTTATTTGAGATTGAAGAGGATGTTCTTTATAGTAAAAGTGCAAAAGAATTATTTCGTGCTATTAGAAACAATAAATTAAATGATGAAAGCTATTTAGAATTAGTTTCAAAAATTGAATTTCACAATAAGGAACTTTCTTATGAAACAATAAATAAATTTATAAGTAAATGGATAGAAAGAATGATGATTAAAAATCTGAAAAATAATAAAAGTTTAAAAGAGCTTGAAAACATAATAAGGATAAAAAGGAGGTTATAAACATGCCAAGACAGAAAGGACTTGTTAAGAATAGAATACAAAGACTAAATAAACTAATATCAAGACTTATAAAGGAAGCAAAGGAAAGCGGTAATAAAGTTAAATATGAAGAACTTATAAAGAAAATTCCACCTGAATACGGTGAAGGAACAGAGGCTTTTGATGTTATAATTACAGCCTTACTTGATAATGGAATTGAAATAGAATATCATGATAGAAAAACACTATCTGAGATCTATGAATTTGAAGATGATGAAGAATCAAAAATCGGTGATGATCCTGCAAAAATCTATCTTAAGCAGATAGCTAATTTGGGGCTTTTAACAAAAGAGCAGGAAGTTCAATATTCTAAAGAAATTGATGATGCAAGAAATGGGATTACAAAATTGCTATTTTCAACAAAATATGGAATAAAGAAATTTTTAAAATGGGTTGAGCAAATTGAGTACGGTGTCTTACCACTTGAAGAAATCGTCAGTGTCGATCCAAATTATTGGACAAGTAAAAAGAAAAATAGAGAAGAGAAAGAAAGAATTAGAAGTGCCTTTGATAAGATAAGACAACTTTATGAAAAAAAGAAATTTTCAGAAATTACAGAAATTATATTGGAATTAAAACCCAATTTCAGAAAAGTTATGGAAGTTGTTGAAAAAATGAAAGAAATGTTTAGAAAATTTGAAGAAGTTTATTTAAGGAAAAAGGATATTGAAATTGCAGTAAGTGAATTGGAAAATAGTTCATTGTTAAGTGAGGATGAATCAGAGGATATAGGCTCATTAAAAGAAGAATTGAAAAAGCTTGAAAAAGAAGTTAGAAATTATGAGAATTATTTCGGTTATTCTTATGAAGAAATGAAACAATTAATTGAAGAAATTAATAAATTATTTAGTCAATATGAAGAAGCAAAAAATAAGATGGTAAAAGGAAATTTGAGACTTGTAATTGGAGTTGCTAAAAAGTTTTTAAATAGGGGACTTGAATTTATGGATTTAGTTCAAGAAGGAAATGCAGGATTGATGAAAGCTGCTGAAAAATTTGATTATAGAAAAGGATATAAATTTTCTACTTATGCCACTTGGTGGATAAAGCAGTCTATAATGAGAGCAATAGCAGACCATGCTAGAACTATAAGAATACCAATCCATATGATAGAAACAATTATGAGAATTACAAAAGCTAATAGAATTTTAACACAAGAATTTGGTAGAGAGCCAACATATGAAGAAATTTCAGAATATTTAAACATGCCCATTGAAAAAGTTAGACAAGCTATTGAAGCAGCAAAAGAGCCTATAAGTATGGATAAACCTATTGGAAAAGATGAAGATGCGTATATTGGAGATTTTATTGCTGATAATGTCTATGGAACACCATTTGAGGATGCCAAAAGAACACTTCTGAGAGAAAAAATAATGGAAGTTTTAGAAACTTTGACATTAAGGGAAAGAAAAATTCTAATAATGAGATATGGTTTGGATGGAAGACCACCAAGATCTCTTGATGATATTGCTATGGAACTTGGCATTTCAAGAGAAAGAGTTAGACAAATTGAAGCAAGAGCTATGGCTAAGATAAAAAATAATGAACTTAGAAGACAGAAACTTATTCAGCTAATAAATCCAGAATGATAATTAGGATTTTTGGAATTTTTGGATTAATAATAAGTCTATATTTGATTTATGCTTATGATTTTTCAAAGAATATCATTTGTATAGGAAGTGGTTGTGAAATTGTGGCAAATAGCTCATATTCAAAATTTTTAAATATATCCTTACCTTATTGGGGTTTTTTATTCTATTTAAGTGTTATAGTTTTGACATTTATAAAAAAATTAGAAAATTTTTTGTTATTTATTTTAGTTGTAGGAGCAATTTTTTCAATTTACTTAACAATTGTTGAATTACTCATTATAAAAGCAGTTTGTATTTGGTGCCTTTTATCTGCATTTTGTTCTTGGATAATGGGTATAAATGCTGTTTTAAGTAATGTTAAAAAATGATGAAATTCTTGTAATTGGTAAGATAGGACCAAAAATTTCACTGGCACTCTCAAAAAATAATGGAAAAATTAAATTTATAGGTTCTCAAAGTCTATTAACATTATCCGTCTATAAAGTAAATTTTTACTTAAATGATACAAATGAGCTTGTAAAAATTAAGGAGAGCAAATTTTTATATTCTTTTTATCCCCTTATAAAAAATTATCAAAAATATAAAGCAGTTTCTAATGTTTTTAGAATAATAAATGAAGTTTTCCCAAGCTTTTTTGAAAGTGAAAAAATTTATGAAATCACATTAAGTTATCTTAATGCTCTTTTAAAAGAAAATGAAGATATTGAAAAATTATATGTTCTTTGGATTTATCATACCCTTTGGATATTAGATGAGATTAATCACATTTTGTTTTGTAAAGGCTGTGGAAGTAATTTAATAAAAATATATAAAGTTGGTGAGGGAAGTTTTTGTTTTTCTTGTAAAAGGAAGGGAGATTTTGAATTTGAAACATTTGAACTGGAGCTAATAGAAAATATGTTTAAACTTAATTTTGATAATATAAAAAAAATTAAATTTGATGTAAAAAAATTTATAACAATTTTTGAAGATGTTATTCTAAAGCTTTAAGCTTTATAATTTTCATTATGACAGAAAAGACTTTGGATTATATAAAACCATTTACTGATGAGCCAATAAGATTCATAGGTAGTGAGGGTGAGCCTCTACTTGACTTTAAGCCTGAAGATATAGGACTTAGCGAAGAAGACTTGAAAACTTTGTATTACTATATGAAACTAACACGGGCTTTTGATAGGAAAGGAATGTTTTTAACTCGTTCAGGAAAAGCTTTGTTTTATGTGGAAGTTGCTGGTCAAGAAGCAGCAACAGTAGCAAGTGGTTATGCTATTCCCGAAAATGATTGGATATTTCCTGCACATAGAGAACATGGTGTTCTTATTGTTAGGGGATATCCTCTCGTTGAATTATTTGCTCAAATAATGGGTAGAATGGAAGTTAATAAAGCAAGGCAGATGCCGGTTCATTGGGGTATGAGAAAATTAAGAATTATAACAATTTCAAGTCCGGTAGGAAATCAATTACCACAAGCAGTTGGAATTGGCATGGCTATAAATTATCTAAAGAGAGATGAAGCTATAATTGCTTATGTTGGCGATGGTGGTTCTTCAACTGGTGACTTCCATACCGCCTTAACATTTGCAAGTGTTTTTAAAACACCGACAATAATTTTTGTCCAAAATAATCAATGGGCTATATCGGTTCCTACAAAAAGACAATATGGTTCAAAAAATATCGCTATTAAAGCAATTGCTTATGGTATAGACGGTTATTATATTGATGGTAATGACTTTCTTGCCGTTTATGCTACAACAAAATTAGCATTTGAAAAAGCTCACAATAAAGAACCTGTTTTAATTGAAGCAATGACTTATAGATATGGTTCTCATTCAACAGCAGATCAGGCGGATAGATATAGAGATATTAAGGAACTTGAATATTGGCAAAAAACTTGGGATCCTATTAAAAGAGCAAAATTATATCTACAAAGAATTGGTATTTGGAATGAAAAGTGGGAAAGAGAATTAGACGAACAAATTGAAGATGAATTAAATAAAGCTATTGATGAAGCTGAAAAAAGACCAGAGCCAGGACCGGAAACAACATTTGAAGATGTATATGCACAAATGCCCTGGCACATAAAAGAAGAGATGGAAGAACTTTTAAAAGAAATAAATGAGGGTGCGTAGCTCAGTTGGTTAGAGCGCCATCCTCACACGATGGAGGTCCCCCGTTCAAGTCGGGGCGCACCCACTATGATTGATTCTGAGAGTGCTTATAGAAGGATAAAAAATTACATAAGAAAAACACCTGTTATTAATTATAACGATCACTTTTTTAAACTTGAAAATTTACAGAAATCAGGTTCTTTTAAGCCTCGTGGAGCATATAATAAAATTTTGAAAAATTTAAATAAAATAAATGGTTTTGTTTGTGCTTCAAGTGGGAATCATGCCCAAGCAGTTGCCAAGGTTTGTTCAGATTTGGGGATAAAGAATGTAAAAATTATAATTCCAGAAAGAACTCCTCAAATAAAAGTAAATAAAATAAGAAATTATGGTTATGAACCGATTTTCTATGGAAGTCATTTAAATGAAAGTCTAAATTATGCAAGGGAATTGTCAGAAAAGGAAAAACTTTTATTCGTTCATCCTTATGATGACTTAGATATTATTGAGGGTCAAAGTACAATTGGAATAGAAATTGAAAATTATAATTTTGATTATTTATTTATACCTGTAGGTGGAGGAGGACTGGCTAGTGGTATTTCACTTTATATCAAGAGGAAAAAACCAAATGTAAAAATTTATGGAGTTGTTTCAAAAAATGCCCCGAGCTTCTATTATTCATTTAAAGAAAATAGAATTATGGAAGTTGAACCAAGAGAAACAATTGCAGATGGTATAAAATTAAAATATCCTAGCGATTTAACATTTAGAATTTTAAAAGAAACACTCGAAGATATTATAATGATAGAAGAAGAGGAAATTGAATATGCTATTAAATGGGCATATTATAATTTAGGTTTAATTCTTGAAGGAGCAGGTGCTATCAGTTTGTCAATTTTAATTTTTAATAAATTGAAAATTCGAGGAAATGGTATGTTTATTTTGAGTGGTTCGAATATAGATGAATCAGTTTTGGATTATATTATCAAGGATTAGACCACCACTTTAAAGAAATCCCCCAAATTTCAGAATTATTAGACAAAGCTTTATTTTACTATAATTTTAACCTTGTCTTTTCCTATTTGAACAATATAAATGCCAGGATTAATTTTTATTTTACCTTCTTTTATATTAACTTCCTTAACTTTATAACCCGATATAGAGAAAATTTTTAGATTTACCTCATTTTCAGATTTAATAGCTATGAATCCTTTTGAACCATAAATAATATAATTACAACTTTTGTATTCATTATCACTTATAGGCACTACTGAGCAGGATGCAGTTTGAGATATAGAAAAGTTGTATGGAGTTAGCGTTAAATTACTAATACCACTATAATTTGATAAGGATATTGATGGCGACCAATTTGAAAGCGCAAAATCATTAACATTTACTTGAAATGAAGTCATACAATCAATTGAATCAAGAATAACAATAAAACCATTATGGTTATCAACTGAAGTTCCTAAATAACCTGAAACTAAAATTTTTCCTGGTTTTACTGGAATTATACCTTTTGCTTGATTATGAGCCTGATCGGCAGGAGCTCCTGACCATCTTCTTGCCCAAATAACAGAGCCATCACTTTTATTTATTTTAGCAGCAATAGGGTAATCAGTAGATCCTATTTTTGTAACACCAGAAAGCAAATAATTTCCATCTAAATCCAAAGTTATATTATAAAATCTAAATCCATTATTAGCAGTATATCGCTTTGAGTAAATTACGTTGCCAGAAGGACCTATTTTTGATAGATAAGCACCTCCATCTGGCTCATAAAAACCTATTAGAACATAATTACCATCACCATCTTTTATGAGATTATAGGCTCTATAGTTATTTGATATACCTTTAATAAGTGTTGCACTTGAACCATCAAGACTTATTCTGTAAATTACAGGTTGCCAATTTGAGCACCACCATCCAATACCCATTACTACATAGCCATTACTTTCTGGAATAATTATATAGTTATCATTATAAGAGCATCCAAACGATGTTTGTTTAGCCCATATTACATTTCCATTTAAGTCAGTTTTTATTATAGCACCTTGTGAATTGGCATCATAACCTTGAACAGCAAGAACCAGGCTATTTCCATCATAAGCAATACTATTCACTATTGCTTTACTTGAAAGATATTTAGCCCATACGAAATTCTGTGTCTTTAAATTAAATAAACCAAAGAATGAGCAACTTTGATTATTTCCGCATCCTCCATGTCCGCCACCTACTGCTATTAGTGTATCGTTAATTTTAGTAAGTGTTGAAACATCTAAATTTAGATCAGGATTTGATAACCAAGCTTTATACCATTCAACGGTTATTCCCGTTTTAACCTTTATACCCATAAGCATAATTCTTAATCTGTTATTGTTATAGTGCAAAGAACCAAGAATATATGTACTATCATTCATTTTTAGAATTGGTGTTTTATGACATGTTAAACAGCCAGTAGAACTATACTGGAACCAAATAATTTTATTTATTTGGGATATTATAAGCAAAATCATATTTTTATCTCCTTCTTATATCAAAACTTGAACAATAATTGTTTAATATACTTTCAATCTCTTCATAATGAACTGGACCTTTCCTTTTAGCAAGAACATCAATTATCATTACAAATTGAGAATTTCCTATATAAGCAAAATCATCAACATTTGTCTTTTGAATAATATCTCTTATGATTTGTCTTGCAGTCTCTGGTTCAATAGCACAGTTTAACTCAACATCATATATCCCAAATTCCAGAATTTTTGAAATTAAAAACCACATCATCTTACTACCCCCTTATAAGTCCAAACTTTATTATTGTTTTTAATTTTAACTATATAAGCACCTTTCTTATAAAATTGAACCTTATAATGACCATCACTTTCAAATATCATTTTATCAATCAATTTTCCATCAGTAGCATATATTTCAACTTCACTATCTTTCGGTATGTAATTTATATATATGTTATCTTTTGTGAAATTAACAATAGGTTTTTCGGGTGTATTGACAGGTGTTAAACAATTAACTTTAACATTGTCTATAAGAACACCATTTGCAACAATTGGGTCACCCTGGTCCCAGTTTTCAAATTTTATTGTATATGTTCCTCCAGAAGGATAATTTACACTTATCGTTTTCCAGCCTACTATTGCTTTACCATAAGTATAGTACTGAAATGGAACTGATGAACCATGAACTGTTGTATAGACGTTATCTACTTGGTAATAATCTGGCCATGGTGAAGTAATTACTCTTGGATTTGAGTATTTAACAAGTTCAGCATCATTAACTTTAAGCCTAAATAAATCATCGTAGGGAGAGTTAGCAGATGACCATTCTGCAGTTAGATAATGAAAATCCCAACTTATTGTTATTCCTTGATTACAATTATTAGCATTAAATGTTTGTTGAACCACAGCATAATCATATTCCGAATATGCATTTCCATCAACATTAGAAGTAGCACAAACATCATCAATATCTTCATCTAGTGTAGATATATGTAAAAAGTAGTTTCCATGTGTTGGACTTATACTAGGAGAAACATTACTTGATTGTCTTGGTTCGGCAAATGTATAATATATAGGACATCCAGGGTAGGTAGTTAATTGCCATCCTGTCATACCATTCTCAAATGAACTATTTACAAGCTGATTAAAAATTAACCACCACATTTTCCACCTCCTGTTAGTTGAAAATTATAAAGCATAATTTTTCATCCTTTAAAATTTCAAATTAAATTAAAATCCATATTTTCATTTTCCCTTGGAACAATTTTAAGTAGAATAAGTGGATTGTTAAGAGAAGTTATTATTGCTTATTTGCTTGGCGCAAGTAATAAATCAGATGCGTTTTTTGTCGCTTTTAGGATTCCAAATTTATTTAGAGATTTACTTGGTGATCAGGCTATGAATAATGCATTTATCCCTGCTTATGCACAATCAAATTATTCAAAAAAATTCTTATGGGCTATCTTTTTTCAGTTTTTATCAATTGTCCTAATAATCAACTTAACTTTAATGTTATTTACAAAACAAATAATTTTAATTACTGTACCTGGTTTTTTAAATGATAAAGAAACATTCAATTTAACAATTATTTTAACCTATATAACACTTCCTTCATTATTTTTCTTTTCATTATCAGCTTTGCTTTCAGCTGTATTAAATACAAAAAGGAAATTTTTTTTAACCTCAATTAGTCCATCAATAATAAATTTTTCTGTTATTTTGTTTGGGATTATCTTGAAAATTGATAAGACGATCGCACTTTCAATCGGATTTACAGCTGGAACAATTCTTCAATCCTTATTATTATTTTTATTTTTAAGAGAAAAATTTGAAAAACCTGACTTTAACGATTCTTCAATAAAGACATTTTATAAATTACTTTTTCCTGTTCTTCTTGCTTATGGATTTAATGAAATAAATTTATTTTTTAGTACATTTATTGCTTCTTTCTTTAAGGAAGGTTCAATAAGTTATTTGAATTATGCTTTTAGGATTTTTCATTTTCCACTTGCAATCACAGGCATTGCAATATCAAGTGTTGCAATTGTTGATTTTACAAGCTCAAATAATCCAAAAGAACATCTTAAAAGAGCGTTAAGAATAAACTTTTTAATTACAATTCCCATAACAATTATCTTTATCGTTTTTTCAAAATTTATTGTTCAAATTTTATACCAAAGAGGAAATTTTAATGAAAACGATACATATATTACAACAATTGTTTTGATTATATATCTTTTGAGTTTGCCATTTTCAAGTTCATCAAAAATTTTAACAAGTTATGCATTCGCAATAAAAGATATTAAAAATGCTAATTTATCGTTTATTATTGGAACAATTGTTGATATTCTGACTATGGTTATATTTTCATTCTTTATTGGATTTTATGCAATTGCTCTTGGTAACTTTACAAGTTCTCTTTTAAGACATATTTATTTAGTAAGATGCTATCGCTAATAGCTTTTATAAAATCAGTATAATTTTTAAATTCATTTCCAAGAGGGTTTAATTTTATAATTTTAAAATTCTTTTTTTTAAAAATGTCAATTAGTTCTTCATTATAATAACTTTCAACAATAATAATTTTGTCTTTGGAATTTATTGCTTTTTCTAAATCGCTTGGTAGAATATCATAATAACCTTCTTTTATAAGAATTGTTTCAATTTTTAAATTATATGCTTTTAGAAATGGTTCAAATGATGTATGAAATAAAATAAAATGAGTTTTTAATTTTTTTGAAATCTCTTCATTTATGCTATCTATTTCTTCTAATTTTTTTATAAATTTTTCTAAATTTTCTTTTTTGTAATCAATTGAACATCGCTTTAATAAATTTTCAATTTTTGGAATAATTTTCAATATAAACTTTGGATTTGTCCAAATGTGCGGATTTTCATTTTTTTCTAATAATTTTAATTTATATTTGGCTTTTATGTTTTTTGACCAAGTTTCAAAATTTTCAGATATGTAAATAAATCCGCAAGAATTTTGAACATTAATTAACATTTTTATATTTGGTTCAAAACTATGAATATCAACAACTTTATCAATTATGACCTTACTATTTATACCAATTTCATTTAAAATTAATTTTATAGGATATATTGAAACAACGATTTTATGTTCTTTATTTTCTTCTGAACAAGCAATCAAAATAAAAATTAAAATTTTCTTAAATCTCATCTGAGAATAAAGCCCTACCAATTCTAATCATATCTGAACCCTCCATAATAGCATAAGTATAATCTTCACTCATACCCATGGAAAGTTTTAAATCTAAATTGAAATTTTCCTTAATTTTTTCTTTTATAATTCTCAGCTTTTCAAATGCTTTTCTACTTTTTGTTTCACTAACAGGATAAGGACCTATTGTCATAAGACCAATTAAATTTAGATATTCTGATTTTAAAACTCTTTCAACAACTTCTTTGAAATTTTCAGGATTAAATCCATATTTTTGTGGTTCATTAGAACAATTAAATTCAATAAAAATATCAATTTTTGCTTTATTTTTTTCAATCTCATCAATAATTTCAAATCTATCTATGCTTTGAATAACTTTAAAAATTTTTAATGCTTTTTTAACTTTATTTGTTTGTAAATGACCCACTAAATGCCATTTTATATCCGAAGGTAAATAATTGACTTTTTCAATTGCTTCTTTGACTCTATTTTCACCAAACTCCCTAAAACCCAATTCATATACAAATTTTACCTTATGAATATCAACGCCTTTCGTAATTGGTAAAATTTTTATTTCAGATGGATTTCTATTTATTTTTTCACAAATAAAAGTTATATTTTCTTTCAATTTTTTCAAATTTTCAAGAATATAGTTCATTAAAATTTAATAATTAAATGTTTCTCCTGGCTCTAAAATAACAACTTGTGATAAGTTTCCAACAAGTTTTTTAAATTCCTGTGGATCAGCTTTAATTAAATCAAAGGTATTGTAATGTATTGGAATAACATATTTTGGTCTTATAAATTCAACTGCTTTTGCTGCTTGATAAATATCCATTGTAAATCTTCCACCTATGGGAAGCAAAGCAATATCTGGTTTATAAAGTTCTCCAATTAATTTCATATCTGAAAATAAACCCGTATCTCCTGCATGATATAAAGTTTTACCAAGAGCCTGAATAATAACACCTGTTGGACCTCCTGTTTGAGAAGTATGCCAGGCTGGCGTTAAGGCAATTTTTATTCCTTCAACACTTATAGGACCGCCTATATTCATTGGTTCAACTTTTTGGATACCATTTTCATTTGCTAGAACTGTAATTTCATATTGTGAAACAATCCAAGCATTTGTTCTTTTAGCAATTGAGAAAGCATCTCCCAAGTGATCTCCATGGTCATGTGTGATAATTATAATATCTGCACTTGTTATTTGGTCAGCAGTTATAGGAGCTTTTGGATTTCCAGAGAGAAAAGGATCTATATATATTATTTTATTTGAAACTTCAACTTTAACTGCTGAATGGCCAAGATAAGTTATCTTCATAGGTTATAAATTTTAAGGGATAAAAAATGCTTCAAATTAAAAAATACCCCACCTCTTTACATTTCTTTTATATTCAATATATTCGTTTTTAAATGTTTCTTCTAAAATTCTTTCTTCTGTTGGAATAACAATTTTATCAAGTATTAAAAAAAACAATATGGAAATGAAAATTCCAGTTAATGTTTGAAGGAATAACGATAAACCAATAATAAATAATAAATCTCCTAAGTATATAGGGTTTCTAATAAATCTAAAAATACCATCTTTTACAAGTTTTTTTGGCTTATTACCAGGAATAATAGTTGTTCTATTTGTTGTTAATGTTAAAATACCTAAAACAATAAAAACTAATGAAATTACAATTATTAATAAACCTATAATTTTGGAAATTTTGATAGTTAGTAAATTTTTACTTAAATAAGTTAGGGTTATTGAAATAAACAAGAAACTAATAGGTATAAATTTAATCATTTATAACAGGAAATTCTTTTCTGTAAATATCAACTTCATTTAAATCAATATCAATAATGGCAAATTTTTCACCAATACCCATATCCATTATAATTTCCCCTCTTGGAGAAACTACTAGGCTATTACCACCAAATTCATTTCCATATCTGTTTATACCTATTACGAATAATTGGTTTTCAATTGCTCTTGCCTTAATTAGTGTTTTAAAATGTTCAATTCTGATTAAAGGCCACTCAGATGGAACAAAAATTATTTTAGCACCTTCAAATGTAATTTTTCTAGCTATCTCTGGAAATCTTAAATCATAACAGATCATAACACCAATTTTACCAAATTGAGTTTCAAATATCCCGATCTTTTCACCAGGTTTGAATATCATATGTTCATTTAGAGGTTTGAAAAGTTTTATTTTTGAATAATAACCAACTATTTCACCTTTTCTATTAAATAAGAATGAACGATTGTAATAATTCCCATTTTCTTTATAAAATAATGAGCCTGCTAAGATATAGGTTTCTTTTTCCTTTGATAGCTTTGAAATGCCTAATATAATTTCTGAATTCTCATACTCACTTTGAATATCATAAGGCTCTAAGTTATATCCCGTTGTCCACAATTCAGGAAGAACAACAAAATCTATTTCAAAATTTATATTTTTTAATATATTCTTGAACTTTTCAAAATTTTCAAATTTATTTTTTGTTGGATTATTTTGAATTAATAAAATTTTCATCTTCTAAAAACATAAATTTTTTATTTTCATAAAATCTTTTTCTTTCCTTTTTCTCTCTTGCATATACTTCCTCTTCCTTTTGATGGATTTCTTTTGGTAATGAAACAGGATTACCATCAATCTGATTTATGTTTCTATAAAATCCCATCCATGCTTGCTTTGGTTTTACTCCAATTGGAACAAATAATTTGTTTTTATCCCATACCATGCTTTCTCTACTTGGACTTGCCATTTCATAAACATCACTCATAATTATTACTTCATCAGGACATGCTTCTACACAAAAACCACAATATAAACATCTTCCCGCATCCCACATCCAAACTGCTGGGTATCTTTGCCCTTTTCCTATGGGATTATCTATTGGGTTTTCGTCTCCTTCAATATAAATAGCTTCTGATGGGCATATAGCTGCACACAATTGACAAACAATACATCTTTCAGTTCCATCTTCATGTCTTTGGAGTCTTAAAGCCCACCTAGCCCTCTGAGGAAGTCTTCTTTTAACATCAGGATATTGAATTGTAAATTGATTCTTAAATATATTTTTCAAGTTATGCTTTAATGTTATATAAAGACCTTTAAAAATTGCAAGAATTTCACGCATAAAAAAATTTTAAAGTTCAAGTGAAATTAAATTGATTTAATGGAGGGGATTGTTGGAGGCTTCGCTATCAAGCTTTAATTTTTATTCTTGAAGAATTTATTAAGGGAGAAATTATAAAAATTTACTAAAAGCCCTTTACGCCTTATTTGCTTTAAAATTTTAAATAGTATCAAAAGTTGAAAATAACCATATCCAAACTTCTACCAAATAGTTACAAATTTTTTATTTTAAGGAAATTTTCAAAGAAGTTTGATGCTATATTTTATCTTGGAGATGAAGTTGAAGAATTAAAATTGATAAAAAATTTAAAATTTATAAAAGATATTAAAGATATTGAAAATTTTGGTTTTATTGAATTTGAAAAAAATAAAAACATTGATATGGAATGTTTGTTAAATTTACTAATTGATAATGAATATAAAAGAGTTAATTTTGTAGAAAATCCAAAAGAATTTTCAAGGAGGGGCAGTATTTTGGATATTTATTTTGAAAATTTTTCATTTCCAATAAGACTTGAATTTAATGATAATGAATTACAAGATATTAGGGTTTTTGATGTTGTTAATCAAAAAAGTTTTAAAAGTATCGATAGATTCAAAGTTATTTTAAGAGGTCCAAATAATCTTAAAAATTATTTAGTTGTTGAAGAAAACTTAAAACCAATTAATAAAATAAAAATTATTGAATTTGCAAATGAATTTGAAAAAATTAACATAAATGAATTTATAAAAAATGGTTATAGAGTTATTTTTGCTACATTAGATAAAGAAAGAGCAAAATCATTCAAGAAGATATTTAAAAATGTTAAAATTATAAAGGGTGAATTTAAGGAAGGATTTGTTGATGAAAGAAAAAAAATTATTTTTATTTCTTTGGGATTTTTTGGGAATTTAAGAAGTTATAGAATTTATAGAAGCTTACAAGTTGGGGATTTAGTTGTTCATAGGGACTATGGAATTGGTAAATTCATTGGAACTGAAATTAAAGGTATTTTAGAGTTCTTTAAAATTCAATATAAAGATGGAATTTTATATATTCCAATTTATAATGGACATTTAATAAAAAAATATCTTGGAAGGGAAAATGTTGAAATAAATAGTCTTTCAGATAATAAATGGAAAAAAACATATAAAAAAGCTTATGAATATGCTCAAAAACAAGCTTATATTATAATTTCAAAACTTTCTTTAAGAAAAAGCCAAAAAGGATTTAAATTTAAGAGATTTGATGAAGAAGAATTACTAAAATTAACATTTCCATATGAAGAAACATTAGATCAAAAGAAAGCAATTTATGAAACATTAAAAGATATGGAAAGCGAAAAGGTTATGGATAGATTAATTGTTGGAGATGTTGGGTTTGGAAAAACTGAGATTATATTAAGAGCAAGTCTTAGAGCAGTATTAAATAATAAGCAAGTTGCCATTTTAGTTCCAACCACAATTTTAGCATTTCAACATTATAATAATTTTAAAAAGAGATTAGAACAATTTGGAGTAAATGTAAAAATGTTAAGTAGATTAACACCGTCCTATGAAGTTAATGAGATTAAAGAAGGTTTAAGAAGAGGATATATTGATGTTGTGATAGGAACGCATAAATTATTAAGTAAAGATATTATTTTTAAGGATTTGGGATTACTTGTGATTGATGAAGAACATAAATTTGGTGTTTTACATAAAGAAAAATTAAGAAATTTGAATATTTTAGTTGATACTTTATATTTATCTGCAACGCCTATACCAAGAACACTTGCAAGTGCTTTAAAAGGTCTAATTGATATAAGTATTATTAGAACACCACCAAAAGATAGGAAAGAGATAAAGACAATAGTTAGTTACTATTCTGATGAAATCGTTAAAAAAGCTATTTTAAATGAAATTATAAGAAATGGACAAGTTTTTTATGTTTATAATCGCATAGATAAAATTTATGAAATTAAAGATAAAATTCAAAATATGTTTAAAAATTTAAGGATTGAAGTAATTCATGGAAAAATTGAAAAACAAAAAATTGAGAACACATTTTTGGACTTTTATGAAAAGAAAATTGATGTTCTTATCTCTACAAATATAATAGATGCCGGTCTTGATTTTCCAAATGCTAATACAATAATTGTTCAAAGAGCTGAAATTTTAGGGCTTTCAGAACTACATCAGCTAAGAGGTAGAGTGGGAAGAGGCTCAAAACAAGCTTATGCATACTTTTTAATAGAAGATAAAAACTTAAATGAGAGTGCTATCAAAAGACTTAGAGCTATTGAAAATTATAGTTATCTTGGAAGTGGATATGATATCGCAATGACAGATTTGGAGATTAGAGGAGCTGGAAACTTGTTTGGTTTTGAACAATCAGGACATGCTTATAATGTTGGATTTTATTTATATTTGGATATGCTTGAGAAAGCAATTTACAAGTTAAGGGAATTATCTTACAATGAAGTTGAAATTGAAATAAACATTCCTGCATATTTACCAAAAGAATATGTTCAAGACGATGAAGTTAGACTTTATTTTTATGAAAAAATTATAAATGCTAAAACAATAAATGAAATTGAAATTATTGAAAGTGAAATTGTTGATAGATTTGGGAAGTTGCCAAAGGAGGCAGAAAATTTAATTAATGCTTATAAGTTAAAATTAAAGTATAGCAATTGTGAAAAAATTATTATAAATGAAAAAGAAATTTTTTTATTTAAAAATGGACAATTATGCTTTAAAATTTTCAAAGTATAGGAGGTGATAATGTATGCGTCTTATAAATATAACTTTTACCTTGCTTATAGGGATAAGTACATTTTTTGCTTTTATCAATTTCGGATATAGCTGGATAATCTCTCTAATTCCTTCTTTTGTTTTTTCTCTTATATCTTATATTATTGCTAATTATCTTGCTAATATAAAGTTAAAGGCAATCATTTCTTTTGGTATTGCACTTTCTATTTCCCTAGTTATAGGCAATCTATTAGCTTTTATTATTACCAAGTTTGTTCCTTCTGTATTTCACAGCTATGCTTATCTTTTGATGAATTTAATTATGACTTACATTTTCTTTGCATTTTCATATCAAAATAGAAAGGATTTAAAGTTCGGTGAAATTATAAATTTCTTCCATAGGGACTTTAATGATGTTCTTGGAAGACCTAAACTTGTTGATACAAGTGCTTTAATAGATGGTAGAATTTTGGAGTTAGCAAAAGAAGGTATATTAGAAGGAGAACTACTCATACCAAAATTCGTTATAGGTGAAGTTCAACATATTGCTGATTCTACTGAACCTTTGAGAAGAGAGAAGGGTAGGAGGGGATTACAAGTTTTAGAAGGGTTAAAGCAATTATCTGGTAGAATTATAAGAGTTGAGATAATTTCTGATAGTCCAAGAAACAGGGAAGTTGATCATAGGCTTATAAATATAGCTATAGCAAGAAGAATACCTATTATAACCACTGACTATAATTTACAAAAATTAGCTGAAATTCAAGGGGTTGAGGTAATAAATATAAATAAAATTACGAAGGCTCTTTCTCCACCTGTTATGCCTGGTGAGAAGATGAAAATAAGAATAATAAGAGAAGGTAAAGAGCCTGATCAAGGTCTTGGTTATCTTGAAGATGGAACTATGGTTGTTGTTGATCATGCTAAAAGAGATATAGGAAAGGAAATAGAAATTGAAGTTGTTTCCATTTATCAAAGTGAGACAGGAAGAATTATATTTGGTAGAAAGCAGGAAGAAATTAAAGTTTGAGTATATATATTCATCCAAGTAGTATAATTGGTAAAAATGTAGAAATTGGTGATAATTCTTATATTGGAGAAGATGTTATAATTGGTGATAATACTAAAATTGGAAGAAATGTTATAATTGAGGGTCCTTGTAAAATTGGGAAAAACAATGTTATTTTTCATAATGTTGTGATTGGTTTAGAACCTCAAGACTTTAAGTATAAAGGTGAAAAAACATATGTTGAAATTGGTGATAATAATATAATTAGAGAATTTGTTAGTATTCATAAATCAACTGGTGAAGGAAACAAAACAATTATTGGAAATAATAATTATATTATGGCTTATGCCCATATTGCTCATAATTGCAAAATAGGTGATGGGACTACTATTGTTAATTGTGTTCAACTTGCAGGACATGTTGAAATTGGCGATTATGCTTATATCTCTGGACTTGTTGGTGTTCATCAATTTACAAGAATTGGAGCTTATAGTATAGTTAGTGGAATGTCAAGAGTAAATCAAGATGTTTTGCCTTTTTCTATGGTAGAAGGTAATCCTGCTTATTTAATTGGAATAAATCTCGTAGGTTTAAGAAGGAGAGGATTTTCAGAAGAAAGAATAAGAATTATTTCGGAAGCTTTTAAATTTATAAAAGACCCAAAATTGAATCTTAAAGATGCTATTAATGAGATTAGGAAATTGCCGCAAAATGAAGATTTAAAAATGCTTATAGAATTCATAGAAAGTTCAAAAAGAGGAGTTATTAAAAGAATCAGGAATGATTAAAATTTTTCTATATAAATTATTTTTAAAAATTTATTATTTCATTTATTCAAAATTCAAAATTAAATTAAAGGGAGTAGGTTATTTCTCGGATTTCTTAAAAGAACCATTTATATTTAAGTTTAAAAATTGTTATTTTTTATTTAATCCATCAATATCAAGAAGCTATAATCTAATCGTTGCAGGTATTCCAAATGAAAAACCTACTCATATTTTTCTTGATAATGTTTTAAATAATTTAGATTTTGATATTCAGTTCTTAAATATAGGGGCAAGTATTGGTGAATTTTTAATAGTATATTCAAAGTATAAAAGCGTTAAGTATTCAGTTGGTTTTGAACCAATAGATGAAGCTTATAAGAGCCTTCTTATTTCAAAAATTCTAAATAATTTAGAGAATTTATACATTTATAATTTCCTTATCGGTAATAAGGATGAAGTTGTTGATTTTTTTTATAAGCCCAAAAGTCCCACAAGTTCGTCCATAAAAGCATCTTCAAATTCTGTTATTATTAAAAAAGAAATGTTTAAAATAGATAGCCTATTTGAGAAGGGGATTATTAAGGATGAAAAAACGATAGTACTTATTGATGTTGAAGGAGCTGAGAAAGAAGTGATTTTAGGTTCAAAGAATTTTATAAATTCTATAAAACCATTAATAATAATGGAATATAATCAAGAAAGTAAAAAGTTTTACAGCATATCTGAAATTTTGGAAATTTTGGATGAAAATTATGAGCTTTTTAGATTGAATGAAAAAGGTAAATTAGATAAGGAATTTAATAAGACTTGGAATGTTGTTTTTGTTCCTAAAAACTGGTTTGGATTTATTAATTGCTTTGTCCAATAAATAGTGTTAAGTCATTGATATTCAATAAGTTATAAAAATTTTTTAAATTTATTTATTTTATGGGGGTTTTAATGGGGGGCAAAGCCCCCCAATGCCGAAAAATGGGCATTTTAAAGCCGAAGGCTTGAATATAGGGTGGGTGGGGAAAATAAGAAATAATC
>Ga0101941_1000938_pt1 | contig 29874 bp, 33 predicted proteins | sample DewCreD2012metaG_3_FD_75242 | JGI IMG/M metagenome (GOLD analysis project Ga0101941, IMG submission 75242) | Hot spring sediment bacterial and archeal communities from British Columbia, Canada, to study Microbial Dark Matter (Phase II) - Dewar... ...
GCCATCTCGTTCGCGAGCAGCTCGCCGCCGGCCTGGAACAGCTCGATCGCGAGCACCCCGACGTAGCCGAGGTCCTCGAGCGCCCGGCGGACGTAGGTGGAGGCCGCTTCCCCCGGCCCGTCGGCCAGGCCGGGGGCCGGCGCCCGGGAGACCCGGAGGATGCCCTCCCGGTGGACGTTCTCGACCGGAGGGTAGACGCGCATGGCGCCGTCCCGGCCCCGGACCCCGAGGACCGAGAGCTCCCGCTGGAAGGGCACGAGCGCCTCGAGGATCGAGGGTGCGCCGCCCACCGCCGCCCAGGCCCGGCCGGCGTCCCCCGCCGAGCGGAGCACGGCCTGGCCCTTCCCGTCGTAGCCGAACCGCCGGGCCTTGAGCACCGCCGGGAGGCCGACGGCCTCGAGGGCCCCGGGGAGGTCCGCCTCCCGGTCCACCGGGACGTAGCGGGCCACGGGGATCCCCAGCCGTTCGAAGAGGCGCTTCTCGGTCAGACGGTCCTGGGCCGCCTCCAGCGCCTCGGGCGGGGGAGCACCGGCGCCCCGCCCGCGAGGGACCGGGCCGAGGCGACCGGTACGTTCTCGAACTCGTAGGTGACGACCGCCGCTCCGCGCCCCACCTCCTCGAGCGCGTCCGGGTCGTCGAAGGCGCCGACGACCAGCTCCCCAACCGCCCCGGCCGGTGCGTCCGGGGAGGGATCGAGGAACCGGAACCCGAGGCCGAGGGGGATCCCGGCGAGCCCGAGCATCCGCCCGAGCTGCCCGCCGCCGAGCACCGCGACCAGCACCGGGCTCAGCCCTCCGCGGGATCGGGGTGGGCGAGCACCTCGGCGGTCCGTCGTTCCCGGTAGGCACGGAGCCGCTCCCGCACGCCCTCGTCGGAGAGGCCCACGATCGCCGCGGCGAGGAGGGCCGCGTTCACCGCGCCCGCCCGGCCGATGGCGAGCGTCCCCACCGGCACGCCGGCGGGCATCTGCACGATCGAGAGGAGGGAGTCCAGGCCCCGGAGCGCCCGGGACTCCACGGGGACCCCGAGGACCGGGAGCGTCGTCTTCGCCGCCGTCATCCCGGGGAGGTGGGCGGCCCCCCCGGCCCCGGCGATGATCACCCGCAGCCCCCGGGCCTCCGCCGTCGAGGCGTACTCGTAGAGCAGGTCGGGGGTCCGGTGGGCGGACACCACCCGGGCCTCGTAGGGCACGCCGAGCTCCTCCAGGGTTTCCGCCGCGTGCCGCATCGTCTCCCAGTCCGAGCGGGAGCCCATGATCACGCCGACCAGCGCTGCGCCCACCGTCCCCTCCTCGCGAGCGATCGCGCCGATGGTAGCGGGCGGCGGACGGGCCGCCCGTCGGGTGCCTCAGACCAGGAACCTGCGGGGTGCGTCCTCGGCCGTGAGCGCCTCCCGGTCCACCCGGTAGGGGGAGAGGTCCACGTCGGTCTCCCCGTCGACCGCGAGCTCGGCGAGCACCCGGCCGAGGAGCGCCGCGAACTTGAACCCGTGCGCGGCGCCCTGGGCCACGAGCACGTTCGGATGCTCCGGCAGCGGGCCGAGGACGAGGTCTCGGTCGGGGGGCATCGCGTACAGGCACGTCCTGGCCTCGAGCACGGGGCCGAGGGCGTCGGGCAGCCGCTCCCGGAGGAACGCCTCGAGGCGCGCGTGGTAGGCGGGGTCGGGCTCGAGCGAGCGGCGGTCGGGGTCCACCTCGGGCCCGCCCACGTCCTGCCCGATCTTCGCCCCCGTCCCCTCGTAGGAGGGGAGGCCGTAGAAGCTGGGATCGTCCATCCAGATCCAGACCGGGAAGCGATCGGGGTGGAACGCCGCCGGATCCCTCGGCTCGAGGTACGCCACCTGCTCCCGGGTCACCGTGAGCGGGATCCTGGCACCGAGGGGCGCGAGCACCCGGCTCGTCCACGCGTCGGCGCAGACCACGAGCACCCGGCAGCGGTAGGCGACCCCGCCGGCCAGGACGTCGAGCTCGCCGCCCGCGGACCGGACGTCCTCGACCGGGCGGCGCTCGAGGAGCGTCGCCCCGTGCCAGCGGGCCAGCTCCCGGTGGACCGCGTTCGCCCGCGAGGCCGCCACGAGACCCCCCGCCTCCTGGTGGAGCGCACGGGTCCCCTCCGGGAGCCGCCAGGCCGGCCAGCGCTCCTCGACCTCGCGCCCGTCGAGGAGCTCGTACGCGACGCCCTCGGCGTCCATCGAGGACCGGTAGTCGTCGATGGGGATCGCGGCGCCGGGCGGGAAGAGGTCGAGCCCGCCGGTCCGGAGCACGAGGCGTTCCCCCGCCTCCCGCTCGACCTCCTCCCACGCGCCGTAGGCGGCCTTCGCCAAGCGGACGTAGTGCGGCGCGTGGTAGGAGAGCCGGATGATCCGCGTCCGGTCCTCCGACGCGCCGCGGGCGTGGCCCAGCTCGAAGCGCTCGAGGCCGAGCACCTCCCCCTCCGCCCGCCGCGCGAGTCGGTAGGCCGCGCTGCTGCCCAGGCCCCCCAGGCCGACCACGATGTACTCGAAGTCGCGCCGCGGAGGCGCCGGCACCCGCCTACACCTCGGTCTCGGTGTGTCCGTGGTACTCGTACCCCGACATCGGTCGGCCGGTCGGGGAGCGCCACGGCCGTTCCTCGGTGGGGAGCTTGCCGAGGGCCTTGGCCATCGCGCGCACGTGCTCGGCCACCGAGCCGCAGCACGAGCCGATCACGTCGATCCCCGCCTCCCTGGCCTTCCGCGCGTACTCCGCCATCTCGCCCCGGGCCAGCTGGAGCGGGGAGAGCGCGTAGGGGAACTCGGGGTAGGCGGTGAAGTCGGGCCGGTCGTCGCTCGTCCGGAACGCCGCCGGCTGGCAGGCGACGTAGCCGCCCGTGGCCCGCTTCATCTCCACGGCGATCGGGAGCTGCTGGGCCGGCCCGTTCAGGCAGTTCGTGCCGACCACGTCGGCGCCCGCGTCGAGGAGTCGCTTCGCGCACTCCGAAGGCGGGTGGCCCTCCTTCGACCTGGCCGGGAGCGTCTCGAAGCACATCGTCACCATCACCGGCAGCCCGGTCGGCTTCGCCCGCTCCACGAACAGCAGCGCCTCGCCCAGCCAGTCGAAGGTCTCGCCCACCCAGAGGTCGGGGGGGCCGGCGTCCAGCATGGCCTCGAGCTGGCGGTCGAAGAGCGCCCGGACGCGGTCCGCCGAGGCCGGGTCGGCCGGGTCGTAGGCCCAGGTGAGCGAGAGGTCGCCGGCGACGAGCGCGTCGCCCTCGGCGGCCACGTCCCGGGCGATCCGGACCGCGCTGCGGTTGATCTCGTCGATCCGGTCGGCCAGGCCAACCGTCGCCAGCTTGTCCTCGCTCGCGTAGAACGTCAGCGTGGTGAGGAACTCCGCCCCGGCGCGGAGGAACTCCCGGTGGAGCTGGGCCAGGGCCTCCGGGTGCTCGATCGCCACCTCCGGCGTGAAGGGGCCGGCCTGCACGTAGCCCCGCTTCTCCAGCTCGAGGAGGTAGCCCCCGTCCCCCAGGACGGGGCCCTCCGCCAGGCGTTCCAGGAACCCCTTCGGCACCTCACCGGCCCCCACCGAGACGTCGCGGGCATCCTAGCGACCCGCCCGTGGCCTCCCCACGCGGATCGCTGACCGCGGGTCGCGGCCGACTACGAGGTCAGCGCCGCGGCGAGCTCCTCGAAGTTCTCGACGTACCGGCGGGCGTCCTCGTCGGAGTGGGCCACCGACGTGGTCCAGGTCTCGTACTTCGCCCACGGCGACTTGAAGACCCCCCGCCGCTGCTGCCACAGCCAGGCGAGGTAGGAGATCCGCTCGTCGATCGCGACCGCGTCGCGGAACTCCCGGACCGGGGTCGCGCTGTAGATCACCGAGCCCTTCGCGCCGATCCCCACCACGTAGGCCGGGAGCCGGTACCGCTCGATCACTGTCCGGCAGCCCTCGACCAGGATGGCGTTGATCTCGTCCAGGCGCCGGTAGGCCTCGGGCGTGAGGACCTCGAGGAGCGTGGCTCGGGCCGCCGCCATCGTGAGCGGGTTCCCGTTGAACGTCCCCTGCTGGTCGATCTCACCCCGCACGATCAGCCCCATGACCTCCTCGGTGCCCCCGATCGCGCCGACCGGGAGGCCGCCGCCGATGGCCTTCGCCAGGCAGACGAGGTCCGGCACGACCCCGAAGGCCTCCACGGCGCCCCCCGCGGCGATCGTGGCGCCCGTCTTCACCTCGTCGAACGCGAGGAGCGCCCCGTGGCGGTGGCAGAGGTCCTTGAGGCCCTGGAGGTAGCCGGGCTCGGGGAGGATCACGCCGCAGTTCATCATGGCGGGCTCGACGATCATCCCGGCCACCCGTCCCTCCTCCTCGGCGAACACCCGTTCCACGGCCCGGAGGTCGTTGAACGGCACGACCCGCACGAGGTCCACGAAGGCCCGCGGCAGGCCGAGGGTCTGGGGGACGGAGGCCGGGCGGTCCCGCGGCCCGATCAGCTCGGGGTCGGGGACCACCGAGACCATCAGCGAGTCGTGGTGGCCGTGGTACGTCCCCTCGACCTTGATCACGAGGTCCCGGCCGGTCGCGGCCCGCATCAGCCGGACGGCGTCGAGCGTGGCCTCGGTCCCCGAGTTCCCGAACCGCCAGAGCGGGAGCCGGAACCTCCGGGTGAGCTCCTCGGCGACCGTCGTGGCCTCCTCGGTGGGCTGCGCGAAATGGGAACCGAGGGCGACCCGTCGCTGCACGGCCTCCACCACCTTGGGGTGGGCGTGCCCGACGACCATCACCCCGTAGCCCAGGTGGTAGTCGACGTACTCGTTCCCGTCCAGGTCGTAGATCTTCGAGCCCATCCCGTGGGTCACGTACACGGCGTGGGGCGGCGCGGCCTGCCAGCTCGAGGAGACGCCACCCGCCAGGTGCCGGCTGGCCTCCGCCCGGTACGCGATGGAACGGCCGTGGACCTCCGCGAGGGCCCGCTCCTCCTGCTCGATCAGCCGGTCGACGAGCTCGAAGTCCAGCTCCACGGTTCCACGTACCTCCATGACCCCCTCCCGCGGGCCGCCCCGGGACGCCCGCCCTCGAAGTTTGAACCGCCGTTCAGCCTCCCGCCATCATACCCGGCCGCCCGGGGCCGGGCGGAGAGGTCGGGCGCCGCTGCTAGAATCGGGGCGCGGGTCGTGGTGGCCGTAGCTCAACTCGGTAAGAGCACCAGGTTGTGGTCCTGGGGGTTGGGGGTTCGAGTCCCCTCGGTCACCCCAAGCGGACGGCGGAGCCCTCCGGGCGGGCGCGCGCCGCTATCATCTGGGCGGGCCTCTAGCTCAACTGGACAGAGCAGCGGACTCTTAATCCGTTGGTTCGGGGTTCGAGTCCCCGGGGGCCCACCGCCGCCCATGGCCCGTGCTCAAGCACGCACGTAGCGCGCGTGGGCCGCGGCCGGACCGTCGAGGACCCGAGCGATGCGGAACCGCGGCAGCGGCTCACGCAGGTCCTCGAAGAGGCGTCGGCCACCCCCGAACAGCACGGGCACGAGGGAGATGCTCAGCTCGTCCACGACGCCCAGGTTAAGGTACCGCTGGATGACGTCCGCGCCGCCGCGCCCAGGGCTCGCGCCGCTCGTGGGTGAGGACGTAGACCGGGGTGTGGAACGGCGGTTCCTCCGGCCAACCGCGCTCGCCGCCTTCGAACATGCGCTTGCCCATGATGTGGGCGCCGGTGCGTGGTTGAGCGCCCAACCCATCAGCGCCTCCCACTTCGCGGCCCACCTCTCGGGCTCGTCCCAGTGGTCCATGGTCATGCCTTCCGGCGCGATGTAGCCGTCGAGGCTGAGCACCACGTCCACGAACACCTCGGTCACGACGATCCTCCTGTCAGGGGTCGGCCCGCCCGCCGGTAGCGCAGGGCGATCGCACCGCTGCGGAGCGGCTCCGCCGAGACCAGCTCCAGCCGTCGCGCGCTGGACGACCGCCCCTGGTACAGGTACGGGCCGTGGCCGGCGATCCTGGGGTGGAGGAGGAACACGTACTGGTCGATCAGGTCCAGCCGATCGAGCTCGACAGCGAGCGTGTGGCTCCCGAGGAGCACGCCAGCCGGGGTCGCATCCTTCAGCTCCCGCACGCCCGCGCGCAGATCGCCGCCGATGTGGTGGCTGTTGGTCCACGGGAAGTCCTTCCGCGTCGAGGAGACCACGTACTTCGGCTTGGCCTCCAGCTTCACCGCCCACTCGCGCACCGCGGGCGACGCCTCCACGTCGCCGCGGGCGACCGCCGGCCAGTAGCGCTCCATCATCTCGTAGGTCACGCGCCCCCACAGCATCGCGCTCGCCTCGTCCATGAGGCGGGTGAAGAACGCGTGCGTCTCGTCGTCGGCGATCCCCTCCCGGTGATCCACGCAACCGTCGAGCGTGACGTTGATGCTGAAGATCAGGGCTCCCATGGGCCGTCCGCCTCCGGGTCTCGCCGATCGTGTCGATCCTCTGCATCGTGTCCGTCGAACGACCGCGAGACGAGCCCGCCCGGCCGGTGCTTCCGAAGGCGGTTCAGGATCGCAGGCCGAGCCAGCCGAAGATCGTCCCTGGGAGCAGGACGGGGGTTGGTATCCAAAAGATGGGCGGAAGGTCGCCGAACCGGATGGAGATGCCAGCGTTCACGTAGGGCTTGAAGACGAGGAACCAGTAAGGGAGCACGACCAGCCCCGCGAGAACGAGGCTCACGAACCCCGCGAGAACGAGGCTCACGAACGCCCACGCTTGGTGCTGAGGGTCTGGGTTTCGTTTCAGCGGCGCGCGGGGATACTTACCACCACCTCCCGCCGAGGCCGAAAAGCTGCGCCGATCAGCAACCGCGTGACCGAAGGGAGCGCGTCCGCTGCAACCCCTTGCTCGGCCTGTTGTTCGTGCTTGCTTGCCTAGCTTACACTCGCAGTGCCCCCACGCTGGCTACTGCGCCGATTGAGGGAGGAGGCCAAGTTGGATCATCTGGTGAAAGCGATCCGGCACCCCCCAATGTTCAACGATCTTCCCGTTCTCTAAACGCACTTCATCAAACACGGTAATCACATAGGATTTGCCCGTCGCCGGACGTCCCATCAACCCTTTGCTGTCCGTGCCACGACATGTCATCCGCGCCCAGACCTTATCCCCATCCGCCACCATCTCCTCGATGGTGAGGCTGAAGGGCGCGAAGGTGTCGCGCAGGTAGCGGATCGTATCCTTAAGTTCCTCTAACGTGGACGGCAAATCGAATTGGTGTTCGACGTACTCGGGAGGAAAGCAGTCGTCTAGCGCGGCTAAATCACCCTTGTTGAAACCTTCCTCAATTACACGCCGAAAGACTGCTTCGTTCTCTTCCGCTGACATGTTACTGCTCCTTATCTTCTATTATGCTTAACTCGCAACAACATACGAAAGACTAGCTGTAACCCAGTGGCTGAACTAGTAAGTGAACCGCTGAGCCCTGGGATAGACGGCGCAGCGTATCCCGTTCCGGCTGGATCGGTTCCTCTCGAAACCATCAACAGTATCCACCACTTGGGTCCCTTTGTCAAGGCCGTGATCGCCTGGATATCCTGCCGGGCCTGGCGGGATATCCAGATATCGGCCCGCAGTCTCTCCCGAAAGCGCTGCCCACTCTCTGCGCCTGCCAGGAAAGGAGTCACAGCCGATCGGCCGGACTCGCCACGCCCCGTCCACCTTTGTTCAAAACATGGGTATAGACCATGGTCGTGCTCACGTCCTTGTGCCCCAAGAGTTCCTGGACGGTCCGAATGTCATAGCCGTCCTCCAGCAGGTGAGTCGCAAAGGAGTGCCGGAAGGTGTGGCAGCTGGCAGGCTTTGAGATCCCCGCTCGCCGGACGGCCTCCTTGACCGCCTTTTGCAACACCGACTCATGAAGCGGGTGCATATGCTTGGGTTCTCGTTCCGCACTGGGCGGGCTCACGCACTCGAGGACGAGCCGCGCACCGCTGGAGGTATCCGCCGTTTCGATGAACCGGACGCGTTGCCCGGTCCGGGGGTTCACGATCTCCTGTCCGATGTGCGCCATCCCGCACCTACCTCCTCTGGGTCGAGATACTTCGCCATCCGGCCGCCGTGGGCCGAGCCACCGTCGGTGTCTTCCGTCGGGACACCGGGAGCCTGAACGAGACCGCCGAGTCTGACGGATCCCGTGATCAGCGTTCTCATGCGGTGTCCTGTCTCCGTGCTCGTGATGCTCGTGCTCGCTCACACCCGATCTCGGCTGGTCCGCGAACGATCCCCTCCCGGTCAGCCGAACGTCACCGCGCGAGGAAGATCCGCGTCCGGCACCACCCCCTGCCCGGGTCTCCGCCACCCGAGGACCCCCGTCGGACGGATCCCGTGCTGCCCTGGCGGACACCCTAGTGCTCCGAGGGGACCGGCTTAAGACGCCTCCCCGTCCGTGGGGCTTGGGAGCCCCTCGCCGTCCCGGTTCAGCACGTGCGTGGAGATCATCGTCGTTCGCACGTCCTCGTGGCCGAGCGGCTCCTGGACCGTGCCGGTGTCGTGCCCATCCTCCAGCAGGTGCGTGCCGAAGGGAGCCGGGAGCGTGGCACGAGGCGGGCTTCGCCAACCGGGGGTCCTCCACGGCCCGCTGGATGACCATCGCGTGGAGGTGGTGGCGCTGCCGAAGCCCCGTGTCGCGGTCCAGGTGGTTGGGTGGGGCCGGGAAGACCCGCTGTCAGGTCCACTACCCATCCTCGTCACCTCGAACGGTCGTTCCGCCGGTCCGTGTCGGCGCCCCGGTTCGAGATCCCCGCCTCCGTGCTCCGGATGTCCGAGGGCCGTGTGGGGGCTGGATCCCGAACGGCGCCCCGGCGCCGAGGATCGGGTTCCAGAGCCCCGGGCCCCGGTGGAAGCCCCGGGGGATCCCGCCGGCGGGGGCGGGCGCCGGAGCGCGGCCCGGGCGCTACGCGTCGAGCCCGAGCCTGCGGACCTCCTCCTCGTCCAGCCGCTCGGCGCCGATCCCCCCGAGCCCCACCACGAGCAGCTCCGTGGGCCGCCAGCCGCTCTCGTCGTAGACCTCGACGGGGGCGTCGGGACGGGCCGGGTCCCGGGTGCGGAAGAACATCCCCTGCCACCGGAACACGGCCCAGCCCCGTCCGCCCTCGCCGGTCGCCGTCACGTCGTCCATCGTCGTCGCCCCTTCACCGACCATCGATCCCTCCCCGGGAACCCCGCTCTCCGTGGGCAGTGCGACGGCCGGTCGTCCGATGGCGGTATCGGCCCGGGGGCGGCGCGCTGCATGGCCCCCGCGGCCCATCCTCGGCCCCGCCCCTCCCGCGGCCGTCCGCGGCCCGGACGGGCTCACGTCGGCGGACGGGGGAGGCGGGGAGGTCGACGGGCGGTCCGCCGGCGGGGGAGACGGGCCCGGACGCGGCGGAGCGGGCCTGACCCGTCAGCGGTGGATCAGGACCGGCGTCCCGAGGGGGACGCGGCGGAGGGCGCGGAGGTCAGGGTTGAAGACGCGGATGCACCCGGCCGACACCCGGGCACCCCGGTCGGCGGGGTCGGCGGTGCCATGGATCGCGAGCCTCCCCTCCCCCGGCCACCAATCGAGCACCTCGGAGAACCCCGAGAGGCCGAGCGCGAGCGACCCGTAGGGGCCCCGGGGGTTCCGCTGGGGCACCTTCACCCAGACGTAGAAGCGGCCGGTCGGCGTGGGCGTCTCGGGCCGGCCGATCCCCACCCGGAGCCGGCGGAGGACGCGCCCGTCCCGCTCGAGGACCAGCGCGCGGCGGGACAGGTCCACCTCGATGCGGAAGCGCGGCTCGACCAGGCGGACCTCCTCCGCCCGCACCCACCCGGTGGTCCCGTTCGGCCGCAGCGGGAGCAGGACCTCCAGCCACCCGCCGGGACGGACCTCCCGGACCAGCATCGGGGGGAGCTGGCCCGTGGGGTTCCGGGCGTCGAGCACGAAACCCGGCGCCGCCGCCCCGGGACGATGGTAGACGGCGAGGTAGCGCCCGAGCGGCCGAGCCCCGAGCGGCCCCGGCGCGGGGGCCGGCGCCCGGAGGGGCCGGAACGGGTCCTCGGGCCGCGCGAGCGGACCCGCGATGGGCGGCGCCTCCCCGGCCGGCGCCTCCGCGGGCGGCGCCGGCGGTCCGGCGCAGGCCGCGACGACGAGCACGACCGCCAAGGCCGCCCCACGGATCATCGCCGCCATCCTGCCACGGGAGCGGCGCTCGGTGGGAGGCCCGCCTGGGCCGTGACCCACCGGCGCCCGCCGTCTACCATCGGTCGCGCGCGAGAGTGGCGGAACCCGGGAGACGCGCCGGACTTAGGATCCGGTGGCCGGAAGGCCGTGGGGGTTCGAATCCCCCCTCTCGCACGGGTCCGGCGAGGCGCCGGTGGGTCAGAGCTCCGACCCCGGCGCCTCGTACACCTTCCGCCCGTCCACCAGCGTCAGCAGGACGCGGGCGTGGGCGGGCGTGTCCAGCTCGAACAGGTCGGCCGAGAGCACCACGAGGTCGGCCGCCTTCCCCACCTCGATCGAGCCGGTCTCGCGGTCGAGGTGGTTCACGAAGGCAGAGCCCATCGTGAAGGCCCGGATCGCCTGGGCCAGGGTGATGCGCTGCTCGGGCAGGAACGGCTCCTCGCTCGCCACGCCGTAGACGTAGCCCGGCGGCGCGGTTCGGTGCACCCCCACGTGCATCTCCTGGAGCGGGTCGGGGCTCGAGACCGGCCAGTCGCTCCCCGCGCACAGGACGGCCCCGGAGGCCACGAGCGAGCCGAACGGGTACTGCCAGCCGGTCCGCTCGGAGCCGAGGAACGGGATCGTGAGCTCGTCCATCTGGGGGTCGTGGGCGGCCCAGAGCATCTGGGCGTTCGCGGCCACCCCGAGCGCGCGGAACCGGGGCACGTCCGAGGGATGGACGAGCTGGATGTGGGCGATGTGGTGGCGGCGGTCGTTCCAGCCGTTCGCTCCCCGGGCGGCCTCGAACGCGTCGAGGGCGTGGCGGCAGGCCCGGTCCCCGATCGCGTGGACGTGGACCTGGAACCCGAGGGCGTCGAGACGCACCACCACCTCCCGCAGGGTCTCCGGGTCGAAGTACTCGAGCCCGGTGTTCCCCGTCGGCCGCCCATCCCGGTCGAGGTACGGGTCCGAGAGGGCGGCGGTGAAGTTCTCGCAGACCCCGTCCACCATGATCTTGACGGCGCTCGCGCGGTAGTTGCCGACCGTCGTGGCCTCCCGGTGGAAGGCGAGTTCCTCGATCTGCTCGACCCCGCGCCCCCGCTCCAGCCAGAGCGCCCCCACGACCCGGGCCGTGAGCTCGCCGCGGCCGGCGAGGGCCGGGTAGGCCTCCCGGCAGTTCGGCATCGTCGGGTACTCCCCCACGATCGCCTCCTGCCAGGCGGTGATCCCGAGCGAGTGGAGGTGGGCCTGGGCCACCAGGATCGCGCGGGCCAGGTCCTCCTCGGAGGGAGCAGGGATCAGGCGGCGGACGAGGGCCATCGCTCCCTCGTGGAGCGTCCCCTGGGGCGAGCCGTCCTCCTCCCGCTCGATCCGCCCGTCCGGGGGGTCCGGGGTCCGGGCGTCGATCCCGGCGAGCTCCAGGGCCCGGCTGTTCACCCAGGCCGCGTGGTTGTCGCGGTTCGAGAGGAACACGGGCCTGTCGGGGACGATCCGGTCGAGGTCGCGCCGGCTCGGGGTCCCGCCGGGGAAGACGTCCATCGCCCAGCCGCCGCCCGTGATCCAGGGCGCCCCCGGGTTCCGCTCCGCGTAGTCCCGGATCAGCCGGGCGTAGGCCTCGAGGTCGTGGACCCCGCTGAGGTCGACCCGGAGCCGGTCCATCCCACCGGCCGCGGCGTGGATGTGGGCGTCCTGGAACCCCGGGAGCAGCATCTTCCCCCGCAGATCCACGACCTCCGTCCGGGGGCCGACGTGCTCGCGGATGTCGGCGTCGCTCCCCACCGCCACGATCCGGCCGTCCCGGACCGCCACCGCCCGGGCCCACGAGCCGGCTGCGTCGACCGTGTAGACGGGGCCGTTCACGAACGCGAGGTCCGCCGCGCGCATCCGCTCCCCTCCGTCGCGGCGAAGTGTACGGGGTCGCCCCGCCGAACGCCGATCGACCCGGCCGCGCGACGGTCAGCCGTAGAGGATCGCGGTGGCCCAGACCCGGAGCCCGGGGCCGCAGCTCCTCCCCTCCCGGCTCGCGACGGGCCCCAGCCCGACCCGTCGGAACCGAGGGTCGAGGAGGATCGACCGGTGCTCGGGGCTCCCGAGCCAGGCCCGGACCAGCCCGTGCAGCCGGAGCGCGCACCCCACGACCTCCCCGGAGACCCGCCACCGGTAGGGCCGCAGCACGCTCGCCAGGTCCTCGGTATGGAAGAGCCGGTCGCGCCGGATCATCGCCCTCGTGTGCCGCTCCGCGTCGTCCGAGAGCCGCTCGGCGAGCCGCAGCGGCGCGACGCCGCTGCGCTCGCGCGCCGCGTTGATGAGCAGGAGCAGCCGGGTCCGCAAGGTGGACGCCCCCGCCCGTGAGGGCCGCGGCGCGCCCAGCACGAGCGCGCCGGCGAGCAGCACGGCCAGGGGGAAGGCGACCCGTCGCTTGGTGGAGCGGCCAAGCACCGGCCGCAGACCCTACCAGGGCGGGGCGCCGCGGTCGAGCTGGCTCGTACGGGTGTTCGACATCTCCCACCCGGCCGCGGCCCGGGGACGCTCGAGGCCCTCCCCCTCGGGAGCACCCCCGGCGGAAACGTCGCCCGCGACGATCCGGCCGGGCAGGAGCACATGGAAGCGGGCGCCGTCCCCGGGCCGATCCTCGACCCACGCCCCACCCCCGTGGAGCTCGGCGAACCTCGCCACCAGCGACAGGCCGATCCCAGCACCGGCGGAGGAGCCGCCGCCGCGCCGGAAGGGTTCGAAGACCACGGGCTTGAGGTGGTCGGGGACGCCGGGCCCCTCGTCCTCGACCGTGAGCAGCACGCCCTCCGGATCCTCGGAACGGTGGACGAGGAGGCGGACCGGGGCGCCGGGGGGCGTGTGGCGGGCCGCGTTCCGCACGAGGTTCTCGACGATCCGCTCGACGAGCCTTCGGTCGAGGAGCACGACCGTGCCGTCGGAGACCACCTCGACGGGGCGCGGCCCGAGCTCCGCGGCCTCCGCCACGACGGCCTCGGCCAACCGGCCCAGGTCGGTGGGGGCCCGCTCGGGTTCCAGGAGCCCGCGTTCGAGACGGTCGAGGTCGAGGAGGTCGTCCACGAGGCGATCGAGCTTCCGCGCGCTCACCTCGATCGCTTCGAGGAGCGATGCCTCCTCCTCGGCGGTGAGCCGGAGCGCTCGGCGCCGCCGGAGGGTCTGCGCGGAGCCCAGGACCGCGGCGATCGGGCCCTTGAGGTCGTGCGAGACCGCCCGGAGCAGCGTGTCCTTCAGGGCGTTCAGCTCGCGGAGCCCCTCGGCCGCGCGCCGCTCCGTCGACGCCGCCCGCCGTTCCCGTTCGAGCATCCCTCGCACCGTCGAGAGGAGGGAGACGACCACGAGGAACATGGCGGCGCGGACGAGCGCGTCCCAGGCCGCGACGGGCGGGCCCGGCAGCTCCCCCGCCGCGGTCTGCACGCCGGTCCAGATCAGGACGGTCGACGCGGCGCCGACGACCCCCGCTCCCCGCCCGGCGTTCCACGTCACCAGCGCCACCGGGAGGAGGTAGAAGATGGCGAAGACGAGATCGGGGCCGGTGAGCACATCGGCCGCGGCGACCAGCGCGAGCAGCACCGCGCCCGCCGCGAACACGACCCACCGGGGCCGGGCGGCGAAGAACCGCTCGGTCCGAAGCAGCAGGTGAGACGAGGACGACCCGCCCCCCTCGCCGGGTCCCGGCGTGCGGTTGCCCACGGTTCGAGGCGTCGGCACGCGGGGCGGGCCGCTTGAGCGCCCCGGAACCCCCCTACCCCGGCCCGCGGAGCCGCTCGGCAAGGGCGCGGAGCGCGCGTCCCCGATGGCTCACCCTGTCCTTCTCCTCGTCGGAGATCTCCGCCATCGTGGCCTCCCACCCGGCCGGCACGAAGATCGGGTCGTAGCCGAACCCCCGCGCCCCGCGGGGCCGGGTGACCAGCGTCCCCTCGCAGACCCCCTCCGCCCACACCTCCCGGCCGTCCGGCCATGCCACCACGGCCACGCAGCGGTACCGCGCGGTCCGCCCCCCCGGCGGCACCCCCGCCACCGCACGGATCAGCTGGCGGAGGTTCTCCTCGTCGCTCGCGCCCTCCCCGGCGTAGCGGGCGGAGCGGGGCCCGGGCGCCCCGCCCAGCGCATCGACCTCGATCCCGGAGTCGTCGGCCAGGGCCGGGACCCCGAGGGCCGCCGCCGTGGCCCGGGCCTTGCGGCGCGCGTTCTCGAGGTAGCTCCGGCCGTCCTCGCGCACCTCGGGCCAGGGACCGGGGTCGCGGCCGGCCACGAGCCACCGGACGGGCCAATCCGCGCAGATCCGGAGGATCTCCCGGATCTTCCCCGGGTTCCGGGAGGCGATCGCCAGGACCTCCGGGAAGGCCATCCCGGTCAGCCGCCCAGCGCTTCCCGCTGGATCTCGGCCAGGCGCCGGGTCCCCACCTCTGCCAGGTCCACGAGCGCGTCCAGCTCGGCCCGGGTGAACGGCGCGCCCTCGGCCGTCCCCTGGAGCTCGACGAGCCGACCCGACCCGGTCATCACGACGTTGAGGTCGACCTCCGCCGCCGAGTCCTCCTCGTAGGAGAGATCGAGCCGGGGCTCGCCGTCCACGATGCCGACCGAGACCGCGGCCACCGAGTCCCGGAGCGGGTCCTCGGCGAGCACGCCGCGCTCGCGGAGCGTGCGGCAGGCCAGGGCGAGCGCGAGGTACCCGGCGGTGATGGAGGCGGTGCGGGTGCCGGCGTCGGCCTGGAGCACGTCGCAGTCGATCCAGATCGTGGCCTCGCCGAGGCGCCCGAGATCGGTCACGGCCCGGAGCGATCGCCCGATGAGCCGCTGGATCTCGTGGGTCCGGCCCGAGGGCCGCCCCTTCGAGACCTCGCGCGGGGTGCGCTCCAGCGTGGCCCGGGGGAGCATCGAGTACTCGGCGGTCACCCAGCCGCGGCCCGTCCCCTGGAGGAACCGGGGAGGGTGCGGGTCGTAGCTCGCCGCCGCCAGGACCCTCGTGCGGCCCATCTCGAAGAGCACCGAGCCCTCGGCCCATCCCTGGTAGCCGAGCTCGATCCGCACCGGGCGGAGGTCGGCGGGGCCGCGGCCGTCGGGTCGCCCCATCAGATCTCGAGCCGCATCCCCTCGACGGCCACGTCGATCGGCCCGTCGTAGGCCTCCGCCGCCTGGGCCCGGGATCGCTCGGGGTCGCGGGTGGGCCAGATGTGGGTGAGGACGAGCCGCCCGACGCCCGCCTCCCGTGCGTGCTCCCCCGCCTGCCGGGCGGACAGGTGGAAGGGCTTGAGGTCGTCGTCGTCCTGCCAGGTGGCCTCGGAGAGCAGCACGTCCGCGCCGGCCGCCAGACGGACCAGCGCCGGGGTGGGGCCGGTGTCCCCGGAGTAGGCGAGCACGCCGTCGTCCGCCTCGATCCGGAACCCCGCCGCGGGGATCCCGAGGTGTTCCATCTGCTCGCTCTTCACCCGGAACGGGCCGACCTCGAACGCCTCGCCGGGCGCGAACCCCCGGACGTCGAACGCCACGGCCATCCCCTCCCGGCTCTCGCGCGACAGGAGGGCGACGGCGAGGTCGAACAGCCCGGTCGGCGCGTGGAGCGGGAGCCCGGGCGGCCCGAGCTCCCCGTGGTAGCGGGCGTAGAAGAGCGGGTAGAGGTCGACGAAGTGGTCGGGGTGGGCGTGGGTCAGGAGCACCGCGTGCACCTCCGAGACCGGGACGACCTCCTGGAGGCGGCCGAGGGTCCCGCTCCCCAGGTCCACGACCAGGTTGAACCCGTCCGCGCGGAGGAGGTAGCCGCTGGTCCCCCCGCCCCGCGAGGACCACGAGCCCCCCACGCCGAGCGCGATCAGCTCCACGCGCCGCCTCCCACGGGGATCGCTTGGGCCACCCGGACGTCGTGCACGTCGGGGCCGAGGAACCGGCGGACCAGACGGCGGAACGCCTCCGGATCGCCGGTGGTGAGCCACTCGTGGGTCGGGGGCTCGGGATCGTCCCGGAGGAGCCCCTCGCGGAGGAGCCTCGCGTACACGTCCTTCGCCGTCTCCTCGGCCGAGGAGACCAGGACCACGCCGTCCCCCATCACGTAGGAGATCAGCCCGGAGAGCAGCGGGTAGTGGGTGCAGCCCAGGATCAGGGTGTCGACGCCCGCCGCGCGGAGCGGCTCGAGGTAGCCATGGGCGAGGGCCAGGAGCTCCTCGCTCGAGGTGTCCCCCCGCTCCACGTGCTCCACGAACGCCGGGCAGGCCCGGGTGAAGAGCTCCACCCGGGCGCCGGTGGCGGCCACGGCCCGCTCGTAGGCGCCGCTCCGCACCGTCGCCTCGGTCCCGATCATCCCGATCCTGCCGTTCCGGGTGGCCCGGACCGCCGCCCGCACCCCGGGGTCGATCACCCCGATCACCGGCACCCCCGCGGCGTCGGTGACCTCGGAGATCGCCGCCACCTCCACGGAGTTGCAGGCCACCACGATCATCTTCACGTCCCGGCGGACCAGCTCCTCCGCGATCTCGACCGCGAACCGCCGGATCTCCCCGAGCGGCCTCGGCCCGTAGGGGAACCTCGCGCCGTCTCCCAGGTAGACGATGGGCTCCTGGGGAAGGAGATCGAGCACGGCGCGGGCCACGGTGAGCCCTCCGACGCCCGAGTCGAAGATCCCGATGGGGCGGCTATCGGCCACGCGCTACCACCACAGGGTCTCCGCGACCGTCTTCTCCGCCCGCTCCAGGTCGGCGGACCAGGCCTCGGTCGAGAGGTACTTCCACCCCCCGTCGGCCAGGAGGCAGACGATCTCGCCGCGGTCGATCTCCGCCGCGACCCGCTGCGCCGCGTGCAGCACCGCCCCCGAGGAGATCCCGGCGAAGATCCCCTCGCGCTCGGTGAGCTCCCTCGTGGCGCGCAGGGCGTCGGAGGACCCCACCAGGAACTTCCGGTCGAGGACCGACTCGTCGAGGACGGGGGGGATGAACCCCTCCTCGAGCGAACGCAGGCCGTACACGAGCTCGCCGAGCTCGGGCTCGGCGGCGATGACCTGGATCGTGGGATCGTGCTCCTTGAGCCGCCGGCCGACCCCGGTGAGCGTCCCGCCGGTCCCCAGCCCGGCCACGAAGTGCGTCACCTCCGGGAGGTCGCGCAGGATCTCGGCCCCCGTCCCCTCGTAGTGGGCGCGGGGGTTGGCCGGGTTCCCGTACTGGAACGGCATGTAGTAGCGGGGATCGCGGGCCAGGGCCCGGGCCACCTCGATCGAACCGTTGGTCCCCTTCTCCCCCGGGGAGAGCACGATCTCGGCCCCGAACAGCTCAAGGAGCCGGATCCGCTCCTCGCTCGCGTTGTCGGGGATCACGACGGTGAGCCGGTACCCCTTCCGCCGGGCCACGAGGGCCAGGGCGATCCCGGTGTTCCCCGAGGTCGGCTCCAGGATCACCTTGTCCGGGGTGAGCTCGCCCGAGGCCTCCGCCGCCTCGATCATCGCCTTCGCGATACGGTCCTTGAGCGAGCCGGTCGGGTTCTGCCCCTCCAGCTTCCCCCACAGCCGCACACCGGGCTTGGGGCTCATCCGTGGCAAGGCGACGAGCGGCGTGTTCCCGATGGTGTCGAGGATGTCGTCGAAGCGCACGCAGCGATTATCCCAGGTGGCGGGGCCGACCCCGGGACCCGGGCCGGGGGGCGTTAGCCGCCGGCGACGGCAGGGAGGATCGAGACCGTGTCGCCGTCCCGGACCGCGGTCTCGAGCGACCCGAGGTAGCGGACGTCCTCGTCGTTCAGGTAGACGTTGATGAAGCGGTGGAGCCCGCCGTCGTCGGTGAGCACGTTGCGGGTGATCCCCGGGTAGCGGGCCTCGAGGTCCACGAGCACCTCGCGGACGGTCGTCCCCTCGGCCTCGACCTGGGCCTCCCCCCCGGCGTGCTTCCGCAGGATCGTCGGGAGCTTCACACGCACCGCCATCGCCCTGGGCATCCTCCTCGCTAGACCTCCGGGTCCGGCCTGGCCGGGACCCCGCAGAACCGCTCGTAGTCGATCAGCTGGGTGATCGACGGCTCCTTGCCGCACACCGGGCAATCGGCGTCCCAGCGGAGCTTCACGGTCGTGAACTCCATCGAGAGGGCGTCGAACAGGAGGAGGCGTCCCACGAGGGGCTCCCCGACCCCGGTGATCAGCTTGATGGCCTCGGTGGCCTGGATCGACCCGATGATGCCCGGGAGCACGCCGAACACCCCGCCCTCGGCGCAGGAGGGCACCGTGCCGGGGGGCGGGGGCTGCGGGAACAGGCAGCGGTAGCAGGGCGTCTCGGGGCCCGGCATGAACACGGTCGCCTGCCCCTCGAACTGGTAGATCGAGCCGTACACGAGGGGCTTGCCGAGCATCTGGGTCGCGTCGTTCACGAGGTAGCGGACGGGGAAGTTGTCGGTCCCGTCCACGATCACGTCCCACGGCTCCAGGATCTCGAAGGCGTTCTCCGAGGTGAGCAGCGTGTCGTAGGGGACGATCTCGATCGTGGGGTTGAGGTCACGGAGGCGGTCCACCGCGGACTCCACCTTCGGACGCCCCACGTCCTTCGTCCCGTGGATGATCTGCCGCTGGAGGTTCGTGAGGTCCACCCGGTCGAAGTCGAGGATCCCCAGCCGCCCCACGCCTGCGGCGGCGAGGTACATCGCGACCGGCGAGCCGAGCCCGCCGGCCCCGATGCAGAGCACGCTCGCCTCGAGCAGCTTCCGCTGCCCCGCCCCGCCGATGTAGGGGAGGATGATGTGGCGCGCGTACCGCTGGACCTGCTCCTCGGTGAAGGGGGCGCTCATCCGATCCTCAGCTCCTCCTCGGTGACCTCGCCCTCCACGATCCGGAAGGCCCGCAGCACGGGGTGCTCGCGGTCGGCGAGGCCCAGGATCAGGTACAGGCTCTCGGGGTAGAAGGCCTGTCGGCGGTCGGTCTCGGAGGGATAGGGCTCGCTGTGGGTGTGGCTATGGACGATCCCGAAGAGCTCGAGCCCCTCCCGGTCGAGCTCCTCGAAGACCCGCAGCTGCTCCCTGGCGTCGAGCCGGTAGGTCACCGGGCTCGCGTCGGCGTTCCGCATCGGGTAGAAGCGGACGGCCCGCCCGTCCCTGCCCGCCAGGAGCCCGCAGGCCTCGTTGGGGAACTCGCGGAGGCCATGCTCCACGATCTCTTTGAACAGGACGCCGTCCAGCTCGACCATTTGCACCTGCAAAGTCTACCAACGGGATGCGGTTCCCCGCCCGCGCCCCGACGGAGGGCCGGCCGCCGCTCACCCCCGCACCCGGCCGACGACCTCCACCCGCCCCGGGGCCTCCGCCATCGTAACGCCGATCTCCCACCACGGTGTCCCCCGGGCCTCGAGCTCCCGGACCAGCGCCTCGCCGTCGGACGCCGCGATCAGGAGCCCCCCCGAGGTCTGGGCGTCGGCCAGGACGAGCTGCTCGGGTTCGGTCAGGTCCCCCCAGGCCACCTCGGCGCGGACGAACGCGTGGTTCCGCCGGGTCCCCCCCGGGACGATGCCGGCCCGGGCCAGGTCGAGCACCCCCGGGAGCAGCGGCACGGCGGACGCGTCGAGGCGGGCCGCGAGGCCCGAGGCCCGGAGCATCGCGTGGAGGTGCCCGAGGAGCCCGAACCCCGTGACATCGGTCGCGGCCTGGGCCCCGGCCGCGACCATGGCCCGGGCGGCGGCGGCGTTGAGAGCGGCCATCGTGTCCACCGCCCTCCGCACCTGCTCGGGGCTCGCCTTCCCCGCCTTGATCGCGGTCGAGATGATCCCGGTGCCCAGGGGCTTGGTGAGGAACAGGCGGGCCCCCGGGGGCGCGGTCGAGTTCCGCACCAGCCGGTCGCGCCGGGCGAACCCGAGCGCGACCATCCCGTACTTCGGCTCGGGATCGGTGATCGAGTGGCCGCCGACGACCGCGGCCCCCGCCTCCCGCGCCACGTCGGCCCCGCCGCGGAGCACCTCGCCGAGGAGCTCGAGGGGGAGCTCGCCCACCGGCCACGAGACCAGGTTCAGCGCGAGGGCGGGCTCGCCACCCATCGCGTAGATGTCGCTGAAGGCGTTGGCCGCCGCGATCCGCCCCCAGTCGTAGGGATCGTCGACGATGGGCGTGAAGAAGTCCACCGTCGCGAGCAGCGCCCGCCCTCCGTCGAGCGCGTACGCGGCGGCGTCGTCGCCGGTCTCCAGGGAGACCAGCACCTCCTCCGGCATCGCCGGGGTCCCGAGCAGGCCCAGGACCTGGGCCAGGTCACCAGGACCGAGCTTGCACGCTCAACCGGCGCCGTGGCTGTACTTCGTGAGCCGGACCTCGGTTCGCACGGACCGAGCATACGGCGCCCCGTGCCTCACCCCTCGGCGGTCTCGGCCCCGAGGTCGGCGCCCATCGCGTGGTAGCCGCCGTCGACGTGGACGATCTCCCCGGTGATCCCGACCGACCAGTCCGAGAGCAGGAACGCGATGGCCCGCGCGACCGGCGCGGGGTCGGTCGGGTCCCAGCCGAGCGGGGCCCGCGACGCCCAGCCGTCGGCCAGCGCGTCGAAGCCCGGGATCCCCTTCGCCGCCACGGTGCGGAGCGGCCCGGCCGAGACGCAGTTCACCCGGATCCCCCGCGGCCCGAGGTCCCGGGCGAGGTAGCGCATGACGGCCTCGAGCCCCGCCTTGCACACGCCCATCCAGTCGTAGATGGGCCAGGCCACCGAGGCGTCGAAGTCGAGCGACACGATCGAGGCGCCCCGTCCGAGGAGCGGGAGGAGGGCCGCCGTGATCTCCTTGAGGGAGTAGGCGCTGGTGCGGAAGGCGACCGCCACGCTCTCCCAGGGCGTCCGCAGGAAGTTCCCCCCCAGCGCGTCCTGGGGCGCGAAGGCGATCGCGTGGAGCAGCCCGTCGAGACCCCCCCACCGCCGCCCGAGCTCGGCGGCGACCGCCCGGACCTGGTCGGGGTCGTTCGCATCCATCTCGAGGACGGCGGGCGGGCGAGGGAGCCGGCGGGCGCTCTTCTCCGTGATGCTCATCGAGCGGCCGAACGACGTGAGCACGATCTCCGCGCCCTCCTCCTGGGCCAGGCGGGCCGCCGCGAACGCGATGCTCTGCGGCGTGAGGACGCCCGTGATCAACAAGCGCTTCCCCTCGAGCAGCATGCTCCCTCCTCCGCCCTCGGGCCGCCGACATGCTAGTAACTTCCCGCCCGTCGCCGCTCGGCATCTGCGGCGCCGTGACCACGGCGCCCGCGTGACCGGGCGCACGGACGGCCCCGGCCGCATCGGGTAGGGTTGCGCCCGTGAGCCACGGCGCCGAGCCCGACGCGGCGGCCGTCCGCGACCTGGCGGACCGGTACTGGGACCAGCTCCTCGAGCTCGAACCGCTCCTTGCGACCCAGGTCGGCGACGAGCGGTTCGACGACCGGCTCCCGGATCCGAGCGAGGAGGGCATCGCCCGCCGCCGCGAGGTCCACGAGGCCGCCCTCCGGACCGCGGGCCGGATCGCGGGTCGGGAGCGGCTCGACGTCGTGCTCCGGACCACGCTCGACGTCCTCGAGGCCATCGCGCGGCGGGAGCTCGCCGAGATCGCGCACCGGTTCGACCGCCTCCGGGCCGTCTCGCACCTGTGGGGGCCCGCCCAGCTCCTGGCCGAGCTCGGGAGCCTCCAGCGCGCCGACGCCCCGGAGCGCCTCGAGCGATACCTCGCGCGCCTCCGGGGGATCCCCGCCTACCTGGAGGCCTGCGGGCGGGTGGCGCGGGACGGGCTCCGCGAGGGCCAGGTCGCGCCGCGCCTGGTCGTCGAGCGAGCGGCGGCCCAGGTGGAGCGGCTGCTCGCGCTCCCGCCCGAGGCGTCCCCGGCCGTGCAGCCGGTGCCCGAGGCCGACGCCGGCGGCCGGGCCCGGGTCGTGGAGGTCCTCCGGGAGGCCGTGCTCCCGGCCTTCGAGGCCTACCTCGCGACCCTCCGGGACTACCTCCCGCGGGCCCGCGACACGATCGGGCTCTCCGCCCTCCCCGAGGGCGAGGCGATGTACGCGAGCCAGGTCCTGGCCTGGACCACGCTCCCCCTCGACCCCCGCGAGGTCCACGAGCTCGGGGTGCGGGAGCTCGGGAAGATCCAGGAGGAGCGGCGGGCCCTCGCGGCGGCCCTCGGGTTCGCGAGCGCCGCCGAGGCCCTCGCGGCCCACCAGGCGAGCGGGGCGAACACCGCGCGCTCCCGCGAAGAGCTCCTCCACCTGGCGGAGGACCAGGTGCGGAGGGGGTGGGAGGCCGCGCCCGCCTACTTCGGCCGCCTGCCGCGGGCCAACTGCCAGGTCCGGCTGGTGGAGGAGTTCCGGGAGGCCGACATGCCGTTCGCCTTCTACCAGCCCCCCTCGGAGGACGGCAGCCGGCCGGGGATCTACTACGTGAACGCCTACGACCTCCCGGCCCGCCCCCTCCACCACCTCGCGACCACCACGTTCCACGAGGCCAACCCGGGCCACCACTTCCAGCTCTCCCTCGAGCAGGAGCTCCGCGACCGGCCCGCGCTCCGCCGGTTCGGGAGCGCCGTCGCCGGCAGCTCCTTCGTCGAGGGGTGGGGGCTCTACGCCGAGCGCCTCGCCGACGAGATGGGGCTGTTCGCGGACGGATGGGAGCGCCTGGGGATGCTCGACGCCCAGGCGCACCGGGCCGCCCGGCTCATCGTGGACACCGGGATCCACGCGCTCGGCTGGCCCCGGGAGCGCTCGATCGCGGTCCTCGAGGAGGCGGGGGTGCCCCACGTCGACGCGGTGATCGAGACCGACCGGTACGTGGCGCTCCCGGGCCAGGCCCTCTCCTACATGGTCGGCATGCTCGAGATCCAGCGCCTCCGGACCGAGGCCGCGGCCCGGGAGGGCGCCGGGTTCTCCCTCCCCGCCTTCCACGACCGCCTGCTCGCGCTGGGCTCCCTGCCGCTCCCGGCGCTCCGGCGCGAGCTCGGCGGCTGACGCCCGCCCCGGGCGGTCGACGGGCGGCGTAGGATGCCGCCGTGCGGGGAGACCGGGTGGAGGTCGTGGTCGACACCGGGGTCGGGGCGCAGACCTTCGAGATCGCGGCGACCAAGGCGGGCCGTCGGGTCGAGGTGACGACCTCCCGCGGGGTGGTGGAGGTCTCGGAGGTGACCCGGACCGGCCAGCCGGTCCGCACCGGGCGCTTCATGGCCTCGCGCGTGATCGCGCTGGTCGAGCACCCGGCGGAGCGGCCCGCCAGGCCGCGGCCCCGCCAGCCGCGGGGCCAGCCCTCGCTCCTCTGAAGCCGGGCCTGGGCTCAGGCCCGCCGCTCCTCGGCCCTCCAGGCCTCCCGGAGCCGCACCCGGGCCCCGATCCGGAGGATCGCCCCCGCGTAGATCCGGGCCGCCACCGGGACCAGGGCCGCGGTGCCGGCCACCGCGAGCGCGACGGAGACCGCGGCTTCCAGGGGGCCGGCGTCGCCGGCCACGAGCCGCGGCGGCATCGCGAGGGGGGCGGTGGGCGGGACGAACGAGGCCACCCGGGCCAGCGTCGAGCCCGGATCCTCCAGGGCCTGGAGGGCGATCACGAACGAGCCGAGCACGAGGAGCTGGAGCGGGAGCAGCGCGTTCTGGAGCTCCTCCTGGCGGGAGACGGTGGCCCCGGCGCAGGCGAACAGCCCGCTGTAGAAGGCGAACCCCAGGACGAACCACGCGAGGACCAGGCCGATCGCGCCCAGCGCGCTCGCCGGCACGTGCACGACCCCGGCCACGAGCGCCGCGGTGAGTCCGACGGCCCCGATGATCGAGAGCTGGAACAGCCCGAGGAGCCCGAGCCCCACGATCTTCCCGAGGAGGAGCTGGCGCGGGCGGACCGCCGAGAGTGAGGAGCTCCACGACCCGGGAGGACTTCTCCTCGACCCGACCTCTCCTCGACCACCCCCGTGGCGAACCAGACGCCGTACCCGAAGAGCTGGCCGTACAGCAGGAGGACCGCGACGAACGTGACGGTCCGGTCCTCCCGGCCGGCCGCCGCGGGCTCGAGGACCTCGACGGGGGTCGCGCGAGGGGCGTGCACCTCGGCCACCTCGGCCGGGTCCAGCCCCACGGCGAGCAGGGCCTCCCGGTGCCTCCCGACCTGCACCGCGGCCTGGAGCAGCTGGAGCAACGGCCCGGGGGCGCCGGAGCGGACCACGATGCGCTCCGCCGCGACCAGGCAGGCATCCCGCTCCAGGGCCCGGAGGCCCTCGTCGAGCCCGGCGTAGGGGGGTCGGACGGCGACGCCCGGGATCGCCGCGGCCGCCCGGGCCACCTCGCCACGAGCAGCGCGGCGGCCCATCCCGGAGGAGCGCCGGTCAGGGTACCCGGGGTCCACCCGGTCCCAGGACCGCGTCGGCGAGCGCGTCGACCTCGGCGAGATCGGCCACCGTGGGATCGAACACCAGGAGATCGATGCCGAGGGCGGCGTACGCGTCCCGGGTCTCCCGCAGCGCGGCGGCGTCCTTAGGCATCCGAGCGAGGATCGCAGCCCCGGCCTCGTCCCCGTAGTAGGTCCGCACGTTCCGCTCGGCCTCCGCAGCGTCGCCCACGGCGAAGTACACCAGGGCGACCAGGCGCGGCGCGCCCGGCCGTCCCGCCGCCGCCCACGCCTCCCGCACCCGATCCAGGAACGGCGCGACCTGCTCGGCCGGGGCGCTCCCTGCGGTCCAGCCCGCGCCCCACCGGACCACCCGCCGGAGGGACGCCTCGCTCATCCCCCCGAACAGGATCGGCACGGTCCCCCGGACCGGAGGCGGCCCCACGGGATGCCGGGCGCCGGCGACGAGCTCACCCCGCCAGGCGGCGTGGATGGTCTCGAGGTCGCGATCGAGCCGCCGCCCGCGGTCGTGGAACCCCCGTCCCGTGGCCGCGTAGTCGTCGTCGCGCCGGCCCACGCCCAGGCCCAGCGTGAGCCGGCCCCCCGAGATCCGGTCCACGCTCGCCGCTTGCTTCGCCAAGAGCACCGGGTCCCGCGTGGGCCCGAGGAGCACGTTCGTGAGGAGCTCCACCCGCTCCGTGACGGCGGCCGCCGCGGCCAGCGCGACGAGGGACTCGTAGGAGGGGTACGCGATCCGGTCGATCGTCGCGACCGCCGCGAACCCCCGCTCCTCCGCCCGGCGGGCCCAGGCGGGCAGCAGCTCCCCGGGCACATCCAGCAGCGGGTTCGGCAGCCCGATCCCCACGTCCATGGTTCCTCCCCCCTTCCTCACCACCACCGGCCGCGGACGACGGCCGCGAGCGGTGCGACCCTCCCCGACCGATCAGCGGAGGAGGCGGGAGAGCCGGCGGTCGGCGAGCACCCTCCCGCCCGTCTGGCACCTCGGGCAGTACGTGACCTCGTACGCCTCGTACGAGATCCGGCGGAGGTCGTCCCCGCAGCGCGGGCAGGGGCGGCCGTGGCGACCGTGCACCGCGAACCGCTCCCCGAGTTTCGCCGGCAGGCCGCCGGTCCGTGCCCGCTCCCCCTCGAGGGCCTCGGCGAGGACGGACCGCACAGCTGCCAGGAGCCGTTCGCGCTCGCGCGGGCCGAGCCCCGAGAGCGTCGCGTAGGGCGACAGGCGGGCCCGGTGGAGGATCTCGTCGGCGTAGCCGCGGCCGATCCCGGCGACGGTCCGCTGGTCCCTGAGGATCGTGTGGACGCGGCGGCCGTCCTCGCCCCGGAGGACCAGGACCGCGAAGGCGTCGTCGAAGGGCTCGGGTCCCAGCCCGGCGAGGGGGCCCTCGTCGCCCTCCGCCAGCACCCACCACCCCGCCTTCCGCTCGGTGCCGTACTCCCGCACCAGGACCGAGGGCCGTCCCTCGAACCGGAACCGCACGAGCGCCCCCCGGGGCCTCGTCGCCCGGGGTGGGTCCTCCACCTCGACCCGCCCCCCCTGCGCCAGGTGCACGAGCACGCGAGGCCCGCCGAGGTCGAAGATCAGGAACTTGCCGCGCCGCCCGACGGCCCGGACCCCCCTCCCCCGGACCTCGCCGGGCCGGGGCGCCGCGGTCCGCAGCCCGGCGACGTGGAGCGGCTCGATCCGCTCGAGGGGCGCGCCCGACAGGAGCGCGTCGAGCCGTTCGGCGAGCGCCTGGACCTCGGGGAGCTCGGGCACGGGTTCCCTCCGGAGGAGAGGGTACCCGCGAGGGGCCCGCCCGCCGTTGAGCCGGACTACGAGCGTCCCCGGCCCCTGCCGGGGTGGCCGCCCGCGTGGACCGCCGCGAGGTGCGCGTCCCTCGCGGCCCTCCGCTCCGCGTCCGCGGCCGCCCGAGCGGCAGCGCGATCGGCCCGGGCCGCCTCCCGGGCGGCCTCGCGCTCGGCCTTCCAGGCCTCGTGCTCCGCGTGGCGCTGCCGGTCGCCGGCGAGCCGCCCGAGCGCGTTCACGAGGCCGTGGTTCGGGTGATCCTGGCAGTTCGCGAGGACCTCCTCGATCGCGTGGGCGAGCCCCGTGCCGCCGCCCTGCTCCAAGACGGCCGCGAGGTCGGAACGCTCGCCGAGGTCGGGATCCAGGGCGCCCTCGCAGTCCTCGGGCGAGGGGCCCTGGGGCGAGGACCCCCCGTCCCCGGCTCCCTCGGCCGCGTCCTCGGTCGACCCCTCCTCCGAACCCTGGGCATCGGCCGGCGCCGGCTCCTCGACCCCGACCGTGGTCCCGTCCGTCCCCTCCGGCCCGCAGGGTTCGGCGTCGGTCCCGGGGCCCCCGACGGTCCGCTCGACCGGGGCGACCTCCGACGTCGGGCACGGCGGGTCCGCCGGTGCGAGCAGGGTGCGGGCCGCGGCGCCCCCCGCGCCACCCACGAGGAGGACCGCGGCGGTGATCCCGACCGCCGCCCGTCGTCCCGTGAACCTCCCGGCGAGCGCCACGACCCGGAGTATCGGCCGCCCCGAGGGCGCCGGCCACGGGCATCCGTCGCGCGTTCCCACCCCCCGGGCGCGGCCCGGCCGTTCCCCTCACGGCGAGCCCGGGTCCCCCGGTCGGGGGTCGGTCGGAAGGCCCCCACCTCGCTTCGCGGCCAGGGCGCCGATCGCCTCGAGCACGCAGCGGTGGGCCAGGGCCGCGGTGAGCTCCGCGTGGTCGTAGGGCGGGGAGACCTCCACCACGTCCATCCCCACGAGCTCCACGCGCGAGACGATCCGGCGGACGGCCCGGAGCAGCTCGCGGGCGAGGAGCCCCCCGGGCTCGGGGGTGCCGGTCCCCGGCGCGGCCGAGGGGTCGACCACGTCGATGTCGATCGAGAGGTAGACCCGCTCGGGGCCCTCCAGGGCCTCGGCGATCGCTTCGTCGATCACGGCCTCGGCCCCCCGCTCCTCGATCTCCACCATGCGGTGCCAGCGCATCCCCTGCTCGCGCATCCACTCGAACGTCTCCCGCTCCGGCCAGTAGCCGCGCAGGCCCACCTGGACGAAGTTCCGCCCGGCCACCCACCCCTCGCTGATCAGCTTCCGCATGGGGGTCCCGTGGGAGAGGAGCGAGCCCCACATCTCGAGGCCGGTGTCGGCGTGGGCGTCGAAGTGCACCACGCCCACCTCGGCCCCCTGCACCTCCCGCACCGCCGCGACCGAGGGGTACGTGATCGAGTGGTCGCCCCCCAGCACGATCGGGATCGCCCCGGCCTCCGCCACCCCCCGCACCTTCTCCCGGATCACCCGGTGCCCCCGCCCGAGCCGCGAGGGCACCACCGGCGCGTCGCCGGCGTCCACGCAGCGGACGACGGAGAACACCTCGGTTCCGACCTGGATCGAGTACAGGTCGCCCGCGTGGTAGGTGGCGGCCCGGATGGCCCGGGGGCCGAACCGGGCGCCGGGCCGGTGCGAGGTGCCGTCGTCCAGGGGCGCCCCCACGATCGCGACCTCCGGCCGGGCCCGGCGGAGGCTCTCGTCGTCGGGGCACCAGGGCAGCTTCTGGAACGACGCAGCGCCGACGTAGGAGGGGAGGTCGCGGTCGTCGAACTCCGCGAGCTCGTCCTCGGCCCGGATCTCGGCCTCCCCCGGGAACGGGCGCTCCTCCCCCACCGGCCCCCTACCGCCGCTCGAGGTCGGCCAGGATCACCCGGGCCGCGTTCGCGCCGGGCCCGCCGGTCACGCCCCCGCCCGGGTGGGCGCCCGACCCGCAGAGGTACAGCCCGGGGATCCCGAACCGGTAGCCCGCGTGCCCGAGGAGGGGCCGCCAGGCGAAGAACTGGTCGAGGCCCGGCTCGGCGTGGAGGACGTGCCCCTCCGGGAGCCCGAACGTCCGCTCGAGGTCGACCGGGGTGAGGACCTCCCGGGCCACCACGAGGTCCGAGATCCCGGGCGCGTGGGCCTCGAGGGTCTTGAGCACGAGGTCCCCGAGCCGGTCGCGCTCGGCCTCCCGGTCGCCGTCCGGGAGCCGGTACGGGACCCACTGGCAGATCACGCTCATCACGTGCATCCCCTCCGGCGCGACCGTGGGGTCGGAGAGGGAGGGGATCACGGCCTCGAGGAAGGGCTCCTCCGAGACCCCCCCGTACTTCCAGGCGTCGAAGGCGCGCTCGAGCGCGTCCACCCCCGGGGCGATCAGGATCCGCCCCCGCAGGCGCTCCTCCCCGGCCCCGGGGAACCGCGGCGGCCCGGAGAGGACGAGGTTCACCTTCGCGGTCGCGCCCGGCGTGCGGATGTTGCTCGCGCGCCACAGGAGCGTGGGGCCGAGCACCACGGGATCGACCAGGTCCCGCAGCGTACGCTTGGGGTCGGCCCCGGACACCACCGCGTCCGCCGCCACCTCCTCCCCCGAGGCGAGCGCCACGCCGGTGGCCCTCCCCTCCCGGGTGGTGACGGCGACGACCTCGGCCCTCGTGCGGACCTCGGCCCCGAACGCCCGGGCCGCGGCCGCCAGGGCCTCGGCGAGGGCCCCGACCCCGCCGCGGACGAAGGCCGTCTGCCCGGCGGCCCCCCCGTCGTTCCCCGCGGAGTCCATCAGGAGCACCGCCGCCGTCCCCGCCGACCACGGCCCCATCGCGGTGAACAGGACCCCCCTCGAGGCCAGGGCGCCCCTGAGCGCGTCGGTCTCGAAGGCCTCCCCCACCAGGTCGGCGACGGCCATCGGCAGCACCCGGAGGGCCTCCCGGCCGGCCCGGGGTCCGAGCCGGCGGAAGGCCCGGGCGAGGCGCAGGCCCGCGACGGCGTCGGCCAGGCCGGGGGACCCCAGGTCCGGCGGCGGGGCCGCCGCCACGTGGGCGAGGAAGCTCGCGATCACCCGCACCCGGCGGTCGAACCGAGGGTAGGCGTCGGCGTCCCGCGCCGACCGGCGCCGGAGCTCCTCGGCGGTGCGGGTCGGGTCGGCCCACAGCGTGAGGCCGTCCCCGTCGGGCCCGGGGGCGAAGGCCCGGACCGCGGGCCGGAGGAGCCGCAGCCCGTGGGAACGGAGGCCCAGATCCCGCACCACCGAGGGCCGCAGGCGTCCGACCGTGTGGACCACCGCCGGGACCCGCGCGCCGGGGACGAGCTCGTGGTCGGCCAGGATCCCCCCCACCCGGTCGCGCCGCTCGAGGACGAGGACCCGCGCCCCGGCCCTCGCGAGGTAGGCCGCGCACACGAGGCCGTTGTGGCCGGCCCCGATCACGACGGCGTCGTACCGGCCGCTCACGGCGCCCCTCCCCCGCACCGCCCGGCCCCGGGGCCGCCGCGCGCCGCGGGCGTCACGCCCCCCACCTCCCGCGGCGGTCGGCCTTGAGCACCTCGAGGGCCGCGATCCTCCCCGGCGCCCCCATGATCCCGCCCCCCGGGTGGACCGCCGAGCCGCAGAGCCACAGGTTCCGGACGGGGGTCCGGTACCGCGCCCACCCCGGCACCGGCCGGTTGAAGAACAGCTGCTCGAGCGAGAGCTCGCCCTGGAAGA
>Ga0101941_1000941_pt1 | contig 29773 bp, 32 predicted proteins | sample DewCreD2012metaG_3_FD_75242 | JGI IMG/M metagenome (GOLD analysis project Ga0101941, IMG submission 75242) | Hot spring sediment bacterial and archeal communities from British Columbia, Canada, to study Microbial Dark Matter (Phase II) - Dewar... ...
TGGCAGTAAACCATTTGCGCAGGTCGGTAGAGCTGTTCTCCATGATGGTATCAACCGTAGGAGAAGCTTGGTAATGGCAATGCCCGCATTCAAGGAGCGGCAATCGACGGGTATTAATACGAGATGCTGTGGTATGCGAGCAACGGGAGCAAATAAACCCATTGGGCCACTTCTGGGCAATCAGATAATCCGCACAGGCTTCCTCAGAGTGAAACCGAGCTTGAAACGCTGCCAGTGCAACGGTATCGATGGCGGTGTCCTTCGGTGAATGTACACGCATAAGATTGGGTAACCGTTCTAATATATTTTCTACCATCCGTAACCAACTCCCCTTGATCAAACGTAGAGTATACTTTCAAAACGATACTTTCAGAACTATTTTTTAGAACGTTTGTTCCTATATATTAACAATAATTCATTCCGATTTCAAGATCAAAACTAGAAAAAATTAGAAAAAATCAGAAGAAACACAAAAAATTGAACGATCTATAACGCAATCTGAAGCTAGCAAATAGTAACTTTGGATCTGAGATAACGGGGTAAAGATCAAAAGTGAATTCAAAAGAAAGATTCTGAAACTAGCAATATCTAGCGTTGATCTGAGGGAACGGGATAAAGATCAAAAGGAAGTGAAAATGATAGATAGAGTGCCGTCTATACATTAGACTACATGAAGATGCTTATTTTATAATTAATCGAAAGTCTCAATTTCCGTTATATAGCGAGCAATCAGCACTGAGGAGGATGGATTCATGGGATACTATATTGGGCTAGATGTTGGGGGAACCCACATAGTGGGCGGATTGTTGGATAGTGATGGCACCCTACTACATACGCTTAAGATACAAACGGAGGCAACGAAAGGGACGGAATTTGTCTTAAATCGTATGGTAGAGCTGATTGGACAGTTGTTGGAGGAGCGGGGTATCGAAGATCATACAGCGCTTGAAGCTGTTGGTATCGGAATCCCAGGCTTTATTCAACCAGCCGAGGGTCTTGTGAAGCTAGCTGCTAATCTGCCATTTGCGAATATTCACATAGCTGATGAGATTCGTAATCGGGTAGGTGCACCCGTTTACATCCACAACGATGTGAAAATGATTGTCTATGGTGAGGCGATTCAAGGTGCCGGACGTGGATATGACCATGTCTTCGGTATTACACTAGGTACTGGGATGGCGTCTGGATTTGTGGATCATGGAAGGCTGCTTACTGGTGGTGGTGATCTAGCTGGGGAAATCGGGCACGTCCGTATGGAGGAAATTCCTTATCATTGTGGATGTGGGATGCAAGGTTGCCTAGAAACCGTTGCCTCGGCCACGGGTATTGTGCGTCAGGCTATTGATGCATTAGACAGAGGTCGCCCCAGTCTGCTTGGTGAATGGTTCCCGTTGAACAATCGCTCCGCACTAACTGCGAAGGATGTGACCAAGGCATATGATGCGGGTGACCAAGTGGCTATAGATATTATGAAATATACAGGAACAATACTAGGGAAGGCTCTGGCTTTTGCCGTAATTTTGTATAGCCCGGATGTTATTATTGTTGGCGGGGGTGTAGCCTCAGCCGGAGAACGGCTTCTCCGGCCATTGCGTGACACCTTGCTTGCCCATGTGCACCCACTGTATCGTGAGCGGATTCAAGTGGTTACACCTACTCTGCATGAGCACGCAGGTGTAATTGGCAGCGCGGAATATGCCCGGATGATGCTTAATAATTAATATCTACGATTATGATTGCTCAAGCAATCGAATTAGTTGCCTCTTTCGTAGAGCTTGCGATATTCTGACGGAGTTATCCCCTCCTGCTGGAGAAAACGTCGATTGAAGTAGCTGACACTAGGATACCCTGCATCTATAGCGATCTCACGGATCGGCGTATCCTTACGTTCTAGCAGCCATTGCTTGGAAACCTGTAGTCGACATAAGGTGATAAAATCTAACGGTGACATCTGGACGGATTTACGGAATAGTTTACAGAAATAATAACTGCTTACTCCAGCTCGCTCGGCCCACTCCTCTAAGGAGAAGGGCTGGCAGGCTTTTTTTTGCATGAGGGGGAGAAGGGCTTCGATTCGTCTGGGTGTGTTGCTGGTTTTCTCCGTTGATAGCGGTACAGCTTGGCTGACGAATTCAGCAATCAGTGCATAGGTTAATGTGGATAAGGTGGCTGGGTGGAGTAGCTTATAGGTTTGGGCCTCTTCTAGAAGCCGAGTATGCGCTTGCTCGAAAGTTACTGTTTGCCTAAGTGTCCATAGTGGAGAGCGCTGTAAGCCACGCTCAATCAGATATTCCCGGAGACTATTCCCATAAAAATGTACCCATACCACATCCCAAGGATCCTCTTGGCTAGAGTAATAGATTTGCTGCTGTAATGGAAAATAGAGAATGGCATCACCCTTCTGCAGAGTGTGGACTTGGCCATCCACTTCAACATACCCAATACCTCCGACAATGAGGTGGATATTATAGTTGTTCAAGGCACCGGCCTGACGTTGAACGTAATGGGCTGAATAGTCTTTGTAATGCCCTACAGATTCAGGGAAACAGAAATAAGCTTGATCCGTGAAGGTTGGAAAATGATGAGATTGTTGCATGGGATAATAAGCTCCTTGATGACAATATTGTGTTATCCGATTGCAATATACTGTTATTTTTATTTTATAAGAAGAGTTTTATAATAGCAATATAGTATTCGAAGGAGGGTATGTCTAATGGAATATATATCTATCAAGGGTACAGATCGACCAGTATCACGCTTAATTAAGGGAACAGATTACTTCCGCCATGATAACTTTGAGAAGGTATGTGAGAATTTAGATGCTTTCTTGGAAATAGGCGGTAATACACTCGATTCAGCTAACGTTTATTGTGGTGGTCAGAGTGAAGAGGTGATCGGAAAGTACATGCAGTTGAGAGGCAATCGGGACAAAATTGTCATACTGACCAAGGGTGCTCATCATAATGCAGAGGGCCCTCGAGTTAATAAAGCTGCGATTGCACAAGATATCGCAACAAGTCTGGATCGTCTGCAAACTGATTATATTGAACTTTATGGACTTCACAGGGATGATCCGAATATACCCGTTCAGATTATCATTGATGCGTTAAACGAGCATATAGAAGCAGGGCGGATTGGCGCAATCGGAGGGTCTAACTGGACATGGCAACGACTACAAGAGGCCAATGCTTACGCTGCATCAAACGGGCTAGCAGGCTTCACCTTTAATAGCCCGAATCTAAGCTTAGCAAAGGTGAACGAGGCTTTCTGGTCTGGCTGTGTATCTGCAGATGTGGACACCTGTGTGTGGCATGAGCAGGAGCAGCTTCCATTGTTATCTTGGTCCTCTCAAGCGCGAGGCTTCTTCACCGGGAGATTTAGTCCCGAGGTTCGCGATAATGCGGATATTGTGCGTGTATTCTATAATGATGCGAATTGGGAGCGCCTTCGCCGTGCTGAGCAGCTGGCTGCGGAGAAGCAGGTTACCGCCATTCAGGTCGCATTAGCTTATGTAATGAATCAGCCGTTCCCGACCTGCGCCTTGATCGGCGCACAGAATTTGCAGGAGCTACAATCCTGCGAAGCGGGAGCGCAGATTAAGCTATCACGCGCTGAGCTAGACTGGCTGGATTTGACACGATAATAGTCATGCTTGTGGATTGTGATTCTGGATAGTGTATGTATCGTTATTAGAAGTTAGATTATGACGAATATGGGATAGCACTATAAGGACGCCGCAAGGCGTTCTTTTTGCTGCACATTAACAATATAAAGACTCTAGGGGTACCCCTCCTATGCTGTACAAGTGAAACATATTCACAAGATGAGTCGTTAAATAGGTATGGATATCCTTTACAGGAAGGAGCTTGTAATGTGAAGCACTTATTAACAATTTTATTCGGCGTGATCATCATCATTGGATTGACTAGCTGTACCTCCAATAACACCTCCAATAACGGCTCCAACAATGAACAATTTCCAGCAGCGGAGGGTTATATAATTCAAATTGATGAGAATAGGGTATTGGTATTAGACAGCGTTAAGGAGGAGGACCTTGGGAAGACGTGGAATGAGCTCGTCGACTATTACCAAGGGCGAGCAATTTGGCTTGAGACTTCAGATGTCTCTAAGCTAGAAGTCGGACAGAAGGTTCGATTCTGGGTTGATGGACCTATTCAAGAGTCATATCCAGAGCAAGGCTCCGCCGAACGGATCGAAGTCATTAAGAATAATTAATTATGCAGAAGGAGTGAATAACAATGAAAACTTTTCGTGGTTTTGCAGCGGGATTATTAGTAGGGTGTGTATTGATGTTCGCGGTGCCGACTTTTGCGGCGGCAGTGAAACAGTATATGTTGACCGAGGTGACTTACCCTCTCTATGTGAATGACACGGTTTATGAGAGCACCGAGCATCCAATTCTGAATTATCAGGGTCATACGTATTTGCCAATGAGAGCTATGGGTGATGTTCTTGGAGTACCTGTTACATGGAATGAAGCGCTTAAGCAGGCTCAAGTACGCACGGAGAATGTAGCATTTCGTAATATTGTAGCTGCAGGAAGAGATGGGGATTATACAATTAAAGGTCAGGCTAGAGTATTCGAAGCGACGATGAACTATGCGGTCTCTGATGGTCATTCTTATCTTCTAGAAGGCTTTCACAACCTGAATGAGGGTGCACCTGAATGGTCCGCATTCACATTAGATATCGAAATTCCACAAGACCAGCTACCTGTTAACGGCACACTCACGATAGAAATTTTCGAGTATAGTGCTAAAGATGGTAGTAAGGTTAATACAGTTATTGTTCCGTTGGAAAGCTTTGGGGGATAATTTCTGAGTATGGCTAGTTAATCCGCTTCTTTAGATGTTCTTGCAGAAAAGGAAGTACGCGTCCCCAGAACTTGGGTTCAGTTGCCGAAGAGCTGTGGCCTTCACAATCAAGGTAAAGGTAATCGATATCTGGACGTTGAGCTTTGGATCGAATGTAATCCATCTCTTCACTAGGGACGGCGTTATCAAGATGGGAATGGGTCATCAGCAGTGGAACATTAGCGCTGTTGATGGCAGCTACAACATCAGTTTCATGAAGGGATACACGACTGCGCAAATACCAAATCCATGGGATGATATGAACAAGCGGGAATCGGGGAATTCGAAGTCTTCGCAGCTCCGATTCCATCATGGTTTGTGTGCGTGCGGGCATCGCATCCGTTACTAGAACGCGGATGCGTTTAGGGTCATGACTCAAGGCGAGTGCACTACCGAACGCTCCTAAGGAATGAGCTAACACACCGATACGATCTGAATCAACCTCTGGACGAGAAGCTCCATAGGTCAATGCAGAGAGAAGGTCATCGCGCATCGATACACCAGATGGAGCAGGAATCCCCGCGCTCTCGCCATGGCTCCGTGCATCATAAACGAGTAGAGCGTAGCCCTCTTCATGGAGAGTATCGATATAACGCAGCATACTTACTCGACTCGACGCCCATCCGTGCACAATAATGACCAGTGGCGCGGATTCATCCTGGTGCGTATCCTTGGTCGGGACAAACCATCCTCTTATTTCGTCTCCATGGCTAAACCATTGAACATCCTCGTAAGGTACAATTGGAAATCGGTCAATAGCTTTACGCTTGGGCTTCTGACTTTTCACACCCATAGCATATACACTCCATATAATCACAATCAACAATCCGACTAAGCCAATAGCAAAATAAATCATATATATGCCTCATTTCTAATATGACAATGGAACGATAGTTTATTGTGAGCATAGTATATTCGCTCCGGACAAGTCAAATTAGCAATGAGATTGTTATCAGAGGTCAGCCCGCCTCCGATTCAGGGCTAAGTTAATTTTGTTGGTTGATTTGCCATTGTAAAAAAATACTTGATAGCGCTTTCGTAAGTATGTTACAATCACATTACAGAAGTTTAGTTAATAAATTAACTAAACATTGAGGTGATGACGTGGCAACAATAAAAGATATAGCTGATCGTGCAAAGGTATCAACTGCGACGGTTTCTCGCGTCATTAATAATGATCACACGCTAGCTGTGGGTGATGAAACTCGCAATCGAATATTCATGATCGCTAAAGAAATGCAGTATAAACCATCTCGCTTGAGACGCATGAAAATCGAGAATGAGATGCTTAGCAAGAAAGTTGGATTTCTAACTATATCCTCAGAAGAAGATGAAAAAGACGATCCGACGTTTGCGTATATTAGAACCTGGGTTGAATCACATTGTGAACAGCTTGGAATTAAAATCGGCAAGGTCATTCGCAATAATTCCGTCGATCAAGATGCGTTGAAAAATTTGGATGGACTTATTGTTCTAGGGACAATTGCAATGGAGGACATCAAAGCTAGCGTATCTGAACATACAAAAGTGGTTTTTATCAATAACACGGTTGAGAATAAAAACTGTGATTTGGTGAGCATTGGTTTCAAGCATACAGTAGAGGCCATTATTGATCACCTTACTTCATTAGGTCACTCCGCTATTGGATTTATTGGAGGAACACATCATTTTGAAAGGCTTAATCGCTCTAAACCCGCGGAGATAATTAAAGACCCGTTAACTGTTTATTTCGAAGAAATTATGACAGAGCTTAACTTGTTTAGACCTGAATTTGTTAAGAGAGCCTATTGGGATCCTGCTACAGGCTATAAAGCAATGAAGGAAATCTTAGCCAGCCCGATTCGACCAACCGCTTGTTTTATAGCGAACGATCCCATGGCTATCGGTGCTTTGAAAGCTCTTCAAGAGGAAGGCGTTAAGGTGCCGGCGGAAATGGCTCTGATCGGTTTTGATAACATTGAAATAACTGCTTATATGAATCCCCCATTATCAACGGTGAACATTTTCCAAGAGCAAATTGGGAAAACAGCCGCACAGCTTCTTTTTGAAAGATTGAACGGTCGAGAAGCAAGAATTCATTCGATTATTGGAACGGAATTAGTCATTAGAGAAAGCAGTAAAGTGAATAGGAAGGGTTAACTCAAGATTTATTCTGTTAAGGAGGTGGTTAAAGGAAGAGACGGAAAAAAACCTAGCCACGGCAATGACTAGGCGCTTTAGGAAAAAAGCCAACTTTATTGTATCAAAAAGACGGTTGTTATCCAACACCAACATTAACTTAGGGGGACTATTCGATGAAAAAGGCATTGTATCTTATTCTATTATTAGCTTTAGTAATATCCATTGTAGCTGCATGTAGTAGTAATAACGAGGGTTCAAATAACAACGCTTCAGGTACAAGTGACAATATCACAAATGACAAAGCTACAAATGACAAAGCAACAACCGACAAAGCAACAACCGACAAAGCAACAACCGACAAAGAAATAGTAAAGGTTGAGTTTTTCCAATACAAACCAGAAGCGGTTGCAACTTATGATGCATTGATCACGAAATTCGAAACGGCTAACCCTGGCATTGATGTTGTCCAAACGAACGTTCCTGAATCGGAAACTGTTCTTAAAGTACGTGTAGCGAAAGGTGAAGTGCCAGACATCATTTCTGTTGGAGGCGATGCACAGTTTGCTAGATTAGCTCAGAATGATGTCCTTGCAGATTTGACTGATTATTCAGCTCTAGCTTCTGTAATAGAAGGGTACAAAACAACTTTGAAATTGATTACAGGCACGGAAGAGGTTTACGCTGTTCCATTCGCTGCGAATGCAAACGGTATCATCTACAACAAAGGTGAATTTGAAGCGCTAGGATTGACTGTTCCAACAACAAGCGACGAAATGGACAATGTTCTAGCTGTAGTTAAAGCAGCAGGTAAAGTGCCATTCCATCTAACTTTTAAAGATGCATGGACAGCGCTTCCCGCATGGAATGTTTTTGCAGCTTCCTTGCAGCCAGCTACCTTCTACGCTGATAGAATTGCAGGTACTACAACCTTCGCGGCAGCTCATAAGGATCTAACGACTCAATACCTTGAATTTATGCAGAATGGTCAACTTGGCGATCGTTTCAAAGATGGATACAACGAAGGTAACGCCGCATTCGCTAAAGGTGCTTCCGTTATGTACCTTCAAGGCGTATGGGCAATCCCAGAAATCTTGAAAGCTAATCCGGATATCAAGCTTGGTGTATTCCCATACCCAGTATCTAATGACAAATCCAAAAATCTTCTTGTATCCGGAGTTGACTCATTGTTCGCTTTATCTGCAACTACCAAATATCCCGATGAGGCTAAATTATTCATTGATTTCTTGATTCAAACTGAGAACGCTCAACAATATACAAATGAGCAAAAATCTTTCTCAGCTATTAATGGCGTTTTTCAGAACGAAGAATTTTATAGTGACCTTAAACCCATATTTGAAGAAGGCCGTATAGCTGACTTTCCAGATCACTATATCAACGGTATGGATCTTGCAATCATTGTTCAAGAATTGATGGCTAGAAAAGATGTTGATACAGCTTTAGGGAAAATGGATGTAGAGTACGACAAATTAGCGAACCGTTAATTCGTTTCAAATCATGGTGATGAAGGGATGAAAAGCAATCAATCGCTTTTTATCCCTTTTATTAATTACTCAAGAGAAGGAGGATGCATGATGAGAAAACATAAGTTAACTTACCTGGCAATGGTCATACCTGCTACGTTACTGTTTTTTTTATTTCATACAACACCAGCATTAATGGGTATATTCTACAGCTTTACAGATTGGAACGGTCTTCGACCTACGTATGAAATGATAGGGCTCAAAAACTTTATGAACGTTTTTAAAGATCAGAACGTGCTAGATGCTTATTTGTTCACGTTTAAATTTGCAATTCTAACGACAATCCTGGTAAATATAATAAGCTTATCCGTAGCTCTTGCATTGAATAGCAGAATTAAGTTCAAAAGCTTTTTTAAAGGTCTTTATTTCATGCCGTATATATTAAGCATGTTGATTGTCGCTTATATTTTCAACTATTTCTTTGCGAATTTTTGGATTGATATTATGAGCTTCTTAGGTATTGAGAGATGGATGGTTAATCCATTAGGGAATGAAAAAGGTGCTTGGCTAGCTATTGTCTTCGTTACAGTATGGCAGTCCTTCGCATTTAACACTGTATTATACTTAGCCGGGCTGCAAACTATTTCTGAAGATTTATATGAAGCCTCTGCTTTAGATGGAGCTAACAAGTGGAGAGAATTTTGGAGCATAACATTCCCTCTGATCGCACCGTTTTTTACCATAAACATGGTTCTCTCGCTTAAGGGGTTTTTACAAGTTTTCGATCAAGTTCTTGCACTCACGGCTGGTGGACCGTTCGGAGTAACACGTTCGATCGCGTTTCTCATTTATAAAAATGGCTTCTCCGGTAGTGAATTCGCCTTCCAGTCGGCCAATGCTGTTATATACTTTATCGTCATTGTGGCCATTTCGTTTATCCAGCTAAGATACCTTCAGAAGAGGGAGATGAACTTATAATGCAATTAAATCGAACGAATTGGTTTGCAACCCTCTTCCTTGCTGTAGGATCGATATTTCTATTGTTTCCTATGTATATGACGGTCATGCTAGCAGTCAAAAATTCGGAAGAAATCGCAAGAAGTGTTCTTGCCTTTCCAGATATGTGGAGCTTTGAAAACTTCAGGATTGCTGCCGAGAAAGTAGGCTATTGGGAAAAGTTTCGTAATAGTGCGTTAATTACAGTGGTTACAGTCATCTTCACAATATTCACAAACTCTTTTGTTGCGTATGCGATTAAGAAAAACTTTGATCGCAAATTTTTCAAAGGTCTTTATTTTTACTTCGTAAGCGCTATGTTTGTACCATTCCCCATTATCATGCTGCCAGTTGTTAAGCTGACAGCTCAATTTCATATGGATAATTTATATGGACTCATTGTTCTGTATATTGTATATGGATTATCCTTTAACGTATTGCTGTATGTTGGTTATTTGCGAAGCCTGCCACAAGAGCTAGAAGAGGCAGCGCTTGTAGATGGTGCTTCTATATGGCAGACGTTTTGGAAAGTTATTTTCCCACTGCTTGCGCCAATTAACGCTACGGTTGCCATCATTACAACGGTTTGGGCTTGGAACGACTTTTTGCTGCCGCTCATTATGTTGGCTCAAGAATCACAAACGACTCTGCCGCTCGCACAATTTATTTTCCAATCGAAATTTGGTCAAGATACAAACTATGCGTTTGCTTCATATTTAATGGCGATGGCTCCAATGTTGATTGTATATCTATTTGCGCAAAAATGGATTATTAGCGGTGTAACACGTGGTGCTGTGAAATAAGGATAGCGTTTTCGTATTTTGTGCTATAATTTCATTGCAAGCTTTAGTTAATAAAGTAACTATTTGCAGGGGTGATGAGATGGCAACAATAAAAGATATAGCCGAACGTGCAAAGGTATCCACTGCGACGGTTTCTCGCGTCATTAATAATGATCTCACGCTAGCTGTGAGTGACGAAACTCGCAATCGAATATTCATGATCGCTAAAGAACTGCAATACAAACCATCTCGATTGAGACGCATGAAAATCGACAATGAGATGCTTAACAAAAAAGTTGGATTTCTAACTATGTCCTCTGAAGAGGATGAAAAAGGTGATCCGACGTTGGCGTTTATTAGAACTTGGGTTGAATCACATTGTGAACAGCTTGGAATTAAAGTCGGCAAGGTCATTCGCAATAATTCCGTCGATTCTAATGCGTTGAAAAATCTAGATGGACTTATTGTTCTAGGAACAATTTCGACGGATGACATCGAAGCTAGCGTATCTGAGCATACTGAGGTCGTGTTCATCAACAACACGATTGAGCACAGTAAATATGATCTGGTTAGCATAGGGTTCAAACAAACCGTTGAGACCATCATTGATCACCTTACTTCATCCGGTCACTCCGCCATTGGATTTATTGGTGGAACACATCTCTTCGAAAGGCTTAATCGCTCTGAACCCGCGGTGATGATTAAGGACCCATTTACTGTTTATTTTGAAGAAGTAATGACAGAGCTTAAATTGTTTAGACCTGAATTTGTTAAGAGAGCCAATTGGGATCCTGCTACAGGCTATGAAGCAATGAAAGAGATCTTAGCCAATCCGATTAGACCGACCGCTTGTTTTATAGCTAATGATCCAATGGCTATTGGTGCTTTGAAAGCTCTTCAAGAGGAAGGCGTTCAGGTTCCTGAAGAAATGGCTCTGGTCGGTTTTGATAATATTGAAATTACCGCTTATATGAATCCCCCATTATCAACGGTGAACATATTCCAAGAGCAAATTGGGAAAACAGCCGCTCAGCTTCTTTTTGAAAGATTGAACGGTCGAGAAGCACGAATTCATTCGATTATTGGGACGCAATTAGTCATTAGAGAAAGCAGTAAAGTGAATAGGAAGGTTTAGCATGGAAGAGAAGGGCATTCATCCTCATTGCTAACAAGTATATTGAGCAGGCTAGGGATATTGTTGACCAACCGCTGATTTCTTTAGATAATCTGTCCTAAGAAGCGATTGGATTAGGAGCGACTTGAGTTCGAGCTATTCACTCAGGAGATTCGGGATTTGGTTATTGCATAATAGATCGTCCACGCGATATAATAAGAACAAATGTTCTGTTTATACACGATGCGAGGCGATGAATATGGTGCGAGCTCCGATGGAGAAGTCAGAAGAGGAAATGCAAATGGTAAAGCAGTCACTTATCCTGCCTATTGTGTTGGATGTGCTAGCACATGACATTCGTGTGCTACAGGGCTCGGCTGCTAAGATGAATGGGCTCTATGTTAAGTACCTTAATACACTGCAGGACAAAGCGTCCCTGGAGCTATTCCACCTGCGGCGGCAGCTGCGCCAGCAAGGGATTAAGGTATTCCGTCAGGAGCGGGCGAAGCAGGGTTTAGAGGCCGAGTATCTGTGCAGAGGTTATCAACACCCTTTTATGATGCTCTGGAGTGTAGTGAAGGCAGAGGTTGAGGCAGCATTGGATATTCTTATGAATGATTCTTCTCGAAAACCTATTGACAATTGCCCTTAGGTACAGGTAACTTATAAAGTGTAGTGAGATAGGCAAATGAAATTGAATAGAACCCACTAGGGGAGCCGAATATTGGCTGAGATGAGGAGAGTAATCCTCGGACCCTTGGAACCTGATCTGGATTATACCAGCGGAGGAAAGTGGAGTCGGACATTTGGTATTACCGTGGATTATCAATGGGAATATACTAGGCCGCTCCATCGTGGAGCGGCCTTTTTGCGCGCTCTAGAGTGGGTAGCTCACAAAACTTGGCTTATGCTTACGAAGTAGTTTTGTTAGATTGTCCTTACTTTGCAAGCCAATAGGCTACACAAAACTTTGCCTATGCTTACGAAGTAGTTTTATCGACTGCTCGCGCAGTCATCAAAAACTTTAGGAGGAATTACCATGAGCTTTAGTCAACAATTACGCAAGGAAGCAGCCCCTATCTTCGAGGCCATTTATCAGCATCCATTCATTGATGGGATTGCGAAGGGGACTTTAAGAGGAGAGCAGCTGGTTCATTATGTAAAGCAGGATTTCGAATATCTGAACGCGTATATGCGTGTTTATGGGCTGGCCATCTCCAAGTGCGCGGATCGCCGTGATATTAACATGTTCACAGAAAAGCTCGGGTTTATCCTGAATAGTGAAATTCATCCGCATCATAACTTTTGTCAGGTGGCTGGGGTTACATATGAGGAGCTACAAGGCTATCCGTTAGCGCCGACTGCCTTGCATTACACGCGACATATGTTAACGGTAGCCTCTCAAGGAACGCTGGGTGAGATCTTTGCTGTATTGCTGCCTTGTCCGTGGACCTACATGGATACTGCAGAGAGAATTATTCGTGAGACGAAGCCTGGGGAGGACCATCCTTTCTATGAGTGGATTATGTTCTATGGTAATCAGGTGATTAGACCAAGAATGCAGGAGCTTTGTAACCGGCTGGACGAATGGGCGTTGATGGCTCCGGAGCACGAGAAAGAACGGATGCGGGAGCATTATATGATTAGCTGCCAGCTCGAGTACATGTTCTTTGATATGGCTTATAAATTAGAGCAATGGCCGGTTGATCAGGCGCTGGCTGTTGTGTAGCGCAACTTACGAGTTGATTTTTCCGCAATTATTAAAAATTATAAGGAGCAATTAAACCATGAATAGTGAGAAAAAAGGACTGCAGCTACGTGAAATCATTGTAATGGCTTCTATATCTGTCGTGTTCGGTGTGTTGTATCTAGTTTGGATTTTTTTCGGGCAGTTTGTAAAAGGGGTGCTTGGTCCAATTGGTTGGGGATTGATCGCGGGTATGTGGGTCATGGCTCCGTTAATATGTGCGTACATCATTCGCAAGCCTGGGGTTGCTCTGGTTGCCGAGCTTATAGCAGCCGGAACAGAAATTATGGTTGGCTCGGTAAGTGCGGGGGTTGTTCTTATCCTCGGCTTCACTCAAGGGCTTGGTGTTGAGCTAGCACTAGCGTTGTTTCTCTGGCGCAGCTATCGTCTGTCAACGCTCATGTTCGCTGGAATGATGGGCATGTTAGCCAATTTCGTGACGATTTATGTGATGTACGGCTATAGTCAATACAGCACAGTGATTGTGGTGTTGATGCTAGCAGCTATGCTCTTTAGCGGCGCTCTGCTTGCGGGCTGGGGTAGCAAAGGGATTGCCGATGCATTGAACCGTACTGGGGTTTTGAATAATTTTGCATTAGGTAGAATAACGCGACAGAAGGTTCAAGGTCATGCCGTCGATCGCCATTAATCGGCTGTCTGTGCGGTATCCGTTCCAGCAGGATGAGGTGCTGCTCGACGTGAGCTTGAATATCACTCAAGGGGAAAAGGTGCTCCTGTTGGGTCCTAGCGGTGGTGGCAAAAGTACGTTAGCGCTTGCGCTGAGTGGTATCATTCCTCGATCGGTGGAAGCGGAGCTAAAGGGCGAGGTCTTGATTGATGGGGTAGATCCTCAGTTAGCAGGAATCGGTGTTATGAGTCGTAAGATAGGCATTCTATTCCAAGACCCAGACACTCAGTTCTGTATGACAACGGTTGAGGATGAAATTGCCTTTGGCTTGGAGAATATGGGGCTGCCGCAGACAGAGATGGAAAGTAGGATCAACAGCAGCATGGCGCTGACGGGAATTAGTGATCGACGCCATGCCGGATCACAGGAGCTATCAGGGGGCTATAAGCAGAGGCTGGGGCTGGCCTGCTTGCTGGCCATGGATCAGGAGATGCTTATTCTCGATGAGCCGACTGCCAACTTGGACCCGGCTGCCACGGAGGAGATGTTCTCACTGCTAGCTCAGCTAGCCACACGATCTGACAAAACGCTGTTATTCATCGAGCACAAGCTGGATGATCTACTCGCCTACATTGGGCGGGTTATTGTGTTGGATGATGGTGGGAGAGTTGTGGCGGATGGCGAGCCTCGATTTATTTTTCAATACAAACTGGATATGCTTCTTGAGCTGGGAGTCTGGGTTCCGCGTCTATGTATGGCGGCACGGGATCTAGAACAATTGGGTATGGTGTGGTCGAGGTTTCCTCTAACGATCGCGGAATGGGAGGAGGGGCTGGGTGAGCAAGGGATTAGCTTGGCTGATTCGGTGGATAGAGCTGTAGTGCCACTACAAGCAAACAGACTCATTCCTATAAGCGCACCGTTGCTTGAATTAGAGAAAATTACATTTAACTACCGAGAGAAGAATGTGCTAGATGATATTAGCTTCACGATTGCTACGGGTGAATTTGTTGCCCTCCTAGGAGCTAATGGTTCGGGCAAGAGCACACTGGTGCAGCTACTAGTCAAGCTTCTTATGCCTGCTAAGGGGACAATTCGCCTAGGCGGGAAGCTGATCGACAAGCTGAGCACCAAGGAGCTCATGCGACAGATCGGATTTGTGTTCCAGAACCCTGAGCATCAATTTGTGCGGGATACCGTAGAGGATGAGCTAGCTTATGGGCTACGAATTCTCGGTTATACGGAAGAGCAGCTTCGCATTCGTGTGGGTGAGCTACTCCATCGTTTTAAGCTAGAGCCTTATAGGGAGCAGAACCCATTCAGCTTAAGCCAAGGTCAGAAAAGGCGGCTATCGGTAGCCGCTACACTTACAGGTGATCAACAGCTGCTCATTCTGGATGAACCGACCTTCGGTCAGGATTACGTGAATACCGTAGCCTTGATGGAGCTGCTACAGGAGCTTAATCGGGAAGGGAAGACCATTCTTATGGTTACTCATGATATGGAATTGGTGAAGCAGTATGCGAGCCAAGTGATTGTGCTCCACGAACGAGAGCTGCTGTACCAGGGAGCTCCGGAATTATTCTTTGAGGAAGAGGATTTACTAAGGCGGGCGGCAATGAAGCGCCCCTACTCGGATATGCTGGAGCGCTGGAAGCAGGCATATACTGAGAGCGGCTACCATCTAACATTCTGAGTAACCCATTCTCAGTAGACATGGAGGCGGTTCGTGATGCTGGAGCATTGGCAGAAGCATAACGGTTTTCTACAGCAGGTAAATCCCATATTAAAATTAGTTAGCTTGTTAATAGTAATTGCGGCGATGGTTACTGTATTCGATCCATGGACACCACTCGCTGTTGTTGTAATAACGATAGCTCTATTACGATTACTAGGAGGAATACCACTTAAGGTTATTGGGCTTTTCCTCTTACCGTTCAGCTTGTTTGCGCTTAGCTTTGTCTGGATGACTGTGTTGTTCCCACGAGAGCGTGGAACGGACATTCTCTTCCATCTCTTGTTCGTTCCTGTGACGTTAGAGAATGTTCTAACGGGTATAGCACTAGGGTTAAGGTCACTTGTATTTGCTCTTTGGTCCTTACTATTCGTATTAACTACGGAGCCGACGAAATTGATGCTTGGCCTGGTTCAGCATTGTAAGCTTCCCCCGCGATTTGGCTACGGGATGATGGCCGCATATCGATTTGTTCCGTTGTTCCGACAGGAGCTGAACCAGATCCGTGCGGCACATCAGATTCGTGGTATGGGGGAATCTAGGAGCTTAAGAGGAAGATGGGAGCAGTTGAAGCGGTATGCAATTCCACTACTAGCAGGCGCTATACGTAAGGCGGAACGAGTGGCAATTGCTATGGAATCCAAGGGCTTCGATGGTAGTAGAGAACGAACCTACTATCGCAAAATTTCATGGACGGGTTACGATCTCTTATATGGGATGTTATTGTTACTTATAGTGGCTTCTATTTTGTTGTTAAGGGGAATGTTCGTATAGAAGGGAAGTTTCAAGGATGGATGACCGATGGAAGCGTTATTCGAGGCAAATGCTCTTCTCACCTATAGGCGAAGCAGGACAGCGAAAACTGGCTGAACAGACGGTGTTAATCGTTGGTATGGGTGCTCTAGGAACGGTATTAGCCAATCACATGGTGCGCGCCGGTGTAGGAGTCGTTCGTTTCGTGGACCGAGATTATGTGGAGAAGAGTAATCTGCAGCGGCAGATGTTATTCGATGAAGAGGATGTGCGTCAGTCCTATCCGAAGGTGATCGCTGCTGAGAAAAAGCTGAGCATCGTGAATTCGGACGTTCGGCTGGAGGCCATCGTTGCGGATGTAACTGCTGTGAACGTGGAAGAGCTTATGCAAGGTGTACAGCTTGTTCTGGATGGGACAGATAACTTCCAAACTCGGTTCATACTCAATGATGCTTGCTATAAGCAGGGAATCCCTTTCGTATATGGTGGTGCGGTGAGCTCGACTGGGATGAGTGCGATCTTCGTGCCGGGGGTTACTCCCTGCCTTCGCTGCTTCATTCAAGAAGCAGATGGTAGCGGACAAACCTGCGATACGATTGGTGTGATTTCACCTGTTGTGGACATCGTAGCGTCTTATCAAGCTGTGGAGGCTTTGAAATTCCTTGTTGGCGCTGCTGAGCAAAGACGGAATAGCTTAATTTCCTTCGACGTATGGCGTAATCAACAGTTTGAGATGAAGCTAGGCGAGCCGAAGAAGGAATGTCCGACATGTCAGTTGAAGCAATACCCTTCCCTTCAGCTAGGAGCAGAGCAGATTTTCACCTCGCTCTGTGGTCGAGAAACGATTCAGTTTACAGGCAAGGAACAGCTTGATCTAGAGCTATGGCGTGATCGGTTGGAGCGGGTAGCCGTAGTGAGCGTCAATCCGTTCCTACTCAAGGCGGAGCTCCCAGAAGGAGAACGGCTAGTGATGTTCCCCGATGGTCGTGTACTAGTGCAGGGCACGGACGATATTGTTAGAGCCAAAACATTGTATGCACGATACATTGGGCAGTAGCAACCCTATGCTTACGAAGTAGTTTTATCGACTGCTTGTGCATTCTCAAAAACTTAGCCTATGCTTACGAAGTAGTTTTATCGACTGCTTGTGCATTCTCAAAAACTTTTAGGAGGACCCACATGAAGGATTTTCGCTTATATGCTATTACAGGGGAGCAATTTCATCCCGGTCGGGATATGCTCACGGTTATGGAAGAAGCTATTCGCGGTGGAGTGGACATTATACAGCTCAGGGACAAGAAGAGCTCCCACGAGGTAGTTCTGCAGAAGGCAGGTGCCCTTCGGGAGTTAACCCTTAAGTACAATGTGACATTTATAGTGAATGATTATATTGGTGTGGCGCTAGCCGTGGGAGCAGATGGTATTCATCTGGGGCAGGACGATTTGCCTTTATTGGAAGCACGCAAAATTGTTGGGGATATGATCATCGGTATCTCCACTCATTCGATTGAAGAAGCACGGTTAGCAGAGCAGAATGGTGCAGATTACATTGGTGTCGGTCCCGTGTTCGCTACGAAGAGTAAAGAAGATGTAGTGAGCCCGGTTACAACCTCATATGTAAGAGAGGTAGCCAATGAAATCAGCATTCCATTCGTAGCCATTGGCGGTATTAAGCTTCATAACGTGGATGAGGTACTGGAAGCGGGTGCGCGTCGAATTTGTGCAATCAGTGAAATCGTTGGAAGTCAGGACGTCCGTGGAACTTGTAAATCGTTTGTGGAGCGAATTCAACGGGCGGCAAAGGCAGGTACTATATGAAGCAATTAAGGATTAATGGAGAGAGCAAAGAGCTTGCTGTAGCCACGATTCATGACATTATCGATCACTATAACTTATTGAGTAAGCCCGTTGTCGCTGAGGTGGATGGCTCAATCGTATCGCGTGAGCTTTGGAGTGAAACAGAAGTAAGATCAGGTATGACGATAGAGTTAGTTCATTTTGTTGGAGGAGGGTGAATGAATGAACAAGGATAAGGACGAATTCCGCATTCAGAATAAAGTGCTGTCATCACGGTTTTTTCTAGGTACTGGGCTGTTCCCAAATCCCTATGTTCAGCAGGAAGCCATTCGAGCATCGGGTGCTGAGGTATTAACCTTCGCTATACGTCGAGTGAACTTGGAATCCACGGAGGATGATTCGATTCTGCAGCATTTGCAAGGCGAAACGTATACCTATCTACCGAACACCTCAGGTGCGAGAACAGCTGATGAGGCAGTGCGCATTGCTAGATTGGCGCGAGCTTCTGGTCTTAGTGACTGGATCAAGGTCGAGATCAGCGCGAATGAACGTACATTATTGCCAGATCCAATAGAGACCCTGAAGGCCACAGAAATACTGGTCAAGGAAGGATTCGTGGTGCTGCCTTATACGTCTGATGATCCGATTATCTGCAAGCGTCTTGAGGAAGCGGGTGCAGCCGCTGTTATGCCAGGGGGCTCCCCGATTGGGACTGGGCTAGGCATCCTCAACCCCTATAATCTGGGGCTTATCATCGAAGAAGCCCGTGTTCCGATTATTGTGGACGCGGGACTCGGTTCAGCTCAGGATGTTGCGCAGGCTATGGAGCTTGGCGCTTCTGGTGTTCTGATGAACACACCCGTTGCGAAGGCGAGGGACCCTGTATTAATGGCTCAAGCGATGAAGCTCGCTATTGAGGCAGGACGACTTTCCTATCTAGCAGGGCGAATATCGAAGAAACGTTATGCAACTGCAAGTAGTGGTCAAGAGGCTTATATATTAAAGTAGTCACTTACAAAAAAGGAGCTACCATGATGGGAGATCGGATCGTTGTTCTAGGAGGAGGTATTATCGGCTTATCATGTGCATTCGAGCTACAGACTCGAGGGCACGAGGTTACTGTGTTGGAGATGCAGCGTTGTGGTGGGCAGGCCTCCGGTGCGGCAGCTGGTATGCTGGCGCCATACTCGGAGAATGTTGAGGGTCCTGACGACTTTTTTCGTCTGTGCTTACAGAGCTTGCGTCTTTATCCGCAATGGCAAGAGGCAATCAGACAATTGTCTAAGCTGCCATTTGCTTACGAGAACTCGGGCAGCTTGTATGTTGCCTTTCATGAGGCGGATTTACTGGCGATGCAGGGACGGTTATTATGGCAACGGGAATTTGGGGCCTCGGCTCGTTTATTAGATCGTGAACAGCTATTACAGTATGAACCACAATTGTCGAAGGACATCATCGCAGGCCTACACATACCGGAAGAGAGCCATGTGTACACGCCGCATTATATACAAGCGCTGGAGCTAGCCTGCCGCCTAGTGGGCGTAACCATCCATGAGAATCTAGAGCAATTGGAGGTTCTGAACTGGCGTAAGGAAGTACTCATTCAGGCAGCTGATAATAGAACATTTAAGGGAGATAGAATGATTGTATGCGTGGGCGCGTGGGCGAAGGAGATGGAGAGTAGCTTTGGCATCCCGGTTCCTGTATATCCTATTCGCGGCCAGATATGTGCGTATGAGTCGAATGGCAATCCAATCCGGCATATGATTTTTGGTAGTCAGGGATATCTAGTGGCCAAAGACAATGGAACCCTGGTCTGCGGTGCCTCCGAGGATATAGCAGGCTTCGATGTTACCACAACAGAGCGAGGTATTGAACGATTGAGGCGTTGGAACAAGAATGTGATTCCTCACCTAGAAGGCCAAACACCCATCCATCGTTGGGCGGGCTTGCGTCCGGCTACACAGGATGGTCTACCGTTAATCGGTCCATTACCAAATGCAGAGCATGTGATCATAGCAGCGGGACACTATCGCAACGGCATTCTACTCAGTCCGGTAACCGCGAAGATCGTAGCAGATCTGGTAGACGACAGGACCCGTGGGACCGCACATATCGAGGCATTCAGACCAGAGCGGTTTAGCCGATTTAATAATGAGAGGAGCTCATAGGAATGGCTATCTATAAAGCATTAACCATAGCCGGTTCAGATTCCGGCGGAGGTGCTGGAATCCAAGCTGATCTCAAGACATTTCAAGAGCTCGATGTATACGGAATGAGTGTGATTACCGTACTAACTGCACAGAATACACTGGGCGTTCAAGGGGTATATCCACAAAGCCTAGAGGCTATCGAAGCGCAGATAGATTCGGTTCTATCGGACATAGGTGCCGATGCTATGAAGACAGGTATGCTGTATTCAGCAGAAATCATTACCATGGTAGCGAGTAAACTTCGTCAATATAAGGTGCGCAACCTAGTAGTGGATCCGGTCATGTATGCCAAAGGAGGAGCCCCGTTACTACAGCCTGAGGCGATGGACGCGCTAAAGCGTGAGCTGCTTCCGCTAGCAACCGTCATTACCCCTAACGTCCCGGAGGCGTGTGGTATTCTAGGCATTCCAGAGATTGAGCGTGAGGAGGAGATGGAATCGGTAGCTGGGAGGTTACTAGATTGTGGAGCCCAATATGTATTACTTAAAGGCGGTCACCTGTCAGGGGGAGATTCTGTCGACCTGTTAATGAGCAGGAATGAGTCCTTATATCTACGTTCACCCAGAATCCATACAAGGCATACCCATGGTACCGGCTGCACCCTAGCAGCGGCAATTACTGCGCAATTGGCCAAAGGACACAGTGTGAAAGAAGCAGTAGCTACAGCAAAACAATTCATAACAGCCGCCATCTCCAACTCCTTAGCCATTGGCAACGGAATTGGTCCGACTAATCACGCTGCGTTCCGGAAGTTAGGGTAATATACGAATAATTCTCTATTCGACCCTTAATCCCACCAGGAAAACAGACCGTCTTCATCATCTGACAATTCATCGGCGGATTCACAGAATTCCATAAAGTCCTCTCGCAGTTGTTGAGTAACATAAATTCCTTCTACATATAGACCCTCAAACCATAAGGAGTAGTCAGAATGCTTCGGACTTGTCGGATTGCCAACGCTCCCGTATGCCTTCACAGAGGGAAATTTACTCATAAAAAGTAATATTTCCTTCTCTGAAGGAGGGCCGATTAGTCCGCTATCTGGTTCAACAAAATTTTCTATCAGCAGCTGTTCCAATTGCTCAACACTTAAATTTTCGAATTTCATAGCTGTATGTTGATTATTATGCTGGGCATTCCATTGTTCCCAAGACATACTCAAACCTAATAGCTGGTCCCTTCTTTTATAATCCACGTTTATTTCAAATTCTTCCGCTTCTAGTTTCACAATAACTTCTTTACTAAGTATGTAAGGCTTCATTCACAATTCCTCCTCCAAAAAATCTAACTTTAAATAATTCGAACAATATGCACGATATCCTCTTTCAAGAAGGTATTGCATTAATTGTAATTAAAATGTAATTTAAGTAAAGCCCCGTTACTTACTACGGGGAAACTTTTAAGTGTAGATACCTTGTTGAGGGAGTGGTGCAGATATGCAGAACGATAATGTCGCATTAACGTTATTCAGCTCGGATGATTTTGAAAGAAGAGAGTTGGCTGAATCATTTTTAGAAATTCTTAATAGGCAGAGGTTGGATTTTCTGCCAGAGAAGTTTGATATTTACGCCCCTGCAAAACAGTATGTATACAATAAGTTAAATTCAACTGAAGCTGTTGACTTGTGGCTTAATAGTGAGCACAATAAAAAGTCGTTGTCAGCTTTAATGCCCGGTAAGAGTGGTAGTATCATTCTACAGCGAGGTAAGAAAGAAGATGTAACATATTCAATTACATGGAAAAAAAATCGGAACAAAAATCCCAAAATGAATTCCATTGACTTTAGTATAACGTCATCCTTTTTGCATGATAGAGAACTTTTTAATGATTTTCATGTATTGTGCGAAGAGTTGATACTATTATTTAACTCGGTGAAAGCAAGGATCCATAATAATACACAAGGTCTGCAAGCTATTAGGCTTGACATTATTCATCCAGAGCTCTCACATTAAGGAATACTTCGGTAGACCTTACATAGAACTGTTCGGAAAGGAACGTCTTCTTTCTACCCCATGTTTCAGAACAGAGGAGATTATGGAGGATCTGATTTCTTTGCAATTGTCTCCAGACATATTTACACCTATATCCGCAGAAGTTCGAGAGGCAGTGAAACAGCATTTGGGAGTAAATGCTTTTGTAGAGACAGGAATGGATTTTAGGGAATATAAAGATAAAGATAATCTTGTTCCTAAGTTTGACTTCTCAAATGTAATACTCTAGTTCAAGTAACGATATACATTGAGGAGAGATGAACGTGCCCAGTATTAAATTCGGAATTTTTAGTTTAGAGAATTTCCAAGATGCAGACCTAGCTAAGCGATTTTTTGATATTTTGTTACAGCACCCTTTATTCATGCCGGATAAATACGATAGTGAAACAATTGTTAAGGGCTATGACTTTAACAAATTGGATACTTCCTCAATCGTCAAGTTTTGGCTAAACGAAGAATCCAATCTACTACGGGCACATGCATCTTACGCTTCGGGTAATTTATTGATGAATAAAGGCAAAAGTCAAGTGTCGTATATAATTAGTTGGCAGAAGAGAAATAAGCGTTTTTTTAATAATGTAACAATCTTAATAGATACTAAATTCATAACGAAGAATGAGGTGTTTAAGGATTATTTTTTGTTATGTGAAGAGTGTATAAATCTTTTCAAACCAGTAAAAGCAACTATTATCAACGAAACTTTTCCAGAATGGAGAGAGCCAATTAACTTAAGGGTAATATATCCAGAACTGCATTGGATTGAGTACTTTGGACGCCCGTATATTGATTTATTCGGTAGAGAAAAACTCCTAGCTGCTCCCTGCTACAATGCAAGAGAAGTAAACGAGGATCGCATTGCCCTACAACTTACGGAGAGTCCGTTCTTTCCTATTCCCGAGTCAACACGCTCGGAATTGAAAAACTATTTGGGGCATAGGGCTTTTGTAGAGTCGGGGAAAAGTTACATCGATTATCAAGATAGCCCAGGTATCGTACCCGTCTTTGATTTTTCGAAGGTATTATTTGATAAGAACCAACCAATTGAAGAGGATACTATTCTTAAATTGGAAAGATCATAGAGTAACAATGCCGATAATCGCCGTTGCTGCAATTATTGTTTATTTACTTTGAAAAGAATAATGTTCATCATAAAAAACCTAACTGAAAAAATTAGGTTTTTTCTAGAGCAAATGTTTAAAAGCACTATAATCAATATTCTCTTTCTCCAGAAAGCTAATAAGGCTCTTATAATCACGTGGTGGTGTAGCTAGGATATAACCTTCGATACAATGATCGAGGGTAACCTCAGAGGCGTTCGCTTCCAATGCAACCTGGCCGATCCTTGCGGATATGGTATGCTTCGCTATGTCGCGGAATGGTGTGGGTACTGGTGATACCAATTGATCGAGGAACGCTTTGGATTCATCCGTCCATAAGTGACGGCTAGTATCTACATAATGATTTTGCCAATCGAGCTTGGATTTCCCATCGGCCTTGGGCAGCACCTTAAGAAACTTGCGGAACATAAAGAAACCACCTATAAACATAAAGGCGACTAAGAGAAACACCCAGAAGAAGATGAAGTAACCAAAAAAAGAATCCATGAACATATTCACCCCACGCCATTATACAGTATTCCTAGATTTATTTCGACTTTAACGGTAAAATAAAAAACAGCGAAAGGAGTGGTTTCCATTGAAAATAGGTTCACATGTCTCATTCTCTGAAACAGGATTACGTAGAGCAGCAGAGGAAGCCGCAAATTATGGCTCAACGAGCTTTATGATTTATACCGGAGCCCCACAGAATACCAAGCGTAAGCCGATTGAAGAGCAATTCATTGAAGAGGGTAAAGCGATTATGTCAGCTAACGGGGTTGACGAGATAGTCGTGCATGCACCCTATATTATTAATCTAGGCTCTTATAAGCGTAACACCTTCCAGCTAGCGGTAGACTTCTTACAACAAGAGATGCATCGTACATCATATATAGGCGTGAATAATATTGTACTACATCCAGGAGCATATACCGATAAGGATGCCGAATACGGGATTGATCGAATCGCTGAGGGTCTTAATGAGGTATTGATAGGTACCAAGGATACCAACGTGAATATAGCGCTTGAGACAATGGCTGGTAAAGGTACGGAGATTGGTCGTAGCTTTGAAGAGATTGCAGCGATTATGGACAAGGTTGAGGATAATAGCAGACTGACGGTTTGTCTTGACACCTGTCACGTACATGACGCCGGATATGACATTGAGAATGATTTGGATGGGGTTCTGCAGGAATTTGATCGTATTATTGGACTTAAGAAACTAGCTGTTATCCATATGAACGATAGTAAGAATCCGCGCGGTGCAGGTAAGGATCGTCATGCGCCGTTAGGATCGGGCTGGATTGGCTTCCAGACATTCAAGGATATGGTCGGCCATGAGTCGTTGAAGCATCTTCCGTTTATTCTAGAAACCCCTTGGATTGGCAAGGATGATAAGACGGAACGTCCTATGTACGAGGTAGAAATTGCTTTGCTGCGTAATGGACTAGCCTCACGATTCGGAGACGGTTTTATGGAAGACGTAGAACGGATTGGATATTTTATGAAAAAAGAAGATATCGACCGCCGAGGATTTATTCTGCAAGCATGGGAAGCTTTTAAGGGTGGCGATGCGAAGTCGAGAAAAGCGGATCCGCGTGAGCCGATGGAGCGACTATACGATATGTTGATCGAGCACCGAGTTATTCCTGGTGAAGTTACAGAAGAACAAATCAACCATAGGCTAATCGCCTGGTTGGCAGGTAATTGATGATTCAGGAGGATATACATGAACTTACATGATGAGAAACGAGCACGAATGCTTATATCCTGTCCAGATCAGCCCGGCATCGTAGCTACTGTTTCCCGATTCTTATACGAGCATGGCGCGAATATTGTGCAGTCCGACCAATACACAATGGATCCTGAGGGTGGCATGTTCTTCATTCGAATCGAGTTTGACCTAGACAATCTAGAGCAACGCCAGGAAGCCCTGATGCTGGATTTTCAAGCGATAACCGAACGCTTTACTATGGAATGTACAGTCCACAGCGCAAAAGTAAAGAAAAAACTAGCCATCCTAGTCTCCAAGGAGGATCATTGCTTGCGTGAGCTACTATGGCAATGGCAGGCTGGCGAATTAAATGCTGACATATCGATGGTCATTAGTAATCATCTTGATATGAAGGAGTTTACGGAGTCTTTCGGTATTCCTTACCACCACATTCCCGTTACACCTGATACTAAGCAGGAAGCCGAACGTCAGCAGATCGAGCTGATGTTAGGCCATGTCGATGTAGTTATACTTGCTCGATATATGCAGATCATCTCACCTGAGCTTCTCGAATGCTTTCCGAACAGTATGATTAACATCCATCATTCCTTCCTACCCGCCTTTGTAGGGGGAAAGCCATATGCCCAAGCTTATAATCGTGGGGTGAAGATTATCGGAGCAACCGCTCATTTCGTAACAGAAGAGCTGGATGGAGGTCCGATCATCGAACAGGACGTTCAACGGGTAAGCCATCGGGATAATGTCGATGATCTTAAGCGAATAGGCCGACACATTGAGCGTACCGTATTGGCTAGAGCGGTGAACTGGTACGTTGAGGATCGTATATTAGTGCATCAGAATAAGACAGTTGTGTTTAAATAAGCTCAAACAATGGGCAAGTACAAGGAGAGCCGAGAGGTTCTCTTTCTTTGTTCACTATTACAGCAATCCCTCCGCCCGCATTCCCCTCAGCAACCCGATATTACCGTCTTACAGCAACTCGTCCGCCCACATCCACCGCTACGACCCGGCATTAGAGACTGTCTGTTAATGATGAATATGTGCAAGTGTATGTATGCAGTTTTTATTTACCATTAACGTCTACTTAGGGTGTGTTTCAGCTTTCTTTTAACCTTTATCCCAAAGCCTCAGCAGCTTTATCATCCTCAGACCGCCTTGGATAGCGTTCAAATGAACTGCACCTCCGACTGTTAGATGATGTCTAAAATTAGTGACCAATGGAACCCTATTCCATGTATCACTTGGTATGACTTGCTACTCAATTCTATGGATGATTGGAGACCGAAATCAGAAAAAATACAAATAGAACGATCCAATAAGGCAATCTGAAACTAGCAAATAGTAGCTTTGATCTGAGGCGACGGGATATAGATCAAAAGGAAATTTAAACGATAGATAATGTGCCGTCTATACATAAAACTGCAACTCAACCACACACTTCCTGTTGCAACCCGACATAACCGTCCTAGAGTAACTCACTTCAAAGCGGAATATTCAGAAAAAGACGAACAATGATGTTAGGTTTAAGTCGAATTGTTCGTTAATTAACGAGAATAAATAATTAAATGTTAATATTCCTGCCATAAAACTATTGAAATAGCCGAAAATTTCAGATATAGTAAGAGAATAATAAATAACGAGTCGTATTATATGACATATAATCGCTAAAACTTCATCCAAATCTAACATGGGAATGGATGAGCATGCTTGCTAAGCATTTGCTTACGAGGTAGTTTTGTGAGAATGCCTGTATGGAAGCGAAGTTTGCTTCACAAACTTTCAGGAGGAAATCATTATGAAAAAGCAGTTAATATTGATTGGAAACGGGATGGCGGGCGTGCGCTGCATCGAGCAGATCATTAAACTTAATCCGAATAAATTCGAGATTACGATCTTCGGTAGTGAACCACATCCAAACTATAATCGTATCATGCTCTCCTCTGTACTAGCTGGGGACGCGGAGATGAAGGATATTGTTATTAACGATTGGGATTGGTATAAGGACAACAACATATCCTTCTATCCCGGTGAGACCGTGGTATCCATAGATACAACGAAACAAACGGTTAGCTCAAATAAGGACCGAACCATCAGCTATGACGAGCTTATTATCGCGACAGGCTCACTTCCCTTCATGCTACCAATTCCTGGAGCGGACAAGGAAGGTGTCATTGCATTTCGAGATATTAAGGATTGTGAAGCGATGGTGGATGCATCGAAGAAATATAAGAAGGCGATCGTCATAGGCGGAGGATTGCTTGGACTCGAGGCCGCTCGAGGACTGCTAAATCTGAAGATGGACGTCAGTGTTGTTCACATTTCCAATTATCTAATGGAGCGCCAGCTTGATGAAACGGCAGCTCGCATGCTACAGAGGGAACTGGAAGGTCAAGGAATGCGGTTCCTATTAGAGAAGAATTCTGAATCAATAATCGGACGCAAACGAGTTTCCGCTCTACGCTTCAAGGATGGTACGGAAGAGCCGGCTGACTTGATCGTTATGGCTGTAGGAATCAAGCCTAACATTGAAGTAGCTAAGCTAGCAGGCGTTACCATTAATCGAGGAATTGTTGTTAATGATGTGTTGGAAACCAACACTCCCCATGTATACGCAGTAGGAGAATGTGCAGAGCATCGAGGAGTTGCATACGGATTAGTAGCTCCTCTATGGGAGCAGGGTGCAGTCCTAGCTCGTAATCTATGTGGTGTTGAAGGAGATACCTACCAAGGATCTATTCTCTCAACAAAGCTCAAGGTATCAGGTGTTGATGTGTTCTCAGCTGGCCAATTCACGGACGATGCGAGTACACGCTCGGTACGTGTGCAGGATGATTTTACAGGTATATATAAGAAGGTACTAATCCGAGATGGCAAGATTGTCGGTGCAGTATTGTTCGGGGATATTACAGATAGCTCGCAATTATTCAAGCTCATCCGTACAGGAGAAGATGTAACAGGTCGGGAGAAGACAATTGTCTTAGGCGAATCAGATGGATCGAAGTCCGGTGGGATATCGGTAGCGGATATGCCAGATGACGAGCAAATTTGTGGTTGTAATGGTGTATCCAAGGGGACAATTGTTCAAGCGATCCAGGAGCGTGGTTTGAATAGTGTGGATGGAGTTCGGGCATGTACGAAAGCATCTGGTGGTTGTGGAAGCTGTAAGCCGCTAGTAGCAGATATATTAAAGTGTGTGCTTGGAGATGAGGCTGCAGAGGATAAGGCAGGTATCTGTACATGTACAGAGCTGGGTCGAGATGAGGTTGTAGCGGCTATTCGGAATATGGAGCTTAGCACGAGTAAGGAAGTAAGGAACGTCTTGGGCTGGAAAAATCCAGAGGGCTGCTCGAAGTGCCGCCCCGCTCTGAATTATTACCTAGGTATGGTTTGGCCGGAAGACCATGCCGATGAACGTGAATCCAGATTCGTCAATGAGCGTAATCACGCGAATATCCAGAAGGATGGGACGTATTCGGTTGTACCACGGATTTATGGGGGTGTCACCAGTCCTAAGGAGCTTAAACGTATTGCAGAGGTAGCGGAAAAATATGATGTTCCTCTCGTTAAGATTACGGGTGGCCAGCGTCTTGATTTATTCGGGGTGAAGAAAGAGGATCTACCTAGTATGTGGGAGGATCTTGATATGCCATCTGGTTATGCATATGGCAAAGCTCTACGTACGGTAAAAACCTGTGTAGGCTCAACCTTCTGCAGATTTGGTACGCAGGATGCGATGGCTATGGGGATTCAGCTGGAGAAAAAGTTTGAACGATTGAACACACCTGCCAAGGTTAAGATGGCTGTGTCGGGATGTCCGCGTAACTGTGCTGAAGCTACGATCAAGGATGTAGGTGTTGTAGCAGTAGACAATGGCTGGGAGATATTCGTAGCTGGTAATGGCGGTGCTAAGGTTCGCGAGTCTGACCTGTTAGTGAAAGTGAAAACTGACGAAGAGGTCATGGAATACTCAGCTGCGTACCTGCAGTATTACAGAGAGAATGCCAATTACAATGAACGTACTGCACCATGGGTAGAGAGAGTTGGACTTGACTCAATAAAGTCTGCACTGGAGACAGCTGAACAGAGGAAAGCACTTATAGAACGAATCGATCATGCTCTAGGCTTGTTGGTGGATCCTTGGAAGGAAGCTATTGAAGAGAAGGCAGTACGGTCCTTATACGAAGCCATACCAGTTCCCGTTAAAGGATAATAGAACAATAAAACATATCGGAGAGGTGTGGAGGGAGTATGGAGCGAGTTGTTGTAGCTAGAGTAGATGACATACCGATGCTCAGAGGTCGAAGTGTCATGGCGGGTGGTATAGAAATTGCCTTATTCCGATTGTCGAATGGAGACATTAAGGCCATTGAGAATAGCTGCCCCCACAAGCAAGGGAAGCTTTCGGAGGGTATCGTTTGTGACAACCACGTATTCTGTCCATTACACGATTGGAAAATCAATGTGAATGACGGTAACGTGCAGGCACCTGATGAAGGCTGTGTTCACACCTTTGATGTAGAGGTGGATCCTGCAACAGGAGAAATATCCGTACTTATACATGGAGTAATAAGTGGTTTAGGTGCGTGACAAGAGGTTCTAGGCTTATGATACAAAAAAACGGACACTTATATAGCATTAGCCTTGCATAAAACCTAACATGAAAATGTAATTTGATTTATTTACTATAAATGTAATTATATATGTAAGTT
>Ga0101941_1000946_pt1 | contig 29632 bp, 18 predicted proteins | sample DewCreD2012metaG_3_FD_75242 | JGI IMG/M metagenome (GOLD analysis project Ga0101941, IMG submission 75242) | Hot spring sediment bacterial and archeal communities from British Columbia, Canada, to study Microbial Dark Matter (Phase II) - Dewar... ...
AGCCGCGCGCCCACGCGGTTCCCCCTGCTCGCAGGGGGAACCTCAAGGAGGGGGTCATCAACTGCTGTTTTTTGTGAACTTTGGCTTGGCGATTGGTATTAGAGTAGTGCTGCCAAATCCGCATCAGGGCGACATCAGTCGTGATTTGTTGGCACGAATCTTGCGTCAAGCAGGGATTTCGCGCGAAGAGTGGGAAGAGTTGTAGGCGTAGCGAACGGCAGATCAAAACGGCTTGCGCCACTCCAGCACGAGGCGCTGCTGGTCGCGCGGGATGCTTGGGTCGGGGCGACGCTCGTAGTGCGTCCACTGGAAGCCGAACATCAGGAAGTTCTCCGAGTCGAGTTTGCGCTCGGTGGAGAGGAAGAAGGTGTGCGCAATCGCGTTGCGCGCGCCGAAGCGTTCGGAATCGACGCGGTAGCCGAAGTTGTATTGCAGTCCGTCGGCTTGGTTCGCGCTGAGGGTTAGCCCGCCGCGCCGCGTGCGACGGTTCTGCTGGTCGTTCCACTCGATGCGGTAGTCGCCGCGCAGCAGGATGCGGGGCGTCCAGCGCCACTCCAGCCCCCACGCCGAGAAGCCCGTCGGCTGCAGCACCGACCCCAGCACCACCTGCGCGTTCGCCTGCTCTGGGTGCGTCTGAAACTCGTGCGTCAGCGTCAGCCGACCGTCCAGTTTGTAGGCGACATTGTAGTGGCGCACGAGGAACAGCCTGCCGTCTTGGTAGGTGCGCGTCTTATACAGCAGGCGGTAGGTCAGCAGCGGGTGTGGCGGCGATTCGAGGTGGTAGTACCGATCCACGGCGCGCCCTTGCCCCGGCACATACAGCCCGACATAGCCGCCCGCAACCTTGTGGCGCAACGCGACCGCCTGCGCCGTGAAGTGCTTGTTCTCCTGCTGCCACATCCCGCGATCCGCCAGCGCGCCGTAGCGGAAGTCGAACTGGAACTCCTGCAGCCCCAAGAGGTTGAACGGCTTCGCGCTCTGGATGACCACTTGGCTTTGGGCGCGGGTGTTGGCGCGGTCGATGCGTTGCTCTTGGTATGCGCCGCCGATGCTCAGGATGCCGAAGACGCTCTGGGTCAGCCCCGCCGACAGCACGCGGTCGCCGTTCGCGCCCTCTTTGGCGCGGCGCGTCTCGGAGAAGGTGAGTTTCGCGCCTGGCTTGAGTTCGTACTCCAGCCCGATTTGCTGCGCGCTCTCGTCGGGCGCGCCGCCGCGATTGGCTTCCATGTGCGCCAGTTGCAGTTTCGTGCGTGGGTTCAGCGTGTAGGCGGTCTGATAGTGCCGATACCGTTCGCTGGGCGCGCCTGTGGCAGTGGTGCGCCGCTCCTCCAGCGCGAGGTTCAGGTTGCGCACCGCGCTGGACTGGAACCGCCAGTATTCTGAATCTTGGTACAGCGGGTTCGCCAGCGTGCCGCCGATGCGTCGTCGCTCCTGATAGGCGTTCAATTGCCCCCAGCCCAGATGGTACTGCAGGTCGCTGCGATCGTACTCGTCTTGGTAGAGGCGTTCCAGCGTCTTATCCGATTCGTACTCGTCTTGCTGGCGTCCGACGGTGAGGTTTTTGGCGGGCTGCCACATCACGCGGTAGCGTTGGCGGCGGTTGGCGATGCGCTCCAGCGGGTTGCTTGCCTGGAAGCCGAACAGTTCCAGTTGCAGGTTCTGGGCGGGGCGCAGTTTGGCAGTCCAGTCCTGCTGGCGATAGCCGCGCAGTTGGGCGAAGAAGTCGCGTTCGGGGTCGGCGAGGTCGTGCGCCCGCGCGAAGTCGGCGTCCACCTGCCGCTGGTGGTAGTGCAGTTCGACGACGGGGTGGATTAGCCGCGCGCTGAGGCGGTGTAGCCCCGCGCCAATCTCGCGCACGCGCATCTGCGAGACCGCCAGCCCGAACTGCTTGGTCGTAATCGCGGCGTCCCAGTCAAACCGATGGATACCCTGCTCGTTGTGGAACAGCATCTGCTCGATGCGCGTGAGGTCGCGCAGGCGGTTGAAACTCGGCGCGATGTTGCGCTCGTGCATGCGCAGTTGCAGGGTGGGCGTGCGCAGTTGCCACTGGACGCCCTTCAGGTCGCCCTCGCCCGCGCGGTTGGCGGTCTCGTAGCGGCGCATCTGCAGGCTGAGGTCTTTCGCGGGTTTGACCTCCACGCGCTGCAGGGTGCGCTCCAGCCCCTGCTCGCGCATCAGCAGCGGCAGGTCGTGGTTGGGATCAAACGGCGCGGCGTTCGCCGTGTCGTGGAACTGGCGCACCTCTTCGACGAGTTGCTGATGCTCATGCGGGGCGAGGTTGGGCAGTTTGCCGAATTCGGGCGAGACGGCGCGATGCGTATGCTCCACGACGATGTGTTCCGTCTCCACCTTGAGGCTCTCGCGTTCCAGTGCGCCTGTGGGCGAGCGGATTTCCTGCTCGGCGGCGGCGAGTTTGAAGTTCGGTTGCGTGATTTCGAGATGCGTCTGGTCGCGCTGCATGCCCGCCTCGCGGGCGAGTTGCCCCTTGTCGCCCTCGGCGAGGTCGCCGAAGCGGGTGAAGCCCTCCCCGACGCGCTGCTGCATGCGCGATGCTTTCAGCCATGGGGTCTCCAGCGCGTACAGGTCGCGTTCGATTCGCACCCCGCCCTGCTTGAGCAGCAGTTGGTCGTACTTGAGCGCGCTGTTGGGGGCGAGTTGCAAGTTGGCGGCGAGTTGCTCGCGCACCAGCCCGCGCTCGCGTTCCCAGTCGCCTTTCTGCGCGTCGCCGAGATCCTTGAACCGCGCGAACTCGGCGGCGGCTTCGCGGCGCGTCCAGTTCAGATTCAGCCAATTGCTGCTGAGTTGCCAGCCCTGCTGCTCAATCGCGCCCTTATCGTCTTGGATGCGCAGTTGGGTCTGTTGCAGCGACGCGCCGCCCAGTTTCAGTCCGACGGCGTAGTCGTAGCGCTTGATGCCCCGCTCGCGCTCCCACGCCGCGAGTTGGTTCGCGTCCAGCCCACTTTGCATGCCCAGCATCTTCTGCGCCGAGAAGCCCTTGCCGATGTCTTGGTAGTTGGCGCGGATTTGCAGCGCGCCTGTGTCCAGTTGCAGTTGCTGCACGATGAACTGCGCCGTTTCAGACGGGGCGATGTTCGGTTTTTGTGGGTCGCGCGTGTTCGGCGCGGCGTAGGCGTTGACCACCTCGCGCGAGCCGACGAAGAAGTAGCCCTGCAGCGTCCCGCCGCCGAAGCGCAGCGCGTTCTGCATGCCATACGCGCTCAGGCGGTACGCCGCGCCGTCGCGGGTGGTCTCCGTAATACCAGGCATATACAGCGCGTTCAGGCTGCCCCCTTGCCCGAACGACAGCGTGAGGATGGGCAGTGCGCCCGTCATGCCCTCGCGCTTGCCCTGCGGGTCATAGCGGTAGTAGACCTGCACGGTGGAGATGCGGCGGACGGGTTGCGCAAACGCGATGCTGCCCGAAGCGTAGTCGATCCAGTAGTCTAACTCGCGCTGCAGTCGCTTACCGTCCACATAGACCGACTCGGAGTACGGGATTATCGGCGCGTAGCGGGTGGTGTAGCCGCCGCGCGTGCCGTTGCCGGGCATCAGGTCGGAGGTCGCTTCGCCTGTCGTGCTGGAGGCGACGGGCGTTGGCGTCTTCGCCACGCTGCTGAGATCCAGCAGCGACGGCGCGCTCTCTTGCGCCGCGCCGTGCAGCGCAAGCCCCACCAGCCCGACGAGCGCGATTGTTCTCATTTTCCCTACAGACCCCCTCCTTAAGGTTCCCCCTGCACGCAGGGGGAACCAAACCCGCGCTGGTTCCCCTCGCGAAGCGGGGGGAACCTAAAGGAGGGGGGCGCAGCCAATCTATCTGCCCTCATTTGAGATCCACGCTCACAATCGGCACGAAGAAGCCGCCTCGGTTCGGGTCGCGCCTCGACGCGCCCGCGATGCGCTGGCGGTCTTCCTCACGCAGTTGCTGGTTCAGGCGCATCAGCCAGTCGGTCAGGTCGCGGGTCGCGGCGGCAGGTGCAGGTTCAGTCGGCGGGAAGTTCGCGGGGGCAATCGCAGGCAGCGGCGGGGTCAGGTCGCTTTCGCTCTTGTCAGCAATCTCCGTGATGATGGACGGGCGCGTGGTGTCGGTCGGGCTGAAGCGCGGCGCAGAGTCGCTCCACACGACGACGGGCGACGCGCTCTCCTGCAGGGTTGTTGCAGGACTGATGCGCGTGTTGGGCGTCCAGCGCGGCGCAGGCGACGCCGTGCGGTACGCAGGCGACGACTGCAACAGAATCACCAGCGGGGCGCGGGGCGACGGCTCGGCTTTCGTCGTTTCGGCGGGCACGGACGCCAGCGGCAGCGTGGTCTCCACGCGCGGCAGCGGAACGGTCGCCGTCGTCGGCGTCTGGTCAAGCGCGGGGCGCGGTAGCGTCAGCCACGCCAGCCCCAGCGCGACGCCCAGCGCAGGCGCAAGCGTGCGCCAACTCGGCAGCCAGCGGCGCGCGCGCGACCGACGACGGGTCGTAGACGCCAAAATCGCCTCGCGCAGGTACGGCGGCGGCAACTCACGCGGCAACCGACGCACCGAATGCCCCACCGCGCGCCACAACTCTACCGTCGCACGGCACGACGCGCAACGGGCTATGTGCGCCTCCACCGCGTTCTCGTCGAACGGGTTCAGCACCCCGTCCACATAGAGACTCAACTTCTCCTCCCAGTCAGGGCAGTGCACTTTCGGTTCCATAATCGCGCCTTCATGCCTTTAGACGCTGCACGCTTTCAATTGTACCGAACGGTCGGCGAGTTTCGTATGCCTACGCCGCCTGTTGGCGCGACTCGGCGACGGGAATCCGCAGGATAAACTCCGCCCCGCGCTCGGTCTTGCCCAGCAGCAGGAAGCCGTGATGCTTCTGGGCAATCTCCAACGAAATTGCCAGCCCCAGCCCTGTGCCCTTGTTGGGGTCTTTGGTCGTGAAAAACGGGTCAAAAATCTGCGGGCGTATGTCTTCGGGCACGCCAGGTCCGTTATCGCGCACGCGCAGCTCGGCGTAGACGCGCTTACCGTCGTCGTAGGTTGCTGTCTCTATGGCAATCTGCCCGTCGGGGTGGTTCTCCAGCGCGTCGCGGGCGTTAGTCAGCAGGTTGATCACAATCTGCTCCAGCGAGTTCGCCTCGCCCAGCACAGGGGGTAGGTCGGGCGCGTAGTTTTCGATGAGGGCAATCCCGCGCTGGCGCAGCTGCTCGCGCAGCAGGATGAGCGCGTTCTGCGCGACCTCGTTCAGGTTCACAGGCTCGAATTCCTCGCGTGGCTTGCGCGAAAACGCGCGCAGGTGCTGGATAATCTGGCTCATGCGCACCGTCTGGCGATGGATAATTTGCAGGTCTTCGCGCAGCGTATGTACCAGTTGGGGGGTGGTCATCTGATCCAGCGTGTCGAGGTTCTGCTGGGCAATCGCTCGGATAATCGCCAGTGGTTGGTTCAGCTCGTGCGCGACGCCCGAAGCGAGCGTGCCTAGCGAGGCGAGCTTGCTGGACTGGATGAGCTGCGCCTCGGCGCGCTTGAGTTCCTCTTGGCTTTGCTGCACGGCGTCGACCATGTGGTTGAACGAGTCGGCGAGGTCGTCCAAGTCGGGGCAGCCGCGGTTGGGCAGCACGACGCGCTTGCTCAAATCGCCCGCGGCGATTTCGTGCGTGACCTTGACCAGCGCGCGTAGCGGACGCACGAGCGCACGGTGCAGGAACACCGCGCCGAACAGCAAAAACGCCAGCAGGCACAGCAGCGCAATCACGAACGCATCGCGCAGGCGCGCGTCGATGCTGAAGCGGAGTTCGTCCACGCTGGCGGCAAGCGAGCGGCTCGTCTCCTCGAAGGCTTGGGTCAACTGGCGGGTGAGGTTTTCCTGTAGATCGTTCTGCACGGTGCGCAGCGACTCCGCCACTGCGCCGACAAGCGTGCGTTGCTGCGTTTCGGAGAGGCGCGCGAGCGTCCTTTCAGATTGTTGGAGCGCGTTCCGCTCCGAGTTGCGTATCTGTTGGCGGACACGCTGCTGTTCCGCTTGCACCTGCGCGGCGACTTGGGCTTGCGCAAGGTCGCGGGTACGACGCAGCGCACGGGTGGTCGCCTCACGCTGCTGCGCGAAGTTCTGCTGCACGCTCGCCTGCAGCTCGGTCGCCAGGCGAAACGCTTCGTCAGCAGGCTGCACGACCAGCAGCCAGGCTTGTAAGCGGCGCACAGGCGCAGCGGCAACCAGCTGGTCGCCTTCAGAGGTCGGGTACACCTCGAACTGCGCTTGTAGTGAGCTGCCCGCAATCAAGCGTGCATGGGGCGTAGGGCTACCGACATGCTTGGAGTCGGGGTGTGCCATAATCACGCCTTGACGCTGCACGAGCATAGCCACGCCTTGCTCGCCCACACGGAAGGTGCGTGTAAGCGCGCTGATTTCGTCCAGGCTCACCAACGCGAACACCGTCCCGCGAAACGCCTGCCCCATCTGGCTCACGGGCGCCATCATCGGGACAAGCGGTTGCTGCTTGCCATCTACTTTGTAGAGTGCAGGCTCCCCAAGCACAATCTCGCGGTTCTGCTCGACCTGCGTCCACAAGGCGTGGAGTGTCTCCTGCAGCTGGTGCGCGTCGTCGGGCGGGTCGCCGAACGCCACAACGGGCGCGCCTGTGCTGTCTAACAGCGCCAAGTAGCGATAGGCAGGCTCGCGGTCTTGGAGCGCCTGCAAAATCCAGCGGCTCTCGCGCTCGCTCCCCTGCTGAATCGCGGGCTGCTGGGCAATCAGGCTCAGCTGCGCTGTGTAGTTGCGCAGCAGGCTCTCCACCTGGCGCGAGACCTGTGCGCTCAGCTGGGTCAGGTGGCTCGAGATGACCTGTTGCAGCGCGTCGCGCGTGGCGCGCGCCGTCGTCTCTTGCAACGACGACAGCGACTGCTCCTGAACCGACTGCACCTGCCGATCCACTTGTGAGAGCGTGCGGTTCAGGCTCTGCAGCGTGTTGCGCTCAGTCTGCTGTAAAGCGTTCTCGGTCGTCTGTTGGAGCGCGCCGACGGTCTCTTTCAGCAGACTTTTCTGCTGATCCAGCATTTGCTCGCGCGAGGTGTCCATGTGGCGGGTGATTTTGTGCTGCATCTGCTGCTGCGAACTGCGCAGGGTCGCCGCCGCGCTTCCCTGAATTGCCTGCTGCGAGCGTTGCAAATCCGCTTGCACGCCTTGCTGAAACTGCTGGGCGGAGCGGGAGACTTGACTGTTGAGGTACACATACAGCAGCGCGCCCGACAGCCCCACAGGCGTAATCGCCATCAGCGCGTAAAACAGCAGCAGCCGCTCCCGAAGCCCTAAGCGTTTCATTGTTCATACACCTTCGCTGCGAGGTTCAACAGCATATCGGGAATCGTGAGGTTGAGCCGACGCGCTGTTCTGAGATTGTAGAAGGTCAAGGTGCGTCGGGGGGTGAGCAGCGGTAGCGATTCGGGCGGCTCGCCTTCCAAAATACGCATCACCTGCTCGGCGGCAAGCGCGCCCTGCTCCGCCATATCGACGCCTGTGGCGACCAGCGCGCCGCGTTGCACAAACGCGCCCGCGAACGCCAGTACGGGAAGACGGTGCCTTTCGGCGAACTCCAGCACGCGCTGCGATGGCTCAGGCGCGGCGCACACAGGATCGGGAATCAGCCACAGCACGTCCACTTTGCCCTCCAGCGACTTGAGGGCGTCGCCAATTTGCGAAGCGTGTTCTGCGGTCGCCTCATGCAGCGCAACGCCCACACGCGCCGCATCCTCGCGCGCTTGCTCGATCAAGCGTTGCGAGACCGTGTCTTTCGGATTGTAGACGACCCCCACACGCTTGGCTTCGGGCGCGACATCGCGCAGCGCGCTGAGTTGTCGCTGCGGGCGCACGGTCAGCGCAACGCCTGCAAAGCGCGTGCCACTGCGCTCCACGCTTTGGATTAGCCCCTCACCGACGGGATCAAGTACCTGCAGGAACACCACAGGCGCCTGCTGCTGGGGAGGAACCTTCTCGTAGTACGCGCGTAGGGCTTTGGCAGCGTTCGTACCGACGGCAAGGATGACCTTCGGGCGCTTCTCAAGGATACGGCGTGGGAGGTCTTGGTCGGAACGGTCGCCCTTGAGGACGAAGGTCAGCGTCTGCAGACTGTAGCCCTGCTGTTCCAGCGTGGCGTGGAATCGTTGCACGGCTTCCGTATAGAAACCGCCTTCCCCGCTCTGCAGAATCGCTACATCCACGCCCTGCCCATACAGCAGCGCGCACACGACCCCCCAAACTCCGACGACCGTTCCAATCCGTTGCACGCTCTCACCAGTCGCGTTGGTAGGTGAACCACACGCTGCGCCGCCCGCCCGGCACCCAGCGCGCCATCTCCGTGCGCACATTGAACAGATTGTCGATGCGCAGGTTCCAGCGGCTGCGCGCGTCCATACGGTAGACAAGGTTCATATAGGTGTTCCAGCCGTAGGCGTTCGTGAATCCCTGCCCGACGGCGGGGTAGTTGAAGGTCAGCTGCCCGCTCAGCCCGCGCTCGCGCCAGTAGGCAAGGCGAATCACAACACGGTCGCGGGCAGGCTTGTAGTCCTCCTCTACGCCGCCCGTGTAGTGCACATACATGTAGCTCGCGTTCAGCGTCCACTCTGGCGACAGTTTGACGACCACATCGCTCGTCCAGCCCCAGACACGGAAACTGTAGAGGTTGTTGTATTGACGCAGCGTGGGCTGGTTCGGGTCTTTTAGGAACACCGAAACCACATCATCCAGTTGCGCCGTGAAGTAGGAGATGTCCAGCTGCCAGCGCGGATGCAGGTAGCGGTAGCCCAACTCTGTGCTGACCGTGATTTCAGGGCGCAAATCTGCCTTGCCCTCGATACTCAGCGGTACGGGATTGCCGCCAATCGGCATCCACACATAATAGTTTTGCAGGAACATCTCGATGAAGCTGGGCGCGCGGAAGGCGCGTCCGATAGAGGCGCGGAAGCGGTTCTGCGAATCGGCAACATAGGTGAACCCCGCGCGCGGGCTGAACTGCTCGCCATATACAGAATGGTCGTCGTAGCGTGCGCCCAGAATCGGGCGGAATCGCCCCAGCTGCCACTCCGCCTGCGCGTACAGGGCGAAGTTCTGCGCGGTGTGCGCGCCGCCGAGATGGTTCTGGCTGCTCACGCGCATCGTGCGGTAGTCCGCGCCCGCCAGCAGCTGTGTGTTCGGCAGTTGCCACTGCCAGTAGGTCTCGGCAGCCAGCATGCTTTGCGAGAAGGGGATGCGCGTGCGCGGCTCGTTGCCCGTCAGCGGCGGCTGCGTCTGCACCTTGTTGAACACAATCGTGCCGTTCAGTCCATATAGGCGCGCCGTCTGGGTGGTCGCGCCGAACTGCCGCTGGTACTCCAGTTGCCAGTAGTGCGTGCGCCAGTGGCTACGGTCGGTCGGCGTCGGGTAGGTGAAGTAGCGCATGCCCACCTGCCCGCGCTCCAAATCGGAGTAGAGGTAGTTGAACCGCCACTGCCCGCGCTCTGGGGTTCCGCTGGAGGCGAACAGGCGCGCCGTGCGCACTGTCGCGTCGTTGTTGCGGATGCGGTCGCTGCCTGGGTCGCGCCAGAGCGAACTCTGCAGACTGATGCGCGTCGGGCTGCTGGGGTCGGTCATCCAGCGCAGCGAGGCGTTATAGCCGCCGCGCCCCGTGTAGCCGTTCCACAGCGACGGACGCGCCGTCGACTCCTGCTGCGTGATGATGTTCACCACACCCGCGAAGGCGTTTGGTCCGTACATCGCCGAACCGGGTCCGAACGCCACCTCAACGCGCTCGATGTCGTGCGTGCTGAGGCTCATCGCGGAGAAGTTGCCCAGAATGGGGTCGTTCAGCGGCTGCCCGTCCAGCAGAAACAGCATCCGCTCGTTGAACTCCGACGCGCTGTACGCGCCGCGCATGCTCAAAAACCGATGCTGGGACGACTCCTGCCCCTCGAAGTCCACGACCATCCGCTCCAGCAGCTCCTGGATGGTCTGCGCGCCGCTGAGTTCAATCTCCTTGCGGGTCAACACGCGCACGGTGGTGAACGACTCGGCAATAGGCTTCTCCGTGCGCGTGGCGGTCTTGACGACCTCTTGCGGGTCAGCAAACAGCCACTCGGCGGTCTCCGAAGTGCGCTGTGCATAACACCATCCGACGCCTATCAGAATGCCTGCCAAAATGTAAGCCATCCGCATGACAATCACCTCATACAGGTTGGGGTTCCAGCATTCGGAGAACGCGGCGCACCTCGCTGAGGTCAAACGGCTTCGCAAGCAGGGCGAACGCCTCTACGCCGACATCGCTCTCCGTAAATAGGTCGGGATAGCTATCCATCACGACCAGCGGAATACGGTTTCCTTGACGGCAGAGGGCGCGCACAAGGTCAATCCCGCTCAGGCGCGGCATATGCACATCGGTGATCAGCAGGTCGTAGGCGCGTCGGTTCAGATGTTCAAGCGCCTCGATGCCGTCCGCTGCTTCGTCCACCGTGTGCCCTTCCTCTTCCAGGAAGCGCACGAGCAGGAATCGCACCATCGGCTCGTCGTCCACCACCAGGATACGCATTCCATAGGGATTTTCGGCAGCGGTAGGTGGAAATTACAGGGCGCGCCTACTCGCCGCTAAGCGCGAGAAGCGTCCAGCCAGCGATGGGGTCGGTCGCGACGAAGCGGAGGGCGCGGAGCGGCTTGTCAGGGTGTGGGTTGCGCCAGTGTAGCATGCGCGCGGTGGCGAGGTTGCCCTCCGCATCGCGCGCCCGCCAGAGCGGCAGCCCCTCCAGCACGTACAGGCGGTCGTTCCACGCCCGCAGGTGTCGCCCGTATAGAATCGGCTGCTCGGCTTGCGTGCCGTCGGCGTACTCCACCACAAGGCGTCCGACCTCTCTGCCCTGCTCGGTCTGCCAGCCAGCCGTGTGGAGCAGGTACAGCGACTGCGCGCGCCGCTCCAGCGGAATGCGCACCTCACGCGGCATCGGCGCGGGCGCGAGGTAGCTGGCAAGCATGAGGGCGTTGGTTGCCTGCCCCCCCTCCTTAAGGTTCCCCCCGCTTCGCGAGGGGAACCGAGTCGGTGCAACTTCCCTTGCTGATGCGGGAAGCCGCGCAGGCGCGGTTCCCCCTGCGTGCAGGGGGAACCTAAAGGAGGGGGTTTCAACAGTACGCTCGCCCAATACAAACTTGTGCCCCCCCAGCCACACTTCACCCCTCGGCAACTGCGCAAACAGCGGGCTGAGCGTCGTCAGGTCAAAGTTATACGCCGCCGAGAGGTCAACGATGAACCCCGCGCGCGCCTGCAGCGGAACCGCCGCGCGCCGATAGCGTTCGATAAACAGCCGCTCGAAGTCGTAGGGGAGCAATTCGGGCATCGGCAGGTCGGTGTCCCACGCATACGCGCCCGCCAGCAGGTAGGCGACGAACTGGCGCAGCTCGATGGTGTTCAGCGTGCCTTCGTTGAGGCTGTAGCCTGCCCAGGTGCTTTGCAGCAGTCCCGCGATTCGGCGTTGGCGCGCCGCCTTCGCGAAGGTCGCGATGTTGCGCGGGTTGTACCAGGTGGTGGCGATAATTTCCTTGAAGCCCGCCCGTTGCAGCACATCGAGGCTGATGTAGCGCTCTGGCTCGGCGGGGGTGTAGTGCCAGTCGCAAATCACGAGGTCGGGCAGCTTACTGAGCCGCTCGCGGGTGAAGCGCGCCGCGTCGGGGCTTTCGGCGTGCGCGCCGCCGTCGTTCGCCTCGCCCCGCGCCAGCAACACATCGCCCCACATTAGTACCCGACTAATGCCCCGACGCTTCAGCTCGCTATGTACCCACTCGGCATGCTCGGTAAAAAGCTCCGCGACCGTCGCGCCCCGACTTTCGGGTCGATTCGGGAACCGCCCGCGCAGGGTCACCTCGTCCAGCCCGACATGAAAATGGCGCGGCTGGAACACCTCGAACACCTCGTCGTAGAGCCGTTGCAGGAACGGGCGCGTTTCTGCGCCGCGCGGCGCAATCGCCCACGGGGTGTCGGGGTCTTCCGCTAGGTGCTTGTTCGCGTCGTTGCGGAACGCCCAATACATGTGCCCCAGCGACTGGATTAGCGGGATAGGTTCGAGCAGGTTTTGGCGCGAAACTTGCACAGCCTCGCGCAGCAGGCTCTTCGGCGCGGAGATGTCCACCCACGCATCGCGAATCGTCTCCCACTGCCCGTAGCCGCACTCCAGCACGAGGTGGTTGAACTTCGCGTGGGCAATCACATGCTCGATGAGTCGCGGCAGGAAGCCCGCCTCCGTGCTGCCGAACAGGTGGACGCCGCGCCACTTGAGGTGCGGGTAGTCGATGATGCGCACGGGCGCGGCGTGCAGCGCGCCTTCGGTAGGCTGCAGCCACTGCATCAGCGTCTGCACCCCGTAGAACGCGCCTTCGGGCAGCCGCCCAATGATGCGCACCCCGCCGGCGGCGACTTGCAGGAAGTATGCGCCCTGCTGGTCGGGCACGGGGTGCTTGCGTTGCAGCGCAGAGCTGCCGCCGATGAAGACAGCACCTATTTTTTGGTCAGTAATTACCCCCCTCCTTAAGGTTCCCCCCGCTTCGCGAGGGGAACCGAGCAGAGGGTCGGTCTCCGCCACTTCGCGAGGGGAACCGCTGCGTTGGTTTCCCTCGCTCGCGGGGGAACTGAGCTGCGCGCCTACTCGGTTCCCCCTGCTCGCAGGGGGAACCTTAAGGAGGGGGTCATCAATCGTTCCTGTATGCACCTCCGCGCGTATCCCATACCGTTGCAACTCGCGTGCCAGTGCGTCGGCGGCGGGGCGGTAAGCGTCCTCCTCAACGACAATCTGCGCGGGGCGGTCGGCGGGCAGTCGGAACGGCTCGCCCGTGTCGCGCCACAGGATCTTGGGCGGTGGGATGAGTTCAGGCTCGCGCGGCTGCGGCTTCCAGCGGTCGGGCACGGCTTGCACGGGCGCGTTCACCGTCAGCGGCTGGGCGGGCGCAGGCAGCGGCTTGGGCAGAACCCGCAGGCGCATCGTGAGCGTGAGCTTGTCCCCCTGCTGCAACTCGCGGCGCAGCACGCCGACCCACAGCGTGGGCGTCTCGCGCGACCACCAGCGCGCGCTGCCCCTGCCGTCCAACACATGCAAGTTTTCGCCCGAAACCTCTACCGTCGCCAGCCGCGCATCCAGCGCGAATTGGCGTCCCGTGAAGAGCGCGTCGTTCTCCAGTGTGCGCGGCTCGCGCGAGAGGCTTATCGTCGCCAGCGCGCCGTCCCCTGCCAGCGTCGCGCCCAGCAGATAGTCGGCGTTCCACAGCCCCAGACACCACTCCACAATCGCGGGCTTCTCGCTACGCCACTCCGCTTCCAGTCGCCACTCCAGCGCGTCAGGGGCGATTTTGCGCAGCGTCTCGGTCAGCGCGCCGAGTTCGGGGCTGACCGTGTGGCGCAGGGTGAGCGTATCGCCGCTGAGTTGTGCTGTGGGCGGCGCGCCCTGCGAGCTGTAGTAGCCTTCGCTCCAGTCGGGCGCGGCGAGTTGCGCCCACGAGCCGCGACTGAGCAGCGCGCCGCTGACGCGCAACTGCACGCCGTCGCCCCCGCGCGGGCGCGCCTCCCAGCCCTCGCCCGTCAGCGCAAGCGGCTGCGCCGAAACGGGAACCGCACTGCCCAACCAAAGTAGACCGACCAACGCCATCGCACGCATCGCCGTCAAGTTCGGCGATGGGGGTGGGGTTCCTGCCTATGGTCATTTCTCAGGCAACTCCAGCACGACGGTTTGCGTCTCGCCGCCCCAGTGGAACTCGAACCGCCAGACGCGGGTGCGCACGAGGGCTCTTTCGGTGCGTATGGAGCGGCGATGTCGCTTCCAGTCCTCTAAATTACGGATGGGTGGCTGGTGGTTGGGAGGGATACGCTCGCCGTCGCGCGTGCGTAGCTCGGTGGTGAGTCGCACATACGCCTGCTGGGCGCGCGCTTCGCGCTGCTCTACTGGCAGCCAGAAGTCGTCCATCGTCAAGATGTTGCCGCGCGTGTACGCCAGTAGAAACCGCCACTGCTGCGCCGTACTCAGCTGCGGGAATGGGATGCCTGCCCCACGCAACTGCGCCCGCTGCGCAGGCTTCAGCGAAGCGTACAACTGCAACGCGAAGACAGCCCCCTCTTCAGGTCTCGGCGCGGTTCCGCCCCTATCGTCTGTTAGCTTGACCAGCGTATGTTGAGCGTGTAGCAGCCCACCGTGCAGGAAATCAATTTCGCGGGGAACTTCAAACATCAGATCATGCAATTCCGCAAACGACTGAATATAAAAGTAAAGAGAGTTTCTCTGCTTCCAGCTGAGAACAGCGAACTCCGCACACTCGTCCAGCGTTAGCATGCCACGCCGATTCGGCTTGAACAGCCAGCGCTGCAGGGTCGGGTGTGGGAAGTCGTTTTCGCGCGCCTGTTCGCGGGAACGGCTTTCGATGACCACCCACCCCGCGTCGCTCAGCCGAACCCGATAGCCGAACGCCTTGAGAAGCGGCTGGAACCTGTACCAGTCTTGCGGTAAGCGCGGGCGATAACTCTTCCACTCCTGCAAAATCAGCGAGCTGGGCTGTAGGGGATAGTACTCCGCAACCAGCGGCGCGTCCGTCGCCTCCGCCATCTGCACCATCAGCTCCGAGAGCCACTGGAACCAGTCGTCATTGACGCCAGGCTCGCGAAACGCTTTAAGCGTGCGGGATAACACAGGATGATTCGCAGGCAGTGTCGGCTCGGTCTCTGGACGCGGTAGTTCCAGAAACGGCGTGTTCGCTCGCCAGAGCGCGATTTCGGTGTACACATACCGCGAACCATCGATGGTGAATAGATTGTCGTCCGCCAACGCCTCGTATGCGGTCTTCAGTTCCCCTGTGTCGGCGTCGAAGCGAATCATCGTGCGCAGCTCACTGACCGACTCCAGTTTCTCCAGATCGCGCTGACGCTGGGGCGTGTCGCCATACTGCTCACGCATAAACTCGATCTCTTCCCGAAAAAGCACCTTCCAGTCGTCCAACGCCTTCGGCGGGATTTGCGTGGGCACGCGCGTGCTGAAAAAGAGCGCCTCGCCGTTGGCGAGGCGACGCCATTCGCTCTCCCCCATCTGACACAGCGCGTACCACGCGCCGATGTTGAAGCGGTCTACGGATCGGATCAAAGGCTCCAGTGCCTGCCTCTCCTCTTCCGTAATGGCGCGTCCCTGACCTGCGTACTGAATCACCCGTTGCAACCGCTCCTCTATCGGAATCTGTTGCTGCTCGCAAACCTTCGGAAGCACTTCTCGGCGGAACCGTTCCAGCGCGTCTGGGGGCGTTTCTGGGGCTTTGCGCGGCGGTGCAACGAGGCGGTACTGGTACGTCTCCTCGTCGGACGGTTTCTCGCGTTGCCACTGGAAACCGAACGCCTCCGCCAGATGTTGTATCACCTCAACGAGCGGCTTCTCCTTCGCATACACACAGGCGCGATACTCCTGCGCCGATGGGTCAACCTTCAGCGTGACTTTCGTGCGTTGGCTCAGTTGCAGGCACAGGTCGCGCAACGGCATACCCACCGCCCGCACAGTAAGCGTTTGCTGCAAGCGTTCGTCTTCCGTCGGATCGAGCGCACTCTGCGCCCACAGACTTCCCCAAAGCAATGCCACAATCAGCAGTATATGTCGCATACGGCTGTCCTCCACCACTCGCATTCGCGTCCCTCAGTGAGTTTCCTGCCGCCGCGCCAATCATCGGGTACACTCCCCATGCCGAGCGCGGGAAACCCGCCCCCGCCTCGCGCGTCTAAGGATGGGAACGATGAGAGCAGGGATGATGCGTATTCTCGCGGCGCTGGCGATCGCACTTTTTCTGAACGGGCTACAGGCGCAGCAGGTGTACCGCAACATCGTCAACCGCCCCTTCGAGACGGTCAGCAACGGACCTCAGCATGTAATTGTGGTGGACATTGACCGCGTGGGGCGTTCGCCCGAAGCGATAGACCGCCTGATACGGGCGCAGGTGGAGCGGGCGACCCGTGCGCAGATTCAAGGCGCGCGCGCCCAAATCCGCCTCTACAAGCAGCTCGGCTTGGTGCCCGAAGACTACCGCCTGCCGATTCTGCACACGGTGGTGCTGCGGCGTAATGGGGAGCTGATTCTGCCGTCGCGCACGCGCTCTGACGGGCTGGGCAACGGCACGCTGAGCTTCCAGATTGTGGACGGCGCAGACCCCTTCCCGCCCGCATACAAGGCATTGCTGCAGACCATCCTCAACGCTGCGCCCGCGCTCGTGGAAGCCGAGTACGGCAAGCCCGCGCGCACGCTCACGATTCAGGTCGTGAACTATGACGACGACATCGGCGACCGCGACGCGGTAGTCGGCGGGATTTACGATGTGAGCAACAGCCGCTTCCTGTTTCCCATCTACAACTCGCGCGAGGCGGCGGCAGTGAACCTGCTGAACCTGGTGGTGCAGGCGTTCCATGCCGATGTCGCGCCGTTCTACGATGTCTGGGAGGCGGGCTTCGCGCGGGCAGTGACGGCGCGAATCGCACGCGGAAGCGCGTTCCGCAGCCTCGCGGGGCTGAATCCCGACTTCATCGACCAGACGCTGGACAACACCTACGACGCGCGCCCGTATTACGATGCGTGGAACCAGCCGACGCTGGGCAGCCCAAGTTTTATCGCGCCGTCGCTGCGCCAACCGCCGATTGCAGGCGGCACGACAGGCGGGCTGTGGCTCGTGCGCTACCAGATGGCAGGCTCCGTGTGGCTCAAACTCGCGACCGAGTACCCCAGCTTCTTCCGCGAGTTCAACCAGCGCTACTACCAGAACTACACCCCCGCCCTGCGCGGCGACACGACGCAACTGCTGAACCTCGCCAAGCAGACCCTCGCCGCGATTGCAGGCAACCCGAACCCGACGGTAGAGGGCGTCCCGTTTGACCAGTGGGTGCGCCGACAGTATATTCTGGACACCAGCGTGACCTACGGGCGCAAACTGCACGCGCAGATGTTCCCCTACGCCTCTGGGCTGCAGCCCGACGAGCAGGCGGTCTTCACCGTGTTCCTGACCTACTTCCAGACGACGCGCGTGGGCAACGGCTGGGACGAATCGCTGCTGAACGGAACCAGCTACCCCATCTACTGGGACTTTGCGTACAACCGCCTCACGCTGTCGCCGCAGTATGAGCGGGTGGACATCCGCGTCGGCACGGGCGCGGTCGTGCCCAGCTTCGTCGGCGCGGAGACTGCCAACCAACGCCTCACAGTGGACTTCAGCGTCGGCACAGAAAACGCGAAGGTCTACTACCCCAGCAGCAAGGTGCAGGGCACGAACTTCCGCAACAACTTTTTCGGGGTGGTGTTCGGGCTGAACGAAGGCGAGGTGGAGGCGCAAATCGGCGCGGAGACGCGCCGCGCGCCCGTCACGAAAGGCGCGTTCGGTATGCAGTTCAGCGAGGAGACCCTCTCGCGCGAGCGGATAGCCACCCTCACCTTCTACAACGCGCAGGGCGCACAGGTAGGCGCTTGGCGCACCAACACAGGCGTCGGCTTCCACTATGTGCAGGCGACCCTGCTGACCCCTGCAGGGCTGTTCACCCTGAACCGCAGCGCAGGGCTGCATATGATTAGCCTGCCCCTGCGCCCCTACGAGACCGACATGGCGAAGCTGCTGAACATCCCCGCAAGCCAGCTGCGCCTTGCACAGTGGCGTCAGGAGTCGTTCAACTACGCCTACTACCCCGCGACGCCGCCCCCTGCGCCTGGCGCTGGCTACTTCCTGCAACTGAGCAGCCCCATCAACATCACGATACAAGGCGACCCGCCCCCTGCCGACCGCCCCTTCGCAATCGCGCTGCAACCGGGCTGGAACCTCGTGGGCGTGCCGTTCAATCAGCCGATTCCGCTGGGCAGCCTGCAGGTGGTGCATCAGTTCAGTTCGCCTGTGTCGTGGGAGACGGCGACCGAGTCGGTTGGCGGCGAGCCGCCGCTGGTGGGCAGCCGTGTGTGGACGCTGGGCAGCGTCGGAACCTATGTGCAGGCGACCCAACTGGAGCCTGGACGCGCCTACTGGATTCGCGTGCTGCGCCCAGAGGGGGTCACGCTGCTGGTTCCCCCACCGACGGGCAGCACGGGGCGCGCTGCCCGCTCGACCAGCGCGCCCGCATGGGCGATGGAGTTAATCCTGCAGTCGCCGCTGGGCGGCAGCGTCGCCACGGTGGGGATTGACGCCGCCGCGCGTACCCGCGCCTACGCCTACAACCACGACGCCCCCCCCGCCCTGCCTGGCATGAGCGCGTTCGGTATAGTGGACGAGGCGGGGCAGCGGCTGCTGCAGTCGGTCAAGCCGCCGTCAGGCAGGCAGGAGTGGACGCTGCAGGTCGCGCCCGCCGAGCCGAACCGCGAGCATACGCTGACCTGGCGCATCCCGCCCAGCACGCCCAAGCGGTGGCGCATCGTGCTGGAGAACCCCATCACAGGTGAACGCGTCGATATGCGCCAGCGCGAGTTCTACCGCTTCACCCCCGCCGAGGCGCAGACGCTGCGCGTGGTCGTGGAGCCAAGCATCGCCGCGCCCGTGCGCATCGTGAACCTCTCGGCGAGCGTCTCGCGCGGCGGGCAGGCGACCCTGCAGTTCCAACTCACGGGCGAGGCGACCCTCCGCGCCGAAATCCGCACCCCGCGCGGCGAGACGGTGCGCGTGCTGACCCCCAGCCGCGCATCAGGCGCAGGCACGCAGCGCCTCACATGGAACGGGCGCGACGCGAGCGAACGCGCCCTGCCCCCAGGAACCTACATGGCGTATATCGAGGCGGTCGATAGCGACGGGCGCGTCGCGCGCGCCACAACCCCCATCCTGCTGACACGGTGAAGACGATGAGACGGCGATTTCGACTTTGGGTATTGCTGCTGGGCGTCGTTGTAGGGCTGACCGCGCTGCTTGCGGGCTGTGGGGGCGGCGGGGGCAGCTTCGGTCCGTCCACCCTGCTGCAGGGGCGCGTGGTGCTGGTCGGCACGGGTCAGCCGCCGAACCCGCCCGCAACGGTCATCGTCGGCGGGCAGAGCGTGCGCACCAGCACCCAAGAGGGCGCGTTCCAACTGCGCGTGCCGCCGACCGCGACGCAACTCATCGTGCGCACCCCAGGCTTGCCCGACTTCACCTTCGCACTGCCCCCACTGCAAGCGGGACAGACCGTAGACCTCGGCGACCTGTATGTCGGCAGGCAGACGATTGCCGTGCAGGGGCGCATCGTGGACGCGCTGACACAGCAGCCCGTCGGCGAAGCAACCATCACGCTGCTGGGGCAACGCGCCCAAAGCAACCCGACCACAGGGCGCTTCACCCTCAACGGCGTCGCCTACGACCCCGAAGGCGTGCTGGATCCCGAAGGCGAGGTGCAGAAATCAGGCTACCTCCCGCGCCGATTCATCGCTGACCAGCCCGTCATCGACGGCGTGATGGATGTGGGCGACCTGCTGCTGCTGCCTGAAACGGACGACAACCCGCCAGGGCAACCAGGCAATGTGCGCGGCGTGGTGCAAGTGCCCGCCAGCGACGCCGTCGGCGTGCGCATCGATGTCTACTCGCCGCCCGACGCGCTGATTGCCAGCGAGTCGGTCATCCTGTCGCAGCCCAGCGGCGCGTTCCAACTGTGGCTGCTGCCCGGCGACTACCGCCTCGTGTTCACCAAAGGCACACGCACCGCCACGCGCACGCTGACCGTCACCAGCCTGACCCAGCAGATTGACTTGGGCACGGTCGTACTGCAGTAGGAACCCCGCCTCGTGCGGCGAACGGAATACCCCGTGCGCGTAATGATGCTGTCGTGGGAGTACCCCCCGCGCCTCGTTGGGGGGATTGCCCGCCATGTGCAGGAGCTGTCGGAGGCGTTGGCAGCGCAGGGCGTGCAGGTGGATGTGATTACCGCCACGCACCCCGACGCGCCCGACGAAGCCGTCGAGAACGGCGTGCATCTGCATCGGGTGGGCGCGCCGCCGTCTCCGCACGGCGACTTCCTGCAGGGCGTGTGGGCGATGAACGCCGCGTTCGAAGCGCGCGCCGACGCGCTGATTCGCGACTTGCTGCACGGTGCGCCCGCCCAACGCCAGCGCGAGCCGATTCTGCTGCACGCGCACGACTGGCTGGCGCACCCCGCCGCCAAAGCCCTCAAACACCGCTACAAACTGCCGCTGATTGCCACCATCCACGCGACCGAACACGGCAGGCACGGCGGCATCTACTCCGACCTCTCCCGCGCCATCCACCAACTGGAGTGGGAGCTAAGCTACGAGGCATGGCGCGTGATTGTGTGCAGCGCGTTTATGCGCGGCGAGGTGATGTACGCTTTGAACACGCCCTACGACAAGATTGATGTGATTCCCAACGGCATCCGCGCCGAGAAGTTCCAGTTCGAGTTCCCCGAAGCGGAGCGTCAGGCGTTCCGAGCGCGTTTCGCCGCGCCGAGCCAACCGCTGATTTTTTTCGTCGGGCGCATGGTGCGCGAGAAGGGCGTGCAGGTGCTGCTGCAGGCGATGCCCATCGTGCGGGCAGAGGTTCCCAACGCGAAGTTGGTGGTTGTCGGCGGGGGCTACCGTGCGCATCTGGAAGAGTTCGTGCGATTCTGCCATTTGGAGGACGCCGTGCAGTTCACGGGCTTTATCCCCGACAGCGACCTGCTGCGCCTGTATCGCGTGGTCGATGTGGCGGTCTACCCCAGCCTGTACGAGCCGTTCGGCATCGTCGCGTTGGAGGCGATGGCGGCGGGCGCGCCTGTGGTCGTCTCCGACGCGGGCGGTCTCAAGGAGGTCGTGCGCCACGAGGAGACGGGCATCCTGACCTACGCAGGCAACGCCGAGAGCCTTGCGTGGGGCATCTTGCGCGTGCTACAAGACCCCAACGCCGCGCAACGCCGCGCCCAAAACGCCCAGAAAGCCGTGCAGCGCGAGTTCAACTGGAAGCGCATCGCCCAGCAGACCCAGCAGGTCTACAGGCGCGTCTGGAACGAATACAAACATGCACGCTGGGAATAGCCCCGCACTTTTTGTCGCGCGATTGGGCTATAATATAGGCGGCGGTGTGGAATAACGCCTGCGGTGGCGACTATGCGTGTGAGCATCTTCGGATTGGGCTATGTCGGAGCGGTGTCGGCGGCGTGTCTCGCGAAAGAGGGGCACACCGTTATCGGCGTCGATGTTGACCCCTACAAGTTAGACCTCATCCGTCAGGGCAAGGCGCCCATCGTCGAGGCGAACTTGGAGCCGTACCTGCAGCAGGCGGTGCAGTCGGGCAGGCTGACCGTGACCGACAACGCGACGGAGGCGGTTCACAGCACCGAAATCTCCCTGCTGTGCGTGGGCACGCCGAGCCAAGAGAACGGCGACCTGCGCACCGACTACTTAGAACGAGTCGCCCGCCAAATCGGCGAGGCGCTCATCACAAAGCAGGCGTATCACATTGTGGTCATCCGCAGCACGATTCTGCCTGGCACAGCGGAGGAGGTCGTGCTGCCCGTGCTGGAGGAGGCGTCGGGCAAGCGCGTAAACGAACACTTCGGGCTGGCGGTCAACCCCGAATTCCTGCGCGAGGGCACAGCCATCGCCGACTTCTACGATCCGCCGTTCACGGTGGTCGGCGCACTGCGCCCAGAGGACGCCGAAACCGTCGCCGCCCTCTACGAGTCGGTGAAGGCACAGCTGTTTCTGGTGTCCATCCGCACAGCGGAGATGATTAAATACGCCTGCAACGCCTTCCACGCGCTCAAAATCACCTTCGCCAACGAGTTGGGGATGCTGTGCAAGGCGGAGGGCGTCGATAGCCACGAGGTGATGCGCGTGTTTTGCGCCGACACGAAGCTGAACATCTCGCCGAAGTACCTCACGCCCGGCTTCGCGTTCGGCGGATCGTGCCTGCCGAAAGACCTGCGCGCGCTCACCTACCGCGCCCGCGCGAACGACCTGGAGCTGCCGACGCTGGAAGCCATCCTGCCCAGCAACCGCCGCCAAATCGAAGAGGTCGCCAAGCAGATTGTGCGCTTGCGCAAGCGCAGGGTGGGGCTGTTTGGGCTGTCGTTCAAGCCCGGCACCGACGACCTGCGCGAAAGTCCCCTCGTCGAACTCGCAGAGCAACTCATCGGCAAGGGCTACCGCCTGCTGATACACGACCCGAATGTCTCCTACGCCGCGCTGTACGGCTCGAACAAGGCGTACATCGAGCGCGAAATCCCGCACATTCGCGAAATCCTGCGCGAGGACGCCCGCGAAGTCGTCCAACACGCCGAAGTGCTTGTGATCGGGCACCTCGATTCCGCAGCGCGTGAGGCGATCCTCGCCGAGCATCGCGAGAGCCAAGTCATCGTCGACCTTGCCCGCGCGCTGACGCCAGATGCACTGAGAGGGCGCTATGTCGGACTGTACTGGTAAACCGAAAGGAAGAGTGCTGATATTAGTGGAGAATCTGCCCGTGCCGATGGACAGGCGCGTGTGGCAAGAGTCGCTCGCGCTGACCGAAGCGGGCTACGAAGTGTCGGTCATCTCGCCGCGCCCCAAAGACGAGCCTGAATACATGGAGCTTAACGGCGTGCATCTGTACCGCTACCCGATGCCCCCGCCGACCAAAAGCGTGTTGAGCTTCCTCTACGAGTTCAGCTACTGCTGGCTGCAGACTTGGCGATTGGCGCGGCGCATCTGGCGCGAGCGCGGCTTCGATGTGATTCAGACCTGCAACCCGCCTGACACCTTCTGGCTCATCGGACGCTGGTACAAGCGCAAGGGCGTCAAGTTCGTGTTCGACCAGCACGACCTGTGCCCTGAACTCTACGAGTCGCGTTTCAATCGGCGCGACCTATTCTACAAAGGCTTGCTGTGGCTGGAGAAGCAGACCTACCGCACCGCCGACGCCGTGATCGCGACCAACGAGTCGTATCGGCGCGTGGCGATGGAACGCGGGGGCATTCCGCCCGACCGAATCACGGTGGTGCGCAGCGGACCGTTAGCCAGCCGATTCCAGCGCGTGCAGCCCGACCCTGCCCTCAAGCGCGGACGCCCCTACCTGGGGGTCTACCTCGGCGTGATGGGCGCGCAAGACGGCGTGGACTACCTGCTGCGCGCGATTGCCCATGTCGTACACACCTTCGGCTGCCAACACTGCCATTTCGCGCTCATCGGCGGCGGCGATATGTACCCCGACCTCGTGAAACTCGCGCAGGAGCTGAACCTCACCGACTTCGTGGAGTTCACGGGGCGCATCCCCGACGAAGACCTGCTGCGCTACTTCAGCACCGCCGACATCGCTCTCGCGCCCGACCCGCTCAACCCCCTCAACGATGTCTCCACGATGAACAAGGTCATCGAATATATGGCGGTCGGGCTACCGATCGTCTCGTTCGACCTCAAGGAGTCGCGCTTCTCGGCGCAGGACGCAGCGGTCTACATCCCCGACAACGACGAGAAAGCCTTCGCGCAGGCGATTATCGAATTGCTCAAGGACCCCGAACGCCGCCAACAGATGGGCGAGTTCGGACGCAAACGGTTCTTAGAGTGCCTGAGTTGGGAACACAGTCGCGAGAAACTGATTGAGTTCTATGACAACCTGATGATGCAACCGTGCAGGCGCGGCAAGCCGACGGGCAAATAGGCGACGACGATGCGCAAACTGATTGTGGCATACGCAGGGGACTTTGCCGAGTATCCGATGGGCGGCGTGCTGGAGTATACGAAAAACTTCGCCCGCTACGCCCCCGTCGAACTCTACTGCGTCGGCGTCACGACCGACCCCGACATGCCCCTGCGCCAGTGGACAACCGTGCGCCTGAAAAACTCCACGCGCCCGTTCCTGCCCCTGCTCTATGTGGACGACGAGCAGCAGCGCCGCTCGAAAATCCCGCTGAACTTCAAGTTCCTGAACGCGCTCAAGCGGCAGAAGGCGGAGTTTGTGCGGATGGGCGCAGCGGTCTATATCCAACGCGCCGAACACGGGCTGGCGTTCCTGCACGACGACATCCCGCTTTATTTCAACACGCACGGACAGTCGGCGTTTTTCGAGAAGTGGACAACGCACCCGCTGTTCCGCTGGCGGGCATTTCGCGCGTGGTTCCAGCAGATGGAGGCGCGGGTGATTGCCCGCGCGCAGGGCGTGTTCACCATCAGCCCTGCCGACCACGACTACTATGTCGCCAAGTTCCCGCAGCACGCGCACAAAATCCACTACACGCCGCTGGGCATCGAGACCGACGAATACACGCCCCCTGCAGAACGCCCTCACGGCGCGCCGCGCATTCTCTTCGTGGGCAGGCTGGACGCTTCGAAGGGACTGGATCTGCTGATTGCGGGCTTCGCGCGGTTCCGCCAGCGCCACCCTGACGCCGTGCTAACCCTCGTCGGCGGCTCGCACGATTTCAACCCCGTCGAGACCGAAGTGCGCAACGCTATCGCGCAGTGCGGAGTCTCCGATTCTGTAGTGATGACGGGCTTGCTGCCGCGCGAGGCGATTTTGCCGTATTATTATCAAGCGGATGTGTTCGTGATGACCTCGCTGTGGGAAGGACTGCCGACCGCGCTGCTGGAAGCGCTCGCGTGCGGCGTGCCCGCGGTCGTCACGAATGTCGGTGGCATGCCCGCTGTGGTCAAAGACGGCGAGAACGGCTATGTGCTGACCGAGCGCGACCCCGAACGGTTGGCAGCCCTCATCGAGCGCTGCTACCAGAATCGGGACGGACTCAGCTCCGCCGCACGCCAAACCGCCGAGCAATACTCGATCAAAGCGCACGCCGAGAAAGTTTGCCGCCTGATGGGGCTGACGCCGATGCCTCATCCAATCGCGCAGGAGTTGGTATGCTGAAAGAGCCTGAGATGGAGCGAGTCGGTTCGCTTGAGGAGCAGCCGCGCAAGGTTCTCTTGGTGCTGGAGAACCTGCCCGTGCCGCACGATCGCCGCATGTGGCAAGTGGCGACCTCGCTGCAGCGCGCGGGCTACCATGTGTCGGTCATCTCGCCCCGTCCACCCGAAGACCCCGACTACTGCGTGCTGGAAGGCGTCCACCTCTACCGCTACCCGATGCTGCCCCCCACCCACAGCGTCGGCAACTTCGTCAAGGAGGCGCTTTACTGCCTGTGGCACACCATCCGACTCAGCAAGCGCGTGGAACGCGAGCAAGGCTTCGATGTGTTCCATGTGGGCAACCCGCTGGACATCTTCTGGTCCATCGGACTGTATTACAAGGCGCGCGGCAAAAAGTTCGTGTACGAGCATCGCGACCTGTGCCCCGAACTCTACGAAGTGCGCTTCAAAAAGCGCGGGCTGTTTTATCACCTGCAGGTGCTGTTCGAACGCTGGTCCTATCACCTGGCGGACATGATTATCGAGATGAACGAGTCGTACCGCCAGAATGCCCTGGAACGCGGCAAGGCAGACCCCGAAAAGATTGTGATCGTGCGCAGCGGTCCCCGCGCGACCGAGTTTATGCCTGTGGAGCCTGACCTGAGCGTCAAGCGCGGCAAAAAACACCTTGTATGCTACTTGGGCATCATGGGACCGCAGGACGGCACGGACATCTTCGTCAAGGCGGCGCATCATATCGTCTACACGCGCGGCTACCGCGATGTGCATTTCCTCGCGATTGGCTCAGGCGACTGCTTAGAGAAGGTCAAGCAACTGGCGCAGCAACTGAACCTGAACGACTACATCACCTTCACGGGCTTCGTGCGCGAGCGCGACCTGCTGCTGCGCTACCTCAGCGCTGCCGATGTGGGCGTCGCCAGCGACCCCGACAACACCTACACCGCGCGCTCGACGATGAACAAAATCATCGAATTCATGGCGGTCGGCGTGCCCATCGTTGCCACGCAGAGCATCGAGAACAAGTGGTCGGCGCAGGACGCGCTCATCTCGCCCCCAGACGACCGCCCCGAATCGTTCGGCGATGCCATATTGGAACTGCTGATGGACGACGAGCGCCGCCGCTTCATGAGCCAATACGGTCGTCAGCGGTTTCTGGACTGCCTCAGTTGGGAGCGCAGCGAGCAGGTGCTACTCACGGCATACGATCGGCTGTTCTGCGGTCTGCCGCCGAACACGCCGTGCGGGAAATAGTTTGTGGAGTGTGCAGTTATACCAACTGTGTGGCAGGGTTTATATTTGCCCCCCTCCTTGAGGTTCCCCCCGCTTCGCGAGGGGAACCGAGCAACGCACCCGTTCGGTTCCCCCTGATTGCAGGGGGAACCTTAAGGAGGGGGGTACAAAACAGTCTCGCCTTACGACGCCCCGACTTCCAAGCGCACGAAGCGCACAACCTTCAGGTCGTTGCCCGCCGCTTTGAGCATATCGCCGATGGTCTTGGACTCGTCCTTGTAGAAGGGCTGCTCCAGCAGGGCGACTTTCTGCACGAAGCCCTTGTTCACACGCCCGCGCGCAATGTTCTCCGCCACATTTTCGGGCTTGCCCTCGTTGATGGCGCGCTGCTTCTCGATCTCTAACTCCTGCTGAAGGGTCTCCGCAGGAATCTCGTCCTTTGTGAGGTACTGCGGCGCGCTCCAGGCAATCTGAATGGCGATTTCGTGCGCGAGGTTCTGCATGGCGTCCTTGTCCGCGCTGCCTGTCAGCACGACCATCACGCCGACGAGTTTGTTGTGGTGGATGTAGATGTCCACGACGCCGTTTTCGCCGTCGGGCACACGCGCAATCGCGTAGTTCTGGAAGGCGATGCGCTCGCCCGTCTTGCCGATGGCGAGTTCAATCTGTTTCTCGACGGTTAGGCTGCTGTCAGCCAGCGACGGGCGCTGCAAAATCGCGTCCAGTTGCCCCTCCGCGCCGACGGCAAGCACATGCTGGAGCAGCTCGTCAGCGAGGCTCAGGAACTCCTCGTTGCGGGCAACGAAGTCGGTCTCACAGCGCAAGTCAATCAGTGCGCCTGTGCGTCCGTCTGCGCTCAGCGCGCCTGCAATCACGCCTTGATTGACCTCCTTGCTGGCGCGTTTGCTGGCGATAATCGCGCCCTTTTCACGCAGGATCAGGCGCGCCTTTTCCACATCGCCGCCCGCCTGCTCCAGCGCGCTTTTGCAGTCCATGAACCCTGCGCCCGTTTCGTCGCGCAGCGTCTTAATTAACTGTGGGCTTATGCTCATCGGTATTCCTCCTCCAAGTCTTCCAGTCGGTGTCGCTTCATCAGTTCCCACTCTTTGCCCATAATCTCCTCGTCCGACAGCGGGCGCGGCTCGGTCGGGATCTCCTCGCCGAACATCTTGCCGTACTCTGCCACCTGTTCGGGCGGGAGCGGGGCTTCTTCCTCCACTACAGGGATTTCCGCTTCAGGGACGACCACTGCGCCTTGCCATTCGAGTTGCTTCTCTTCGATGATGGCGTCGGCGATGCGTCCCGCGATGAGGCGGATGGCGCGGATGGCGTCGTCGTTGGCAGGGATGGGGTAGTCCACTTCGTCAGGGTTGCAGTTCGTGTCCACAATCGCGATGGTGGGGATGCCCAGTCGGCGCGCCTCCGCGACGGCGGTGTGTTCCTCCTTCAGGTCAACGATAAACAGCGCGGCGGGCAGCCCAGGCATGTCCTTGACTCCGCCCAGATTACGCTCCAGTTTCTCGTATTCCTTGCGCAGGCGGGAGGCTTCCTTTTTGGGGATGCGCTCCAGTTCGCCGTCCTGGATCATGCGCTCCAGTTCTTTGAGGCGTTTGACGCGCGATTGAATCGTGCGGAAGTTGGTCAGCGTGCCGCCCAGCCAGCGGTAGGTGATGTGGTACTGTCGGCTGCGGATGGCGGCTTCCTTGATAGCGTCGCGCGCCTGCTTCTTCGTACCCACAAACAGCACATGCCCGCCGCTGTTGACGATCTCTTTCACGGCGCGCTGCGCTTTGTCGAACATCTCAACGGTCTTGTGCAGGTCGATGATGTGGATGCCGCTGCGTGCGCCGTAGATATAGCGGCGCATGTTGGGGTGCCATTTGCGGGTCGGATGCCCGAAATGCACGCCCGCTTCCAAAAGTTCACGCATACTCAGTTCTGCCATAGGTTTCCTCCGGGTTGGTTCCTCCCGCGCCGTCATCCGCGCTGACAATCCCCTTCAGGGGACACCCGTGCGCGTCGGACGCGGTATGTGATGGCGCACAGAGTATACCCTGCGCCTACTCTTGGGCGGACGCGCCCTGCTGCTGCGCCAGTTTCTTGTTGAGCGCGATCATCAGGCGCGACTTCTTGCGGTTGCCCGTGTTCTTGTGCAGGATGCCGCGCTTGACCGCCTTATCGATGAGGCTGATCGCGCGGCGCAGGCTCGCCACGCTGCCCTCTGTGTCGCCCTTGTCTGCCAACTCCTTCACGCGCCGCGAGTAGGTCTTAATCGCCGACTTGGTCGAGCGGTTGCGCAGGTGCCGCTCGCGCGACTTCAATAACGCCTTCTTCGCTGATTTGGTATTCGGCATAGGTGTACCTCCGAGTGCAACAGTATACCCGACGGCGTCCACGCGGGGTATAATTCAGCACATCCATGCCAGAGCGAAAGAACACCCAGCAGGAAGCCGCCGCTGCGCCCAGCCCAGCGACGCAGCAGAATTTTGCGGACGACTTGAACGCGATGCTGGAAGTGCTTCCTCCAGCCCTGCGGCAGTGGCTGGAGGAACAGCCCGACCTGAACCAGTTGCTGGAGGTGGTGCTTGATCTCGGACGCATGCCCGAAGCGCGCTTTATGCAGCGCACCATCCGATTGGAGGGCGTGCAGGTGGAAGAGTACGACCTGCAGTATGTCGCCGACCGCATCGGGCAGTTCGGCAAAGACAACCGCGCAGGCATCCCGCGCACGCTGCACCGCATCTCCGCCATGCGCAACCGTCAGGGCAAAGTGGTGGGGCTGACCTGCCGCGTCGGACGCGCGATTTACGGCACGATTGACATCATCCACGACATTATCGCGTCGGGCAAAAGCGTGCTGATGCTGGGCAGACCAGGCGTCGGCAAGACCACGCGCCTGCGCGAGGTCGCCCGTGTGCTTGCCGACGAGTACGACAAGCGCGTGATTGTGGTGGACACCTCCAACGAAATCGCAGGCGACGGCGACATCCCCCACCCTGGCATCGGATTCGCCCGTCGCATGCAAGTGCCCGAACCGAGCCTGCAGCACGCCGTGATGATCGAAGCCGTCGAGAACCACATGCCCGAAGTCATCATCATCGACGAAATCGGCACGGAACTGGAAGCATACGCCGCCCGCACAATCGCCGAGCGCGGCGTGCAACTGATTGGCACGGCGCATGGCACAACCTTAGAGAACCTGCTGATGAACCCAACGCTGTCAGACCTTGTGGGCGGCATTCAGACCGTGACGCTGTCGGACGAGGAAGCGCGTCGGCGCGGCACCCAAAAGACCGTGCTGGAGCGCAAAGCGCCCCCGACCTTCGATGTGCTGATCGAGATTCTGGACTACCATCGGCTGGCGATTCACCACGATGTGGCACAGACGGTGGATCGGATGTTGCGCGGCGCGTCGCCCCGCCCCGAAATCCGCGTGCAGACCGACAGCGGCGGCTACGAAGTGGTGCAGCGCAGCGACCTTTCGCCGCGCACGCCCCAGATTGAACTGCCCCTGCACGAGCATGAGGCGGAGTACGCGCCCCCGCCCCCGCGCACGACCACGCTGGTCAGCGGCGAGAGCCGACGCAACGCGCCCTCGCGCGTGTTCCCCTACGGCGTGAGCCGCAGCCGCCTGGAGAAGGCGCTGCGCGA
>Ga0101941_1000947_pt1 | contig 29602 bp, 26 predicted proteins | sample DewCreD2012metaG_3_FD_75242 | JGI IMG/M metagenome (GOLD analysis project Ga0101941, IMG submission 75242) | Hot spring sediment bacterial and archeal communities from British Columbia, Canada, to study Microbial Dark Matter (Phase II) - Dewar... ...
TGGTGCCCCTGGCCTGACCTCCCCGGAGGAACCAGTGGCCGCGGGTGGGGGATCCTCGTGGCCGCCATCGGGGAGATCTCATGGCCGCAGACGGGGAGGTTCCAGTGGCCATTGACAGATCCCGCGCCCGTCGCGCAGGCCTCCCCGGGGGCCCGGTCGTCGTTCGTTCCGAGCCGTGGAATCATGCCCCTCTGGGGAGGACCGCGGAGGCGACGGAGATGGCACCCGACATGTCGGCCCCGGGGGCGGGCGCGGAGGAGGAGGCGCTGGACGACTACTCCCGGATCGTGACGAGGGTGGCCGAGCGGCTGATCCCCTCGGTGGCGAGCCTCCGCGTGATGCGCCGCGTCCGCGGCGGGAGGAGCCTGGCGGGGGCGGGCTCGGCCGTCACCGTCACGCCGGACGGGTTCCTCCTGACCTCGGCCCACGTCGTGGGCTCCGCGCAGGGCGGGACGGCGGGGTTCGTCGACGGGCGGGAGCTCCCCTTCGACGTCGTGGGGACCGACCCCCTCTCCGACCTCGCGGTGATCCGGGTGCGCAAAGACCTGGTCCCAGCAGAGCTGGGGGACGCCGAGCGGCTCCGCGTGGGGCAGCTCGTGGTGGCGGTCGGGAACCCGATGGGGTTCGAGGGCTCGGTGACGGCGGGCGTGGTGAGCGCCCTGGGCCGCTCGCTCCCGACCCGGGACGGCCGGACCTCCCGGGTCGTGGAGAACGTGATCCAGACCGACGCCGCGCTGAACCCGGGGAACTCCGGGGGCGCCCTCGCCGACTCCTCCGGCCGCGTCGTCGGGATCAACACGGCGGTCGCCGGCATCGGCCTGGGGCTCGCCGTGCCGATCGACCGGACCACCCGGCGGATCGTCGCCGCCCTGATGCGGGAGGGGAGGGTCCGCCGCGCCTACCTCGGGATCGCCGGCGGCACGCGGCCCCTCCCGCCGCTCGCGGCCCGCGCCACCGGGCGGGAGCGGGCGGTCGAGGTGGTCGAGGTGATCGAGGGGAGCCCGGCGGCCCGCGCCGGCCTCCGCCCCGAGGACCTGCTCCTCGAGCTGGACGGGGAGCGGATCGAGGACGTCGGGGACCTCCAGGCCGCGATGGTGGGCGAGCGGATCGGCCGGACGGTCGAGGTGAAGGTCTTCCGCGACGGGCGGCTCCTCTCCCTGCCCGTCACCCTCCGCGAGCTCGACGGTTAGCTCCGGGCATCCCCCGGAGCGGCTGGCCGCACCCCTCGGGGTCGCCTCCGGGCCCTCCCGGGTGCACCCGTCCGCGGGATGCGCCATCATCCCGCCGGACGCCGGACCCCGGCGTCCCCGGGCCGCCGCCCGTGGGGAGGTTCCCGGCGACACGGAGGGGGACGATGGATACGACGGCGTTCCGCGCCGACCTCGAGGAGCTCCTGGTGGGGGACGAGCGGACGTGGGACCCCGACGGGACCCTCGCCCGCCTCATGGCCGAGGTGCCGGGGCTCTCGAGCCTCGGGAAGCTCGCGCTGCTCCGCCTCGCCGCCCGCCACCTGGGCCCCGGGGAGGCCTACCTCGAGGTGGGATCCTGGAAGGGGCTCTCGATCATCGCGGCCATGCTGGGGAACGCCGACGCTCCGTTCTTCGCGATCGAGAGCTTCGACGGCTACGGGGTCCGCGGCCGGGAGGCCCGCGAGGCGCTCCGGCGGAACGTGGAGGCCTGGATCGGCCCCGGTCGGCTCCGGCTCCTCGAGGGGGACTTCGTCGCGCTCCTGCGCCGGCCGGGGGTCCTCCCGCACCCCGTGGGCGTCTACTTCTACGACGCCGACCACAGCCCGCTCGGGCAGTACCTGGCCCTGGCCCTCGCCGAACCGCACCTCGCCGACGAGGCGATCGTGATCGTCGACGACACCGCCTCGCCCACCGTGGCGCGGGCGACCGACCGCTACGTCGAAGGACGGAGCGCCTACGAGCTCCTCGCCGACCTGCCCGGCTCGCCGTCCGGCGGACGGTGGTGGAACGGCCTGCGGGTCTACGCGTTCCGGCGGACGGCGGGCGGGGCCTCGCCCGCGCCCGGGGTGCGCTGGCGGCGGCTCGTCTACGCCTCGGTGTACCGGCCGACCGCGGCCTTCTTCGGGAGGGTCATGCCCCGGGCGGGGATCCGGCTGGCCCACGCGATCAGGTCGCTGCCCAGGATCCTCCGGGGGCACCCGCGGGAGCCGATCGGCTCGTTCCTCCTCCTCGACGAGACGGGGTCTGCGGGAGGCCCGGGCCGTCGGGGACGGGCGCGTCGGGGCGGGGGCGTATACTCGTCGCGGTGACCGTGCTAGGCGGGGAGCTAGCGGTGCCCTGTACCCGCAAGCCGCTCCAGCGGGGCTGAATCCCCGCCCGCGGCCCGGGGGGCCCGAGGCTGCTCCCGGCACGGGGCGATGATGGCCGGGTCCTGCGCGACGCCGACCCGCGAACCCCGTCAGGTCCGGAAGGAAGCAGCGGTAAGCGGACCCCGGCGGGTGCCGCAGGGGCGCCTGGCCGGAGCCACCGGCCGGCGACGCGCGCGGGTCCTGCGAGGTCAACGGCGGGTGCACGGTCACCGTTCGTCGTCCCCCGCGCAGACCCCGCGGGGAGCCGAGGCGACCCCGGGGGAGGGGGCGTGGCCGAGGAGAGGCAGCACCAGGCGCTCTACCGCAGGTACCGGCCGCAGGGGCCGGCCGAGGTCCTCGGGCAGGACCACGTGGTCCGCGCGCTGACCGGGGCGGTCCGGGAGGGGAAGCTCGCCCACGCGTTCCTGTTCTGCGGGCCGCGCGGGACCGGCAAGACCTCCACCGCTCGGATCCTCGCGAAGATGGTGAACTGCGAGCGCGGGCCGACGGCCGAGCCCTGCGATGCCTGCGAGCAGTGCGTCGCGATCCGCGAGGGCCAGCACCTGGACGTGGTCGAGATCGACGCGGCCTCCCACGGCGGGGTCGACGACGCCCGCGAGCTCCGCGAGCGCGCCCCCACCGCGCCCGCGATGGGCCGGGAGAAGGTCTACATCATCGACGAGGCCCAGCGCCTCTCCCGCGAGGCCTTCGACGCGCTCCTCAAGGTGTTCGAGGAACCCCCGCCGGGGGTGCGGTTCGTCCTGGCCACGACCGAGCCCCACCGGATGCCGGCCACGATCGTCGGGCGGTGCCAGCGGTTCGACTTCCGCCGGGTGGGGGCCGAGCAGCTCGCCCAGCACCTGCTGCGCGTGGCCGAGCGGGAGGGGATCGCCCTCGCCCGGGAGGCGGCCTCGGCGATCGCCCGGCAGGCCGAGGGGTCGGTCCGCGACGCGCTCTCGCTCCTCGACCAGGCGAGCGTCCTCGCCGACGGCGCGGTGGACGAGGCGACGGTGGCCGCGCTCCTGGGGGCGCCGCGGGTGGCGGTCCGCCACGAGATCGCGGACGCGATCGCCGTGGGCGACGCGCGCACCGCCTTCGAGGTCGTGGCCAGGCTGGTCCAGGACGGGCACGACCTCCGGCATGCGACCAACGAGCTCCTCGGCCACTTCCGGGATCTCCTCCTGGTGCGGGCGGCGCCCGGGCAGGAGGACCTCCTCGACGTCACCACCGACGAGTACGAGCGCCTCCGGGCCCAGGCCGCGAAGTTCTCCCCCGCCGAGCTCACGCGGATCCTCGCCCTCCTGCTCCAGGCCCAGAGCGATATGCGCTGGACCACCTCCCCTCGGCTCTCGCTCGAGCTCGCCCTGGTCCGGGCCGCGATCCCCGAGGCCGACCCCGAGCCGCAGGGGCTCCTGGCCCGGATCGAGCGGCTGGAGCGGCTGGCGGGCCTCGACCCTGGTCGGACGGCCGGGACGGCGGGATCCCCGGGCGCGGCGTCGTCGGGCGGGACGGCGGGATCCCCGGGGGCGTCGTCGGCCGAGGCCCCCGTCGAGGGGGCCTCCGACGAGGCGGCCCCGGCGGGGCCCGCGCCGCCGAGACGGGCCCGCGCGGCCGAGACGGGCGGGCCGGCGAGCGCCGCGGCCGACCCCTCCCCCGAGGGGGTCCGCGCCGAGGAGGGGCCCCGCGCGCCGGACGCCTCGGGCGTGGACGTCGCGATGCTCCGACGGTCCTGGCCGAGCGTGCTCGAGCACCTCCACGAGCGCCGCCAGGTGATCCTCCGGGCGCTGCTCGAGTCGGCCACGGTGGCCGCCTTCGACGGGGAGACGATCGAGCTCGCGTTCCCGCCGGACCGGCGGTTCGGGGTGCGGAAGGTGGAGGAGCGGGCCGAGGAGCTCCGGCGGGCCCTCCGCGACCTCTTCGGGATCTCCCCGGAGGTGCGCTGCGTGGTGCGGAGCAAGGTCGCGGCGGAGGTCCTGGACGAGGAGGAGCCGCCGCCCTCCGAGGAAGAGGCCCTCCGCCGGCTCCAGGAGGAGCTCGGCGCGAGGCCCGAGATCTAGCGGGCAGGAGGCCTGGCGGGCAGGAGGCCTGGCGTGTACGAGGGACCGATCCAGGACCTGATCGACGAGCTGTCCCGGTTGCCGGGGATCGGGCCGAAGTCCGCCCAGCGGCTCGCGTTCCACCTGGTGAAGGCGCCGCCCGACGAGGCCAAGCGGCTCGCCGAGGCCATCGTCCGGGCCAAGGAGCGGATCCGGTTCTGCCGGGAGTGCGGGAACGTGGCCGACGGCGACCTCTGCCGGATCTGCCGCGACGAGACCCGGGACCGCACCGTGCTGTGCGTGGTCGAGGAGCCGAAGGACGCGGCCACGATCGAGCGGGCGGGGGTGGTCAAGGGCCGGTACCACGTGCTGGGCGGTGCGATCTCGCCCCTGGAGGGCGTGGGGCCCGAGGACCTCCGGGTCCGGGAGCTGCTCGACCGGGTCCAGCGGGACGGCGTCACCGAGGTGATCCTGGCCACGAACCCGAACCTCGAGGGGAACGCGACCGCGATGTACGTCGCGGGGATGCTCAAGCCCCTTGGGGTCCGCGTGACGCGGCTCGCGAGCGGGCTCCCCGTCGGGGGGGACCTCGAGTACGCCGACGAGGTGACGCTCTCCCAGGCCCTCGAGGGCAGACGGGAGATGTGAGCGCGAGGGTGGGCGGGCCCGAGCCCTTCCCCCGCCGGAAGGCCCGCACGCGCGGCTTCACCCTCGGGCAGCCGCGGAGCTTCGCCCTCTCCCCGGACGGCTCCCGCCTCGCCTTCCTCCGCGCCCCGGCCGGGGACGACCCCGTGAACGCCCTCTGGGTCCTCGACGTCGCCGAGGGACGGGAGCGGCTCGTCCTCGATCCGCGCGACCTGGGCTCCCTCGACGCCGAGGTCCCCGAGGCGGAGCGGGCCCGTCGCGAGCGGGCCCGGGAGCGCGCGGGCGGGGTCACGACGTTCGCCTGCGACCGGGCCTTCCGGCTCGCGGCCCTCGCGCTGGGCGGGCGGCTCTTCGCGGTGGACCTCGACGCGGAGGGCGGTCGCGAGGTCCCGGTGGAGGGGCCGTGCTTCGACCCGCGGCCCGACCCGGCGGGCGCGAGGGTCGCCTACGTCCGAGGCCGCGAGCTCCGGGTCGTGGAGCTCGCGAGCGGGGAGGATCGGGCGCTCGCCGGCGAGGAGGACCCCGCCGTCTCCTGGGGCCTCGCGGAGTTCGTCGCGGCCGAGGAGATGGGGCGGGACCGGGGGCACTGGTGGGCGCCGGACGGCCGGGCCGTGGTCGCGTGCCGCGTCGACGAGCGCGAGGTCCCCGTGTGGCACATCGCGGACCCCGCGGATCCCTGGCGGGCGCCGCGCGCCGTCCGCTACCCCGCGGCCGGGTCGGCGAACGCCCGGGTCTCCCTCCACGTCCTCGGCCTCGACGGGTCGGCGGTGGAGGTGTCGTGGGACCGCGAGGCGTTCCCGTACCTCGTGCGGGTGGGGTGGGAGGAGGGCGGCCCGCTCACGCTGGTCGTCCAGAGCCGGGACCAGCGCAGGGTCCTGGTGCTCGCGGCCGACCCCGCGAGCGGGGCGAGCGGGGTCCTGCGGGACGACGCCTCCCCGACCTGGCTCGAGATCGTGGACGGGGTGCCGCGGTGGCTCGGCGGGCGCCTCGTGTGGACCGTGGAGGACCTCGAGGCGGACGCCCGCCGGATCGTGGTCGACGGCGAACCCTGGACCCCGCCCGACCTCCGCGTCCGCCGGGTGGCCGGGGTCGCGGGCGGCCGCGTCGTCTTCCAGGCGAGCGCGGCGGAGGAGCCGATCGAGGCCCACGTGTACGCGGCGGACGCGGAGGGGGTGGAGCGGCTATCGGGCGGCCCTGGGCTCCACGACGCGCCGGCCGCGGCGGGCGACGTGGTCGTGCTGGTTTCCCAGGGGCCGGCCGACGAGCTGCCGGTGGCCCGGGTGCTCCGCGGCGGCCGGGTCGCGGCGACCATCGCGTCGAACGCCGAGCGGCCGGGGTTCCTCGCCGCGCCGGCGTTCGCCCGCTCGCGGGAGCGCGGGATCCCCTACGCGCTCCTGCTGCCGGAGCCCCCCGGTGCGAAGGCGCCCTTCCCCGTCCTCCTCGACCCCTACGGCGGCCCCCACCTCCAGCGGGTGTGGCGGGCCTCGTTCCCGTTCCTCGAGGCACGGTGGTTCGCGGAGCAGGGGTTCGCCGTCCTCGTGGCCGACGGGCGGGGGACCACGGCCGGGGGGCTCGCCTGGGAGAAGGCGGTCCACCTCGACCTCGTGGGCCCGGCCGTCGAGGACCAGGTCGAGGCCCTCCTCGACGCGGCCGAGCGACACCCGGGGGTGCTCGACCTCTCCCGGGTGGCGATCCGCGGGTGGTCGTTCGGCGGCTACCTCGCCGCCGCCTGCCTCCTCCGCCGCCCGGACGTCTTCCGCGCGGCCGTGGCCGGGGCTCCCCTGACCGATCCCGCCCTGTACGACACGCACTACACCGAGCGCTACCTGGGGCTCCCGCAGGAGCACCCCGAGGCCTACGAGCGGAGCTCGCTCCTCCCCGACGCCGGGAAGCTCGAGCGCCCGCTGCTCCTCGTCCACGGCATGGCCGACGACAACGTCCACGTGGCGCACACGCTCCGCCTCTCGCGGGCGCTCCTCGAGGCCGGCAGGCCCCACGCCGTGCTCCCGCTGTCTGGGGTGACGCACATGACCCCGCAGGAGGTCGTGGCGGAGAACCTCCTCCGGCTCCAACTCGACTTCCTCCGCCGGGCCCTCGGGATCGCGGGCACCGAGCGCCCCGCGTCGCACCCGGAACCACGCCGCCCCTGACCCCGTCCGTGACCGGTGGACCGGGACCGCTGCTACCCTCGTGCCGCCGAACCCGAGGAGCGGACGCGGTGCCCGTGATCGTCCAGAAGTACGGGGGCACATCGGTCGCCACCACCGAGCGGATCCAGGCGGTGGCCGAGCGCATCCTGCGCGCGAAGGAGCGGGGGGACGACGTGGTGGCCGTCGTGTCGGCGATGGGCGACACCACCGACGAGCTCCTCGCGATGGCCACGGCGATCACCCCCGCCCCGGAGCCCCGCGAGCTGGACATGCTCCTCACCGCGGGCGAGCGGATCGCGATGTCGCTCCTCGCGATCGCCCTGAACGCGCGGGGGTGCCGGGCCGCCTCCTACACCGGATCCCAGGCCGGGATCATCACCGACACCCAGCACGGGCAGGCCAAGATCGTGGACGTACGGCCGGGGCGGATCCTGGAGGCGCTGGCGGAGGGGAAGGTGGTGATCGTCGCCGGGTTCCAGGGCGTCTCCACCAGCCAGGACGTCACGACCCTCGGCCGGGGCGGCTCCGACACCACGGGGGTCGCGCTCGCCGCGGCCCTCGGCGCCGACGTCTGCGAGATCTACACCGACGTCGAGGGGGTGTTCACGGCGGACCCGCGGATCGAGCCGCGGGCCAGGAAGCTCGACCGGATCAGCTACGAGGAGATGCTCGAGCTCGCCGCCTCGGGGGCGAAGGTCCTCCAGGTCCGGTCGGTGGAGTACGCTCGGAGGAACGGCGTGAGGATCCACGTACGGTCCTCGTTCAGCGACGAGCCCGGCACGTGGGTCGAGGACATCCCGGAGGAGGACGTGGAGCAGGCGCTGATCTCGGGCGTGGCGCTCGACACCGACGAGGCGAAGGTCACCCTGGAGGAGGTCCCGGACCGCCCCGGCATCGCGGCGGCGATCTTCAAGGCCGTGGCGGGGGAGGGCGTGAACGTCGACATGATCGTCCAGAACGTCTCCCACGCCGGGCGGACCGATGTCTCGTTCACGGTGCCACGGGCCGACCTGGCGCGCCTCGAGGCAGCGCTCGACCGGATCGTGGAGGAGATCGGGGCGCCGCGGTACGCGACCGACGACGGGATCGCGAAGGTCTCGCTGGTGGGTGCCGGGATGAAGTCGCACCCGGGGGTGGCGGCGGAGATGTTCGATGCCCTGGCCGCGGAGGGGATCAACATCGAGATGATCTCGACCTCCTCGATCCGGATCTCCTGCGTGATCCGGAAGGAGGACGCCGAGCGCGCGGTGCGCGCCATCCACGCCCGCTTCGGCCTGGACGGTTCGAGGCCGGCGGGCGCATGATGGGGATGGCGTGATCGTCTGTCCCACCTGTCGGAACGCGAACCCCGAGGACGCGTCGTTCTGCTCCCGGTGCGGAGCCTCCCTCGCGCCGGGCGCCACGACCACGATGGCCCCGCGGCGGGCGCCGGGCGAGCGGCCGCCGGTCGAGATCCCGGCGCCGAAACCCCCGTCGCGGGCCAGGCCGTGGATCGCGCTCGGGGCGCTCGTGCTCCTCGCGGGCGGGGTGGGGGCGTTCCTGCTCCTCCGCCCGGACCCCTGCCGGGGCGCGGACTTCGTCTCGGAGCGGTTCGGGTACTGCGTCGTGACCCCCGAGGGCTGGGTGGCGGGCGAGGCGCGGATCGGCGACGTGCAGCTCGACGAGTTCCAGGTGCCGTCGGCGGCCACCACGGTCTTCGTGGAGGCCGTGGACCTCGCGGAGGGGACCGATCTCGCCGCCTTCGGGGAGCTGGTCCGTCGGCGCGACGAGGAGGCGGGCCTCCTCCCCGGGCCCGTGCGCGAGACCCGGCTCGACGGGGTCGACGCCCAGCAGTGGGACGTGGAGCTGACGACGGGGGAGGGGGGGTTCGTGATGCGGGAGGTCGTCGCGGTGCGCGGCGAGGTCGGCTATCGGATCACGCTGAACGCCTCGGCCGAGGACTTCCCCGTGCACGCCGAGGACCTCCGGCGGATGCTCGCCTCCTGGCGCTTCGCCTGAGCGCCGCCCGGCGCCAGCTAGGATGAGGGCCGTGCGGGTCGCGGTCGTGGGCGCCACCGGCGCCGTCGGGCGGGAGATGCTCCGGATCCTCGAGGAGCGCCGCTTCCCCGTCGACGAGCTCGTCCCCCTCGCGTCCCCGCGTTCCGCGGGACGGCGGGTCGCCTTCCGCGGCGAGGAGCTCGAGGTGCGCCCGCTCTCGCTCGAGGCCCTCCGCGGGGTGGACCTCTCGCTCTCCGCGGCCGGCGCGTCGGTGGCCAGGTCCTTCGTCCGGGAGGCGGCGGCGGCCGGGACCACCTGCATCGACAAGTCCTCGGCGTTCCGGATGGATCCCGACGTCCCGCTCGTGATCCCCGAGGTGAACCCAGAGGCGCTCGAGGGCTCGCCCCGGATCGTGGCGGTCCCCAACTGCACCACGATCGTGGCGCTCGTGGCGGTCGCGCCGCTCCACCGGGCGGCGGGGCTCCGCCGGCTGGTCCTCTCCTCCTACCAGGCGGTGTCGGGCGCCGGCCGCGACGGGGTGGCGGAGCTCGTCGAGCAGGTCGAGAAGCTCCGGGGCCAGGAGGAGGAGCTGACCCGCCCCGACCCCGCGGCGCTGCCGTCGGGCGCCACGTTCGGGAAGACCATCGCCTTCAACGTGCTGCCCAGGATCGACGCGTTCGACGAGGAGGGGTGGACCGGCGAGGAGACCAAGACCATGCGGGAGTCCCGGAAGATCCTGGGGCTCCCGGACCTCGACGTGGCGGCCACCTGCGTCCGGGTGCCGGTGATGGTCGGCCACGCCGTGGCGGTCCTCGCGGAGTTCGCCCGGCCGATCTCGCCGGAGGAGGCCCGGGAGGTGCTCGCCGCCGCTCCCGGCGTGCGGGTCGTGGACGACCCCGAGCGGGGCCTGTACCCCAGCCCCCTCGAGGCCGCCGGCCGCGACGAGGTCCTGGTCGGGAGGGTCCGCCGGGCGCCGGGGCGCGACGACGCCCTCCTCCTCTTCTCCTGCGGCGACAACCTCCGGAAGGGGGCGGCGCTGAACGGCGTCCAGATCGCCGAGCGCCTGCTCCTGGGTCGCGGCTGACCGGCCGTGCCGAGCGTCGCCCGGCTCAACGTGACGCCGGTGAAGGCCACCCGGCTCCACCACCCGGTCCGGGTCCGGCTGGGGCCCCGCGGCGCGGAGGGGGACCGGGCCTTCTTCCTGGTGGACGGAGCGGGCCGACGGTTCTCGGGGCCGCGGGCGGCGCGGATGATGGCCGTCCGCGCCGAGCACGACCCCGAGGAGGGGACGCTCCGGTTCGCGTTCCCGGACGGCACCGAGGTCGCGGGGCCGGCCGACGCCAACGGCCCCGCCCTGGTCGCCGACTTCTGGGGGCGGCCGGTCCCGGCCCGGATCGTGCCCGGGCCCTGGGAGGAGGCGCTCTCGGACTTCGCGGGACAGGCCCTCCGGGTCGCGCGCCCCGACCGACCGGGCGACGCGGTCGACGTCCATCCCGTGACCATCGTGTCGCTCGCCTCCGTCGAGGACCTCGCGCGGCGCGGCGGGGTCGACCGGCGGCTGGATCCGGGCCGGTTCCGGATGCTCGTCGAGTTGGAGGGCTGTTCGGCGTACGAGGAGGACGGGTGGACCGGGCGGCTGGTGGCGGTCGGAGGCGCGGTGCTCCGGGCGGGGGGACCGGTTCCCCGCTGCGCGGTGACCACGAAGGACCCCAGGACCGGGGAGACCGACTTCCCGACCCTCGAGGCGATCGAGCGGGTCCGAGGGCGGACCGCCGGCGGGAAGCTCCCCTTCGGGATCTACGCGGACGTCGTGGAGCCGGGGGTGGTCACGGTGGGAGACCCCGTGCACGTCCTCGACGGGTGAACCGTCGCCCGCCGGCCCGGTCGTGGCGCCGCCCGCCGGCCTAGTCGTCGCGCCGGCCGGGCTCCGCCTCCTCCAGGAGCTTCACGAACCACTTCCCGTACTCGTCCCAGCCGTGCTTGCGGTAGAAGGCGTGGGCCGCCTCCCGCCAGCCCGCCGTGACCAGCCACATCCGGAAGCAGCCCCGCTTGCGGGCCAGCTCCTCCGCCCGGCGCAAGAGGAGCGAGCCCACCCCGGCCCCGCGGAGCGGCTCGGTGACCACGAGGTCCTGGACGTAGGCCTGCGGGCGGTGGTCGCCGAGCCGCTGCTGGTACCACATGTCGAGGAACCCCACGACCTGGCCGTCGGACTCGGCGACGAGCGTGACCGAGTCCAGGGCCCGGGTGTGGCCGGCGAACCGCAGCCGGTGGGCGTCGTCGCGCGCGGCCGAGGGGGGGACGCCGCGCCCCAGCTCGACGAGGAGCGCCGCCACCTCCGGCCAGTCCTCGGGCCGGGCGAAGCGGACGACGGGCCCGCTCATCGGGGCTCGCAGGCGCAGGGGCTCCGGCCGCAGCGCGGACAGCCCGTGGCGTAGCGGGCCGCGGCCTCCTCCAGGTCGACCCCCACGAGGTTCGCGAGCGATCCGAGCCAGGCGAGGACGTCGCCGAACTCGTGGACGAGCTCGGCCCGGTCCCCGGTGCGCAGGGCCCGTGCCAGCTCGCCCACCTCCTCGGCCAGCCACCGGAACGTCCCGTCCAGCCCCCGCTCCGCGTCGCGGCGGTGGTAGGTGCGGCGGAGCGCGGCCTGCAGCTCGGAGATCTCCATGGACGCCCGAGTGTAGCTGCGGGTCCCCGGGGCCCCGCGCCCATCCGGGCCCTCGCCCGGGACTCCCGCCACCCGCGTCACCCCTCGGCCCCGACCACCCGACCACTCCGTGGCGAGGGGAGGCACGTCGCGATGGTACGGGCGAGGTCTTGTCTACCGAACGGTAGAGACCGATAATCTGCCGCGTGGTAGAGAACGGCAGCGCGACGGCCGGGCCGTCGATCGTCGAGCGGCTGGCGGGGAAGACGGTCCTCGTGACCGGGGTGACCGGCTTCCTCGGGCAGGCGTTCTTCGAACGCCTCCTGCTCGACTTCCCCGCGACCCGCGCGCTGGTCCTGGTCCGCCCGAAGCTCGGGCAGACCGGCCGCCAACGCGTCGAGCACGTCCTCCGGGGGAACGCCTTCCGGGTGCTCCGGGAGCGCGAGGGCGAGGAGGGCATGGGCCGGATCCTCGACGAACGCGTAGAGGTGGTGGAGGGCGACTTCGCGGCCGGGGAGGCGCCGGTGTTCCCGCCGGGGATCGACGTGGTCGTCCACTGCGCGGCCACGGTCGCCTTCGACGAGCCCATCGACGAGGCGTTCCAGACCAACGTCCTGGGCGCGCTCCGGCTGTACGAAGCCGTCCGCGAAGGCGGCTCCCGGCCGCACGTGGTGCACGTCTCGACCGCCTACGTCGCGGGGACCCGCAAGGGCGTGATCCCCGAGGCGACCCTGGATCACCGGGTCGACTGGCGGACCGAGGCCGAGCTGGCCCTGGCCGCCCGCCGCGAGGTGGAGGCGGCCTCGAGGCGCCCCGAGCAGCTCGACCGGTTCCTGGCCAAGGCCCGGGCCGAGCACTCCCGGGCCGGGCCCCAGACCGTGGCGGCGGACGCCGAGGAACGGCGGCGGGAGTGGGTCTCGAAGCGTCTCACCGAGTACGGCCGGGCCCGGGCCCAGACCCTCGGCTGGCCCGACGTCTACACCTTCACCAAGGCCATGGGGGAGCGGGCGGTCGAGGAGCTGGCCCGGGAGGAGGGCCTGCCGCTCTCGATCGTCCGTCCCTCGATCATCGAGAGCGCCCTCCTCCACCCCTACCCCGGGTGGATCGAGGGGTTCAAGATGGCCGACCCCATCATCCTGGCCTACGGGCGGGGGGCGATCCCCGAGTTCCCCGGGATCCCCGAGGGGATCGTGGACATCGTGCCCGTCGACCTCGTGGTGAACGCGATGCTCGCGGTGGCCGCGACCCCTCCGGCCCCGGGCGAGGCGGCCTACTACCACGTCGGCTCCGGCTACCGGAACCCGCTCCAGTACCGGGAGCTGTACGAGCACGTGAAGGAGTACTTCGAGCGCCACCCGCTCCCCGAGCGCGACCGGGGCGAGGTCCGGGTGCCGGAGTGGCGGTTCCCCGGGCACCTCACGGTGGAGCGGATGCTCCGGACCGGCGAGCGGCTGGTCGAGCTCGCGGAGAAGGTCGTGACGCACCTCCCGAAGTCGAAGGCGATGCGGGACCTCGTCTCGCGGGTCGACCGGGACCGGGCCCGCCTGTCGTTCGTCCGCCGCTACGCCGACCTCTACGGCGCCTACACCGAGGCCGAGGTGATCTACACCGACGACCGGGCCCTCGCGCTCTTCCGCTCGCTCCCCCCGGAGGACCGGGCCCGGTTCCCCTTCGACGCGAAGATCGTGGACTGGAAGCACTACCTCCAGGAGGTGCACTGCCCGGCGGTGACCCAGGGCCTGCGGGTCCTCTCCCCCTCGCGCCCCAGGCCGAGGGCCCAGGTGCGGGAGCGGGACCGCCTGGTGCTCGCGGTGTTCGACATGGAGGGGACCATCCTCCCCTCCAACGTGGTCGAGTCCTTCGTGTGGGCCCGGCTCGCGGACGCGACGTGGGACGAGTGGCCGGCGGAGCTCCTCTCGGTGTTCGCGCGGATCCCCGTCTACCTCTTGGCCGACCGGCGGGACCGGGGCGAGTTCCTCCGCACGTTCTTCCGCCGGTTCGAGGGTGCCTCGGTGGAGGGGGTGGACCGGTTGGTCGACGAGGTCGTGGCGGAGTTCATGCTCCAGAAGACCTCGGCGGCGGCGGTCCGCCGGATCCGCGAGCACCGGGCCGCCGGGCACCGGACCATCCTGATCACCGCCGCCGCCGAGCCCTTCGTCCGCCCCCTCGCGCCGCTCTTCGACGAGGTGATCGCGGCGAGGCTCGCGGTCCGCGATGGGCGCTACACGGGCTACCTCGCCGAGCCGCCGCTCGTGGGGGAGGCGCGGGCGGCCTGGCTCCGCCGTTACGCGGAACGGGAGGGGGCGGACCTCCGGGCGTCCTACGCGTACGCCGACAGCCACTCGGACCTCGCCCTCCTACGGGCCGTGGGCAACCCGGTGGCGGTCTCCCCGGATTCGGCCCTGTACCGGGTGGCGCGGCGGCGGCGGTGGCCGATCGAGGAGTGGGGGATCACCGGCGGGATGCCGAGGGTCCGCTTCCCCCGCCCGGCGGTGCGGTGATGGGCGGCGGGGAGGGCTGAGGGTGCCGACGCGGTCGCTCGAGCTGTTCCGCTCGGTCCCCCGCTACCTGGCGGCCCGGGCGGTGGGCTCGCGGGCCCCGGGGCTCCTCACCGGCCCCCTCTCGACCCTCCGGCTCGTGGACCGCCGCGACCCCGAGCCGCCCGGGGAGGGGTGGGTGCGGGTCCGCCCGCGCCTCGCGGGGATCTGCGGCTCGGACCTGGCCACGATCTCCGGGCGGTCCTCGTTCTACTTCTCGCCCCTGGTGTCGATGCCGTTCGTCCCCGGCCACGAGGTCGTGGGCGACCTCCTGGAGGACGCCGGGGACCTCCCGGCCGGCACCCGCGTGGTGCTCGAGCCGGTGATCGCCTGCGCGGCCCGCGGCCTCGAGCCCTGCCGGAACTGCGCCGCGGGGGACACGGGCCGGTGCGACCGGGTGACCGCCGGCCACCTGAAGCCGGGGCTCCAGATCGGCTACTGCGAGGAGACCGGCGGCGGGTGGAGCCGGGGCCTGGTCGCGCACCGCTCCCAGCTCGTGCCGGTCCCCGACGCGATGCCCGACGAGGTGGCGGTGCTCCTCGAGCCGCTCTCCTGCGCGGTCCACGCCGCGCTCCGGGCGCGGGTCGAGCCGAACGCCGAGGTGCTCGTGGTGGGGGCGGGCGCGATCGGCCTGCTCACGCTCCTCGCGCTCCGGGAGCTCTCGCCGGCCGGGCGGGTGGTGGTGGTGGCCAAGCACCCCCGCCAGCGGGAGGCTGCGAGGGCCCTCGGCGCGTCCGAGGTCGTCCCGCCCGCCGAGGCCCTGAACGCCGTGCGCCGTGCGACGCGGGCGTTCGAGCTCCGGCCGGAGCGGGGCTCGCCGTTCCTCCTCGGGGGGGTGGACGTGGCGATCGACGCCGCCGGCTCGCGGAGCGCCTTGGACCTGGCCCTCCGGTCGGTCCGGGCCGGCGGCCGGGTGGTGCTCGCGGGGATCCCCACCGGGGGGGTCGACCTCACCCCCGTGTGGTTCCGCGAGCTCGAGGTCGTGGGGGCCTACACCGGCGGCACCGAGCGGCTGGACGGGGCGGCGCGGCGGACCTCGGAGATCGCGGTCGAGCTGGCGGCCCGGGCGCCGCTGCGGGGTCTGGTGGGGGCGGTCTACCCCCTGGGGTCCTGGCGGGAGGCGATCGACCACGCCCTCGCCGCGGGCCGCCTGGGCACCGTGAAGGTGGCCTTCGACCCTCGACGGGACTGACGACGGAGGAGGACGAGGTGACGAGACCGGGGTTCGTCTTGGAGGTGGACGAGCGGACGCCGCCGCTCCTCGTGCACGAGGGGGAGGGGTTCCGGCTGCAGCGGTTCCCGCTCGGGACCCGGGTCGTGTACCCGCCGGACCCGCTGCCGGGGATCCGCGACCTGCGGGGGGCCATCGAGCAGGCGCTCCTCCACCCCCTCGGGAGCGAGCCGCTCCCCGAGCTGCTCCGGCCTGGGATGCGGCTCACGATCGCCTTCGACGACATCTCGCTGCCCCTCCCCCCGATGCGGACCCCCGACATCCGCCAGCGCGTGATCGAGGCGGTGCTCGGGGTCGCGGCGCGGCGGGGGGTGGAGGACGTGAAGCTGATCGTGGCCAACTCCCTCCACCGGCGGATGACGCCCCGGGAGATCGAGCGGACCGTGGGGGAGCGGGTCTTCCGCTCGTTCTTCCCCCGCGACCTCACGAACCACGACGCCGAGGACCCCGAGGCGCTGGTCGAGGTGGGGCGGACCGAGAAGGGGGAGGTGGTCGAGATCAACCGCCGGGCCGCCGAGTCGGACCTCCTGGTCTACGTGAACATCAACCTGGTCGCGATGGACGGCGGCCACAAGTCGGTGCCCGTCGGCCTGGCCTCCTACCGCTCGCTCCGGCACCACCACAACGTCGAGACCATGCTCCACTCGAAGAGCTACATGGACCCCCGCCCCGAGGCCTCCGCGATCCACGCCTCCTGCATGCGGATGGGGAAGGTGCTCCGGGACGCCGGGATCCGGATCTTCACCATCGAGACCACGCTCAACAACGAGACGTTCCCCCGGGAGTTCGGCTTCCTGAACAAGCGGGAATGGGAGTGGTCCCTCGCCGACCAGGCGATGTACCTGGCGGCGAAGAAGGCGAACGACGCGGCCCCGGCCAGGCTCCGCCGGGAGGTCTTCCGCCGGATCGAGGCGCCCTACGGCGTCACGGGGATCAACGCCGGCGACACCGACCTGGTCCACGCGCGGACCCTCGAGAACCTCCACCGCCAGCAGCTCGTGGAGGTCCAGGGGCAGAGCGACGTGCTGGTCGTGGGCCTCCCCTACATCTGTCCGTACAACGTGAACTCGATCATGAACCCGATCCTCGTCCACTGCCTCGGGCTCGGGTACTTCTTCAACCTCTACCGGGGGAAGCCGCTGGTCCGGCCGGGGGGCGTGATGATCCTCTTCCACCCGGTGCCCTGGGAGTTCCACCAGGTCCACCACCCGAGCTACGTGGACTTCTTCGAGGAGGTGCTGGCGGAGACCACCGACCCCGCGACGATCGAGTCGAAGTACGAGGAGCGGTACGCGACCGACCCCTGGTACGTCCACCTGTACCGCCGGAGCTACGCCTACCACGGCGTGCACCCGTTCTACATGTGGTACTGGGGGGCCCACGCCTTGGACCACCTGGGCGACGTGATCTTCGTGGGGGGCGACCCCAAGGCCTGCGCGCGGATGGGCTACCGGGCGGCGACGACGTTCCGGGACGCCCTGGAGATGGCGAGCGACCGCGTGGGGCGCGATCCCTCCATCACCTACTTCCACTGCCCGCCGCTCGCGCTCGCGGAGGTTCGCTGATGGGCCGCGGAGGCTCGTTCCTCGACGAGGTCCGGACCGTCGCCGGCGGGTTCCGGTGGGGACGCCGGCCGCTCGTGCCGGCCGCCGCCGAGGGCCAGGCGGAGCCGCGGCGGCCGGGGCAGTTCCCCACGGCCTGGGCCCGGACCCCGCTCGCCCGCGCCGCCCGCGAGGCGATCCTCACGCTCGGGATGCGGCCGCTCGTGTGGACCGAGACGGCGCCCCGCGTGTACGGGCTCGAGAACCTCGAGGGGCTCGAGCACCCGGTCCTCTTCGTCTCGAACCACACGAGCCACCTGGACGCCACGCTGATCCTCACCACGCTGCCCCGCCGCTGGCGGGAGCGGACGGCGACCGGTGCCGCGGCCGACTACTTCTTCGACACGTGGTGGAAGTCGATCGCCACGGCCCTCGTCTACAACGCGTTCCCGATCGACCGGAGCGGCCGGGGGCGGGGGACGGCGAGCGCCCGCCAGATGCTCGCCGATGGGTGGAGCCTGATCGTGTTCCCCGAGGGGACGCGCTCCCCCGACGGGTGGATGCAGCGGTTCCGGACCGGCGCGGCCCGCCTCGCGATCGAGCAGCGGGTCCCGGTCGTCCCGATCGCGATCCGCGGCGCCTTCGCCGCGATGCCTCGCGGCCGGGCGTGGCCCCGGCCCGGGCGGCTCCCGATCTCCCTCCGCTACGGTCCGCCGCTCTTCCCGCGGGAGGGCGAGGACCACCGGGAGCTCACCCGGCGGATGTACCGGGCCGTGGCCGAGCTGTTCGACGAGGACCGCAGCACGTGGTGGGAGGCGCAGCACCGGGCGAGCCGCGGGGAGACGCCGTCCCCGGCGGGGCCGGCGGGGCCGCGGTGGCTGCGGGTGTGGGAGGCCTACCGACCCCTCCCCCGGCGGGGCCCCCGTCCCGCCTGGCGGCGGTGAGGGGGCGGGGAGGGTGGCGCGCACCGGCGGGGAACGGCGACGGCGGGTCCTGATCGAGGAGGCCATCCGGCTGTTCGGCCGGCAGGGCTACCACGGGACGAGCCTGGATCAGGTGGCCCAGGCGGTGGGGATCCGCAAGCAGACCCTCCTCTACTACTTCCCCACGAAGGACGCGTTGCTGCAGGCGTGCCTGGCGGCCGCCGCCCAGCGGCTGGTGGAGGTGCTGAACGAGGCGCTCGCCGACGCCGACTCCTACTGGGGGCGGGCCGAGGCCGTGATCCGCGCGGTGTTCCGGTTGGCCGGGGAGTGGCCGGAGTTCCCGGCGTTCGTCCGGGAGGCGGGGCGGCTCGGTCCCGAGGCGTTCGAGCGGTTCGCCGGGGTGCTCGACCCGCTGCGCCGCCGGGCCATCTCGTTCCTGGAGGCCGGGATGGCGCGGGGGGAGATCCGGAGGCAGGACCCCGCGCTGCTGCTGTTCACGCTGTACACGGCGGTGGTCGGATCCCTCACCGAGGCGAGCGTGCTCCGGGCGGTGGTCGGCGAGGACGAGGGGCGGGCCTCGCTCCGGCGCCGGGAGCGCGAGGTGCTCGCGTTCGTCCGGGCAGCGCTCGCGCCCGCGGGGGGCGCGGGACGGGGACGGGTCCGCGCCCGCTGAGGGGGTCGGGGTGGCGATCCACGTGGTCCGGCTGTACCGGGAGGAGGCGCGCCGGGCCCCGCGCCCGCGGTTCCTCGTGGACCGGGTGTGGCCGCGCGGGATCGGGCGGGAGGAGCTCGCGATCGAGGCCTGGCTGCGGGACGTCGCGCCCAGCGACGAGCTGCGCCGGTGGTTCGGCCACGAGCCCTCGCGGTGGGAGGGGTTCAAGGTGCGCTACTTCGCCGAGCTGGACCGGAAGCCCGACGCCTGGCGCCCGCTCCTCGAGGCCGCCCGACGCGGCGACCTCACGCTGCTCTTCGGGGCCCGGGACGAGGAGCGGAACAACGCGGTCGCGCTCCGCGAGTACCTCGAGCGGAAGCTCGGGGAGCGCTCGGGCTAGCCCTCCGGGGGCGGGGCCGCCGAGCCGGCGTGGAGTCGCTCGCCGGGTCCCGCGTGAGGTTCCGTTCGTGGGACCCGTCCGCCCGCATCACGTAGATCTCGTAGTTCCCGTCCCGGAGCGAGGTGAACGCGATGAACCTCCCGTCGGGCGACCAGGCGGGGTTCAGGTCCAGCCCCGGGGCCCGCGTGAGCCGGCGCAGGCCGCCGCCGTCCACCTCCATCGCCCAGATTTCGTAGTCGCCCCCGCCCCGGTTCGACGAGAACGCGATCGTGGTGCCGTCGGGCGACCAGGCGGGGTCGCCGTTGTAGGAGCGGCCCGAGGTGAGCTGGGTGATCCGCCCCGTCGCCACGTCGAGGACGAACAGGTGGCGCTCGCAGGACGGGTCGGTCGGGGAGCAATAGAGGTCCTCCTTGCTCGTGAACAGCAGCCGTCGCCCGTCCGGGGACCACTCGGGCGTGAGGTCGGCCAGCCGGTCCACGGTGAGGGCCACCCGCTGGCCCGAGAGGCGGTGGATCGCCCAGATCTCGGGGATCCCGGTCTCGTCGGACTCGAAGGCGATCGTGGTGCCGTCCGGCGACCAGGCCGGGGAGGCCTCCCGGGTGGGGGTCTCGGTCAGCCGCTCGAGCCCGTCGGGCCCGAGGACGTACAGGTCGAAGTTGGGATCGGAGAGCCCCCGGTCGGCCTCGGCGAAGACCAGGCTCCGTCCGTCGGGCGACCAGGCCGGGTGGAGCTTCGTGCCGGCGCCCCCCGTGACCTGGACCGGGTTGGCGCCGTCGGCGTCCATCACCCAGAGCTGCACCGTCCCGGTTCGACCGGAGACGAATGCGATCGCGCCCCGGACCTCGGCGAGGGGCAGGAGGACCTCGAGGGGTGCGGCGGGCGGAGCCGCCGCCGTCGGCGATCCCACCTCCGTGCCGGGCGACCCCCGCTCGGTCGGCGGGTTCGCCGTCCCGGCTCCGCCGTCGAGCCGGCAGGCCGCGAGGAGGAGGGGCACGAGGCCCAGCGGGGCCATGAGCGCGAGCCGCGCGCGCACCGACCCAGGATAGGGCCGGGGGCTCCCCGGGCGGAAGCGGGCCTAGGAGTAGAACTCGACGACGAGCCGCTCCTCCACCGGGACCGGCAGCGGGATCTCGTCCCGCTCGGGGTAGCGGACGAGGGTCCCCTGGAACTCCTCCCGGTTCCGGTAGAGGTAGGGGGGCGGCTCGGGCGAGAGCTCGAGGGCCTCCCGCACGAACAACAGGTTCCGCCCCTTCTCGGTGAGCTCGATGGTCTGGCCGGGGCGGACCTGGAAGCTCGGCACGTCCACCCGGCGCCCGTCGACGCGGACGTGCCCGTGGGAGACGAGCTGGCGCGCCTGGCGCTGGGTGAGGGCGAACCCCAGGCGGAGCACGATCGCGTCCAGGCGGGTCTCGAGCTGGCGGATGAGCTCCTCGCCGGTCACGCCCGTCTTCCGGGTGGCCCGCTCGTAGTACCGGCGCATCTGGCGCTCGGACACCCCGTAGATCGCGCGGAGCTTCTGCTTCTCGAGCAGCCGCATCTGGTACTCGGACACGCGCTTCCGCCCCCGCCCGTGCTGGCCGGGGGGGAAGGGGCGGCGCGTGGCCGGGCAGTTCGGCCGCCCGCAGAGGGGCTGGCCGATGCGGCGGCACATCCGGTGACGGGGTCCGAGCTTGTCCATGCGACCCGCAAGGGTACCAAGGCCGCCGGACCCCGACCGCGGGCGGGCCCGGGGTGGGGAGCATCGACACGGTGACGCTCGCCGCCGCCCCGGCTCGAGGCCCGGGCCCTGGTCCCGCTCGCCGGCCGCGGACCGCGATCCCGGGGCTTGCCGGGACGCGCGCGGACGGGGACCATGGTGGCGGAGACGGCGGAGGACGGATGGGGCCCGACGAGATCTTCCGGCTGATCGTCAAGGCCGACGACGCCGTGAAGTACGCCACGGCGGAGAAGCTCGCGGCGCGGATCGATCGGGCCCGACGGCTCCTGCTCCAGGCCCGGCAGGAGGCGGAGGCGATCGGGAACGACGCCCTTCGCGCCCTGGCCGACCGACGGCTCGCCGACCTCGAATCGCTCCAGTGAACGGCCCCGTCGATCCCCCGCCGGCGCAGGACCGGCCCCCCGAGCTCGGACCCGACGCCATCGCGGTCCTCGACGGCTCCACGTTCATGGTCTCGGACGGCCGCGGCGACGTCCCCGAGGGGGCGGTGGCCGGACTGTTCCACGACGACACCCGCTTCCTGAGCCGCTTCGAGCTCCGCCTCGGTGGACGGACGCCGGAGCTGCTCACGTCGTCCATCGTGGACTACTACTCGGCCGCGTTCTTCCTGGCGAACCCGGAGCTCCAGGCGGCCGATGGGTCGCGGGTCCCCGCGCACGCGCTCAGCGTCGTCCGATCGCGCTTCGTCGGTGACGGGCTCCGGGAGGGGATCGAGGTCCGCAACCACCTCGACCGGCCGGTCTCGGTCGAGCTCCGCTTGGGATGCGGGGCGGACTTCTCCGACATCTTCGAGGTCCGCGACCGGGTGCGCGCGGCGCGGGGGACGCTGACGCGGTTCCACGACCCCGACCACCGCGCGCTCGGCTTCGGCTACGAGCACGGCGCCTTCCGGGCGGCCTCCCGGATCCACTCCAGCGCCCCTGCCCGGATCGAGGGCGACGACCTCGTCTTCGACCTCCACCTCGAGCCCCGGGGCACGTGGCGCACGGAGGTACGGGTCGTCGTGCACCTCGACGAGGAGATCGCGGAGCCGGTCCACGAGGCGTTCGGCGAGGCGGTGCGGGAGCCCGGCCGGGTCCTCGCGAAGTGGCGGGACGAGGTGCCGCGGCTCCGGGCGGACCTGGACCTGCTTGAGCACGTGTACCGGCGCTCGATCGTGGACCTCGCCGCCCTCCGCCTGTGCGCCGAGGTGGAGGGGAACGAGTACTCGCTGCCGGCGGCGGGCCTGCCCTGGTTCATGGCGATCTTCGGCCGCGACACGCTGATCACCTCGTACCAGGCGCTGTGGGTGGGCCCCGACCTCGCCCTCGGCGCGCTCCGCGCGCTCGCGGCGCTCCAGGGGACGGTGGAGGACGACTTCCGCGACGAGGAGCCGGGGAAGATCCTCCACGAGATCCGGTTCGGCGAGCTCTCGGCCCTCGGCCTCAAGCCCCATCGCCCCTACTACGGGACCGCCGACGCGACCCCGCTCTGGCTCATCCTGCTCTCGGAGCACCGGCGGTGGACCGGGGACGACCGGACCGTGCGGGAGCTCGAGCCCAACGCCCGCCGCGCGCTCGAGTGGATCGACCGGTACGGGGACCGCGACGGCGACGGCTACGTCGAGTACGCGACCCGCTCGCCCCAGGGCCTCGCGAACCAGGGATGGAAGGACTCCTGGGACGGCGTCCGCTTCGCCGACGGCCGGCTGCCGGAGCCGCCGATCGCGATCGCCGAGGTGCAGGGGTACGTCTACGACGCGAAGGTTCGAGCGGCCGAGCTCGCGGCGGAGGTGTGGGGCGACCCCGACCTCGCCGCCCGGCTGCGGCGGGAGGCGGAGGAGCTCCGGGAGCGGTTCTCCCGGGACTTCTGGACCGACGCCCGAGGCGGGTACTACGCGATCGGGCTCGACCGGGAGAAGCGGCGGATCGACTCGATGGCCTCGAACATGGGCCACCTGCTGTGGTCGGGGATCGTGCCGGAGGACCGTGCCCCCGCCGTGGCGCGGCGGCTCCTCTCGCCGCCGATGTTCTCCGGCTGGGGGATCCGGACGCTTTCCGAGGAGGACGCCGCCTACAACCCGATCGGCTACCACACGGGCTCGGTCTGGCCCCACGACAACTCGATCGCCGCGGCGGGGCTCGCACGCTACGGCTTCCGGGAGGAGGCGAACCGGGTGGCGATGGCGATGCTCGAGGCGGCGGGGATCACGGGCCACCGGCTCCCCGAGGTCTTCGCGGGCTACGCGCGGGGGGATGCACCGTTCCCGGTCCGGTACCCCACGGCGTGCAACCCGCAAGCTTGGGCGACGGCGGCGCCCTTCCTGTTCCTCCGCACCATGCTGGGGCTCGAGGCGGAGGGCGCGCTCCGGTGCGACCCCCACCTGCCGCCGGAGGTCGGGCGCGTGTACCTCCACGGCGTCCACGCGTTCGGCACGCACCTCGACGTCGAGGCGGAGGGGACGTCCGGGCGGGTCGCCCCGACCCACTGAGCGGCCAGCGGGGCCGGGCGCGCGGAGGTGCGCGCGCTACCCGGGCCGGGCGGCCCCCACGAACGAACCCCAGTCCACGTCCCTGATCGCCACCACGGCCCCGGTGTGGGGCGCGTCGATCATCCGCCCCCCGCCGATGTACAGCCCGACGTGGTGGATGGGGCTGTAGAAGAACACGAGGTCGCCGGGCTGGAGCTGGTCCCGGGGGACGTGGGGGAGCACCGCGTACTGCAGCTCCGAGGAGTGCGGCAGGGAGACGCCGGCGTGGGCCCAGGCCCACATCGTGAGCCCCGAACAGTCGAAGCCCTCCTCCGGGCTCGCCCCGCCCCAGCGGTACGGGGTGCCGAGGACCGAGTAGGCGGCCTCGATCGAGAGCCGCGCCCCGGGGCTCGGGGCGGGGATCGGCCCGGGGGGCGGCGAGACCGAGCCCGGGCTCTCGATCGCCGCTTCCGCGACCGCGGCCTCCCGGGCCCGCCGGGCCGCCGCGCGGAGGTCCGCCACCACGCGCTCCTGCTCCTCGATGGCCCGGCGTATCTCGGCCTCCTTCCTGGCGATCTCGGCCACGACCCGCGCGTGCTCCCGCGCGAGGTCCCGCAGGCGCTCCGCCAGCCACGACGCCCGCTGCCCGGCGGACTCGGCCAGGGTGGCGAGGTCGGCGTCGTCCTGCGCGATGCTCCCGATGAACTCGAGCCGGTCGGAGAACTCGACGAGGGAGCTCGCCTCGAGGAGGACGAGGGCCTCGCTCCCCATCGTCATGTAGGCTCGAGCGGCCCGCTCGGCGAGCCGGGCCCTGGCCCGCTCGGCCGCAGCCGCCGCCTCCGCGGCCTCCCTCCGGGCCTCGGTCAGGCGGTCCCGGAGCTCCTCGAGCCGGGCCCTGGCCCGGTCGTACTGCTCGACGAGGAGCGAGAGGCGTTCGTGGAGGGCCCGGAGCCTCGCCTCCGCGGCCCGGATCTCGGCCCGGGTCGGTGCGGCGCTGGACGTGGCCGGCGCGACGAACAGGGAGAGCGCGAGGAGCGCGACCGCCGCCGGCCGCACGCGGTGCCCGCGCCCCCGCCTGCTCCCCCGCATACGGTGCGAGCTGCCCGACGGCAGCCCGCGCAAGCCTAGCGGGGCGCCCGGGGGGCGTCAAAGCCGGAACCGAACGTAGGTTCGATGGTCGGGACGGCGGGATTCGAACCCGCGACCTCAGCGTCCCGAACGCTGCGCGCTACCAAGCTGCGCCACGTCCCGCGCCTGAGAGTGTACCGGCCCCGGCGGACCCGGGTGCCGGCTCGCCTGACCGGGCTCGACGTGGAGGCCGTCCGGCTGGGGTAGGCTTCGGCCGGCATGGCGGGGTGGCGAGGGTGAGCGTGCTCGCGTACCTCCGGTTCTCGCTGGCGCCGGGGGCCGACCTCGAGGCGTTCCCCCGAGACCTCCGGGCCGTTGGGGAGCTCGCCGCGGAACGACCCGGTGACCGGCGGACGGAGGTCGGCCGGGACCCGGACGGTGGGCCCGGGGCGGGGGAGCGGCGGTGAGGATCTCCGAGGTCGCCCCGCCCTGGCTGGCGGTGCCCCCCAAGGGCTACGGTGGCATCGAGTGGGTGGTGGCGCTCCTGGCCGACGGCCTCTCCGAGCGCGGCCACGACGTGACGCTCTTCGCCACCGGGGACTCGGAGACCCGGGCTCGCCTGGAGTACGCGTTCGAACGGGCGCCCGGCCCCCGGTTCATCAACGACCCCTGGCACGACACCGTCCACACGCTCACCGCGTTCCGCGACCCCGCCCGGTTCGACGTGATCCACGTCCACTCGCCCTGGTCGGCGCTGGTCGCCGGGGTGCTGTCGGGCGTGCCGACGGTCCACACGCTCCATGGCTCGTTCACCCCCGAGATGCGCCGTCTCTACGGCGAGGTCGCCGACCGGGTCTGGTTCGTCGCGATCAGCCAGGCCCAGCGCCGGCAGATGGAGGAGCTCCGCTACGCCGGCGTGGTCTACAACGGCATCGATATCGAGCGCTACCCGTTCCGGGAGCAGAAGGAGGACTTCCTCCTGTTCCTGGGGCGGGCGGCGCCGGAGAAGGGGCTCCGGCGGGCGGTGCTCGCGGCCCGCGAGGCAGGGGCCCGGCTGGTCTGCGCGCTCAAGATCGCCCACCCCACCGAGGAGGAGGAGTGGGAGCGGAACGTGAAACCCCTCCTCACCGATCGGATCGAGATCAAGGGCGAGATCACCCACGACGAGAAGGCCGACCTCCTGGCCCGGGCCCGGGCCGTGCTGTTCCCCATCGACTGGGACGAGCCCTTCGGGCTCGTGATGACCGAGGCGATGGCCTGCGGGACCCCGGTGATCGCCACCCCGCGGGGCTCGGTCCCCGAGGTGATCGCGGACGGGGTGACCGGCTTCATCGTGTCGGTCGAGCGCTACCCGGAGGAGGCGGCGCGCGCGCTCGAGCGGCTCGGGGAGATCGACCCCCGAGCCTGTCGGGAGCGCGTGCGGCGGCTGTTCTCGAAGGAGGCCATGGTCGAGGGCTACGAGCGGGCCTTCGCCATCGCCCTCGCCGCCCGCTGAGCGGGCCTTCGCCACCGCCCTCGCCGTCCGCTGAGGGCCCCGAGGGCGACCGAACCGCCCCGTCCCACGGCCACGGCGGGAACCGCCCGCCCCGGAGCCTCGTCTCAAGTGGCGGCACGTATGCTCGCCGGGTCCCCGTAGGGAAGGAGCGAACCATGGAACGCCGCGGCGGCCGACGCCTCGCCCTCGCGCTCGCCCTCGCCTCGCTCGTGGGGTCCGCCGTCGGACCACCAGCGGCCGGGGCGGCCCCCCCCGCCGTCGCTCCGCCTCTACGCGGCCAAGGGGGAGGTCGAGGTGGTGCGGTGGGGGCGTCGGGGGTTCCCGCTCGACGTCGGGGTCTGGGTTGCCGCCGCGGGCGGGGCCTTCGAGCTGCGGGTCTCCCGGCCCGACTACGCCACCCCGGTCGGGGTGGTGCAGACCGACGCGGCGACCGGAGCCGTGCTGCGGAGGCTCCCGGCGGATGTGCTCGAGGGCTGGAACGGGCTCGCGGGGTTCCTCCACGTGAGCGTCCGGGACGAAGCCGGGAAGCTCGTGGCGCGCGGGCCGTACACGTTCTGCCCGAACGCCTACGAACGCGCGCGCCTCGACGACTCCGGGCCGCTCCGGCCCCGGTACCCGGCCTGGTGCGGGGGGAACCCGTTCACGCTGGGGACGGTCTGGGGCATCGACGCCGGGTGGGCGGTGAACCCGCTCGCGTACGTGACGGTGGGCGGACGGGTCCCGGACGGCCGGTACTCGGTCCGGGTGTGGATCGACCCCCGCTACCGCGAGCTGCTGCAGATCGCGGACGAGGACGCCGAGGTGCGGGTGGAGGTGGCCCTCACCTCGGGTCAGCGGACGGAGCCCGTGCCGGTGCCGGCGGCGGGACGCCCCGCCCTCAGGGTTCCCACCGTCTCGACGCCCTCCCCCGCCACCCTGCCCGACCTCGTGGCGCTCCCGGCCTGGGGGATCTCGACCTACAGCCGCCGGGGCCGCGACTACCTGAGCTTCGCGTCGACCGAGTGGAACCGGGGCCCGGCTCCGCTCCTGGTCGAGGGGTTCCGGGAGCGGGACCAGGACGTGATGCAGGCCTACCAGTACTTCACCTCCGGCGGCGCCGTCGTGGGCCGGGCGCCGGTCGGGACCCTCGAGTTCCACCGGGGCGGCGGGCACGACCACTGGCACTTCGCCCAGTTCACGGAGTACTCCCTCCTCGACGCCCGCGAGATGGAGGTGCAGGTCTCGGGCAAGCGGTCCTGGTGCCTCGCGCCGACCGACGCCATCGATCTCACCCTCCCCAACGCGGAGTGGGCGGTGGAGACGGGGCTCTGGACGGCGTGCGGGGGCCCGAGCGCGATCTGGATCCGGGAGGTGCTGCAGGTCGGGTGGGGCGACACCTACTACCAGGGCGTGCGGGGGCAGGCGTTCGACATCACCGACCTGCCCAACGGGCGGTACTTCATCCGGGTGGAGGTGAACCCCACGGGCGCCCTCCACGAGGTCACCGACCAGAACGACGTGGCGCTCCGCGAGATCAGGCTGGAAGGGAGGCCGGGCAACCGCCGGGTGATCGTCCCGCCCTGGAACGGCATCGACACCGAGGGCACCCTCGGCTACTGAGCGCGGCCGGGGACGAGCTCCAGGAGCGTGGCCTCCGGACGGCACAGGAACCGGAACGGCGCGTACCTGCTGGTGCCGAGCCCGGGCGACACGTGCACGACGGACGGCCCGAGGCGGAACAGCCCCGAAGCGAGCCGTCGGGGGAGGTGGGAGTTCGTGACCAGCGCCCCCACGAGGGGGAGCCGGACCTGCCCCCCGTGCGTGTGTCCGGCCACGATCAGGTCCCACCCGAGGGCGGCGAGCTCCGGCGCCGCGTCCGGGGAGTGGGTCAGCGCGATCCCCAACCGGTCCGGCGCCCCTCGGGCAGCGACCCGCAGGTCGTGGCGGCCGATGTGGGCGTCGTCCAGGCCGACCACCTCGACGGGGAAGCCATCGAGGTCGGCCTGGAACCGGACGTTCCCCAGGTGGCGCCACCCGTCGGCCTCGAGCCGGGCGACGAGCTCGGGCGCCCGGCCCCGCACCCCGCGGCGGGCCCGGCGCCGCCTGCGGAAGTAGGCGAGGTAGTTCAGGGGCCGGGGGACGAAGTGGTCGTTGGAGCCGAGCACGAACCACGACCCCAGGCGGCCCCGGATCGGACGGAGCGCGCGGGCCACGTCCTCCACGGCGTCCGGCTCCCCGAGCAGGTCCCCGGTGATCACCGTCAGGTCTGCCCGCGGCAGGCGGGCCAGGAACCGGACCTTGGCCCGGTCGCCGCGGACCAGGTGGAGGTCCGAGAGGTGGAGCACCGTGATCCGGCCCGGAGCCCCCGCCGGTAGGATGTCGAGCCGGCGCCGGGCCAGGCGGAACCAGCGGCGCTCCACCAGGACGCCGTAGGCGACGCAGACGAGCCCCGCGGCGGGGATCGCGAGGAGGGCGGACACCGGCACGGGGAGGAGTCTACGGATGGGCGGGACCCTCAAGGAGCGCCTCGCCGAGGAGATCAAGGAGGCGATGCGGGCCCGGGACGAGGTCCGCCTGTCCGCCCTCCGGCTGCTCTCCGCCGCCGTCCGCAACCGTGAGGTCGAGGTCCGCCACGAGCTCTCCGACGACGAGGTCCGGGAGGTCGCGTTGCGCGAGGCGAGGAAGCGGGACGAGGCGACGCAGGCGTACGAGCGGGCCGGGCGGGAGGACCTGGCGGCGCGGGAACGGGCCCAGGCGGCGGCGCTCGCCCCCTACCTCCCGGAGCTGCTCTCCCCGGAGGAGCTGGACGCGTTGATCGAGGAGGCCATCGCGGCCACCGGGGCCGCCTCGCCCAGGGACCTCGGCAGGGTCATGGGGTTCGTGATGGGGCGGGCGAAGGGGAAGGTCGACGGCGCGCTCGTCCGGGAGCGGGTCGCGGCCCGCCTCGGGGCCTGACGCCGCCCGTCAGCGGCGGCCGGGGCGTCCCGGCCCCGTCGCCTCCCCGACGGTGATCGTCACCTCGGAGCCGGCCGGGACCCGCTCGCCCGCCGGTGGGGCCTGGACCAGCACCACCCCCCGCTCGGCGGGGTCCTCGACCGGCGTCCGCTCCACCCTTGCGACGAGGCCCGCCTCCTCGAGGGCGAGGACCGCCCGCCGGCCCCGGAGCCCCACCACGTCGGGGACCTCGACCTCCGGGGGCCGGCCCGTGCTCACGAGGATCCGCACCAGGCCGCCCAGGGCGATACGGGTCCCGGCGCGGGGCTCCTGGCCCACCACGGTCCCCTCGGGCTCCGGCGCGTCCATCTCCTCGATGAGCGGCGTGAACCCGGCGGCCAGGGCCGCCTCCTCGGCCCGGGCGCCGCGGAGGCCGACGAGGTCGGGGACGCGGGCCCGCTCCGGCGGGGGCGGGGGCGGGAAGCCCTCGACCGGCATCCCGGCGAGCGCCCGGGCCATGAAGTCGTGCCAGATGGGGGCCGCGACGGTCCCGCCGAACACCGGCCCGCCGAAGTAGGCGTCCATCGGCCGCTGGCCCTCGGGGAACCCGACCCAGACCGCCGCCGCCACCTGCCGCGTGTACCCCACGAACCAGGCGTTCGTGTAGTCCTGGGTCGTGCCGGTCTTCCCGGCGACGGGCCGGCCGGGGAGGGCCGCCGCCCGGCCCGTGCCCCCGGCGACCGCCCGCTGGAGCATGGCCGTCACCAGGTTCGCCACGTCGGCCTCGAGGACCCGGCGGCACTCCGGGCGGTGCCGGTAGAGGACCCGGCCCCGTGGGTCCTCGATCCTCGCCACCGCGAACGGCTCGCAGCGAACGCCGCCGCCTGCGAGGGTCGCGTAGGCGGCG
>Ga0101941_1000948_pt1 | contig 29598 bp, 25 predicted proteins | sample DewCreD2012metaG_3_FD_75242 | JGI IMG/M metagenome (GOLD analysis project Ga0101941, IMG submission 75242) | Hot spring sediment bacterial and archeal communities from British Columbia, Canada, to study Microbial Dark Matter (Phase II) - Dewar... ...
TTGCAGTGTCGTGAGGTATTGCTGTTGGCGGTGGTGTACAACCTGCACCGGCTCTGGTGCTGTTTTGTGTGGCAGGCGAGGGTGATGTAGTTCCTCTGTTCCTATCTTTGCAACAGAGCAAGACGGTATCATTATTGAACTCAAGTTTCGTATTGACGAAGAGGGTGTACTACCTAAGACAATATGGGACGAAAAGGAGGTAAACGCTACAGCATATGGGACAACTTTACTGAAACATGTTATGGGCGAGGCACAGTCCTTTTCCTTTCCAAAATCTGTTCACGCAACAGCGAAAAGCATTCTCACCTGCGGTGTCAAGAATAACCATTGGATCCTCGACTACTTCGCCGGCTCCGGCACCACGGGGCACGCCGTGATCAACCTCAACCGCGAGGACGGGGGGCGGCGCAAGTTCATTCTGGTGGAGATGGCGCAGTACTTCGACACCGTGCTCCTGCCGCGCATCAAGAAGGTCACCTTCACACCGGAGTGGAAGGACGGCAAGCCCGAGCGTGCCGCCACGCCGGAGGAAGCAGAGCGAAGCCCGCGTATCATTAAAGTCATTCGCCTCGAATCCTACGAAGACGCGCTCAATAACCTGACCTTTGACGAAGAGGGCGGCAAACAGGTGCTAGAACTCTTTAAGGACGAGTACCTGCTCCACTACATGCTCAAATGGGAGACGCGCAAGAGCGAGACCCTGCTGGACGTGGAAAAACTGCAAACGCCGTTTTCCTACAAACTGCGCCTGCATCGCGACGGCGAAACCCGCGAGCGCGCGGTAGACCTGCCGGAAACCTTCGCCTACCTGCTGGGGCTGGAGGTGACGACGCGCAAGGTCTATGACGATAACGGGCGGCGATACCTGGTCTACCGCGGCAGGCTTCGCAACGGCCGCACCGCTGTCGTCATCTGGCGCGAAACCCAAGGCTGGACGAAAGAGGACTACGAGCGCGAGCGCGACTTCGTGGCGAAGCACAAACTGACCGACGGGGCAGATGAGGTCTTCATCAACGGCGATTCGTGCATTCCCGGCGCGCAGTCGCTCGATCCACTCTTCAAGGAACGCATGTTTGCAGGAGTGGAGGCGTAACATGCCCGACGGCCTCCAGCAATACGTCAAACTGGAAAATCGCCTCGTCCTACTGGCGTGGCTCAACAGCCTGCTCGGCTACGCAAGCAACCGCGAGATGCTAGAAGATTGCAAGCGCGCGGATGAGGGCTTCCGCGCGGACGGGCACAGTTTCCTCTACCACCACCTCATCGCTCGCGGAAGCAAGATTCAGATCTCACCAGAGGACTTAGCGCGCTACGATGAGAACATTCGCCAGCATCTGGAGAAAATCAATCGCGGGCGCACGGAGAAGATAACCCTGCGCTACTTCCAATACATGGCGGCGCTCTACACGGAAATCGTCCTTGACCGCCTCTTCACAAGCAAAGCACAGCTACTGCACGAGTTGAACGAGTTTGTAGGGGAGCGCAACCGCCGTCGCGTGCATGGCGAGCCGAAGGAGTCCCCTTTTAGGGAAAGCGACCTGACGAAGCTGGCGTTCTGGATGGCGACAGGCAGCGGCAAGACCCTACTTTTACACATGAACTACTACCAGTTTTTTCACTATAACCGCAATTCGCTGGATAACATCTTGCTGGTCACACCTAACGAGGGGTTGAGTGAACAGCATCTTCAGGAGTTGGCTGCCTCTGGCATTCCGGCGCAGCGATTTGACTTGAACGCGGGCGCGTTGCGGGCAGGCAGCGAAGAAGTCGTGCGGGTCATAGAGATTACGAAGCTGGTTCAGGAGAAACGGGGCGGAGGCGTGAGCGTGCCAGTGGAAGCCTTCGAGGGGCGCAACCTCATCTTCGTGGACGAGGGGCACAAAGGTTCCGGCGGCGAAGCCTGGCGCAAGTATCGCGACGCGCTGGGTGCAACCGGCTTCACCTTCGAGTACAGCGCCACCTTCGGGCAGGCGCTCTCGGCGGCGCGCAACGACCCGCTTACCGCCGAGTACGGTAAGGCGATTGTGTTCGACTACTCTTACAAATATTTCTACGAAGACGGCTTCGGCAAGGACTTCCGCGTGTTGAACTTGCGCGACGAGACTCGCTCCGACCACACCGACCTTCTGCTCCTGGGCAACCTGCTTGCGTTCTACGAGCAGTTACGGCTACACGAGGAGCAGAACGACGTGCTTCGTGCCTATAACATGGAGAAGCCGCTGTGGGTGTTCGTCGGCAGCACCGTCAACGCGGTGTATAGCGAGAACAACATGCCCCGCAGCGATGTGCTGACCGTCGTGCGCTTCCTGCATCGCGTGCTAAGCGACCGCGAGTGGGCTGTATCCACCATCGAAGCCGTTCTCAAAGGCAATAGCGGGCTGAAGACACTCGACGGCAGTGATGTTTTTGCCGGGCGATTCCCCTACCTTGGCGAGAGGGGAATGAGCGGTGAGCAGCTCTATGAAGACATTCTACAGTGCGTGTTCCACGCGCCTGCGGGCGGCGGTCTGCACCTTGCCGACATTAAGGGCAGTCCGGGCGAAATCGGTCTCAAAGCGGCGAACGCGCAACACTACTTCGGCGTCATCTCCATCGGCGACGTGAGCAAATTCAAAAACCTCGTGGAGAGGGACGCGCCCGAAATTACACTGGAACAAGACGCCATTGCCGCTTCGCTTTTCGATAGCATCAACCGTCCTGACTCGCCTATTCACATCCTTGTGGGCGCGAAGAAGTTTATCGAGGGCTGGAACTCCTGGCGCGTGGCGAGCATGGGGCTTTTGAACATCGGTCGACAGGAGGGCGCGCAGATTATTCAGCTCTTCGGGCGCGGCGTGCGGCTCAAAGGCAAGGGGATGAGCCTCAAACGCAGTGCGGCGCTGGAGGGAGAACATCCCAAGCACATCCGCCTGCTGGAAACGCTGAACATCTTCGCCGTGCGCGCCAACTATATGGCGCAGTTTCGGGAGTACCTGGAGCGCGAGGGCGTGGAAGTCGAACCGCCGATCCAATTGCCCTTATTTGTCCAGCTCAATCAGGAGTTTTTCCATCGGGGGCTGGTGGCGCCGCGTCCTTGTGAGGGGTGCGACTTCACAAAAGAAGAGACGCTCCTTCCTGCGCCAGATCCTGACCTCCGCGTGCGTCTGGACATGTCGGTGAGAGTGCAGGCGATGGAAAGCACGAGCCGAGGCTTGTATACTGCCGATATGCGCGCGGGGCAAACGCGGAAGATTCCCCCAGAGAGCCTGCAACTGGTGGATTGGCAGCAGGTCTACCTTGACCTGCTGGCGTACAAAGAGCGCAAAGGTCTGAGAAACCTGATCATCCGTCCCGAAGTGCCCTTCCAGGTTATGCAGGGGATCTCCTATACGCTTGTAGCGGATGAGTCGGTTGTTCGTCCGCGGTCCTTCGCCGAGCGTGCCCTGCTTCAGCAAGCGGTGACGCAGCTGCTGTGCTGCTATATAGACAAGTTCTATCAGGCACGACGCGAGCAGTGGGAGGAGCAGATACTGGTCTATCAGAAGCTGGATCAAAACGACCCCAACCTGAACTTCTGTCAGCCAAGTGTGGGCGAGCAAAAGCCGACCTATGTGGTCAGTATCCCGCGCTCGGAACAGCAACTGGTGGAAGCGGTGCGTAAACTGCTTGAGGATGAACAGAAGCTGAGAGAGCAGGAAAACGACAATTTACCGAGACTGAACTTTGACCGCCACATCTACACACCGCTCTTGTTAGAAAAAAAGGGCGTGCAGGTTTCTCCACCTGCGCTTACCTCCAGTGAAGCACAATTTGTGCGCGACCTGAGAGACTACTGGAAAGCGGAAAAAGACGACAAGCTCAAAGGCAAAGAGGTGTTTTTGTTGCGCAATTTGAGTCGCGGTCGTGGAATAGGCTTCTTTGAAGGGCGAGGTTTTTACCCGGATTTTATCCTGTGGGTTGTGGAAGACAATCAGCAGCGCATTGTTTTCATTGAACCGCACGGGATGCTTCATGCCAAAGCGTACATCCATGACGAGAAGGCGAGGCTGTGGGAGCGTCTGCGAGAACTGCAAAAGCAGATTGAGCAACGCAGTGGACGCAGTGACATCGCTCTGGACGCTTTCATCATCTCCGCCACCCCCTACAACGACCTGCGTCTGCGATATGACGATGGCACGTGGGATCGCGCTAAGTTTGCCCAAAAACACATTCTCTTCCCGGAGCGGAATAGAGACTACGATTATATGCAGATACTCTTATCCTCGTGTGGAGAGCAAGGCTCCGTCCAGTCCGACACCGCCGGGGTGAGGAGTGTTTCCGGCTGAAGCCGTGAGAGAGGTGGACGGGTAGCTGCGCGTGCAACGAACAGAGCGCAAGCGAAGAAATCTCGATGTAGCGATGGGCTGAGATGCTTCGCTGACGCTCAGCATGACATAAAGAACGAGATGCTTCGCTGACGCTCAGCATGACAAAGGACGCCCGTCATTCTGAGCGGAGCGAAGAATCTCGATGTAGCAATGGGCTGAGATGCTTCACTAACGTTCAGCATGACAAAGGATGCCTGTCATTCTGAGCGAAGCGAAGAATCTCGATGTAGCGATGGGTTGAGATGCTTCGCTAACGTTCAGCATGACAAAGGATGCCTGTCATTCTGAGCGAAGCGAAGAATCTCGATGTAGCGATGGGTTGAGATGCTTCGCTGACGCTCAGCATGACGGGAAAACATATCACCGATACCCGCCGCGCAGCTCTTCCACCACGTCGGGCGGCAGGTGGTTCAACGGTATATTTGCCGCACGCGCCATCACGAGTAGCCTGCAGGTCATCTCGAAGGACTCCACACGCATCAGCACGTCGGGAATCGACCGGTGAAAGGTGATGACGCCGTGATTGGAGAGGATGACCGTTTCGTGTTCGCGCACCGCCTCGCCCACCGCCTCGGCGAGCTGCTCGGTGCCCGGCTGAATGAACGGCACGCGGGCGATGCGCCCCAGATAGAAGATGTTCTCGATGTTCAGGTCGGTGGGCACTTGCATATCGGAGCAGGCAACCAGCGTGGTATACAGGGGCGAGACGTGCACCACCACCTGCGCATCGGGGCGGTTGCAGTAAATCGCGCGGTGCATCGGCGTCTCTATTGACGGTCTCGCTCCGGCAAAACCTTCTGTGTACAGGAAGCAGAGGGCGATCTGGTCAGGCGTGAGCTTGCCCAGCCATGCTCCTGAGGCGGAGATGAGGAAATACTCCTCGTTGACGCGCAGGCTGATGTTGCCGGAGGTGCCCCACGCCAGCTCCCGCCCTGCCAGGTAGTGTCCCAGTTCGCACAGTTGTTGCCGGAGGCTATCCAGTTCCATTGTGTCTCAGGGTCTCCCGGATGCGGCGCATAGTGCGACGTAGCCGCTCGCGCAGATTCTGCACCGGTTCGCGAAGCAGGGGATATTCGCCCTGCCGGTAGACGATTTTGCCCGCCACCATCGTCATCAACACATCCGAAGCGTGCGCGGAGAAGACCAGCGCGGTCACCGGGTCACAGGTGGGGAAAGAGTGTGCGCCGTTCAGGGAGAGCACGCACAGGTCTGCCTGTTTGCCCGGCTCCAGCGTGCCGATGCGCTCCGCCATGCCCAGCGCATGTGCCCCTCCCGTTGTCGCCATCTCTATCGCCTTGCGTGCGGTCATGCAGGAGTCCACACCGCGCGTTGCCCGTTGTAGCAGCACCGCACTGCGCATTTCGGCGAACATGTCCAGCGTATTGTTGCTCACCACGCTATCCGTGCCCAGACCGACCTTCACCTCCTGCGCCAGCCATTCGCTCAGCGGGGCGACGCCGTTGTACAGCTTCGCGTTGGACTGCGGACAGTGGGCGATGGCGGTCCCGGTGGAGGCGAACAGCTCGGCGTGGCGCGAGTCGGTATGCACCGCGTGCACCAGCAGGGTGTTGGCGTCCAGCCAGCCCTGTTCCTGCAGGATGTCTACGGGGTGCTTTCCCTGCGTCTCCCACGGGATGCCTCGCTCCGCGTACATCTGCGCGAATTTGCCTTTGCCCTCCTGCAACAGGGCGATTTCGTCCGCCGACTCGGCGACGTGGATGCAGACGGGGTAGCCCTTCTCGCGCGTGTACTCGCGCAGGGCGGTCATGACGGCGGGACGGACAGTGTACAGCGTGTGCGGGGCAACGCCGATTTCCACCAGACTGCCTCGCGTGGCGCGGTGCAGCCACTGCAACTTGTCCTCCAGCTTGCCGAGCGTTTTCGTGGGGGACTGCTCGGGCTGTACGGCGAACACCTCCTGATACACGCGCCCGCGCAACCCCGTTTGCAGGAGAGCGTACGCCGACGCTCCCGAGTCGGTGGTATCCGCAACGGTGGTAATGCCCGACGCTGCCGCCTCCAGCGCGCCCCAGAGCGCGGAATCGCGCCAGTCTTGCTCAGCCAGGACGTCTTTCATCTCCACCAGCCGACGTATCCACTCGAAAAAGGGGAGGTCCTCCACAGCGCCGCGTAGGGCGGTGAGTTCGAGGTGAGTATGCACATTGACCAGTCCGGGCAGGATGACCGCTTCGCCGAAGTCGAGCACATCCGCGCCGCCGCGCGTGCCCGAACGCCGGCGTACGTCCACAATCACCCCGTTCTGTACCACTACCTCGCCCTGTTCAATCGGTTCGCGGGCGACAGGCAGCACCCATTCCGCTCGCAGGATCACAGCGGGACACTCCACGCCCTGTCTAAATCAAAGTACGTTATATTTTTGGCATGTCCGTCGCCAAACAATACGTTGTAGCGGTAGCCGCGATAGAGATTCCAGTTGAAGCATTCGCTTCGAGTGCGCATGATACCTTCACTGCCGTGCCACGCCCCACTGCTGTCCATGATGACGTTGACCTCTGCGGGATACTGGAAGCTGGACAGTATCATCTGCCGGAAGGCGATTTCGGTGCGGAAGACGTAGCTGGTGCCGAACTTCTGGTAGGAGGAGGGCGTGGTATCCAGCAGTTCGCAGTTGAAGTCCTGATACACGTAGCCGATATCGGACGGGCAGTGCCACAGCTCCATACTGCGACAGTAGGGTTGCAGCGCCTCATGCAGCATGGGCATATAGGGTATCCACTGCTGCCATTCAGGGTATTCGTTCCAGATTTGGGGTGTGTAGCGGTCGGTAGGGTCTACCGCGAAGGGGTAGCGTTCGTCCCAGTCTTCGGCGTACATCATGATTGCCATGCCGATTTGCCGGATGTTGGACAGGCAGGCGGTTTCGCGTCCTTTCGCCCGGGCACGCGCGAAGACGGGGAACAGCAGTCCTGCCAGCAAGGCGATAATGGCGATAACCACCAGCATCTCGATCAGTGTAAACGCAGCACGACGGTACATGGATAGTGCCTCCTTATCGTGTGATTGCCTCCGCAGCTGCCCGAATGAAGGCGTGCATGAGCCGACCTGTTGCCTCCGCTTCGGGGTCCATCTCCGGATGCCACTGTACCCCGACGAAAAAGCGCGCGTCCTCCAGCTCGACGGCTTCCACCACGCCGTCGGGCGCGGTGGCGGTGACCTGCAAGCAAGGGGCAGGCTGTTTCACCGCCTGATGGTGCGAGCTGACGATTTCTATCTCATCCTTGCCCAGTATCTCCCTCAGCAGACTACTCGCCCGAATGCGCACGATATGCCGTGCGGGCGGTTCCTGGGTGGATTCTCTTCGATGTTTCAACCCGTTGCCGATTTGAGAGGGGATGTGCTGTATCAGTGTGCCGCCGAACGCCACGTTCAACAGCTGACAGCCGTAGCAGATTCCCAGCACCGGTTTGTCCATCTCACGGAACAGGTGCACCAGCGCGATTTCGAACTTCGGGCGGTCTTCGGGAAGAGGGTCAGTATCAGGGTGCTTATCCTCTCCGTAGAGGGCAGGGGGAATATCTCTGCCTCCGCTGATAATCAGACCGTCCAGCAGAGTGGCGTAGCGTTCCACCAGCGTTTCCTCTTGCAGGGGAGCCAGCGTCACCGGCACACCGCCCGCCCGCTCCACCGCGCGGATATATCTCTGCCCTAACGAGACGACCGGTTCGCCGTGTTGTTCATAGCCTGTTGTGATGCCGATGAGAGGTGGTTTCATTGCTGCTCCCGCACCTGAGCGTTGTAGCCCATTATACCATACGGGATGGGAAGGGGGGAAGCTGAAGGCTGTTTTGGTCACGACGGAGCGTGACCCTCCAGTGCCATTGCGGGGGAGGGCGAGGCTCCTGCCGAGCCGTTCGGTTTGTGGTCGCGACGGAGCGCGACCCTCCAAAACAATCCCTCTGGAGGGCGAGGCTCCTGCCGAGCCGACTTCGCCAGATTCGCCTCGAACGCCCTTCCTTCGCAGGGAAGGGGAACAGGTTCCATCTCTACATCGGGGGAGTTCTATTCCCTGCCTGCCCGTCGACTCCAGCGGTCGATAGCCACCACGATGATGAGGAGCAAGCCGACCATCATATCCTGCGCTTCAGAGGGCACGCGAGCCAGCGTCAACCCGCTGCGCAGGAAACCCACCATCAGCAGGGCAATCAATGTGCCCAGCACGCCCCCCTCGCCGCCGGAAACGGCAGTTCCGCCCAGCACGACGGCGGTGATAGCGGTGAGTTCGAAGCCCAGACCCGCATCGGGCTTGGCGACGGAGACATGCGCAGCGTAGATGACCGCCGCCAGCGCGCTCATGAAGCCCGATAGCATGTACACCTGCATCTTCACGCGGTTCACAGGCACACCGGAAAGCCTTGCCGCCGCCTCGTTCGCGCCGATACTGAACACCGACCGTCCCCATGCGGTGCGCGTTAACCCCAGATGGAAGAGCACCGCAGTCACTGCCAGTATCCACACCTGTACAGGGATGCCCGCTACGTAGCCCTGCCCAAGCCAGAGGAAGCCCTCAGGAAAGTTACGGATAGAGCGCGCCTGACTCATGCCCAGCGCGATGCCGCGAAAGCCCGCCATGGTCGCCAGCGTCACAATGAGCGGAGGGATGCCTACGGCGGTGATAAGCGTGCCGTTGAAACCGCCCAGTAACGCGCCCGCCACGAGCGCAAACGGCACGGCGAGAGCGAGAGGGAGCCTTGCGTCCTCCCACAACATGCCCATCGTCATCACGCTCAAGCCCACGATGGAGCCGACCGACAGGTCAATGCCCGCGGTGATGATGACCAGCGTCATGGCGAGCGCAATCAACCCTATCTCGGCGGACTGGCGCACGACCTCTATCAGGTTATCAGGCGTGAGGAACAGGGGCGACAATGACTGCATCGCCGCCATCTCCGCGAGGAGCAGCACAACCAGCACCGCTTCTCGCCGGGCGATAATCCGTTTCACCGCCTTGCCCTCCGCGTGCGCAGGGCGTCTGCTACCACCGCCAGGAGCACTAACGCGCCCTGCACACTGGGCGCCCAGTACTCCGAAACACGGCGGAAAATCAAGCCGGTGCTGATGACCTGCAGGAGTAGCCCGCCAATCGCGCTGCCCCACACCGTGCCCTGACCGCCGAAGATGTTCACCCCACCCACCACCACCGCGCTGATGGCAAGCAGTTCGAAACCTGCGCCCGCGTTGCTCTGAATGACGCTGAAGCGCGACGCGTACACCAGTGCGGAAAGCCCCAACAGCGCACCGTGCATCACGAACACCAGCCACAGTACCCGCCTCACGGGGATGCCCATGCGTGCGGCGGCGAGGGGATTACCGCCCACCGCGTAGATATGGCGTCCGAGCGGTGTACGAGCCAGCAGAAGAGCGGTTGCCACGACGATACCAATCGCTACCAGCACCGGCGTGGGGATACCGGCAACCTCGCCGCGCCCGATGGCGGAGAAGGAAGGGGGAAGATTGCCAATCCACTCGCCGCGCGTCCACCAGATAACGCCTCCGCGCAGCACGCTCATCATGCCCAGCGTGACGATGATGGCAGGGATGCGCACTCCAGCCACCAGCCAGCCGTTCACTGCGCCGATGACCGCGCCTGTCAGCATGGGCAGGAGAATCACGGTCGGCAGAGAGGCTCCCGATTTGGAGGTCACCCCGGCAACCACCGCGCACACCGCCAGCGCGGAGCCTGCGGAGATGTCTATCATGCCTGCGATGATGACCATCGTCATGCCGCAGGCGGCGATGACCAGCGGCGCAGCGTTAATCAGGATGTCACGCAGGTTGTCCGCGCGCAAGAAGCCGGGCGTGGTGCCAAAGTAGCCCACCAGTAATACCAGAAACACCCCCACGCTCATCTCGCGTCCGTACTGACGCCACAGGGCGAAACGGGTGGGGGGGATGCGTTCAGAAGTCATACTGGTCGATGTTCTCTGCGGTAAACTTCATCGGTGGCCCCAGCAGCACCTGGTCGCCTTCCACCTTGACCTTGCCCAGTCGCCCGGCTTCAAACTCCGTTGCGCCCGGCTTCAGCGTGCCCTCTGCGACCGCTTTTGCGACGTACACGGTGAGGTAGCCAAGGTCTACCGGGTTCCACAGAATGACCGTCTTCACCGTGCCGTCCTTGACGAACCCTTTCATGCTCTTGGGGGTGGACAATCCTACCACAGCCACTTTGCCGCTCTTGCCCGCCTGACGCACCGCATCGGCGGCACCGGGAAACGCTACCGAGGAGATACCGAACACGCCTTTCACATCGGGATAGGTTTTCAGGATGTCCTGCGTCATGCTGAAGGCGCGTCCCTGGTCCTCTTCGGGGTACTGGATGGTCACGATTTGCATCTTCGGGTACTTTTCCGCCATGTATCGCTTCATGACCGCAATCCAGGCGTTCTGGTTAGGGGCGGTAGGGGAGGAGCTGACGATAGCCACTTTCGCGTCCTCACCCGCCTGCGCAGCCATTTCGTCCACCAGCGCACGCCCGATGTCTTCGAAGGTCGCCTGGTTGACGAAGAACTCGCGCCCCGACTTTTCGGGGTTGGCGTCGGCATCATAGGTGATGACATGCACACCCTTCTCACGAGCGCGCTTGAGGGCAGGGGAGATGGCATCGGGGTCGTTGCACGCCACCGCGATGACGTCTACCTTTTGCAACGTCCAGCTCTCGATGAAGGGGATTTGCTGGTCTACCTTGCCCTCGGTGGGACCGTCGTAGGTGAGGTCGATGTTACCCAGTTCCTGCGCTGCCTCTTTCGCGCCGCGCTCTACTGCGTTGAAGTAGTCGATGCCCTTCAGCTTGGGCATCACCGCTACAACCAGTTTGGCTCCGGTGCTGGTGGTGCCGGTGCTTGCCGGGGGTGTTTGCTTCTTGCCACAGGCAACCAGCAAAAGCACCGCGCCTGCCAGTATCAGTAGTATCTGGAAAGCCTTTCGCAAGGGTTCATCCCTCCCACTCGTTTTGATAAATGCTTTCGTGACGAGGGGAGGGAATCCTGCTACCAACGGGCGCTAATAAACGCCCTCCTGATCGATGGGCATAGCCATCGGTTTGCGGTGCTGGCCGACAGGTGCAGGGGGCTTCGACCGCTGTTGCCAGAACAGGCGGAGTCGGCACAGGTATGTATCGATGATACGTTCGATGTACGCCTCGTTCGTACGCCACGCGACGCCGAGGTAGACGAACAGGTAGCCCACCAGCGCGATTCGCAATGCCCACAGCCCCAGATACGGCTTGATACGCCGAGCCCACTCCAGTATCACCAGCGGGCAGACCAGCATGGTGGTCTTCGCAGCGCAAAAAGCCCATGTTCCGAAGTGGACAAGGTACCACGCCATCACGGGGTTTGCTTCTCGCGCCAGCCCCATACGTATCAGGTAGAGGGTGCTTGCCAGGTCTACCAGTCCGATAGCCAGCAAGAGCCATGTTTCGCGTGCCAGTCGCATGGAGGGTCCTCCTTAAGACGCAAACACGTCGGTTCACGCTGTTAACGCGAGCACTTCAGGTGTGCTACCTCCATACCGCCGCCGTTGCAGTTCACCTGCAGAGGCTCATCGTAGGTGATAGGCTGTCCGCATCGGTCGCACAGGAACAGCCAGTTCTCCGCTTGCGATTGCGCGGGTGCGCTCAGCGGTGCACGGTTCAACTGCTTTTGTTCTCTTTCCAACACTGCTTGCATCGCGGACCTCCTGTTCGTCATGCCTCTGGGCGGCTTTAAGGTTTGCACTTTCTGCCTGCCCTGTCCACACTATACAGACACCGTATCCTCTGACTATGTTTCACATTATATCATCTGATATTCAAAAAATCAATATTTTTCTTAGAATTTTCAATATTTTCTTAAATATTTTTATCCAACCTGTAGCGAACATGATAATGATACCACATAGGTATATAAAAGTCAACATCTTTTTGACTACTTTTATGTTTTTTGTAAACGTCCTGTAACGAGGCTTCTGCGGGAGGTTACCCTTCGGTTGTACGTCTCTATATCCCCACACGGGCATTGCACCTGCTAAGAGCGACCTTCTTGATTGCCGAGTCACTTTGTAGCTTAATGCCCGTGCTTGCGTACGCAGGTGTATCTGGTCTATAATGCGGATACTATGACGGACATTGCAGAGAGACTGAGAGCGGTTACGGGGGTTGCAACGGGGGAGCAGTGCGCGGCGTATGCGCTGGACGATTGTGTACCCGATGTGGTTATCCGTCCAGCTTCCGCCGACGAGGTGCGCGATGTGCTGGAGGTCTGTAGCGAGTATGGTGCGCCCGGCATCGTGTGGGGTGGCGGTACGCACGTGGGTATCGGCAACCCATTGCAGCAGTACCGGTGGGCGATGGACATGCGCAGGCTATCGCGCCTGCTGGACTACTCGCCGGGTGACCTGGTGGTTACCGTGGAAGCGGGTATGACCCTGAGTGCTCTGCAGAAGATTCTCTTTCCGCATCGGCAGTGGCTGCCCATCGATGCTCCCGTGCCCGACAGGCAGACGGTAGGCGGCATCGTCGCATCGGGTGGGGCGGGACCACGACGCCATCGCTACGGCTTGCCGCGCGAATGGTTGCTGGCGGTGCGGGCGGTACTCCCCTCGGGCGAGGTGATAAAGGCAGGGATAGGGGTAGTCAAAAACGTTGCCGGGTACGACCTGCCTCGTCTGCTCGCAGGTTCCTGGGGCACACTGGGCGTGCTGACCGAACTCACCTTCAAGGTAGCACCCCTGCCGGAGGTTTCCGTTGTTTACCGGTCTTCGTTGAGCGGGGCGCAAAAACTGTTCTCGCTGCGCGATGCGCTGAGCCATCCTCTGCTGCAACCGGAGATGCTGGAGGTGGTTTGCGAGCGCGAAGCCGGATGGCGCGTTATCTGCGGGCTGGCGGGCTTCGAGGAAGACGTGCGCTGGCAGGTCGGTTTCCTGCTTGAGCAGAGCCGGATGGAGTGGGAGCCGGTGGCGACCGAGGAGGTAGACCGGTTGCGCGACCGTTATTTGCTGGCGGATTCGGTGTGCCGCTGTCGATGTGTGGTGCCTCCTGCGCAAACGGCGGAGATGATATTGTGGCTCTCGCAGCGTTTCCCTGAGGCAGAAATGCAATCTCACTTTGGTGTGGGCGTGGTGCGCATCTGGTGGGGCAAAGATCTGCCCGACGTACGGACTCTGCAGAGTCTGCGTGAGGAAACTCATCGGCTTGGTGGTTTTTGTGTGCTGGAACGTGCTCCTGCCGAGTTGAAGAGGGCTTTCGGTGTGTGGGATGCGGTACGCGGGGGCGCAGGGGTCATGCGCCGGCTGAAAGAGGGCTTCGATCCAATAGGGATACTTGCGCCCGGCAGGTTTGTGGAGGGGCTGTGATGCAGGAGTTTCGTAGCGAGCACCTGCTGAGATGCATTCACTGTGGCTTGTGCCTGCAGTCCTGCCCGACTTATGTGGAGGAAGGCAGCGAGGCGGATTCGCCCCGTGGGCGCATCTACCTCATGCGTGCGGTGTTTGAGGGGCGTATTCGCTGGGATGTGGGAGCAACAGAGCATATAGACCGTTGCCTTGGATGTCGCGCCTGCGAGACCGCATGTCCTTCAGGAGTGGAGTACGGTCTCCTGCTGGAGATTGCCAGAGCGCAGGTGGAGAGGTCGCCTGCACGCCCGGCTCTGCAGAGGGTGGTAAAGCGGCTGATTCTGAACCTGATGGCTCAGCCCGGAGCCTTTGCCTTCGCCATGCGCACCGCGCGCCTGCTGTCTCCTCTTTTCGGAGAGAGAGCCTTACCTGCGCCGGTAGCGCGGATGCTGGGGGTGAAAGGTGTGGTAGCGCAGTTGCCTCCGGTGCAGGGCAAACGGGAAAGTCTGACGGGTGTGTATCCAGCGAGGGGCGAACGGCGCGGCAGGGTGGGATTACTGACCGGTTGCGTGGCATCTGTGCTGTTCCCCGAGGTCAATGTGGCCACTATCGCTGTATTGCAGTACAACGGTTTTGAGGTGGTTGTCCCTCGCGGGCAGGGATGCTGTGGCGCATTGCATATGCACAACGGTTTCCCCGATGAGGCGCGTCGGCTGGCCCTGCGTCTAATAGAGTGTTTTGAGCGCGAATCGGTAGACGCCATCATCGTCAACTCGGCAGGGTGCGGTTCCACCATGAAGGAGTATGACCGGCTGTTTGCCTGTACCCCGCATGAAGCGCGGGCGCGTACCTTTGCCGCCAGGGTAAAAGACGTGATGGAGTTTCTGGCAGAAGCGGGCATCCGGGTGCCGGATCGCCCTCTGAAAGCACGAAATGGAGCGCACGAACTTGTCGTCACGTACCACGACGCCTGCCATCTGGCGCATGCGCAGGGAGTGCGCAGGCAACCGCGAGATATTATCCGCAGTGTACCGGGTGTGCAACTGGTGGAGCTGGAGGAAGCGGATATGTGTTGTGGCAGTGCAGGCATTTACAATCTGTTGCAGCCCGAGATGGCATCGCGCCTGTTGCGGCGCAAAATAGAGCGTATTCGCGCCACCGGGGCGGAGATCGTGTTGACCGGTAACCCCGGCTGTCTGGCATGGATAGCACAGGGACTGCGCGAGCTGCCTCAGCCGATAGCCATTATGCATCCGGTGGAGCTCCTGCGGAACGCATATGAGTCGCGTGAAAGTCTCTGAAGCAGATATTACGACGCGAACAGGAAATCACAGGTTGCCAACACTCCCCGTCAAAATGCTGTTTTTTGCGCAAACTCGTGTCGTAGTCGTTGACTTCTGGAGCACATATCGCTTAGAATCCGATTGGTATCGTTCAGACATTCAAACCTCTTTTTGGAAGGAAGGGAACAGGCGTGGATGGGTCAATGATGGACGGTGAGTGGTTTACAGAGCATCTGGAAGCGGACGGAGGAGCAACCCAGGTACTGGCACGCTACGTCAAACAGCAGGTGGGCGAAGGGATGGAATTCAGCAACGAGATCGCTCGTGCGGTTTTGTCCAGCAATGGCTGTTACTATGAGTTCCGCGAGCTGCCAGAAGAGTTTTCCGGTGCGCTTGGAGAGTTTACGCACCACTTTGTTGGCGTCCAGGACACTTTGAACCTGCTGGAAAGGTTGTATTATCTGCCTCGCACGGATTTTATCCACGAGGTGACCGAGCTGTCATTGCTCGTCGTATACGACCGCTTTGACTGGATAAGCTACCAGAACATATACGCCTATCACTTTCAGCGCAGCGCGCTGGGGGAGCGACGGATAGAGGATGTACGCGGCACCATCCGGCACGGGCAGCTACCCCGCTTTTTCAAGCTGCGCTTGCTGGCGGAGCACGCGCCGGAAGGTTTGCTTTTTGCCTGTGGTATGGCGTTCTTCATCGCCAATCCGGGGGAACGACACTTGCTGGTGCAGGTTCCTTATACTCACAGTAGCGTTTCCGACCTGATAGCTCGTCCGCTCAGCGTGCAGCTGCATTAGAGGACACAACAGGAATCTGCGCTACCTGAGGCGAAAAGCAAAAGGCAGGAGCAAACATTCCAAAGGGAGCGTACGATGTACTTACGGCGTGTCTGGTTCAAGCACACCCTGCTGGGATTGCTGGCGGTGGTAGTGCTGGTGGCGGCGGGCATGTTCTGGATTCGCTACTTTAACCCCTTCCGCGTCAAACCCGCTGATATCGACACGAAGGACTGGATATTGTTCGTTTCTGACCGTTCGGGCAACCCCGATTTGTGGGTGATACGCCCGGATGGAAGTGGGTTGCGCCAGATTACAACCGACCCCTCTGCCGAGACGGACCCTGCCTGGTCGCCTGACGGCAGGCTCATCGCATTTATCTCCGACAGGGACAATCGTATTCCCCAGCTGTTCTATGCAGACCCGGAGGGCAGGCGGGTTCAGCAGTTGACCGTCAGCGTGGGGGCGAAGGAGAAGCCACAGTTCCTGCCCGATGGGAAACATATCATCTTCCTGTTGCAGGGACAGGTATTGCTGGTGGATATCGAGGGAGGCGAAGCGGAGAAGATTTTACCCCCGTTTGAGCTGGAGCAGCAATGGCGCAACACCTTTGGGGGCAGTGCGCTCTTTCGCGAGCCGACATACGACCCGGAAAAGCGAATCGTGTATGCGGTGCAGCGTACCGAGGGTGGCGAGGCACTCGTCCGCTATCGCCAGGATGGTGCAGACCACCAGCGTGAAGAGAAAGGGACAGAGGAAGCGCAGCACGCCCATGCTCCCGGCGCGCAAAAACTGCCTGAACCGATAATCGGTGGACAGGAGGTGCACATTGCGCTCTCGCCGGACGGTACGCAGTTAGCCATCACCGTGATGGGTAACAGCCAGATTGGTCATGCGGTAGCGTTGTATAACCTGGTGACCGAAACGATTCAGCCCCTCTGGCGTGGGCAGGGCGACCTCGCGCCCGGCGCGGTGGTGTGGGCGCCGGAAGGAACGCATCTTGCCTTTGAAATGTGGCGTATTAAGGGGGAGGAAAGAGACCGTGCGGGCATCGGCGTGATGGGCATCGGTGACCCCGAACCCCGTTTGATTGTGCCGGGCAACGCCATAACTCCTACCTGGTCACAGGGCGGCACGAGTTTGGTGTATGTGAAGTTTCGCGAAGATGGGAAGCGCGACCTGTGGATAGTGGGTGCAGACGGCTCGGACGCCCGGCGTCTCACTGATGGCACCGGCGATAACTACGCTCCTGCCTGGTCGCCTCATCCGGGCGGGCAAAAGTGATATAATGATAGTGGACGCCGAGCCAGCCGGACGGCTGCCTCGCCCTTTCGGGCGGGGAGGAAAGTCGGGGCTCCACAGGGCACGATGCCGGATAGCATCCGGGAGGGGCGACCCTACGGAAAGTGCCACAGAAAACACACCGCCAGCGGTTCAGCGTTCTGCTGAATGCGGGCAAGGGTGAAAAGGTGCGGTAAGAGCGCACCGCGACGGCAGTAATGTCGTCGGCAGGGCAAACCCCATCGGGAGCAAGGCTGAATAGGGAGGCAGTGAGGTGCGCCCGCTGAGCCTCCGGGTACAGCCGCTAGAGGCATTGGGAGACCAATGCCCCAGAGAGATAGCCGTCGCCTGCCCTCCAGAGGCAGGGCACAGAACCCCGCTTACAGGCTGACTCGGCGCCCTGGAGGAAGCAGGCACCCTGCGATGTCGCGTTCGTGCGGGGGAACCTTCACCTGTAAGCCTGTCTGAGGCACGGTAACCAGCTCGGTGTGTGCTATTCCCGCTTTGAGGATGTCCCACCACACTATCCGGTACTTTCCCGGCTTTACCTCCGGTATCTTCAGCGTTATCTGTGCCTCTATCGGCTGTTCTCGCCACAAATACCACATTGCATTCTGCCCGTCGCCGCAAGCTACTACCTTATTCGGCGGAGCGTAAGGCGACAGGGTCACGCTATCCAGCGTAAACCAATCGGTTCCCGGGTTATAGATGGAAATAGTATGCTTACCTGCGGGCACGGCGAAGACGATCTCTTTATTCACAAAAGTGTCGCGCTCTGCTGAGGGAAAGCGTTCTTCCGCAACCGTGCGGTCATCCAGAGTCACCATGATGGAGGCACCGCTGCGGGCTACCGTTCCGATATGTACACTGCAAGTGCCTGGCTGTGTGAAGTCCACCTCAAACACTATCGGTTCTTTGCACATCTCTCGGTGCGACTCGCCCTGCACAAATTGCGATAGCGCAGATAGTCCTTCTACAGCAGTGCCGTCAGCTGGTACGGTGAAGCGATAGCGCTCGGTGTTTTGCCAGCCACCGCTGGGTGAGAAGCGGAAAGGTGCTCGTGTGTCGGAGATGACCTGTGCCGAAAGAGGTTGCCACACCTGCGTGGTAGGAAAGCCCGCTATCTTCAGGAACTGCGTCAGCGATGCCCAGTGTGTATACCACTTGCGTGATTCGGTAGTATCCCATGACCACCATTGCGCTGCGCCTGCCAATCCGCGCATAACTCCGACCCATAGACCCTGTCGCAGAAATGCCTCGTCGCTCCATTGCCGCGGGTTGGCGCCGCCCCACTCGCCGATGAAGATAGGTTTGCTCCACATCGTGGATTTCATTCCTATCAGCGTACCCGCGATGTCCGGCACGTAATAGTGGGGCTGGTAGTAATCCATCTCCGCCCACAATGAGGGAATGTGCATAGCGGAACTGGTGGTGATCAGATGTTGGTGTGCGTCAATAGAGCGCAGAAACCGCGCCATATCGCGATGCCACCGCGCGATCACATCCCACTTGCCGTTCGCGGCGGCATCTGTCCACTCCACCTCATTGAACAGCTCCCATGCCATAAGATGCGGGGAGTATCCCCATCGCGCCACAAAATAGCGATACTTGTGGCGGGTGAGCTCTATGGCACGTGGGTGTGTAAAAAATTGCTCTGGCGACGCAAGGAAGCCCCCATTGCGCTCGTTCCAGGGGTTTTCTGCCCAGTTCGGATTGGTGTGCGTGGAGTATTGTCCATGATGTTGCAGGGTGAGCTGGATGAAGATACCGTATCGCTCGGCGAGATGGATAATCTCCTCCACGCGGTGGATGATGCTTAAATCAAGCCAGCCGGGTTCTATTCGCTTTTCCATCGACCAATCGGGGTTCTTGGCATCCCAGTGGCACAACCATACCCTTGCCCAGTTCATGCCTGCCTGGTGCATCCGCTGGAAGAAAAGGGGATAATCAGCGTTTTGAATGCGCCAGGCGACATTCTGCCCAACTGGGTAGAAGATTTTACCGTCGTCGGTCACAAAACATGGGAGGCGGAGATCTTTTCTCACGAATCCCCGGGAAGCCTGTGGCGATATCGGTTTGACCTGAAGCTGCGCCTTACCGGTAAGAGGCTCTCCGCTTCTTAACAGTCGCCAGCGAACGCTCTCCGAACGCACAGGAGTAAATCGTACCTTCCATGTGTTATCTCCGTCCCAAAAGGCGGGTTGGCGTATGGTTCGCCCGTTGGGCAGGCGAATCTCCATGACGATATCGTTGTCGGCAGGGGAGAAAGGGTTGCCAGCAGGAGCGAGGGAGAAGGTCCATTCATGCAGGTGGAGAGCTCTGGCAGAGATACTCTGCCATCCGTCCTCTGGTTTCAGTCTCTGCATTTTCCTGTGCGCCTTTCTGCAGGATACTCCACTTTTACGTTTCTCTATCGTGCTGGCTTTTCCCTTCCTTCTTATCTGTCTGGAGGCTTGTTTTAAAGTGTGATATAATAATGATATCAAAATGAAATCGGAGGTGCACAATGGAACCCATCCGTGAGAGCAAGGCATGGTACGTGGACGGGTTTGGGATGTTGCTATTGCAGATTGCCGTACACGTGCTATCTGTGTGGCTCATCATTCGGGCAGCGATAGCCCAGGACGTTACCTGGCCCGGCAGGTTCTGGTATGGTATTATCCTGCTGGTGCTTGCCAGCCTGCTATGGTCAGGGTTTTTCGTGGTACAGCCGAACACCGCGCGCGTTATTCTGTTCTTTGGGCGATACGTCGGTTCGGTGCGACAAAGCGGTTTCTGGTGGACGAACCCATTTACCTTGAAGCCTCGAGTATCGTTGCGTATCCATAACTTCAACAGCGAGAAGCTGAAGGTAAACGACGCGCTGGGCAACCCTATCGAGATTGCGGCGGTGGTGGTATGGCGCGTGGTGGATTCGGCAAAAGCACTGCTGGACGTGGAGAACTATCAGGAGTTCGTTGCCACCCAGAGCGAAACCGCCATTCGTGCGCTGGCGACTCGCTACCCTTACGACTCACACAAGGAGGGTGAGGAGTCGCTACGGGGCAACCCCGAGGAGATAGCGCAGGAGCTGAAGCGCGAGGTGCAGGCAAGGTTAGAGGTTGCCGGTGTGGAGGTGAACGAGGCGCGTATCAGCCATCTGGCGTATGCCCCCGAGATCGCGCAAGCGATGTTGCGACGCCAGCAAGCGGAGGCGATTATCGCTGCTCGCCAGCGCATCGTGGAAGGTGCAGTAGGTATGGTGGAGATGGCGCTCCAGCAGCTGAGCGAGCACAACGTGGTAGATCTGGACGAGGAGCGTAAGGCGGCGATGGTAAACAACCTGTTGGTCGCGCTGGTCTCGGAACACGAAGCGACTCCTGTCATTAACACGGGGACGCTATATGCCTGAGAAGAAGCGGTTCTTACTGCGCCTCGACGAAGAGCTCTACGAAGTGCTGGAGAAGTGGGCAGCAGATGAGTTGCGCAGCGTCAACGCGCAGATCGAATACCTGCTGAAGGAGGCAGCGCGTCGTGCCGGACGGTGGAAGGGAAGTGGTCGTCACCAGCCGGCAAGAGAGAAGAGCCGGGACGAATAGCCTATGCTTTCGGATGGCAAGGCTCTGCCCGATCCGAGGACGGTTGTTGGGTCACAACGAGGGTACCCCCTAATCAAGGCGAACGGCACGAGAGTTTTCTCTCGTGCCGTTGGAGTGAGGGAGACAGGCGGTTAAAAAGTTAACCGCTATTGCAGAAGGTACTCGCGTAAACCCCTGCGCTTGGCGGCGTCCTTGAGTTTACGCATCGCTTGCGCCTCAATCTGGCGCACACGCTCGCGCGAGATTTTGAGCGCTTCTCCTATCTCCTGTAAGACCTGCTCCTCCTGATCGCCGTACCCCAGTCTGCGGATGATAACCTGTCGTTCGCGGTCGGTCAGCTCGGTTTCCAGGAGCTCATCCAGCACCTTGCGTCGCTCCATTTCCAGCATGACCTCTTCTGGGTCGCGCACGTTCTGGTCATGAATGAGCGAACCCAGCGAAGTGTCCTCTTCCTCACCGACCAGCATGTCCAACGACAAAGGTTCCTGTGCCGCCTGCTGGAGTTGCAATATCTTCTTGGGCGATACGCCCATTGCTTTCGCCAGTTGTTCGACGCTTGGCTCGTCACCGGTTTCGCGGCGCAATCGTTCGCGTTCGCGTTCCATGCGGCGCAATTGCTCGGCGACATGTGCAGGGATGCGCACCGTCTTCGCTTTGTTGTCTATCGCCCGCCCGATAGCCTGCCGGATCCAGTGTGTGGCGTACGTGCTAAAGCGATAGCCTTTGGAAGGGTCGTATCGCTCCACCGCGTTCATCAGTCCGATGGCGCCCTCCTGCACCAGGTCCTCAAAAGGCACCAGCGCGTTTCGGTAGTGCTTGGCGATGTTCATCACCAGGCGCATGTTCGCCTCGACCAGCTTCTGCTTTGCCTCCTCGTCACCTTTGCGAGCGCGTTCCGCCAGTTCCAGCTCTTCCTCTGGCGTGAGCAACGCCACCCGCGTCAGCCGGTTGAGCAAAGACGGTACCTCTGATGGCGCCGCCTTTCGGTTTGGCGTCAGGGTAGGGCTGCCTTGCGAGCTTCCTCTTCGGTTGGCTGGATTGTTGCTGCTCATTTTGTTCCTCAAAAGTCGGTCACGCCAGCAGGTTACTGCTATCGTCTCCTGTTAGTTCGACACGCCGAAGGCGGATTCGGTTTCACGCCGTTCTTGAGATTTTACCCAATGGGAATTACGCTTTGCAACTCACAAAATGTTGCCGTGCAAAAAGGAATACGCCAACCGCTAATGACATTCCTTCGTGCAGATATAGCGGTAGCGATCTCCCTCTTCAGATACCTCGATATTTGCCGGCGCACCGCAGCGGGGGCAGGTCAGTTCGTCCAACATCAGCAGAATGTACACGCTGCGATACTCGTTCGAGATGTAAATGTCGTGCAGTATCCAGCCCTGGTCCAGCAGTTCGTTCACGATGTTGGCACGAACCTCTACTACCTTGCGCACGCGGTGCAGATCAAACTCTTGTCCGACCTCGTGCTGCTCCATCTGTCACTCTTAAGAGGCGGAAGTGCCAACCTCTTTATTATAGAATATTCCGCCTGACTCCTGCTTGTGCCGGATGCCTTCCTGCAAAAATGTTGCTAAACTATTTGGTTAGCCGACGCGCGCCAACGTATCGCTGGCGATAGTAACCGTCGTTCAGGCTGTCTACACGCACGCGCCCCCCCGCGCTGGATGCATGGATAAATTTGCCGTTGCCGATGTAGATGCCTACATGTGAAGCGCCGCGTCGATATGTCTGAAAAAAGACCAGGTCGCCCGGCTTCAGGTGGTTGCGCGATACCGGCGCACCCCTGCGAAACTGTGCGCTGGCTGAGTGCGGTAGTTCAACGCCCGCTCTCTGCCGAAAAACGTAACGTGTGAAGCCGGAGCAGTCGAAACCGCTGCGCGAGGAGCCTCCCCATCGGTAACGTACGCCCCTGAACCGTGACGCCACGCGCACAATAGACTCTCCGGCAGAACCACTTGATAACGTCCTGCGGTTCGCACTGCGTGGCGAGGTGCTTCTGCGCGCGCTTGCCATCCTGGCGTTCTTGCTGTTGCGTCTGGACTGGGCTACCGGGCGTTGAGCAACCTTTCGTGGCGCGGCAGCTGATGGTTTCATCGCCAGTGTGCCCGTTACCTTCACCAGGTCGCCTCGCACCCAGCCCATTTGACCTGTTGGGAGCTTGACCTGCAGCCAGCTGCCCCTGCGTGCCGTCACCAGCACGGGATGACCTTTATCCAGCAAGGTCACGAACCGGTCGGTGCGGTTAGGAGCGTAGCGAACGCATACCCTGTCCCCGTTGATAACGGCGGTCTTCCGCATAGTTACGGGGGCGATTGCTGGCTTTATAGCAGAAGGAATGCGCAAGCGAGTGCCCGGCTTCAAGGAGTCCGGATTCTTCAACCCGTTTGCTTTTACAATGTCCTGAGGCAGCACATGGTATCGCTTTGCCAAGGACCACACCGTATCGTTCTCTTTCACCACAACCACACGTTGCGCCATCGCGCCTGTTGCCCACAACAAGCCGTATGCCATTATCAAGCTGCAGAGTGTGAGCCTCCGTTGCATCGGTTCACCTCCTCCAGTGTGTTAGTGGCTTACGGACAGCCACGGCGTTGTCCCGGCAGCACAACGCCTCGTGACTATACCCATTCGACAGGGGATTTGTCAAGTCCTGCACCTTCCCACAATTTTTTCAGGTAAGGTTGACCACCTCCCCAAAAGGTTGTCATAATATTATCGGAGGTGATGTGAAAGATGCCTACATACGGCTACAGATGTGATAGTTGTGGGGTGGAGTTCGAGCAGTTCCAGCGTATTACCGAACCGCCTTTGACGGAGTGTCCGCATTGTGGTGGTACAGTGCGGCGATTGCTGTACCCTGTTGGTATCCTGTTCAAGGGGCCGGGATTTCATATCACTGACTATCGAAAATCCGACAAGTCGTCATCGGAGAGCAAATCGGAAAGCGATTCGGGCAAGAAAGAGGAGAAAATCGCAGGGATTGTTTAGCAAGGCAGGTTCGGTTGGTGAAGAAAAACGCCGGAGAGGGAACCCTCTCCGGCGATGCTTTAGTTGGCTGCGTTACCTCTCGCTCTCGATAAGCAGGTTGCCCGTTTTCGGGTCGTAGTGGATTTTGACATCCAGAGCATCACGTACGAACGACAGAGGCACGATGGTGCGTCCCCGGTCGATAAAAGGTGCGATTTCCATCGGCAATGCCTGGTTGTTGACCTGGGCAGTAGGCTGCCCGATTTTGAGCTCGATCTCGCGTTCGGCATTGACCGCTCGCACCGTTCGGGACTGGGGATACCAGTAGAGCCATCCGCCGGTATGCTCGAATATCTGACGGAAGGGCGCCAACGGCACACCATCCTGCACGCGCGGCGGAACGTCAAAGGCGATGCGCGTGTTGTCAAACACCACTTGGAATGTGGAACCGGGGATAATCAGCTTATCCCCTGCGCGCACACGATTCGGGTTGGTGATGCCGTTGACAGTTGCTACCGCCTCTGGCGAAACGCCGTGTCGCTTTGCGATGCCGATGAGGGTGTCGCCCCGGCGCACTTCATACACCGTCTGCGGAGCAGCCGGCGCCGTCGTCGCTATCATCTGCGGGACCACCAGCTTCTGCCCTGCCGGTGCGGTAGAGGGCAACAGCACCTCGGGTTGACGTGTGCCCTCGACCACTACAGCGGGCGACTGCACGGAGACACGCGGTTCAGGTACCGGCACCGCGTTGCGCTGTTCGCCCAGCAGAGAGGGTGGTGCGACCGCACGCGCTATCTTCTGCGGGGTTGCAGCCGTGGGCGCTTCAGCATCGTTGACGGTGCGTTTCGCCCCGATGCCGGTAACTGGCGACGGTGCTGTATCGCGCATGGTAGAGGTGGGCATTGCCTCGACAGGTTGCAGAGAGAGCGTGCTACCCAGCGGAGAGAGCAAGATGTCAGGTGAGCTGGGTACGGCATCAGGCAGGCGCGTCTCGCGAACCGTTTGACCGCCCGGATTGTTGACCAGCACGCGCACAGGTGCTGCTTTGTGCGTATTTCGCGCTTCATCCACACCCAGTGCCTCGATGAGATGCCACCCGTTTTCTACTGTGGTGGTATCCCATGTATAAGTATAGGGCGGGAAGTTACGCAGTGTCTTGAACTGGCGGTCAATGAACAGGCTGATGTACGCCCTGCCCAGCTGCTCGCTCACCCGAAGCCCAATCTCCACCTTGCCCGACACAGCGGTGCCGTTTGCCGGGGACACGATGGCGAGAGGCAGGTTGGTTAGTGTGGGCGCGTCCACTGTTACGCCGGTGCGTGTGGTGCCTACCGTGCCATCCGCTTCAATTGCTTTCAAGGTAATCGTGTGTTTGCCCGCGCTGAGATAGGCGGGGTCCAGTATAAACGAGGCGACGCCTCGTTCAAGGGGGGTGTCCAGAGACTTTTCGGCGAAGGGCACATTATCTACCCATAGCTCCAGCTTCACGATCGCCTTGCCCTGGTACCGCACCGACAGCTCCGTGCTCACCTGCAGCGGCTGCGCGAAATCGCGTGCGTTAATAATCTGCAGGCGGGGTGCGTTGTCGGGAATCGCTTGCACGTTTGCGGGCAGCCATACTGTGGATGTTAGCAATGCTGCTGCCACAGCAAGAACGTACACAGTTTTTCTCATGCACCTGCCTCCTTTTTCTCACTCAGGGATTACGGTCGGCGCCACACTTTAGCGTAACAGGCACTCTACGCTACCATAACTTCGCACCTGTGTCAAGAGTTTCCTGCATCCTTCGGGGGAGTTTGGATAATTTTAACCCGGGCAGAAGTCGTACATTCGCGTGTCCAGTATCACGCTCATCGCGCTCCAGAACGCCCCCACGCAGTACTCGCCGAGAATCACGCCGAACATGAAGGGCATCATCTGGCGGTTCAGTTTATAGCCTCCGTAGCGCAGCACCAGCCATTTGATGACGCTGGCAATGAGCAGGCACGACCAGAAGTACTCTACGCCGAAGTTTAGCGACAGCGCGTATCCGGCCGGATGGAAGGGCCACCACAGGAAGCGGAGCCTTGCCAGATGCATCAGCGAGGCGGCGGCAAAGCCGAACACTACTGCCAGCATCGCGGTGATGCTCGGCTCTCGCGGCGAGCGCAAGACGCTCTCCAGCCAGTAGTAGTTGCCCCAGTTGTGCATGTCCATATAGTCGACGCCGGTTGTGTTTGCGTATTTCAGGTGTAGAGCTGCCCAGTAAGAAGCCAGCCCGCCGAAGAACATCGCAAACATCATCACCCAGCCCATACCTTTCATGTTAATACCACCCTGCTGTGCCATTTTCATCGCCTCCAGCTGGCATGGCATGGGATGCGTGCGGTAGCCGCGGCCGCTGAACCACCAGAACATGGTCATCATCGTCAGGCTGGGCGCACCGATGGCGGTGGAACCGAACATCATGATGAGGAAGGTTTGGGAGTTCATTCCCACCACTTCATGCGCCGGGGGACCCAGCTCGGCTCGCACGCGGGTGATGCCGACAGATATGATAAAGAAGATGAGGAAAAACAGCACCACTACCCACAGTTTCATACCTGCAGCCACGCAGAAAGCGACGAGAAAAATCATGCCAAGCAGTAGCCCCGCAACCGCTCCGCGATAGCTCAGTGCCTCACGTGCGTCGTCAATACCGGCATAAAGCGGGTTGATGGCTTTCCGCCAGACCTCGCGCAGGTGGTGTCGCGCGCCCCATATCGCGAACGCAAAGATGGCGAACCACGCGCCGTAGGACTGTTCGTTAAAGAAGGGGAAGGTGTAAGGGCGTCCCTGTTCCACACCTGCAGCGGTCGCTACCACGCGCAGAGCCATTTTTAACAGGAAGAAAAACCATATCGAAAATGAGAGGTCTACGGGCAGGAAGTAGCCCAGCGCGATGATGAAGGGATACAACGGAAGAGGGAACCATCCTACCCCGTTCCATGGTGGCGAAGTAAAGTACTGTTGCAAGTTGCGTGAGGGGTCGTCGTGGCGCACTATGATTTGCGGAATGGCTGGAAAGAGTACGTGCAGTCCGTTCAGTACATCCAGTCCTCCGCCCAGCAGAGCGCCGATAATGAGCGGTTTCTGCAGGAAGAAAGTGGTGTTGCCTCCGTTCGCTACCATCGCCATCGGCAACTGCACGATGGGGTAGGTCAGCTTCTCGTTTTCCATCCACTGCTTGCGCAGGATGACGTTCAGACAGACCATTACCAGCCCCATGACGCCGATGAACAGGCTCCATATCAGCACAGGCTTGAGCCATACCAGAATACGCCCCTGAATGTATAGCGAACTGTGTCCCTCGTAGTAGGGGCGCAAAAACTCTTTATCCTGCACGGTAAGCCACTTGGGGAAGTAGTGGTTGAACAGCTGGTTCCACCCGTTGGTGTCGTTTGCTCCCCAGAAAGGCATGGATAGTGCAGGGATGCCCAGCTGAAGGGTGTCGTGCCCTGCCAGTGCAGAGGCGATGGTAATCATCACGTAAATGACAATCAGCTCGCCCTGAGTAAAGGCGTAGCGTGGAAGAAATCGCTTCAGGAAGAGAACATTGATGAGGATAAGTATCATCAGGCAGAAAACGGTGTTCCAGAACAGCGACATCGCGGTGGCGTGATTACGGTGCCAGATGCCTTCCACCTGAATAATCCAGTAGGTGTTGACGGGGATGAGCACTGTGCCGATAAGCACCGAGCGCGGGGTCACTCCTCGCTCGCGGGCTGCCTCTTCAACCGCTTCTCGCTCCCCGACTTGAACCGCTGGCACGGAGGGAGCCTGAGCAACAAACCGAATTTTCCCCAAGCCAAGCATGCGAGGTGCTCCTTGTGGTATGATGAGACTGCGCCTCTATTTTAGGGCATTTGCCTGGTGGTTGCAAGGGCTAGATGATGAGGTGGCTGGAGGCATCATCTAGAGGACAATGTGCCTTCAGGCAAGAATCAAAATAAGCACAAAGGTGATTTTAGTAACGGAGGAAACCTCTGCAAATGGTGGTAGACGCGCCTCGAGGCATTACAGAAGCCAGAGTAACAAACATTGTGCGGATGGTCGTGATATGGATAGTGTCGCTGGCTGTCGTAGCGGCGGTTCTTGGACTGTTCTACCGCGCCTACTTTACAGGTCCGACAGACGAGGCAATGGACTATGGGCAGATAGCCTACAATCTGTCTAAGGGACGTGGTTTTGTTACCAGCAACATCGTGCCCCTGGGGCTGTATTTCTGGAAGGACGTGCGCGAGGCGTACGACCTCGAACACGGGCCCGCCTATCCGATGTATCTGGCTCTTCTTTTGTACAGGGGCACGCAGGACAGCACCCTCGCGCTGGGTTCGATGATATGGTTCGTGCTCAGTCTGATACTGGTCTATTTCGTGGGTAGTCGCCTGTTCAGCCGACGTGTAGGTTACTGGGCGGCGGCATTGCTGCTTTTTGCGGAGGGCGCGCTGGCATGGATTGCCATTTCAGGAATGCCCGCAGCGATGGCAGGTTTCTTGCTGTTATCCGCTTGTTATTTGCTGTATCGCCCCAGCCGTGAAGAGCTGGACCCCCAGTCGGGGCAGGTTGTCGAGGTCTGGGATCAGCGAACCCCGAGGCGTAGTTTCTGGGCAGGTGTGCTGGCAGGTGCGAGCTATCTTACGCAGCTATCCCTGTGGCTTCTGCTGATTCCCGCTACCATTTACCTGATGATTACCAACCCGGATCGTCGTAGAAAGCATGTGATGTTGTTTCTACTGGGTTTTGTGCTTATCAGCCTGCCATACTGGATACGTAACGCGCGTCTGTTTGGGAATCCGTTTTTCAATCTGCGCGTGTATGAGGTGGCCATGGCGACGCGACCGTACCCCGGCTATTCATTGTACCGTCGCTATGAGGAAGGCAAACGTCCTCCCGGCGTCATCACGCTTTTCATGGAAAACACTCAGCAGGTGCTGGGCAAATGGTCGCGCAATCTGCGTAACGGTATCGGCGCGCTGTTGACGTTTCCTCACCCGGTCATCCCCGCTCTGGCGTTCGCAGGGCTGTTTATTCCCATGCGCCGACGTGCTCTGGCGTTGTGGCGCAACATGATGTGGTGGACGGCGATACTGGTGCTTGTGGGATGTTCGTTCGGGGTGCCCGGTGCGAACGCGCTTGCGTTGTACTGTTTCGCGATACCCTTCAGTGTGCTGGCGGTGGGCACGCTGGAAGATCTGGTGCAGGCTCTATTTGAAGATGCCCAGCGCGTGTGGCGGTGGGGGATAACGGGTGTCCTGTTGATAGTGTTTGCGCCGCTGGCGTTGACGCTTGTCTTCCGGGAGGCGAAAGAGACGCGCGAGGAGTTGATGGCGTTCAACGTGATTTCTCAGCGCCTGGAGCGGGTGCTTGTCGAATTCAAACAGCGCAATCCCGGTGGTAATCTGCCGACACCTGTTGTAGGCATCAGCGACGTACCCTGGCGAGCAGCGTGGTATACACACCATGTGTGGGTGTGGTTACCAGAAACGCCGATGGTACAGGTACCCATGGAGATAGGGGAAGGGCAAAACAAGTTCACGGTGAACCAGCCCTTACCCAACATGGCTGCGGTAAAGGACCTGATACAGAGAGTACAGCCTCTGTTCGCAATCATTACGCCTGCGGTAGGTGGAGCTCCCGATGGAGAGCGGTTGCAAGGGTGGGCTAGCCACTACAACCAGGCGTCGCAGTTTATCTTCCAGTCGTATTTCATACGTGACCAGAAACAGGCGCAGCAGCTGGCACAGGCATGGAAGTCGCGAAGGCGTGCGCCCTACGACCCGGTGGCGGGCGGGGTCTATCCGACGCCTCAGGCAACAGCAGGGCGAGTTGTGCAGAATCTTGAACCGCCACGCTGGATTCTGTTTATCCTTGCGCCTTAGAGCCTATCCGAAAAGTCCGGCAGCCCGGAAGCTAATCCAAGCGCAAGCAAAATGAAGCATCGCCACATAATTCTCAACTTCCTTCTCCCAGCGAACCAGCAATCGCCGAAACCGGTTGA
>Ga0101941_1000951_pt1 | contig 29474 bp, 27 predicted proteins | sample DewCreD2012metaG_3_FD_75242 | JGI IMG/M metagenome (GOLD analysis project Ga0101941, IMG submission 75242) | Hot spring sediment bacterial and archeal communities from British Columbia, Canada, to study Microbial Dark Matter (Phase II) - Dewar... ...
CGACCGAGACGGTGGTGAAGGGGAAGGCCTGGGAGACGGAGGAGCGGGACGGGATCCTGATCCTGAACGCGCCGCCCTTTAACCGTCCGTGGCCCTATCTGCATCCGGATGGGGCGCTGATCCGGGATGGGGAGGGCCGGACCTGGCGGACGGGGGTGATCGTGCGGGGAGGCTACCCCTGGCTGTATCTCCCCCTGGCCGTGCGGGAAGGCCAGGGCGCCGTAACCCGGTAAGGGCGGAGATACGGGACATGAAGCGCGATCCTACCCGGCTCCTCCAACAGAGCTGATCGGCCTTTGATAGTATAGCAAGGAAACCATCCGTGGTTCCAGACAAAAAGATGCCAGCCGATTTCCCCGGAAATGGCCTTCTCCATAAATGAGCCGCAAAACTGCCATCGCCCAGTTTCAGAGCTGTTCCACATTCCTCGAGATCGCTATCGACTGCCTTGCCGCCGGAATCCGCAACAGCAGTTTGCCTCACCGACTAAAGCAAGACCACCCCTCTCCGCTGTTGGGAGTCACCGTCCCTCTGCGTTATGGACTTCTCTTTCCCTGGCGCTGCTTCGAATTCTGCAATAAAATCAATGTTGTAATTTTTGTATGAGCTTCACTTAATTTGCCCAACGCCGAGATGCCCTGCCTGCGCGGGGAAGGCAGGAGGACCTTCCCCGTCTTCTGAATGGTCTGAAGGCTACAGGCGAGGGGGGAACCATCCTCGGGAGTCTGGTCATGGGACGCCCGTCACAGTCTTTCTGGATACGCTGGGGGGTGCCCGCATTGCTGATTCTGCTTCTGGTGGTGATGATCGGGCTGATCGGGATCGCGATTGGCATCGCGGCCGGCTGGATCCCATGGTCCTGAGCGAGGGACCTCGCCGCCGATCCGATCTGCCCTGTTTCTCTGGATCCGGACCTGCGCCTTTTAAATCCCAGGCCCAGGAGGTCCAGCGATGTCGGTGCAGCAGATCCTGCCCTTTGTATCGACCGCGGTGATGGCGATCTTCATCCTCGCCGTGTTCCGGCGATATGCCGAACGACGGGGAACCCATCTCCTGCTCTGGGGGATCGGGCTGACGATGTTCGGGCTGGGGAGCTTCGCGGAAGCCTATCTGGCCCTGGCCTGGAATCCGTGGGTCTTTCGGATCTGGTATCTTTTCGGTGCCGCCCTGAACGCCGCCTGGCTGGGCCAGGGAACTGTCTATCTGCTGGCCCGCCGGCGCGCGCTCGCCCACGGGCTGCTCGCGCTGCTTCTGTTGGGGAGCCTGATCGCGGCCTATCTGATGCTGACCACCCCACTGGAGGCCTCAGCCTACACCCCGGCCCGTCCGATCAGCGAGCAGTATCGCGCGATCATGCCGCCCCGGGCACCGGTTCGCATGACCACGCCCTTCTTCAACATCTATGGACTGATCACCCTGGTGGGAGGCGCCCTCTACTCGGCGTATCTGCTGTGGCGGCGGCAGATTTTCCCCAACCGGGTGCTGGGGAACGTGCTGATCGCGGCGGGGGCGCTCTCCGTCGCGGCCGCCAGCACCCTCACCCGCCTGGGGCTGGGCCAGTATCTTTACATCGGGGAACTGGCGGCCGCCACGCTGATGTTCATCGGCTTCCTGCTGGCCACTCAGCGTCCCGCCGCCGCGCCACAACCTCAGAAGGCATAGGCTCCCGATCGGCCGGGGGCATCCCCGGGATGATTCGGAGCAGCGAAGGTCCAGCCCTCCCCTCAGGCATTCCCCACCCCCAGATGCTCCCCGCCATCCGCACAGGGATCGGTCGGGGTGCCTTCGGCTCCTCGTCCGATCCCCCTCAATTGGCACTTCGCCAGGATCCACCCTAAACTGGGGGGATACAGGGGATAAAGCTCCCCATGGGGGCTCGAGAAGCTTCCCGAAATGACGCATCAGATACCCGAAACGCTGGGGATTTCGGGCACTCCCGGTGCACATCGCGCAGGAGGAAGGAGCATGGCCGAGGGATCGATGTGGCGCGGCATTATCCATGCGTATCGTCCATTTCTCCGGATCGCCCCGCTTGCCCCCATCACCCTGTATGAAGGAAATACGCCGCTGCTGCCCGCTTCCCGCCTGGCCCAGGCCATCGGTCTCTCCGGCTCTCTTCTTTTGAAATACGAAGGCCTCAACCCGACCGGATCGTTTAAAGACCGGGGGATGACCACGGCGCTGACCCAGGCGGTGGCGGAGGGCGCGCGGGCGGTGATCTGCGCCAGCACCGGGAACACCGCCGCCTCCGCGGCGGCCTACGCTGCCCGCGCTGGCCTGAAGGCCATCGTCCTGGTCCCGGCCGGGAAGATCGCTCTGGGGAAGCTGGCGGCCGCCATGGCCTACGGCGCCACCGTCCTGGCGGTGGAAGGGAACTTCGATGAGGCCCTGAGGCTGGTGCGGCGCGCCGTGGAAGCCTATCCCATCGCGCTGGTGAACTCCCTGAACCCCTACCGTCTGGAGGGACAGCAGACCGCCGCCTTCGAGATCTGCGACCAGCTGGGGCGCGCGCCGGACTGGCTGTGCATCCCGGTGGGGAACGCCGGGAACATCACGGCTTACTGGAAAGGCTTCCGGGCTTATTATCAGGCGGGTCGGATCGACCAGCTCCCGCGCCTGCTGGGGGTTCAGGCGGAAGGAGCGGCCCCGCTGGTCCTCGGCCATCCGGTGGATCACCCGGAGACCATCGCCACGGCGATCCGGATCGGCCGCCCTGCCCGGGGGCCTGAGGCCCTGCAGGCGGTTCAGGAATCCGGGGGGCGCTTCCTGGCCGTCTCCGACGCGGAGATCCTGGAAGCGTGGCGGATGCTGGCGGCGCTGGAAGGGCTCTTCGTGGAGCCGGCCTCGGCGGCCGCTATCGCCGGGCTGCGCCGGGCGCTGGCCCAGGGCCTGATTTCGCCTTCTGAGGAGGCGATCGTGGCCGTGCTCACCGGCCACGGCTTGAAGGATCCGGAGATCGCCCTGCGGGCTCTGCCGGCCCCCACCCGGGTCCCAGCGGACTGGGAAGCCTTCCGCCGCGCCCTGGAACCGTTGCTCGAGCGCTCAGCGGAGGTCCGGATGGAGCTGGAGCCACCCCTTCCTTTCTCGGGCGCGCCCCGTGGCTCTCCGCCGCAGGCCTGATTCCCCATGGGGCTGGAGGGCAGGTAGATCGCCGAAGCTCGCTCGCCCGCCCTCGATCGCTTCTCTCCTCCCAGGCCTCTTCGAAAACCCCTAGGGGACGGCCCCCAAAGCGCTCCGGGAAACGAAGCCTATCACTCCGATCCGGTAGCGAGATCGCTTCAGCGGGGGATTTTCAGAGGTTGGGGAGGGATCGCTCATTCCTGCGAGGATCCAGGCGACCTACATCCTGCCACCCACAGCGGATGGAAACTCAAGCGAAAGGAGAGAAGTGGCCATGGCTGAGGTGCAGATCAAGTGGCTGGAGAAGCGCCAGTTCGTGGGGATCGACAGCACGCGGCACAGTGTGGTGATCTCCGGCACCGGGCCGGAGGACAGCGTGGGGATGAAGCCGGCGGAGCTCCTGCTGATCGCCCTGGGGGCATGCTCGGCGTTCGATGTGCTGGATATCCTGGAGAAGAAGCGGCAGAAGGTCACCGGCCTGGAGGTCCGGGTGCAGGGGGAACAAGACCCGGATCCCCCCTGGGCCTTCCGGCGCATCCACGTGATTTACCGGGTGCGCGGGCGCGGTCTCTCCCCGAAGGCCGTCGAGGACGCGGTCCGGCTCTCGGAGGAGAAATACTGCTCGGTCAGCGCCACGGTGCGCGGCGTGGCCGGGATCACCCACACCATCGAACTGATGGAGGAAGAAGGATGAGTTCTGCATCCTGTTCCCTCCTTCGGGGGGAGCTCGATCAGGCCGTGCAGGGAGGCCCCTGGCGCAACGGATAGGGGATCTTGCGCAAGGCGGAGGGATGGCATATCATGTGGTCACAAATGTAGCCACATTTATGCCGGAGGAAGGCATGCCCTCTGTCAGCGTGCGCGAACTCAAAGGACAGCTCAGCCGCATCTTGCGGGATGTGCGGGAAGGGCAGAAAGAGTATCTGGTCACATACCGTGGCCGCGTGGTGGCGCGCATTTCGCCCGTTGTGCCGCCAGAGCAGCGGGTGGAAACGAAAAAGGTACGGCAGGTGATGCGCAGCCTGGATCAGCTGGCCACGGAAATCGGCAAACAGTGGCCAGAAGGTGTGTCCGCGGTAGAGGCCGTCCGGGAAGCGCGGAGGGAGATCTGAGATGGTGGTTGATGCCAGCGTATGGGTCAGCGCCCTGGTGCCTGCCGATGGGCATCACGCAGCGAGCCGTCGATGGTTGGAGGCGCGCCTGCGAGAAGGAGCACTCCTTATCGCACCGGTCATCCTGCTGGCGGAGGTCGGTGGAGCCATTGCCCGGCGCACGGGCGATGCGGCGCTGGGCCGGCGGGCCGCGGGCATGTTGCTGGCCTTTCCCACCCTGCGTTTGACCCCCGTGGATGAAAGGCTGGGCGGTAAAGCGGCGCTTCTGGCCGCGCGGCTGCGTCTGCGGGGGGTGGATGCGGTGTATGTGGCCACCGCCGTCCTGCTGGGGGTGCCCCTGGTGACCTGGGACGTGGAACAGCGGGAGCGAGCTCTGCCGGTGATACAGGCACAAGCCCCTGACGCCCCTGGAATCGAAGGGGCGCGATGAGAAAGGTTCGCGCGCGCATCGATCGCTCCCAAATCCCCCGCTGCGTCCATCTCATCCCCTTCAAACCGCCGGGGGCCCGGCAAGTTTCGCCGGGCCCCCGGCCCTTAGGGGGTGCGCGCTCCGCTATCGGCAGCGGGTGAAATCCGTGCCCCGTTTATTGTTCCCCATTTTAATACAGGGGCACGCTGGGGTCAACTTCCCGCGACCAGGCGTTAATGCCCCCGCGCAGGTTGCGGACCCGGAGCCCGGCTGCCTGCATGATCCGGGCGGCTTGAGCGCTGCGCGCCCCCGTCTTGCAGTAGACCACGTATTCCCGGGTGGGATCCAGCTGGTTCAGGCGCGCTGGCAGCTCCCGGAGCGGGATCAGAATCGCTCCCTCCAGGCGGCAGATCTCCCACTCGTGGGGCTCCCGCACGTCCAGCAGCACGATCCCCTGGCCATCCCGTTCCAGCATGGCCTTCAGCTCTTGAGGCGCGATGTCGAACTCGGTGCGCACCTCATGCTCGTGGACAGGCATGCCGCAGAAAGCCTCGTAGTCGATCAGCTCGCGGATGGTCGGGTTTTCGCCGCAGACGGGGCAGGCCGGGTTCTTGCGCAACTTGAGCTCGCGGAAGCGCATGCTCAGGGCATCGTAGAGCAGCAGCCGCCCGATCAGCGGCTCGCCCTGGCCGATGATCAACTTGATGGCCTCCGTGGCCTGGATGGCGCCAATGACCCCCGGCAGCACGCCGAAGACCCCGCCTTCGGCGCAGGAGGGCACCAGGCCGGGCGGTGGGGGCTCCGGATACAGACACCGATAACACGGCCCCACCCGCGCGTCGAAGACCGTGGCCTGCCCCTCGAACCGGAAGATGCTGCCGTAGACCAGAGGCTTGCCCAGGAACACACAGGCATCGTTGACCAGGTAGCGGGTGGGGAAGTTGTCCGTGCCGTCGATGATGATGTCGTAATCCCTCAGGATCTCCAGGGCGTTGGCGCTGGTCAGCACCGTCTCGTGGGTCTCCACCGTGATATCCGGGTTGAGATCCAGCAGGCGCGCCTTCGCCGAGGCCAGCTTGGACTTGCCCACCCAGGAGGTGCCGTGCAGGATCTGGCGCTGGAGGTTGCTCTCATCCACCACATCGAAATCCACCAGACCGATGCGCCCCACCCCGGCAGCGGCCAGGTAGAGAGCCGCTGGGGAGCCGAGGCCGCCGGCGCCGATGATGAGCACGCTGGCGGCCTTGAGCTTCTTCTGGCCGGTCAGGCCGACCTCCGGCATCAGGAGGTGCCGGCTATACCGGCGGATCTCCTCGTTCGTCAGAATCACTTCATTCACGTTCAACATCCGGACCTCCTCAGGGATGCAGAATGCAAATCGGGACAGGATCGTGTCCCCTCCACCCGTCCAGATCCCTTCCGAAGCTGGAGCCATTGCCGGCGCAGCGTCTCCGCCGTCGCCACCCCGTTGTTCACCACCCGCACCGTCCCGGAGGCGTCCACCCACATCGTGGTCGGCACCGTCCACACCCGGTAACGCGCCGCCGCCTCCGGATCGGCGGTTACATCCACGGACCGCACCGTCACCGCCTCCTTCCACTCCGCGGCCAGGGTCTCCAGAATCGGCGCCTGGAGCAACCGGCACGGCCCGCAGGCCGGCGTGTGGAAATAGAGCAGCGTCAGCGGGCCCTCCAGGTCGGCGGCCCGCGGCCGCGCCAGCCGGCGCTGCACACAGGCGATCAGGCACCAGCCGGCCCAGAGCGCCAGCAAAATCCCCGCCGCAAGGAGGAGGCGCTCGATCATCCCTCCACCTCCCGACGCTCCATAGGCCGGACCGTGAAGCCGGGGACGCCCAGGCGGCTCAGCTGGTAATAAACGAAACAGCCAGCGCAGAAGCCGAAGAACAGGTTCAAAGCAGCCAGAACGATCACCACCCAGGTCAGCGCCCAGCCGATCACGGGATAACCCAGAAAGAGGGCGATCGCTCCGGCCGCCAGGACGGTCCCCCCAAGCCCCTGGGCGAAACGGTGAGGCTCCGGGTTATCGGTCAGCACCCGGGGCCGCAGCCAGCCCCGCGGCTTGAGGATCCGGAAGTACATCTGCTGGAACAGCGCTGCCCCTGGCGCGGCGGTTCCCACCAGCATCACCAGGGCTACAAAGGCCACCAGCGCCGGCTGGTTCAGGATCCATCCCAGAAGATTCAGCGTGATAATGGAGGCCTGGTTGAACTTCAACGCCGTGTGATCCACCTTCCGCTCGACCATCGCCCACCTCCCGCAATCGAAGGCACGATGCTCAACGTTTGCCCGTCCGAGATCGGGGTTTCCTCCCCCTGAAGGTATCGCACGTCCTCATCGCCCAGGTAAAGGTTCACAAAGGAGCGCAGGCGGCCCTCCTCGTTAAAGAGATGCCGCTGGAGTTCGGGGAAACGCTCCGTCAGAGCCCGCAGGGCCTCCCCCACGGTCCCCGCCTCCACGGTGACCACCTTCTCCCCCCGGGTATAGACCCGCAGCGGGGTCGGGATCAGGATCTGAACGGCCATCGGGTTTCCACCTCCGCGCGGAAGTTTGTTCGGTCAGGAGTTCAGCATCCGAACTGCCGGATCCTGGAGGGCGAATGCCCACCCGCGAGATCCTCAGGGCACGATCTCGAGGGTCCGCTCCATGAACGCCGAGCGATCTTCCTTCAGCTCCCATACACGCCAGTCGGTTGCCCGGCCGTTCTCAACCGAGACGATGAGATAGGCATACCAGGGCCAGGCGTGCTCCCGATCGAAATCCGAGGGCCGGGCCGGATGATCCGGATGGGAATGGAAGAAGCCGAGGATGTCCAGGCCCTCCGCAGCGGCTTCCCGCTCGGCCGCCAGGACCTCCTCCGGCGGGATGAGGAACCGGTGGGTCTGCTCCTCCGGATGCGCCCACCGGTTATCCACCAGCCGAAGGCGTTCCACAATCCTGGCGCCATCCCTCTCACGGCCGAGGAAGATCCCGCACGCCTCGGCCGGATAGCCCGCCTCCACGTGAGCTCGGATCTGCTCTCGATGGACATGACGCAACCGCAGAATCATCGAGCTTCGCTCCTGCGCGTCAGGCATTCCCCTCGAACCAGAAGCTCTCGCTTAAATACTTGTATCCCGCATCCGGGAAGATCGTCACCACCACGCCTTCCCGCAACCGGGCGGCGACCTTCAGGGCGGCGGCCATCGCCGCGCCCGCCGAGATCCCCACAAAGAGCCCCTCCTCCCGGGCCAGGCGCCGGGCCATGTCATAGGCCTCCTCGGTGGCGATCGGGAGGATCTCATCCAGCAGATCCGGGTCATAGATCCCGGGCCGGATGGCCGTCTCCATATGCTTGAGGCCCTCCAGGCCATGGAAGGGCCCATCCGGCTGCACCCCGATGAGGCGGATCGACGGGTTCCGCTCTTTCAGATAGCGGCCAACGCCCATCATCGTCCCACTGGTCCCCAGGCCGGCGACGAAATGGGTGATCCGCCCCCCGGTCTGCTCCCAGATCTCCGGACCGGTGGTGCGGTAATGGGCCTTCCAGTTGGCCGGATTGTTGTATTGATCCGCATAGAAGTATCGCTCCGGGTCCGCCTCATACCGGCGGCGGGCCTCCAGGATGGCCCCATCGGTCCCTTCCAGCGGATCCGTGAGGATCAATTCCGCGCCGTAAGCCCTCAGGATCCGCAGCCGTTCTGGACTGGCGTTGGCCGGAATGCACAGGGTCACGCGATAGCCCCGGGCGGCCCCCAGCATGGCGTAGGCGATCCCCATGTTCCCGGAGGTCGCATCCAGGATGACCTTGCCGGGATGCAGCCGACCTTCCCGCTCCGCCGTCAGGATGATCTCCCGGGCGGGGCGATCCTTGACGGATCCGCCCGGGTTATACCATTCCGCCTTCGCGTAGATCTCCACAGGCGCGAACGGCGCCGCCAGCCTTCGAAACCGGAGCAGAGGCGTGTTCCCGATCAGATCGAACACATCCTTCGCCGCCTCCGCCCGCATCCTCGGGATGGTCTTCAGCATCGTGGCTCCTCTCCACTCCGCGGAATCCCTCCAAATGGGAGCCTCGCCATAGGCCCCTACTGCTCCCTAAAAGAAGACAACCGCGCCGCTCTAAAATAAAAAGGACCAACACGACGCGGCGGGCTGGAAACGGCCAGCAGCCTCAGCACCCCTCAGGGCGCGGGGGCGTTGGCCACCCACCGATCGGTTGGTCCCTCGGTCGGGCGGGAAGAAAGGCCGGGTTCGGCCTTCATCCCGGGCGGGTGGCGCTAACGCCCCCGCCCAGGACAGATGCAGTGGATATGAATCAAAGCGTGCCGCATCTTTTCGCTCGACTCCATCGGCGTTTTGTATGAATCATAGGAGCGACTCTGGGGTCTGTCAAATTTTGGAACGCTCGGGGCCGGGCTTGCCAGCCTTTCCAGGATAGAATCAGATCCACTCGAACCCAAACCTATCCGGAGCGGACGATGTCCCGAATCCACCGCTGGGCGATCATCGGCGGGATATTGCTGGCGCTCTGGCTCGCGGCGTGGGCCGGCTTGCCAGGCCATAGGAGCTCGCTGTCGAACCCGCCTCCCCGGCAGCTGCCCACCCTGACGCGCTCTCCGGCGCTTCCTCCCCCCCCTCCTCTCCGCTCCAGCCCAGCCCTGAAGCGGGCGCTGACCATAGAGGCGTTTCGCCTGCATCCCGATGGGCCGCTCTACGTGGGCGACCGCCTGAGCTTCGAGGTTCAGGTTCGAAACACCACCCCCGCTTCCATCATCTCGGGTCGGGTGGAGATCCGACGGACAGGCCCCGGAGCGGAGGAAATCCTGGCGGACGCGCTGCTCCCGGAGCTGCCCCCAGGGGCCTCCCATACCACGACCTGGACCTGGGTTTGGGAAGCCTCGCTCGCCGGCCCCCTCTCCTTGACGGCGGTGGCCAGGCCCGAGGCAGACCTCCAGGGGGGCGATCGGATCACCCGCACGGTCTTTCTGCGCCCCCGAGAGCAGCTTCCAGAGGCGGAGCGACAGGCCCGGTGGGCCCAGGCGGAGAGCCGGTGTTGTGTCCACCATTACCTGACGGGTACGGCAACCGAGGCCGAGCTGGGGCAACGGATGCAATGGGCCGATGAAGCGGAGGCCGCGGTCCGGGGCCGATTGAGCCTTCCTCCACAGCTCCCTACCCATATCGTATGGATCCCCCGGCTGCTCGGGCACGGCGGGTTCACCGTGGGGGACAGCCTGATCCTGACTGACCCGTTATCGGATCGTCTGCCGGCGGATGTTCCCACGATCCTGCGCCATGAGTTCACCCATCGGATGACCTGCGCATGGCTGGCGCGCGAGGATTGCCTGGCCCACCTCCCGTCTTTCATCATCGAAGGCCTGGCCGTCTTCGTGGCCGGCGGGCACTATCGCCCGGAGCCCCTAACCCAGCGGGCCGCTGCGCTCCGCTATCTGGGTCGATGGATCCCTCTGGAGCGCCTGGTAGAGGATTTCTACACCTATCCCCACGAGATCGGATACCTCGAAGCGGGTGCCTTCGTGGAGGAGCTGGTACGGGAAGGAGGATGGCCCCGCTTCCGGGCTTTCCTCCAGGCGATGGAGCGCCGTCCGGGAGAACCGGACCGGGAGGTCCTTGACCATGCCCTTCAGGCTATCTATCATCAAGATATCCGGACGATGGAAGCGCGATGGCTTCCGCGTCTGTGGATGGATCCGGTCGATCCGGTGCAGGTTGCGGATCTACAATTCACGATCGCTTTCTATGAGGCGTTCCGGGCTTACCAGCGCGCCTACGATCCTTCCGCCTACTTTTTGAACGCCTGGCTTCCAGATTGGCGGCAGGCGGTGCGGGAAGGGATCGTGGCGGATTTCATGCGGGAGCCGGAGGATCCAGAGGGGCATCGATTCTGGGAGCGGTTGCAGGAAGCCCGACGGCGAGGCCTGGCCGGGGATCGGGAGGGCGCTCGGGAAATCCTTCAGGCGTTATGCCAGGCGCTGCCATGTCCAGAGGGCAGGCTCCTCCGGGATGCCATGGCCAAAGAGGAGCGCATCCCTTCCCTGGAGCGATGATCCCCAGGGCCATGGGTGGCCCTCCATCTCCGGGAGGGCTGCCGCCCATCGAAGCGTTCGGAAAGCACACCGATGCGTGCAGCTTATGCGGGATGGCATAGAGGATCGCGAGTGCAGGGGCTGGTGCTGGAGCTGTCTCCGCGCGGACGCCGGCGTCCGGAGCCGCTCTACGCCGTCCTGACGGTTCGCGGCGACCCGAAATCCTTCCCCTTCGAAGAGGCGGCCCGCCTGCTGCGGGCCACTTTCGACCGCCACCCCGGCAGCTTGACGTCCGCCCTCCGGGAAGCTCTCCTCGCTTTCAACCACTGGCTCCTGGAGCAGAACCGCCACGCCACCCCGGAGGAACGATGGGAGATCGGCCTCACCCTGCTCGCAGTGCGCGAGGAATCGATCTTTCTGCTCCAGGCCGGGCCAGCCTGGGCTGCTCACGTGACCCGGGAAGGCGTGCGGGTGATCGCGCCGGAAGAGGGAGCGCCCTCCGCGTTGGGCGCCGCCCGGGCCATCTCCCTGCACTACGGGATGGTCCAGTTGCGACCGGAGGACCGACTGATGGTGGCCGATGCGGAGACGGGGCCGCTCCTGGATCCCGCGGCGCTAACCGCCCTGACCCGTATCCAGAACCTCCCCCTGATCATCGAAGCGATCGAGATCCAGGTGGCCCGCACGGTTTCCCACCCGGTGGCCTTTCTTATCCTGGCCACCGACCTCACCCCGGCGCCTCTCCCCCTGTCGAAGCCGACGGCCTCTCCGCCAGAGCCTGCTCCTCCAGTTCCAGCCCCTCTCGAGGTCCCCCGCCGGCCCCTTGGGAAGCTCCGCCCGCCGGGCCGGCTTCGGCTTGCAAGGCCGCGATGGACGTTCCCCCGGATGCCCCGATGGGGATGGCCCACCATCCCACTGCCCACCGCGCCGGGATGGGTGCACACCCTGGCATGGATTCTGCCCTGGGCGATCGCGCTGATCACCTTCGGGGTTTATGTCCATCAGCGGAACACCCTGATCGCCCACCGCCTGCTCACTCAGGCCCAGGCGGAGGCCGAGGAGGCCGCCCGGGCGCCGGCCCCCGGGGAGGCCCGGCGCCACTGGGAGGCCGCCCGGGATCTGGCGCGAACCGCCCAGCAATACGCCGCGCTGCCGGAGGCGGCCGCACTCCAGGAGCAGGCGCAGCGCCAGCTGGACCGGCTGGAGCAGGCCGCCCAGCCGTTGCATCCGACGCGCCTGGCCCGTCTTCCCCCGGGCCGTCTGCGGCGGTTGATCCTGCGGGACAATGAGCTATATCTGCTGGATCCGGAGGGTCGATGCGCCTCCGAAACCCTGCGCCCCGGAGGCTGCGTGCTCTGGATCGGATACGATGAGGTGCATCGGACATTGCTCGGCGAGTCCATGCAGGAGCTCCTGTGGAGCGGCATGATCCTGCAGGGCCATCCCGTGGGGGCGCTGCTGGATCTGGCCTGGGCAGGGGCGGAAGGCGGGCGGTCCGTCAGCGGCCTGATCGCTCTGCACACGCAGGGTCTGGCAGAGAGCCGCAACCGGAGCCCCCGATGGGTGTCCAGCCGCTTTTCCCCGCCTGCCGATGGGCGGTTACGATTTTATGAGGGGAATCTCTATGTGCTGGATCGGGCGAGGGGCCAGATCTGGCGGCTGCGTCCCACCGGGGACGATTACAATGGGGATCCTGAGCCTTATTTCGCCTCCCCCCGCGCGGATCTGGGGGAGGCCGTGGATTTCCTGGTTTACCAGAACATCTACGTGCTGTATCGGGATGGGCGGGTGCGGATGTTCGCGATGGGCCGTGAGGAGGAAGGGTTTCCCCTGCGGGAACAGCCCGCCCCCGCGCTCCCGAGCCCGGTGCGTCAGCCGGTGGGCCTGACGATGGATCCCCAGGCGCCCCGGCCGTGGCTTTACATCCTGGAGCCGGATCGCCTGATCCAGGTGGGGCCGCGGGGCGATTTCATCCGCCAGATCCGGGGCGAGAGCTTGAAGGATCTGGTGGCTGTCGCCGTGGATGAGGGGCGGCGCCGGCTCTTCTTCCTCCGGGCCGATGGCACCCTGTGGGTCGCGGATCTGCCGCCTGTGGAATAATGGAAATCCATCCCGCAACTTCGAACCCGAATCCTTCCGGAGGGCTCACGATGCGCGCGCTGGGATTCATCGGGCTGGGACGGATGGGAACGCCGATGGCGCGGCGGCTGTTGCGGGCCGGGCATCGGCTCACGGTCTATAACCGCACCCGGGAGAAGGCGGAACCCCTGATCGCCGAAGGGGCCCGCTGGGCCGATTCCCCCCGCGCCGTCGCCCAGGCCAGCGAGGTGGTCTTCCTGATGCTGGCTGATTCCGCCGCCAGCGAGGCCATGCTCGCCGGACCCAACGGCGTGCTGGAGGGCGCACATCCGGGCCTCCTCATAGTGGATATGAGCACCATCGCCCCAGCCGTCTCCCGACGTCTGGCCGAACAGGCCGCGCAACGGGGCGTCCGGATGCTCGACGCCCCGGTCTCCGGCAGCGTGGGGCCCGCGACGGAAGGGGCCCTCACGATCTTCGTCGGGGGTCCGCGGGAAGCGTTTGAGGCCGTCGAGGATCTCCTGCGGGTCCTGGGGCGGAACATCCATTACGTGGGCGAGAACGGGATGGGATGCGCGGTGAAGCTCGCCGTGAATCTCATCCTGGGCGTGTCGATGCAGGCGCTGGGCGAGGCCTTCGCCCTGGGCGCCCGCGCCGGGATCCCTCCGCAACAGCTGTGGGGGATCCTTCAGGATCTGGCAGTGATCTCCCCCGCGCAGCGGAACAAAGGCGGAAAGATCGTGGAGGGGGACTTCACGCCCTCTTTCGCCCTGCGCCTGATGGAGAAGGATCTCAGCCTGATCGTGGAGTTCGGCCGTCAGATCGGGGCGCCCACGCCCCTGGCCGCCGTGGCCCAGCAAACGTTCCTGATAGCCCGGGAGCACGGCTGGGCGGAAGCCGATTACTCCGCCATCGCGGCCTGGCTGCTGGATCAGCCACCCTTAGAGGACACGGGAAGGGTATCCTCTCTTTAATCGGGGAACTTCGAGGGCCTGGCCCTGATCCAGGAAATACGTTCCCACCGCCTTCCCAAACCCAAGCGTAACGGCGTAAGCTAAAAAGAAGTCCAGCATACAAATCGGACAGGGGTTCAGGGAGTCCCGATGGCGCAACCCGAACATCGGATGGAATGGATCCCGCCGGAGGAGGCGGGACTCACCGATCGGGAGCAGGAGATCCTCCGCCTGGTGGCCCAGGGGCTGGCCAACAAGGAGATCGCCTATCGCCTGGGGATCAGCCAGAACACCGTGAAGGTCCACCTCCGCAATATCTTCTCCAAGACCAACCTCCAGTCCCGCACCGAGGCCGCGATGTATGCGGTCCGTTTCCGGCTGGTGACCCTGATGCCTTCCTTTCCGGCGATCGGAGAGGAAGAAGCGGAGGAGGGAGAGGGAGAAGAGGCGCCCCTGCCCGCGGAACCGCCAGCGACGCCGGAGGAGGCCCCGAAGCCACCGGCGATGGTCTCCGCCCTTTCTAAGATGGAGGAATCCGCCCTCACGGCCTTTCCGCGCTGGCAGGCCATCATCCTTCTGATCGCCTTCCTCCTGGGGATCGCGTGGGCGCTGGGGCCCGAGCCGGCGCGCTCGGAGGCACCGGGTGTGATCTTCCAGGGCGATCAGGCCGGCCAGGGCATCGAGCGGACTGAGGCGTTATCCCGGTGGAAGCTGATCCGCCAGATGCCCACGCCCCGGGCGCGCTTCGCCCTGGCCCGCTGGCGGGACTGGCTGATCGTGATCGGGGGGGAAGCCCCCGAGGGCATCACCGATCGGGTGGAGCGCCTGGATCTCCGAAGAGCGACCTGGGAGCGGGGGGCACCCAAACCGTATCCGGTGGCGGCGGCCGCCGCCGGAACGCTGGGGGATCGGATCTACGTGCCGGGAGGGATCAACCCTCAGGGACAACCGGTCGATCGGGTGGACGTTTACGATCCGGAGGCAGACCGCTGGCTGGAGGGGCCTTCCCTGCCGGGGCCGCTGGCGGCCTATGCGATGGCCGTCGCCGGGGATCGCCTCTATATTTTCGGAGGGTGGGATGGCCGCCGCCTGCAGGGAACGGTCTGGATGCTGGACCCGGCGCGAGGGCGCTGGGAGCCCCGCGCCCCTATGCCCACCCCCCGCGCTTTCGCCGCCGCCGCCGCGCTGGACGATGCGATCTACGTGGTGGGAGGTTACGACGGTCAGCGGGAACTGGCAGCCTGTGAGCGCTACCGGTTCGCCGCCGACCGCTGGGAGCCATGCCCGCCGTTGAACGTGGGGCGGGGCGGGCTGGCGCTGGTGGCGATGGACGGCTACCTCTTCGCGATCGGGGGCGGATGGCGGATCCCCCTGGCGTTCAACGAGCGATACCAGCCCGGCGCCGATCGCTGGACCCCCTTCGAGACGCCCATCACCGGGACGTGGCGGAACCTATCCGCCGCGCCGGGGGACGACGCGATCTGGATCCTGGGCGGATGGAGCGGAGAGCTGCGCGCCGGGGTATGGCGATTCACCCCCTTCCCCTTCCGGCTTTTCCTCCCCGCAACCCAGCGCTGAGCCCTTCCCGCCCGGGCGGGCGGATCCCCTGTCCTCTCCGTGGAGTCCACCGCTGGGTCGGAAGGCCATGGAGATCTGGTTCCTGATCCCGGTGAAACGGCTGGAACGGGCGAAGTCCCGTCTGGCGGCCGTGCTCCCGCAGCGGGCACGGATCCGCCTCACATGGCGGCTGACGCAGCGCACCCTGCGGGTGGTCGCCCGGGTGCCGGAAGTCCATCCCCTGGTGATCAGCGCCGACCTCCGGGTGCTGGCCCTGGCCCGGAGCATGGGATTGGATGTGTATTTCGACCGGTGGGAGGATCTGAACCGCGCCCTGACCGCCGCCCGCCGGTATGCGGTCCGCCACGGCGCGGAAGGGATCGGCGTGCTCCCCATCGATCTCCCCCGCGTGACCCCTGAAGCGATCCGGGCCCTGCTCCAGGCCGGCTTCCCGGATCGAGGCCTGGTGCTGGTCCCCGATCAACGGGCCCAGGGCACCAACGCCCTCCTTCTGCGCCCGCCGGAAGCCCTCCCCTTCCGGTTCGGCCCGGGGAGCCTGGAGGCGTTCCAGGCGGAAGCCCGGGCCCGGGGCCTCCCCGTGCGCCTTTTCCACCACGAGGCCCTGACCTTCGACCTGGACACCGAGGCGGATTGGGCCGCGTGGCGCGCCCGGGCGGACCTGACGAAGCGGTAGCACCCCAGCGGTCCGCCGCCGAAATCGCCCTACCCCCTTGACAAATCCTCGCAAAGGGGCTATGCTCTGAATTAGAACAAATGTTCGAATAAGGGGAAGCGATGGCCGACCGGGATCGGTTGCTGAGCTATCTGGAGGCCTACTGGGAGACCCACGGCTATGGCCCCACGCTGGAAGAGATCCGCCGGCAGATGGGGTTTGCCTCGCGTTCCCACGCCCTTTATCACCTGCGCGCGCTGGTTCAAAAAGGCCTGGTGGCCCGCGAACCCAGGAAACATCGGACCTGGCGGCCGGTCTCCCTTCCGCCCCCGCCCGTATCGATCCCCCTTAAGGGCGTGGTCCCCGCCTCCTCGCCGGATCAGATGGCGGAGGTCATCCCTCAGGATCTGGGGACCCTGCGCCTGCCCGCGGCCTGGGTGCCTCACCGTTGCCGGTTCGCCCTCTGGGTCCGCGGGGAATCCATGATCGGCCGGGGGATTCAGCCATATGACATCGTGCTGATCGAGCCGGTGACCTGGAGCGAGGTCCGCTCCGGGGACCTGGTGGTGGCGCGGCTGCGCGGTCGAAATCAGCTGACCCTGAAGGAACTGGCCATCGAACAGCCGAAGGGCGCCGCGCGGAAGAACGAAGCGATCTACTGGCTACGGCCTGCCCATCCGGAGCTGCCGCCGATCCGCCTGGATCGGCGGATGTGGGTGCTGGAGGGGCGCGTGGCGTTCCGGTTCGGCCCCGTGCGGGATCTGGGGGCCATCATCCAGGAAGGATAGCGAGGAGGTGCATGGGCGCTGCATCTCCCCAGGCGTTCCCTGGATCAGAGGAGGCGTTCCCCATGAAGCGGCGGTGGCTGGAGGCCCAGGCGGATCTGGTGGAGCAGGTGCTCTGGCAGCATCGATCGCCCGGGCGGGTGACGGGCGGCCGGCTCACGCCGACGGCCATCTTTTTTCAGATCGTCCCCGCCCCCGGCGTCCGCTGGTCGCGCCTGAAGGGGCTGGCGGAGGAGCTGGCTTTGGCCCTCGGGGTGCCCAGCGTGCGGATCCAGCGGGAGGGGCCGGTGGTGCAGCTGGAGATCCCCCGGCCCGATCCCCAGACGGTGCGCTTCCTCCCGCTGATGGAGCAGGTCCGCCGATCGATGTCCCGTTATCCGCCTTATACCGCCCTCCTCGGGCTGGCCGCGGACGGCGCGCCGCTGCTGATCCGCCTGACCAGCCCGCAGGTCGCCCACATTCTGATCGCCGGGACCACCGGATCGGGCAAGACCTCGCTGGCCCGGACGATGCTGGCCAGCCTGGTGTTGACCCACCGGCCTGCTCAGCTGGCCCTGGTGCTCCTGGATCCCAAGGGGACGGCCTTCGCGGCCTTCCGCGAGCTCCCCCACGTGCAGGCCTTCGTCCCGGGGGATCCCTCGGAGGCGGCTGCGCGCCTGGAGGCGGCGGTCCGGTGGATGGAGCGCCGCGCGCAGGAGGGGATCTCGACCCCCCGCGTGCTGATCGTCATCGACGAGCTGGGGGATCTGGTGCAGCAGGGCGGGCGGGAAGTGGGGGAGCTGCTGACCCGGCTGGCCCAGCGGGGGCGGGAGGCGGGGATTCATCTCCTGGCCTGCACCCAGAAGCCGTCGGCGGCGCTGCTGGGCGGGCAGCTGACCGCCAACTTCCCCGCCCGCCTGGTGGGGCGGGTGGTCTCGGCGGAGGACGCGCGGGTGGCGGCGGGGATCGGGGGAACGGGCGCGGAGCGCCTGCAGGGGAAGGGGGATTTCATCGCCGTGGTGGGCGGAACGGTCACCCGTTTCCAGGCGGCGTATCTGGTGCCCGAGGAGCTCCGCGCCGTGCTCCGGCAGAGAACGGCGAATGAGAGGGGATGAACAACGCTCGCATGCGGCTTGCGGTTCGCGATCTCGAACAGGAGGTCACAGATGCGGGCGGCGTGGCTGGGATTGTTCGGGATGCTCTGCGCGGTCGCCTTCGGGATCACGGGGGCGATCTGGGTGGGGCTTCATCTCGGCGGGTGGGGGCTGGCGGTGGTCACCGGGCTCGCCCTGGGGATCCCGGTGGCCGCTCTGCTGCTCTCCGCACGGCCCCGGCCCGCCGTCTGGGTCGGGGAACCGGTGACGGCACCCTGGGTGGAACGCGATCCCGCGCCGGGGATCCCCAGCGGAGCGCCCTGGGCCGCCCCGGCGAACGGCTGGGGGATGGCCTCCCCAGGCCGGGGGCCCTTTGGGCTTCCCTTCCCAACGATCCCCTGGATCTCGTGGATCGCCTGGATGCCCGGGCCGCCCGCGCCGGATCCCCACCGCGGGGGATGGCCCCTTCTGCCCCCTCCGGCGCCCCGGACCTTCACGGTGATCGGAGAGGACGGGGAGGAGTGAAGCCGCTGGGGAGGCCACCGGAAGGGCCTCCCCAGCGCTTCAGTTCTCCTGGAAGATGGGCTACGCTCAGGCGCGCGAGGCGCAAGCAAGGCGCAAGCAAATGGAGAGCGGAGGATCCCCGCGACCACCCCCCCGACGGCGCGGGGCCGGTATATGAGCGGGTATGGACTCCCGTGGGGGCTGGGGTTCGGGGCGGGGCCGGGATGGCGTTTTCTCCTCAACCCTCAGACTTTCCCTTCCATACCTGCCGGATGCGCTCTCGTGCCTCCCAGAGGGCAGGATCCCCTCGACCCGCCATCTGCAAGGTTTGCCTCAGATAACGGATGTTTTGCACCCGGACGCCGCGGACGACCAGATCCGCGGGCACGAAAGCGCGGGAGAAGACCACCACTCCCTCGATCCATGGCTCCCGCCCGATCCGCTCTCGGAGCTGCCCTTTGAGCCATCGGATGTTCCGCAGAACCTGCTGGATGGAATCCTTCTCGATTGGGCGTCCATTTCGCAACAGGCGCTCCCCATCGGCGGTGATCCGTCCGGGATGGGACTTGGTTTCCAGGAGGAATATACGGCCTTCACGGGTGATCACCAGGTGATCGATGTTCCCGTAAGGGCTTTCGAGGTCGTGGATGACGAGGAAGCCATCCCCCCGTTCTTCCAGGATGCGGCCTACCTGCTCCTCCGCATAGGCCCCTCTCTCGGCCCGACGGACGGCGCGCTCGCCTCGCCGCGCGATCCGATCGAGGAGGTCAGATCCCAGGCGGATCATCAAGGCCAGGGCGAGCCATCCAGCCCTTCCGATGCCCGGCGCGCGGCCCTCGCCGAGGAGGAGGGCCGCAGCGATCAGGAGCAGGCTGCCACCCAGGGTGACCGCCATCAGGGTTCGCTTTCGCCGCATCGCCATCGCCCGGGTCGATGCGCCCGCCTCTCCAGCCCCCGGCTTCCTGGGGATCAGCCCGAAAGCGAGGAGGCTGATCCCCAAGATGAGGATCCACCGCAGGATCAAAGCCCCTATGGGAAGGCCGAGCAGATTTAACCAGGCCGGCTGAGGGCGATGGGGCCACCGTCGGAGGCGGCAGCCCTCCCCCAAGGAAAGCCACCGCCACCAGCCCACCGATGACGGCAACCACCAAAATCGCCAGGGCAAAACCAACACCGCCCGGCCGTTGTGTCTGCAAGCCCGCCAGTCCTTCAGTTTATTTTCTTGGAGGCTACTGCCCCCGATAAAGGCCGGGGCCGGGGGTCGGCTCAGGGACGGTCAGATGGCGGACCGTTTTCGGGTCCGGCCTGCCCCGGCCCCGTCGTCGGCGACGCCTTAAGCCGGTGATAGCGCTCCCGCTGCCTGGCCCGGATTTTCTCCAGGTTGCGCTGCCGGTAGGCTCGGGATGCGGCCCGGTTGGCACAGCGCCTGGAGCAGTACTTCCGACCGGTCTCCCCCTCGAACTCCTGACCGCAGACCGGGCAGACCAGCTTATGCCGGCGGCGGTATACGTGTATAATAATGTCACACTGCTTGTTAATATGCTGCTAGCGGGGGTTTGGCTTGCGGCGGCTAGGGCTCTTTATTGCGCTGGCCACCTTGCTTCTACTAGTAGAGCTGGGGCCTAAACTTCTGGTCACGGCAGAGGGACCCCATCCGCCGCCTCCGGCTGCCGGCCATCTGGAAATCGGGCCTCCCAGGCGGGTAACACTCGCCGAGCTGCCGCCCTCCGAGCCCGAGGCCGGGCCGCCCCAGGCAAAGCCCTTTGTGCCCCTGGACCCGGTTTGGGTACGAGCGGGCCAAGCGGGAGCCTAAAGCCGGGCAGGGGCCGGTCTTTGGGCTTTCAGTACCGCAGGCACCAAGTAGTGCCAACCTTCGGGTTGTTAACAGTTTTGGGGTAATGGGCCAGGCTCTCCAGCAGTTCGTCTCAGGCTTGGGTCAGGTTCCACCCGATACCCAGCTGGCGGCCGGCCCAAATCACCTGGTTCAGATGGTCAACGTGGCCGGGGCGGTCTGGTCCAAATCGGGCTACCTGCTTTCCACCTTCAGCCTTCGGTCGTTCTTTGGGATACCTTCAGGTTACCAAAGGCTGAGCGACCCCAGGGTTATTTACGACGCACTGAGCGGACGCTGGTTTGCGTCGGCATTTGCCTGGGTTTCGGATTATGACAAAAGCAGCGCGGTTTACCTGGCGGTATCGGCCGGGCCCGACCCGACCGGCTGGTGGTGGGTTTACACCGTTCAGAGCAACTTTGTGGGGATTCTGTATGACCAGCCGTTTATCGGGTTAAGCAGCGATAAGGTGGTGATTTCCTGGAATGATTACTACGGGGCCCCCTGTCCGGGCAGCAGTTCTAGCTTCTCTGGCCAAGAAACGGTGGTGCTGGAGAAGGCGGACCTTTTAAGTGGGCTTCCGGTGCGGGGTATAAGATTCGGCCCGGACTGTTTTAGATTCAGGATTGTACCGGCGCTGGCGTTAACGCCCTCGGGTCCGGCCTACTTGGTCTATAACGGTTGGACAATGTCCAAGATCTATAACGGCCGCGGTTACCTGGGGCTTGTCACCGTGACAGGGTCCCCCGCCCTCGGGAATGTGGTCTGGTCGGAGCAAACCCTGTCGATGCCCGCTACCTCGATACCGCCCAAGGCCTATGACGGGCTTGCCGGGGTATATCTGGATACGGGTGATGACCGGTTTCAGTCGGCCGTCTGGCAAAACGGGATTCTGTGGACTGGGGGCAATACCGGGTGTGTCCCGCCCGGCGACGCCTATACCCGGTCCTGCCTGCGGTTGGTCCAGGCTTCCACGACGACGCCTTCGCTACTGCAGAGCTTCGACGTCGGGTTGGCAGGGGGTCACCTGATGTACCCGGCCGTGGCCGTGGACCGTGACGGCAACATGTTTGTGACCTTTTCTGCCATCTCAAGCACCAGTTACGCCGGAGTTTGGGCGGGCTATCAGGCGGCATCCGGACCTTTGTATCAAATAGGGGGTCCGGTGGCTATCCACTACGGCGAAGCGGCTTACCGCTGCTCCTTTGACTCGCTTCAATGGGGCGCATACCGGTGGGGCGATTATTCGGGGGCCGGCCTCGACCCGGCTGACCCAAGCACCGTCTGGTTAACCGGTGAATACGCAGCGGCCGGGACCGTAGATTGCAATTGGGGCAACTGGACGGCCCAGGTGAGGTTGTTGCAGCAACCGACGCCCACGCCGACTCCTAGCCCGACGCCGACGCCCTACCGCCTCTGGTTACCGTTTATTATCAAATGGTGAAAGTTTTGCTGCCTGGTTTGCTTTGCTACCTTTTGCTGTTTGGGTCGGCTTGCGTCTTCCTATGACTGCACCTTTTCGGTCGAGCTGGAGCCCGGCACCTGGAACCGAAGCCCCCAGGATCCCTCCCAGGAACCCGAGGGATCCGAGCGCCAGCCCTTCCCCAACGCCGATCCCTGGGATCCATACCGGCCATACGGCCGGCGAGGGTCACCGCCAGCACCCCGAGCACGGATAATGTTCCGGCAAGCATCAAAAGACCTCGTAGAAGGCCGAAAACCATTACCAGCACTTCTCCCGTGCTCATCCTCCGCCTCCTCCTTGCGGGATCCCAGCGAGAGCCTGCCACCTCCTAATCCGTCAGGACACGGCGAGCCCGTCACGATGGGTGGATGTCCGCCCATCCGTTGGCCTCCAGGAACTCCTCCACACGGTTGAAGGCGTTGAAGAAGAGGGGGGTTCCGGCGAAGGAGAGAGGAGAGACAGGGCCTGTGGTCATAAACGAATACTCCCGGGAGGCGGCATCGAAGGCGGAGTGGGGATCCCGGAACAGTTGATAGAGATCCAGAGCCCGGCTCCGTCCCCCGACCAGCTCCGAGAGGGCGCGGAACTCCTGACCCATCCCCAGCCCGAATCCGAAGAAGAAGATGCGCAACTGATCCACGATCCCCCGATGCAGGCTGGATAACGTCTGGCTGATAAACATCCACCCCACACCGTATTTGCGGGTGGTACGGACCGCATCGATCAGCAGGTCGCGAACGGCCTTCTTCTCCGAATCTTCCGGGTCTTCGCGCGGCGCCAGCCGGTGGGCCTCGTCCATCAGAACTAAAGCATTGAGGCTACGGCTCTCCCGATAGGCAGACTCCGCCGCCTGCAGAATTCCCTCGAGAATCCGCTTGATAACCAGGGCTTGAACCGTCTCTGTCCAGAAGATCGCAGACGATCCAGCCGGCGCGTTCGCGCTTCGGAACAGGGGCAGGGAGGAGGGATCCGGGCTTTCCGCTTTCGCGCGCTCCTCCGACAGGTCAATCACCACCAGAGGCCGGTTCCCTTCTTCGCGCTTGAAAAGCCGATACAGCAACGCATCCACCTTTTGGGCCCCCTGTCGATCCTCCCGGAACAGGCTCGCGACAGGGAGCCAGTAACGTGTGTAGAACTCGTTGGCGTCAGCGCTCTGATGCATAGATCGAAATCGCTCTCGCGATACATCTGACCGGTAGAACACTTTCTGGACCAATTCTTGCCCCAGAAGCATCCAGGCCTTCTGGAAAGCCTGGGGCGTATACAGGTCAGCCAAGCGAACGTGTTGACGCTGCAGCCGGTCGGCCAGGGTCTGGCATGCGAGCTCCCGGTTTTCGCCCGTCGGGACGCTGAGCTGTTCGAAGAAGGGGCTCTCATACAGGATGCGTGCGAAAAGCTCCCAGCGATCCAGCACCAGATCCCGAACACCAACCACCTGAAGGGGTTTGCCCAGCCGATTCAGGATTTGCTTCATCGGAAGCCTGAATTCCCCGGTGGGCTCCCCCCGCAGGTCCTTGGCGAACTCTCCCTGAGGGTCCAGGACCAGCAAGGCCATCTGGGGATAGCGGGCATAAGCCAGGAGGATCATCTTGGCCAGCACTGACTTGCCGGAGCCCGTCTTCCCGAAGATCCCCACATGATAAGCCTCGCCCGCACCGTCCGGGCCGCTGTCGAAGTGCTTAAACCAAAGGGGGAGCTTCGGTGTGGAGCCGTAGACCCGCCCCAGATAGAACAGCTGACGCTGATAGGGAGCCAGCAAGGCCTCCAGAATCGGATCGTCCACCCGATAGACGGGTGTGCCGGTAGCGGGGACGGTGCCCAGGATGCTGGGGCGGTAGGTGTTCCTATCACGACAGAAGACCGCGCTGACCACCATCTCTCCCTGATGGGTGTCCTGTCGCTCGCTCACCGCATCCACCCGGCCACGCTGCCGGATCAGGCTTCGCATGGTGGGGTCCTCATGCCAGACGTTCCGCAGCCTTATCTCGGTGATCTGTCCGAGCGCATAGTGGCTTTTGCCATCTTGCTGGAATCGAAAGAGGGCGAATTCGCCCACCAGTTTGCGGTTCACCGCGCTGGCCAGGATGTCCAGCGCCAGCTCGGAGGTAGACGACGGTGAGCCTACCACGCCGATGCGCTCCGCCTGATCGATCTGGTAATCCAGGGAATGGTTCGCCATCGTGCGGCCTCCTTATCCTGGAGAGCTTTATCGACCGCCCTCCGTGCGGTATCCGTGCAGATTCAGGAAGATGTCATCCACATCGCCGGCCCAGGTTTCGGCCAGCTGCTGGCTCATCACCTGGCGCAGGGCAGGGATCGCTCGACTCAGATGCTTCACCATCCGATCGGCCAGATAAAGGGGGTAGGGCTCCAGCATGCCGGGGGCGCTACACTGAGCGCGAAGGGCCTGGATGACGGAGGCCAGCCGGGCCATGTTCCCTGCGATGGAGCGGCTCATCTCCAGCCGGACCGCCGGCAGCCAGGCGCGGGGACGGTAATAAGCGACCTGAATCTCGTTGAGCAGGCTGAGGATTTCATCCCGCAGCTTCTCGGCGCCCGGCCGGATGCGATCGGGCAGCAGCTCCAGCTGAAGATGCCAGGGTTGCCGGGGAGGCTCTAAGGGACGGGGGGCGGTAAACTCCCCAGGCTCCAGCAATCCGGTCAGCAGCGCCCGGTCATCCAGGCGCTCCGGCCATCCGAGCTGCCTCCCGATCTCCCGCCGCACAGAGTATTTGGGCACGCCTATCCATGCCCGATCGGTTCGCTGCGCCTTCAGGACATCCCGATAGGCAAGCAGGTAACCCTCCATATGCTTCACCAGGAACTCGGTCAAGCGAAGATCCGGCGCCTCCCGGGCCCGATTCATCGCCTGGTTGAAGTAGATCAAGGGAGTGGTGAGGGAGCCATCCAGGAAGACCACATCGTGGGGAGCCTGAACGGCCAGCTCCAGCTCCATGCCGATCATCACCGCCCGGGCCAGCGCGCCGGTTTCCTCCTCATGTCGTTCCGTCTGCATATAGGCCCGATGCCGGGGCTCCGGCCAGTGCCGTGTCTCTGAGGGAGGGGTCAGGCCTTCCACCGCCACCGCCACCGCTGCGACCAGGTCCGTGGCGATGAGCCGCTCCACCGCGTATGCTCCATCTACCCCGCAAGTGGTAGGGACGGGAACCGCCGGCAGGTCGCCTTCTCGTTGCAGGAGACCGCTCTCCCTGAGCGCCTGCCGGCGCTCCTGGCGTGCAGCCCGGAGGGCCCGGAGCTCTTCCCCTACGCGATGGCTGAGCGTGCCGGATTGCTCGAGGAGCTCCTCCACCAGGCCCGCCGGGAGCTCTGCGAAAGGCCGCTCCGCCTCCGGGATCATCGTCTTTATCCTCCTTCGTCCACGATCAGGAGATCCAGCAGGCGCTCCGGCTCCCACGCACGCCATCTGTCCACCCGACCCGCCCGGGGCAGCAGCCAGCGCTCCCGCCAGTAAGCGGCCAGATCCGCAAAGGGGAGATCTCGATACAGGGGCTCCGCCACCCGCCCCTCCATGTAGTCCTCCAGGTTGTGGATCAGCGGGAAAAGAAAGGCCTCCCGACGGAGCGCGTGGCGCAGGAGAGCGCGAGGAAGCCCCAATCGTTCCAGCGCCCGCACGCAGGTCTGCCACTTGATCCGCGGCCCTACCCCGTAGCCGCCTTTCGTGGAAACCCCCTGAGCCTCCAGAAACCCGCGAAAGAGCGGATACAGGACCTCCAGATGAAAGGTCCCATAGCCTTCGGTGTAACCCAGGGAAACCGCGATCGGCTCGCCGCGATATTGAAGGCGGTTATACAGGCTGGACCGCCCGAAGGCGCTGGTCGTCGTCAGCGCCACCAGATGCGCCGGCAGGATCCGTCCCTCGATCTCCGTCCGACGGCCGCCGTATTTCCTCTGATAGGCCCGGCGCACCTCGTTCGAGGCCGCGGCCAGGGCGACCAGTTTCCCACCCAGGAGATCGCTATACGGCGGCACCGCCCCCAGGGTCTGGATGTCCATGGTCTGATTGACCAGCTCCACCTTGCGCCCGGGCGGATACCGGAAACGCCGATCGCGAGGGGGAAAGGAGAGGGGAGGGGACTGGAGCGCCAGGATGCCGATGAGGAAAGGATGTCCGGACGGCGTGCGGTTGCCCTCATCCAGGATCAGGAAGCGCAACCTTCTGCCATAGCCTTTCGAATAGGGAAGGGACCAGGTGAGGCGGGCCAGGCGGAAGAGACCCGCCTGCCACGGTTCGGCCACCTCCACCAGGACCGGGCGGATCCGTTCCGGGATGACCTGGTCTCCTCGGGCGAAATGGGGGGAGAGCCTCGGCCAGGCCCAGCGGATCCATTCCTGATGCCCACGGAGGATGAAGCAGCGCGCTTCCGCATGCAGCCGGCGCAGGGCATCTTTCCCATCCGGCGCCCGCAGCGTGAGGAGGCCCCGACTCCCGGCATCCACCTCAAACCCCAGCGACCTCAGATGCTCCAGCACCCGGGCCCGCAAGCGATCCCCAGGATCGCTCATCGCCCGCCTCTCTTCCACAACCGATTCGATCGGAGCGTAGCCGCGCTGACCCCTGCCCGCCCTCTGCGTGGTTTGTCTCTATTCTCCTCCCTCTCCATTCCATGGGGCAATTCAAAGCGGAAAGAGGTGCGGCGCGCTTCACGACAAGGCCCGGGAACGCGGGAGGGGGAGCGCCCAGGTGCCTTCGCCGCTCACCCGCAGGTCCTTGCGCTGGAACCACCACCCCGCCAGCAGGAGGAAGACCAGCGAGGCGATCAGCAGCCCCATGAGCCAGTCCACCCGCAGGGAACGGACGGCCTCTCCCCCCTGATAGTATGTGAAAGGCGAAAGGCGGGCCAGAGGCTCCAGCCGCTCATCTAGCCGGGCCAGGGCGGTCAGGAAGAACCCCGCAACCAGCAACGTCCCCGCCACCGCCGCCGCGACCCGCCGGGAGGGCAGCGCCAGGCTGAGCCACAAGGACAAGCTCCCGAACAGCCACAGCAGCGCGAACATCGTAAGAAAAGGCATTAGCATCTCCCACGGCCCCAGGCCCAGATGCCGGGAGAGCGGCCGCGCGAGGATCAGGCCCAAATACGAGAGCCCCAGGATCCCCCCGGTGGCCACCAGGAAGGCCAGGACGCGGGCGGCGAAGAACGCCCACCGGCTCACCGGCTGCCCGAGGAGCAGATCCAGCTGTCCTCCCTCCTCCAAGCCGGCGATCAGGGCGCTGCCGGCGAGGATGGCGAAAAACCCCAAAAAGAGCGGCAGCCAGGAGAAGAACTGCGCGTGTAGATACGTCGCCGGATCCGCGATGTCCTGGATCTCCCCGAAGAAGACCAGCAGCTCCCGGGGATAGGCCCGCAGCAGCTCCTCCCACTGGGCCCGCTGCTCGAAGATCGTGTCATAGAAGGGGATGAGATAGCCCCCCAACAACCCCAACCCCAGCCCCCAGCCCACCATCGCCCAGCGGAATCCGGACAGCGTGTAACGAAAGACCGCTTTCATGGATGGGCCTCCGAAGACGCAGGGGAAGGCTCATAATACGCCAGGAAGATCTCCTCCAGGCTCGGGCGCTCGGTCTCCAGATCCCGGATCGGGAAGGCCGCCAGGGCCTTGATCAGGGGATCCATCCGCCCCTCTACCTGCAGCAGGAGCTCCTCCCCGTCCTCCCGGCGGAGGAGCCGCACGCCGGGCAGAGTTGTCAGCGGCCGGGGATCCACCGGCCCCTCGAACCGGACGCGCACCCGGCGCACGGCGCGGCGGATCAGATCCTCCGTCCCGGCCACCTCCACCACCACGCCCTGCCGGATGATCCCCACCCGGTCGGCCACCTGCTCCACCTCGCTCATGATGTGGGAGGCGAAGAACACCGTGGCCCCCGCGTCCCGAGCCTCCCGCATCAGCCGCAGGACCTCCTGCTGCATCAGGGGATCCAGCCCCAGGGTGGGCTCGTCCAGGATCAGCAGCTCCGGCCGGTGCATCAGGGCCTGGATCACCCCCACCTTCTGCTTGTTGCCCTTGGACAGATTGCGGATGCGGGGACGCAGGTCCAGATCCAGCCGCTCCGCCAGCGCCCGGACGTAGGCCCAGTCCACGGTGTTCCCCCGCATGGCGGCGAAGAGGCGGAGGGCGCCCTCCACGGTCATGTTCTCATCGAAGTGCAACTCGCCCGGGAGATACCCCACCCGCCGCCGCACCGCCACCGGGTCGCGCTGGGGGTCGATCCCCAGCACCCGAAGGAACCCCGCGTCGGGACGGATGAGATCCAGCATGCAGCGGATGGTGGTGGTCTTGCCGGCGCCGTTGGGGCCGAGGAAAGCGAAGATCTCCCCCCGGCGTACCTCCAGGTTCACCCCGCGCAGCGCCCGCACCCGACCGTAGGATTTCACCAGATCGCGGATCTCGATGGCGAGGGCTTCGCGCATCTTTCACGCTCCTTCTCGGAGAGCTCGATCCTCTGCCGCCGCGACCATCCCGCCCGAGCCTCCTCACAGAGCCAGGCCATCGTCCTCCGCCCAGGCGCCCACCCTCCGGGCCCGCGGACAACGGACCGGGCGGCGCGCAGCACCTCTCCGCGCCGCCGCCGCGGGTTAAGCCCTTTCTTCGTGTAGTATTCTAGTCTTCCGGAAGCTTCGAGGAAAGCCTGCCAGGCTCATGTCCTTGAATGATCGGAGAGGGACAGAGACCACCCCCCCTCTCGTTGCGCCATGGGGTTCCAGCGGGACAACTACCCGCCATCGCCCTCCATCCCATCTTCGATCATCGGAGAGGAAGAGCCGCGATCTTCCGCCCCGAACCTCCGTCCTCGATGACGCAAGGGTGCGGCGAAAGCCGCTCCGTTAACTTCCAACCCCCGGTTCTCGATGAGGCAAAGGTCGCGGCGGAAGCCGCTCCTACAACAAACACAGGGGTGCCGAAATGAATTTCGGCTTACAATCGGAAGAGCTCCGGCCCTGAACCCTCCGTCTTTGAGGCGGCCGGAGATCGTGGGGGAAGCCGCGACTCCCGCATCGATCTTTCTCTCCCTTCGTTGGGCCATCGGTTCGCGCAGGGCCCCTACAGGCTGCTGACCGGCATCCAAACCTCCAATCATTGAAGAGAAGAGCCACCCGCCATCCCCCATACTCGCCTAAGCGCGAAATCCCTCACCGCCACATCCCCCAGGAAAACAGAGAGGAAGGCCCGTTGCCCGCCTTCCCCTCCGGAGCGCTCCGGGAAAACCGACCGCTCCTCGGAGCCGCTTACGGCACCGTCACGCACGACCGATTGTTCTTCGGGTTCCCGTCCGCGTTCTGCGGCACCACCCCGCTGGCGCAATTGGTCGCCGGCTTCTGGTTCACGGTCACCGTGAACTGGATCTGGACGAGGTACCCCGGCGGCAGCGGGTTGACGGCGGCGCACGAGGCGCCGCTGCAGGACCAATCGGCCGCCGCCGCCGACGGATTGAAGACCAGGGGTCCGCTGAAGCTCATGGAGCCGGAAGGGTTGGCGGTGTCGGAGATCTGCGTGCCGATGGGACACGGCCCCGATCCGATGTTGCTGACCGTCACGACGACCGTGAAGACCGCCGGATTGCTCGTCGGCTGCATGGACTTATCGACGACGAGGTCGCACATCCCGGCCGGCGTCGAGGTGGCCGTCGGGGATGGCGTCAGCGAAGGGGTCGGGGTTTGAGTGGCCGTGGCCGTCGGGGTGCGCGTGGGCGTCTTCGTCACAGTGGGCGTCGGTGTGGGGATCAGCTTGCATTTGCCCGCTGGACCGGCGTTATAGATGGACTGGATCTCACCCTGCGTGAGCGCCCGGTTGAAGATCTCCACCTCGTCGATGACGCCGTTGAACGTGCGCGGATAACCGACGGCGCGAA
>Ga0101941_1000956_pt1 | contig 29173 bp, 26 predicted proteins | sample DewCreD2012metaG_3_FD_75242 | JGI IMG/M metagenome (GOLD analysis project Ga0101941, IMG submission 75242) | Hot spring sediment bacterial and archeal communities from British Columbia, Canada, to study Microbial Dark Matter (Phase II) - Dewar... ...
GGAACGGCCGGCTGCACCTCCACCGCTTCAACGACTGCGCCCACCTGGGGCTCACGCCCCCGTCAGCGCCCTGACGCCCGCGCCGGCCGGCCCCGACCAGCCGCTAGGCTGAGGGCCGCCGCCGCCAGGTCCACCGGGTCGTGGTCGTCGAGCAGGTCCTCGACGATGGCCCGGTAGGGGCCCCAGCCGCCCGCGGCAAGGGTATCGAGCAGCCGCTCGACCAGAGCCTGGCGTTCCCGCTCGGCCACCTCGGCCGCCGTCGGCACCTCGGCCCGTTGCAGCCGCGCCCCGGTCACCCGCTCGATGACCCGGATCTCCCGCGTCTCCCAGGGGACGACCAGCGTCACCGCCCGGCCGGGCCGGCCGAAGCGCCCGGCCCGACCGATCCGGTGGACATAGCCCTCAGGGTCCTGGGGCAGGTCGTAGTTGACCACCAGCGCCACCTCGGGGATATCCAGCCCCCGGGCGGCGACATCGGTGGCCACCAGCACCTCGGTCCGGCCCTCGCGGAAGTTGCGCAGCACCTGCTCACGGGCCGCCTGGCTCAGCCCCCCGTGCAGCGCCTCGGCCAGATAGCCACGGCTGACCAGCGCCTCGGCGAGTTCGTCCACCATCCGCCGGGTGGCGCAGAAGACCAGCGTCCGCTCCGGCGTCAGCGCGTCCAGAATGCGGGTCAGCGCGTCCAGCTTGCGCCGCGCCGGCACCTCGTAGTATACCTGCTCGACCGCCGGCACGGTCAGCGCTCGCGGCCGCGAGAGGCGCAGAACCACCGGGTCGCGCAAATAGCGGCGGGCCAGGGCCAGGATCGGATCGGGCATGGTGGCCGAGAAGAGACCGGTCTGACGCTCGGCCGGCAGATGCTGCAGAATGTACTCCACGTCCTCCAGAAAGCCCAGGTTGAGCATCTCGTCGGCCTCATCCAGGACCAGCACCCGGACCTGGCGCAGGTCGACCGTTCCGCGCTGCATGTGGTCCATCAGCCGGCCAGGGGTCGCCACGACGATCTGCACCCCCTGCCGGAGGGTCCGGATCTGGCGGTCAATGGACTGCCCGCCGTAGATCGGGGCGATGCGCAGCGGCCGGTAGCGGGCGATGCGGCTCAGGTGCTCGGACACCTGGAGAGCCAGTTCCCGGGTGGGGGCCAGCACCACCGCCTGGGGCAGCCGCCCCCCCGGCTCGGCCCGCTCGACCAGCGGAATGCCGAAGGCCGCCGTCTTGCCGGTGCCGGTCAGCGCCTGGACCACCACGTCTTTCCCTTGAAGGAAAAGCGGGATCACCTGGGCCTGGACCGGCGAGGGCTCTTCGAAGCCCATCTCAGCAATCGCGCGGAGAACCTCCGGACGGAGGCCGAACGTGGTGAAATCGGGCATGTTTTTCTCCTCGACGCTGGCAGTGCAGCCCCTGTACCAGCGCTACTCGGTCAGCCGCAGACGGCAGGGGGCCGGATCGATGGCCACCAGAAGCGGCCGGGCCAGACTGGTGAACGAGACAATGGCCTGGCCCGGCGCCAGCGCCGGCAGGCGACGCCACAGCCCCTCGTCGATCCCGCCCACCGCCTCGCGCAGCCGCTGGACCACCAGCGGGTCGCTGATCTTGTGCAGAATGTAGTTGTTGACCAGGCCGAACACCGGCCGGGGCAGGTGCTGCGGCAGCTGGGTGACGAAGACCAGCCCCAGCCAGCGCTTGCGCCCCCGCTTGGCGATCCGGGCCACCTCGGCGAAGACATGCCCCAGCGCCGCGCTCCGCTCCTCGGCCAGAAACTCGTGGGCCTCCTCGATGATAATGAGCACCGGCACCGGCGGACCCTGGCCCTCCTCCCACCGCCGATAGCGCTCCTCCTGGGCCTGCTGAACGCCCCGCAGCAGATCGGCGATCACCAGGTTGTTGAGCTGGGGCGATTCGGTATCGGAGAGGTCGATGATGTTCACCCGCCCCGGCTGCAGCAGCTGGGCGTAGTCCAGCGCCCCCTCGGACCGGTCGAAGACCCGGAGCCGCCGGACCTGCCAGAGCTTGCCCAGCAGGGTCCGCCAGCTGGTGGCGTTATCGTTGCGGGTATCGCCGAGCCGCTCTTTGAGGAAGCTCTCCTCCCGGTTGCGCAGCGCCTCGCTGAGAAAGCGCAGCGACCGCTCGTCCCGGGCCACCGCGTGGTAGTAGGCGTTGACGATGTCAAAGAGGAGGTCGAGAGTCAGCCCCGGATAGCCCTCGCTGAACTCGTCCCAGTCAGCCGCCCGCCGCTCATCCGTCTCCAGCGGGCGGCCGGCGTCCCGCCGGGGGAAAAGCCCGAGGTCGCGCAGCACCAGCCGGGCCGTATCATAGGCTCGCAGGAAGCGTTGCTGCTGGGCCTCGGTCAACCCCAGGATCTCCATCAGGAGATAGGGCGAGAGACGGCTGAAGTCGAGGGCGAACGTCACCCGCCGGGGATGGGCGGGGTTGCTGGTCGACCGGTCGACCAGCGTGTACACGACGGTGTCCGGCACCCCGGCCGGCGCAAGGCCCGCCCGGTCCAGGGCCCGGACCATGAACGGATCGGTCGTCGGCTGGTCGATGGCGGTGTACTCGCCCTCGACGTCCAGGACGATGACGGCCAGACCCGCCCGCTGGGCCTCGGCGATGAGCCGGGCCACGGTGGTCGACTTGCCGCTGCCGGTGGTCCCCAGAACCGCCAGGTGTCGGGGCAGGACCGCTTTGCGACGGGCTGGAATCCGGACGATAACGCCCGGCAGGCCGATGGCCGGCCCCAGTCGCAGGTCGCCCTCGACCTGCAGGACCCTGGCCGTGGCCTCGGCGTCCAGGACGTACACCGGGCTGTTGGGCAGCGGTCGGTAGCGCGGGGGCACCAGCGCCCCCTCAACCTCCTCGCCCATGATCTCGATCTGAACCCGCCCGTGGTAGCGGGGAACGAAGACCCCCCCGCGCACGGTCGTGGTGACGATGAGCGGAGCGTCCGGCCGCAGTCCGTCGGGCTCGGCGAAGGGCCCCCGGACCACGATCCCGAGGTAGCAGCGACCGTCCCCCCGGCTGCGGATCCGCACCAGCGCCTGGGCCGGCACCCGCTCCAGGTGCTCGCGGGGAATCAGCACCGTCACCGTCTGGTCCTCGCTGGTGGGGGTATCGAACATCGTCCGCCCAACCGCCTCGCCGTCGTCGGCGGCCGGGTCCGGGACCGGAACGGCGCCTCCCTGGGCGATCTCGGCCTCCAGCCGGGCCTGGGCGGCTGCCGAAACCGGCTGGGGGCTATCAGCCGTCCTCTCCCACAGCGGCTGCGACTCCATGGCGCTCACTCCCCCGGCCTCGCGACCGGTCCAAGAGAGTTCCAACCGAACGCTGAGCGTTCTTGCAAGAATCACCGGCTACTTTACCAGATGGCGGTGCCAGTGCGGAAGACCTGGCGCTCGCCCAATCTCCAGATTGTCAGGAGGGATGGCTCAATGGCACTGGCGCGATGGAACCCGGTCCGGGAGATGATGGAGCTCAGCCGGGCGATCGACCGCCTGATGGAGGAGGCCTTTCCGGAGTTCCCGCGGACAACCCGCGAGGGCTGGTACCCGGTGGACCTCTACGAGACCGACGAGGCGTTGGTGATCCAGGCGGTGCTGCCGGGGGTGCGCTCGGAGGACATTACCATCTCGTATGAAGGCGGCGTGCTGACCATCCGGGGCAAGACCCAGCCGGAGCCGGAGGAGAAGCGCCGCTACTACCTCCGCGAGCGGACCTTCGGCGAGTATGTCCGCAGCTTCAACCTGCCGCTGCCGGTCGATATCGACAAGGCCCAGGCCAAACTGGAGAATGGCATCCTGACGGTCATCCTGCCCAAGGCGGCGCAGGTCCGGCCGCGGACGATTCCGGTCCGCCCGGCCTAAGCCCAACCTGGTCCGGGGGCCGGCCTCTCGCCGGCCCCCTTTTCTGCTTTCGCGCCTTGCCCCGGCAGGGCGGCGGTCGTACAATGCCGGCGATCTCTCCGGGAAAGGAGACTGCGGCGTGCTGCGGCTTTCGGTGTGTGTCGAGATGATCTTCCGCGACCTGCCCTTCCTGGATCGCCTGACGGAGGTCGCCCGCGCCGGCTATCCAGCCTTCGAGTTCTGGCGCTTCAGCAACAAGGATATCCCGGCCATCGCCCAGCGGGCCGAGGAGCTCGGCCTGGCGGTGGCCGCCTTTGTCGGCAGCGAAGGGGGACCACTGGTCGATCCCGCCCGTCGGGCCGACTTCCTGGCCGGGCTGCGCGAGGCGGTCCGGGCCGCCCAGACCCTGCGCTGCCCGACCCTTATCATCACCGTCGGCCAGGCCCTGCCCGACCGACCGCGCGCCGAGCAGCACCGCTCGATCGTCGAGGGGCTGCGCGCGGCCGCCGACATCGCCGGAACCGCCGGCCTCACCCTGGCCGTCGAGCCCCTGAACACCAAGGTCAACCACCCGGGCTACTACCTGGAGACCAGCGCCGAGGGCTTCGCCATCATCGACGAGGTCGGCCAGCCCAACGTCAGGCTGCTCTACGATATCTACCACATGCAGATCATGGAGGGGAACCTGACCCAGACGATGACCGAGAACCTGGCGAAGATCGCCCACATCCACGTGGCCGACGTCCCGGGGCGGCACGAGCCGGGGACGGGCGAGATCCACTACCCCTTCCTCTTCCGCGTCTTGGCCGAGCACGGCTACACCGGCTACGTCGGCCTGGAGTACCTGCCGCTGGCCGACGCCCACGCCACGCTGGCCCAGGTCCGGGCGATGCTGCCGACCGACGGAGCAGCCAGGGGCTGATCTACGGACACCCCCCCGCCCGCAGAAAATCGGGGTGGGCGACCCAGCCGCTCTGGCCGGCGACCGCGACCGCCACCAGCTGGCCGGTGGTCAGCAGAGGCGCCAGACGCCGTTCGAGCAGCGTCGGCGGCCAGCCGAAGAGCCGGACGATCGCGGCGGGGGTGGCCGCCCCCACCAGACGCAGATAGTGGTCGAGGAGGCGCTCCATCGCCGTCTGACCGCTGATCGTCGCGGCCTGGGCCAGAAGATCCGGCACCCACTGGCTGAGCGCGCCGTAGACGAAGCAGTAGCGCCAGGCGTTGTCGTCTGAGACCCCCACCACCCCGACCAGGAAGGCCCGCTGGAGGTCGGCCAGAGCCCGGTCGAGCCGAGGGGCCGCCCCCGCCCGGTCCAGGCCGGCCGCCCGGCGCAGGGCCGGCTTGCTCAAGGGCCCCCGGTCGAGGAGCACCGCGTAGACCCGACGGGCGTCGGCGCTCAGCCGGCCCTCGGCGTAGGCGGCCTCCCACTCCTCCGGGTCAATGGCCTGGGGGCTGGCCGCCACCAGCAGCGGCCAGCACCACCGGGCCACCAGCGTCGGCTTGCCCCGCAGAAACCGGCCATAGACCACCTGCCGCTCGGCCGGCAGGCGGTCCTTCCACTCCCAGGTTCGGTCGAGGGCCGGATCGTCCAGGTGTTCGGGAAGGGCCCGCTCGCCGCCGTTGACCGCGCTCCAGAGGTCGGGAGCGGTGACAGTCCGCTCGGGGAAGGTGAAGGCGAAGCCCACCGCCTCGACGAAGGCCCGGGCCGCCGTGAGCGTTCGCACCGCCCGCTCCGGATGGCGGTGGAGCTGCCAGGCCCGCCAGGCCGTCAGTGCCGCCGGTTCGACGACGACTGCCATTTATGTCATCTTCACCACGATATCCGCGATGATGTTGGCCGCCTGGTCGCCCCGGTCGGCGGCGTTGCTCAGGTGTCGGTAGACCTCGCGCATCTTGAGGACGTAGACCACGTCCTCCAGGCTCTTAATGCTCTTGAAGAGGTCGATGAGCGCCTCGCGGTAGAGGGTTTCGGCCATATTCTCCAGCGTCTTGGCCCGGACGGCGTGCTCGGTGGCGATGGTGGGCCGCTCCTTGAGCTGCCGCACCGCCAGATAGATCTCCTCGGCCGCCTCACGCAGCACGGCCGCCATTTTGACGACATAGGGGCTGGGCTTGACCTCCAGAATCGTCAACTCGTCGATCGTGCTGTAGGCGTAGTCGAGCACGTCGTCGATGGCCCGCGAGAGGGCGAAGATGTCCTCGCGGTCGATAGGGGTGATGAACGTGCGGTTGAGTTCGTCGATGAGGATGCGTCGCAGCTCGTCCTCCTCGCGCTCCAGGTCGATCACCTTCTGAGCCATCTGCGGGTCCTCGGTCCGGGCGTAGGCCTCGAGCGCGCGCAGTCCCTCCCTGGTCAGATTGGCCTGGGCCAGCAGCAGTTGCAGGAAATCGGCCTCCGGTTTCGGGCGTAACCAGCGCCGGAGCATCGGTCCACCCCCTCGCGGCGGGAATCAGAACGGTAACAGCAGCAGCAGCAGACGGGCGAGCCCGGCGGCCAGGAGGGCTGTTGCCGGCAGGGTGACCACCCAGGCCAGGGCGATGGTGCGGGCCACCGGCCAGCGCACCTTGCTCAACCGCTCCGCGCTCCCGACCCCGATGATCGCCGCCCCGATGACCTGCGTGGTGCTGACCGGTCCGCCCAGCAGGGCGGCGCCGAGCACCACGATGGCGGCGCTGCCCTGGGCGCAGAAGCCGTGGATCGGGCGGATCCGGTAGATCTGCACCCCCAGCGTCCGGATGATCCGGTAGCCGCCGAGGGCGAACCCCAGGGCCAGCGCGCTGGCTGCGGCCGCCACCGCCCAGAGCGGGACGGTGAACTCGGTCGTCAGCCCCTCGATCAGCAGCAGGAGCCCGATGAGGGCCATCGTCTTCTGGGCGTCGTTCGTCCCGTGGCTCAGCGCCAGGACCACCGCCGTGAGCACCTGCCCACGTTTGAAAACAACGTTCACCCGCGGAGTGAAGTGACGGGCGATATTGAGCATCAGCCGCATCACCAGCCACCCGCTCAGGAAGCCCAGCACCGGCGCCAGCAGGAGCGCGAGCCCGACCTTGAGCAGGCCGGCCGGCTGGACCGCCGACCAGCCGGCGGCGCCGATGACCGCTCCCACCAGCGCGCCGACCAGCGCGTGCGACGAACTGGTGGGCAGCCCCAGTCCCCAGGCCCCGATTCCCCAGCCGATGGCCACCACCAGGGCCACGCCGAGGACCAGGGGCAAGAGGCTGGCGGGCCGGATCAGACCAGCCCCCAGGGTCGCCGCCACCGCGCTGCCGAAGAGGAACGGCCCGGCCAGCTCCGCCAGGGCGGCCAGCAGCAGCGCCTGGCGCGGGGCCATCGTCCCCGAGGAGACCAGGGTCGCCACGATGCTGGCGCTGTCGTTGAAGCCGTTGAGGAAGCCGTAGAGCAGCGCCAGGCCGAGCAGGAGGCCTATCCCCCCGGACAGCGCCGCCAGAGCGACCGCGTCCACCGTCCACCTGCCCGCTGGTGTCTTCAGCCCCGCCGGACCGGGGCCGGCTGCCCGCCCCGGAGCCAGGCCCGCACCTGGCCGGGCAGGTCACGGGCCGGTCCCCGCCGCACCGTACAGGGCGGCAGCGATCCCAGAAACTGCTCGCCATAGCCCTTGGTCAGCACCCGCCGGTCGCAGAGCACCACCACGCCCCGGTCGGTCTGGCTGCGGATGAGCCGGCCGAACCCCTGCTTGAAGCGCAGGACCGCCTGCGGGACGCTATAGGCCAGAAACGGCTGGGGGAACTGCTCAGATCGGGCGGCGAAGACCGGGTCGGTCGGCACGCTGAACGGCAGTTTGGCGATGACCAGCACGCTGAGCGCCTCGCCGACGATATCGATCCCCTCCCAGAAACTGCTGGTCCCCAAAAGGACGGTGCGCGGGGTGGTGCGGAAGGTCTGGAGGAGCTGGCGCCGGCCCACCCCCTCGACGCCGTGCCCCAGGACCAGGATCTGCCGCTCGGCCAGCGGGCCCCGGATCGCCTGGTAGACCTCGCGCAGGGGACGGTAGGCGGTGAAGAGCACCAGCGTCCGGCCCTCGCTGGCCGTGCAGAGGTCGATCAGCAGGCGGGCGAGGTGTGAGACATACCCCGGCTGATCGGGCTCCGGCAGGTCGGTCGGAAGGTAGAGCAGGGTCGAGCGGGCGTAATCGAACGGCGAATCGACCACCAGTTCGCGGGCCTCGTCCAGACCGAGACGCTCTCTGATGAAGGCGCAGGAGCCGTTGACGGCCAGGGTGGCCGAGGTCAGGACCACGCTCTTTTTGGTGGCGAAGAGCAGTCGCTGGAGGAGCGGACCCACGTGCAGCGGGGCGGTGTGCAGGCTGGTCTGCTCTCCCCCGGCCAGGGTGACCCAGTAGATCTGTCCCTCGCCAGGCCGGAGCACCAGCTGCTGGATCTCGCGCCGGAGGTCCTCGTTGAACCGCAGGAGTCCGCCGAGCCGCCCCACCAGCCCGCCATAGTCCAGCACCTGGTGCTCCTCCAGATCGCTCACCAGCGTGGCCAGACGCGAGAGGGTGCGGTGGAGCGCCGTCAGGGAGACGTGCAGGTTCTCCCAGGCCAGTTCGACGTCCCGCCACCCTGGCGCCCGACGGACCGCCGGGGTGATACGCACCCGCTGGTCGGCGTTCTGGCCCGCCCGCCCGCCCCGGTCCAGGGCGCCGGCCAGCACGGCGAAGAATTCGCGGGCAGCCCGCCGGGCGTCGCTGGCCAGGGCCAGAAGGTCCTGGGCCAGCGCCTCCCCCTCGCGCTGTATCGGCAGCGGGACGCCGCGAAGATAGGTGCGGAGGTCGCCGGCCAGGCCGGTCACCCGCTCGCCCTCGGACTGGCCCACCGCCGCCAGGTGGTCCAGCAGATCGCGCAGACGCAGGCTGTAGCCAAACTGCTCGGTCGCCTCGTCCTCCAGGTGGTGGGCCTCGTCAATGATGAGGTACTGGTAGTCGGGCAGGACCTGGTTGTTGGCGGCCAGGTCCGAGAGGAGCAGGGCGTGGTTGACCACGACGATGTGGGCTCCCTCGGCCCGGGCGCGGGCCCGGTAGAGGAAGCAGCGCCGGCGTCCGCGCAGGCAGGTTCGGGGAGTGCAGGTCTCCTCGGTCGCGCAGACCTTCTGCCAGACCGCCCGCTCGGCCTCGGTCAGATTGAGTTCGCTGACATCGCCGGTCTCGGTCTGCGGCAGCCAGACGAGAATCTTGATCAGGGTGACGATCTCCTCGGGGCTGAGGTCGGTCCGGTGCCGCAGGGCGTTCCACCGGGTCAGGCAGAGGTAGTTGCTGCGGCCTTTGAGCAGAGCCACCCGGAACGGGAAGGGCAGCACCCGCTGCAGGTCGGGCAGGTCCTTCTGGCAGAGCTGATCCTGCAGGGTGATGGTGTTGGTCGAGACGACCACCCGCTCGCCGTTGTGGACGGCGTGCCAGAGGGCCGGGACGAGGTAGGCGACCGACTTGCCGGTGCCGGTGCCGGCCTCGACCACCAGATGCTCGCCCCGGTTGAAGGCCTCGGCCACCGCCCGCAGCATCGTCGTCTGCGGGGGGCGGTGCTCGTAGCCGGGGAAAGCGCGGGCGAAGAGTCCGCCTGGCTCCAGCCAGCCGACCAGTTCGTCGGTCGGGATCGGACGGGGCGTCTCCACCGGCTCGACCGCCTCGGGCTCCCGGTCGGCGGCCAGCAGGAGCTCGAGGGTCGTCTCGGCGAGATCCCCCTTGGCGGCCAGCTGCTGGAGGATCGAGACGCCGGTGCTCCGGCGGGCCTTGACCCGCTCCAGGTCCTGAAAGATCACCTTGAGCGGCCAGTCCAGCCTGGCGGCCAGCCGGTTGATCTCCTGGAGGACGGCCAGATCGAGGGCGGCCGCCCGTTCGAGCAGGCGCAGGAAGAGCTCTTTGGTCAGGAGGGCGTCGGCCGCCGCCCGGTGGGTGGTCTGATAGGGGATGCCGAAGTAGTCGGCCAGGGCGGCCAGGCTGTAGCTGTGATGCATGGGGAGCAGGATACTGGCCAGTTCGTAGGTATCGATCGGGAGATTGGTGATCGTCAGGCCGTGGCGGGTCAGGCAGCCGATGTCGCTGCTGATGGTGTGGGCCACCAGCGGCAGGTCCTCGATGAAGGCCAGGAATTGGTCGGCCACCTCGCTGAAGAGGGGCGCGCGGTCCACCTCCTCCTGCCGGATGCCGGTCAGGCGCTGGATGGGGAGCGGAATCTCACAGCGCGGGTTGACCAGCGTGGACCAGCTCTCCAGCGTGCGGTCGCCGCGGAACTTGATGGCGGCGATCTCGATGATCTGCTGGTTCTCGGGCTGTGGCCCGGTCATCTCCAGATCCAGGGCCACCCAGGTGCGGTGCTCGAGCATCGTCTCCTCGTCCTGAGGGACGATTTTATCACGTCGCCCGCGCCGGCACAAAAGCAAAAACCGGCGTGGCCCCGCTTCCACGCCGGTCTCGTTAGAGGAGGAGCAGGTCAGCCTGCGGACCCACGAGCGCGTCGCGAATCCGCGCCCCGAGATATACATGGGCCGGCCGCGCGGCGTCTATCAGGAGTTCTCGGGATCTTCCTGTCCGGAATTTCCCGACAGCGCCCGACGCCGGGCCACCAGCGCCGCCCAGAGGGCGGCCCAGACCGCCCGTCGCTCCGCGTCGGTCAGCCGCCGGCCCAGACGCTGGCGGGCGGCCAGCACCCCCTGACCGGCCAGGAAGCCCCAGGCCCCCGGCTGGCTGGCCAGCCAGCGGTCAACCACCCCCGGATAGGCGGCCAGGGTCTCGGCCACCACCGCCGTCAGCCACGTCGCCGTCGCCTCTGAGTCCACCATCCCCTCCCCTTTCAATACCTTATGACCATAGAGTATAATAACGGCGACCGAACCAGTGTCGGAGGGAACCCATGCGGCTCAACAACATCGACCTCGACCGGGTCCAGCAGACGATAGCGGCCATCCGGCAGGACCCGGCCCAGGCCCGGCGCCCGCAGCGCGTCGCCGTCACCTGGAACTTCGCCGAGGGCGAGCCCCAGATGCGGGCCACGGTCACGGTCGAAGGCCGGCCCCAGACGCTCGAAGCCGACTCACCGTCCTTCCTCGGCGGTCAGGGCCTCCGGCCCGGCCCGATCCCCTACTGCCTCTTCGCCTTCGCCAGTTGCTTCGCCGGCTCCTTCGCCGGCGCGGCGGCCGAACTGGGCGTGCGCCTGACCTACCTCCAGGTCGCCGCCGAAACGGTCGTCGACTTCACCCGACCCCTGGGGCTGGGCGAAAACCCACCGGCCGAAGGCCTGACCTTCATCGTCGAGGCTGCGACCGACGGCGACCCGGCCCGCCTGGAAGAGGTCAAGGCGCTGGCCTACCGGCGCTGTCCGGCGGTGTACTGCATCACCAACCCCATCCCGCTGACCGTGCAGCTGAAAACACCCTCCTCCGGCTCCTGAAGAGGGCCGGATCCCGTCTCCCGCCGGGCGCTTGACAGGGTCGGGTCGCTCGCCTATGCTCAGGGCCGGTTCCCGACCACACCGTCCTTGTGGAGGAAAGCCGTGCCCACCCGCCTTGAACGGTTCCGCGCCCGGCTGGAGGCCGCCGGGCACGATGGAGCGGTCGTCGCCTTCCCACCCCACATCTACTATCTCAGCGGCCTCACCCCCCCAGCCCGCGGGCAGACCTTCCTGGTCGTCGGCCCCACCACGGCCATCGCCGTCGTCCCGGGCAGCAGCCCGACCAGCGCCGGGCCCGGCGTCACCGTCTCCCCTTACGAGGACTACTCCTCCCGTCAGGTCATCGACCCTCTGCAGGCCGCCCGGCAGGCCCTGCAGAGCGCCCTGGCTGAGGCGGGTCTCTACGGCAAACGGGTGGCGCTGGAGAGCAGCGCCCTGCCCCACACCTACGCCACCATCGTCAGCGAACACGCCCAGCGGGCCGATCTGGGCGACCTCCTCCTGGAGATGCGCCGCCAGAAAGACCCCGACGAGATCGCCGCCATCCGCCGGGCCATCGCCATTCTCGACGCCGCCTATGCCACCGCCCAGCAGACTATCGCCCCCGGCGTCAGCGAACTGGAGGTCTACCAGGCCATCTTCCAGACGATCCTGCACCGGCACGGCGAGCCCTTCTTCCTCCAGGGCGATTTCGTCTCCGGCCCCCGCAGCGCCGGCATCGGTGGTCCCCCGACCGCCCGGCGGCTGGAGCCGGGCGACCTCTTCATCATCGATCTCTTCCCGGTCCTGCACTTCTACAAAGGCGACCTCTGCCGGACGTTCGTCGTCGGTCAGCCCACGCCGGAGCAGCGGGCCCTTCACACCCTCCTGGAGGAGGCGCTGGCCAGAGGCGCCGAGGCCCTGCGTCCGGGGGTCACCGGGGCCGAGGTCGACCGCCTCGTCCGGGGACACCTCCAGGCCGCCGGCTACGGGCAGTACTTCCCCCACCACAGCGGCCACGCCATCGGCCTGGGACACCCCGAGCGACCGTATCTCATCCCCGGCGAGACCCTGCCCCTGGCCGAGAACATGGTCGTCACCCTGGAGCCGGGCCTCTACCGTCCTGGCTTCGGCGGCATGCGCCTGGAGCAGAACTTCCTCATCACCGCCAGCGGAGCCGAGCCTCTCTCGACCTTCCCCCTCACCCTCATCGCCTGCCCCTGAGAGCCCCGGCGGGCGCGCCGTGTTTCCGGCGCGCCCGCCTACGCCGCGTCCAGATCGCGCAGAAGGCGGTCGAGGTAGGCCAGATCCGCCTGCACGCACCAGTCCTCATCGAGGAAGCCCGGGATGCTCTCGACGGTGAAGACGAGGTCCGGCCGGGCCTGCCGCAGCAGCCGGACGATGGCCGGCAGCGGCACCAGCCCCTGGCCCAGACGGGTGTAGAGCACCTGGTAGCCGAACCGCCCCGAGCCACCCAGCTCCTGGACCGAGACGATGGCCAGGTCGCGCATATGGGTCGAGCGGACAAACGGCGCCAGCCGCTCGGCCGCCTCCAGCGGGTCCTCGAAGACGGCCACCGGGTTGCCCGTATCGAAGTTCACCCCAAACCAGGGGCTGCCGACCGCCTCGACCAGCTGCAGCAGCTCGGTCGAGCGGAAATCGGCGTGGTTCTCCTGGGCCAGCACCAGCCGGCGCGCGGCTGCCTCTGGCACCAGGGCGTGGGCCGCCTCCAGCGCCCGCGCCATCTCGGTGGCAACATCGATCCCCGGCTGGCTGCGGAACCAGCCGGTCGTCTGCCAGCAGCCCCAGGCGCCCAGCTCCGCCGCCAGATCGAGCAGCGGCCGGACGCGGTCCAGCGTCTGGGCGACGGGCTGACCGGGAACGGTCACCGCCCCCAGTCCGAGCTGCACCCGCAGGTCCAGGTCCTCGAGCAGCCGGCGGAGATCCCGCACCGCCTCCGGCGAGCGGTCCGGGATCTGGAAGGCGTGGAGCATGATGTGCCGGACCCCGCGTCCGGCCAGGTGGCGAAGGAGGTCGGAGAGCGGCCAGCCGGCGGCCAGCCGCCGGTGGTAGCTGTAGGTGGCGACGCCGATCTGGGGATGCAGCCCGCTCATGCCCCCTCCTGTCCGGCCGCCGGACCGGAGCGGCGCTTCTGCGGGAGGAACTGCGCCAGATGCCGACGGCCGATATCGAAGCCGTCCAGACCCGGACAGTCGCGGTCCTCGTTCTCGATGCAGAGCACGTAGTCGTAGCCGGCGGCGTGCAGGGCCCCGATGATCGTCCCCCAGTTCAGCTGCCCGCGCCCCGGCACCCGGTAGTGCCACCACCAGTTGCCGATGATCCCCTGGCGAAAGAGCATGTAGGGCGAAATTTCGCAGTCCTTCACATCGGCGTAGTACCACTTCCCGGCGAACAGCCGGATCGCGTCCTCGACCGGGGTGATGTGCAGCCAGACAAGGTGCGAAGGATCACAGGAGAGCCCCAGGGCGTCGGAGGGGATGGCGTCGAGACAGCGCTCCCACATCTCCGGGTTGCAGGCGATGTTCCCCATCCGGACCGCCGTGTCCAGGGCGATCCTGACCCCTTTCTCCTCAGCGTAGCGCACGACCGGCGTGAACATCGCCCGGAAGAGGTCCACCACCTCTTGCGACTTATCGGTGGGATTGCCCGGTGGCTGTGACGGCATGCCGTAGAAATGCCAGCCATAGGGGCTGCCGGTGTTGGTGATGACCACCGGGGCCCCGAGGAGCGCCGCCGCGTCAATGCAGAGCCGCAGCCGCTCGCGCTGGCGCTCCCGCTCGGCGGGATCGGGATGGAGGAGGGGCGTGTGGGCCGTGAGCGCCGCCAGGTAAAGACCGTGCCGGCGCAGCGTGTCGGTGATGTAGTCTGGCCCTTCACGGAGCACACGCGCCGGCTCAGCCACCCCCCGACAGGCCAGCCGCACCGCGTCGAACTCGTGGGCCGCCGCCCAGGCCGCACACTCCTCCAGGCTCCAGACGCCCTCGCGACCGGCCTCGGTCGAAAAACTCAGGTCCATACCGCCACCCCTCCCACGGCGAAACTCCGCCCGGCAGGATAGCCGAACCGGCGCGCGCTGGCAAGAGGCAGCCGCTGGGGCGTCGCCGACCGACCCCCCCGGCCTCGCGGTCAGAGCCCGGCCGGAGGCGATGGCGGCCGCTCGCGAGACCGGCGGTCGCTGGCCAGCCGGGCCTGTCCCTGGACCCGGAGGATCAGCTCCTCGAGCAACCAGACCGCCGTGGCGATCCGCTGCAGCTGCTGGAGACCGCCAGGCCCCAGAAAAGCACCGTAGGAGCGCTGGAGGGTGTTCACCGCCAGACGAATCGTCGTCACCGGCACCTGCCAGCCAGTCCGCAGACTCTCGACCACCCCGCGCCAGATCAGCGCCCGCTCGGCGATCTCGGCCTGGAGATCGGCGATGCGCTCCTGGTAGCGCTGGACCGCGCTCAGGTCGCGCAGGAGCAGCAGCGTCCGGGAGCCCCGGTCGTCGGGCGCCAGCACCGGGACATAGCGGGCCTCGACCAGCGCCACGGTGCCATAGGCGGTGGCCAGACGCATCGGCTGGGGGCCAAGGGCCGCCCGCTCCTCGATGGCCCGCTGGGCCTGGCAGCGCTCGGCACAGAGCGGCCGCCCCCGCTCATCCTGACACTCCAGCACCCGGCAGGAGAGCTGCCCAATATCGCGGCCTGTCCAGCCGGTGATCCGTTCGGCCGCCGGGTTCAGGGCGATCACCCGCCGCCAGCGGTCGATCACCAGCACCCCTTCGCCGGTCTGGAGAAAGACCTCCTCCAGACAGGCCCGCTCGACGGACAGGCGATCGGTCGCCACACCGCGCTCCCTGGCCCTCAGACGGTCACATCGACGAACTGGCCAGCGGGGATCGCGGACCGCCCGGCCACCCCGTAGCCACGCCCCCCCGGCAAGCCACCGCCGAGCAGCCACAGCCGTCCGTCCCGCGCCAGCCCCAGTCGGATCTCCAGAACCTCGCCGGGCTCGCCCCCGACCAGAATCGTCCCGGTGGGGGCCGCCCGCTCCACCACCAGCCGGGCGACCGGGCGCACGGGGAGAAGGGCCGGCCCACCACCGAGCGCGGGCACCTCCCGCGCGGTCGCCAGGGTCGGGGTGACGGCCGTCATAACCCTCCCTCCAGCAGCGGAGCCACCAGCCGTTCGTACGGCCATTCTACGCGGGCGTCACGCGATCCGTCAAGTCGCCCAGGGGTGAATCACGATCTTCAGGGCCTGGTCGCCCTGGCGGGCCAGGCGGAGGGCCTGGCCGACGGCCGCGAGCGGCAGCTGGTGGGTGATGAGCGCCGGGGCCGGGACCTGCCCCTGAGCCAGGAGCGCCAGGGCGGCCCGTGTCTCCAGTGGGGTGGCCGAGTAGGAGGTCAGCACGGTCAGTTCGTCGAAGAACAGGCGATGCGGGGAGATGGGGAGCGTCGCCTCGGGCGGGGTCGGGGCGAAGAGCAGCACCGTCGCCCCCCGCGCGGCCAGGGTCAGCCCCTGGGCGATGGCCGCCGTGTTCCCCGCACAGACGATGACGAGGTCGGCCCCGCGCGGGTCGAGAGAACGGCAGGCTGTCGCGGCCTCCGCCGGATCGGCCGTCGCATCGGCCCCCAGACGACGGGCGGCCTCGCGTCGGAACGGCACCGGATCCACCGCCAGGACCCGTCCCACCGGCTGCCGGCGGGCCAGGGTGAGGTGCAGGAGCCCGGTCACTCCACAGCCGATGACGGCCACTGTATCCCCGGGGACGACCGTCAACCGCTGCCAGGCCCGCAGGCAGCAGGCCAGCGGCTCGATGAGCGTCGCCTCCGCGAAGGAGAGGTGCGGTGGGAGCGGCAGGACGTCGAGGGCCACGTTGGGCGCCGGCACACGAGCGTACTGACTGAAGCCACCCGGGTCCAGCCGGGTCTGGTGGAAAAGGCGGCAGAGGGTCTGGTGACCGCGCCGGCACTCCTCGCAGACAAAACAGGGCACATGGTGATGGACGAAGACCCGATCGCCGGGGGCGACGGTGGTGACACCCGGTCCGACGGCCACCACCACCCCGGCCGGCTCGTGGCCCAGGACCAGCGGCGCCCGGTCGCGCAGGTACCAGTCCATCGTGTCGCTGCCGCAGAGGCCGCAGGCCTCGATGCGCACGACGATCTCGCCCGGTCCCGGCGCGGGCACCGTGGTCTCCTCCAGGCGCACATCGTCGGGCCCGTAGTACCGGGCGACCAGCGTCCTCACGGCTCCCCCTCCGCCCAGGGATCGATCGCGTACTTCAATCCCTGCCGGGCCGCCATCGCCGCCAGCGCCTCCGGCAGACGGGTCAGCGGGTACTCGCCGCTGATGAAGAGCGCGCCGGGCACGGCCCCGCTGGCCAGCAGGCCCAGCGCCGCCCGGACGCAGGCCGGCGTGTGGTGGAAGGCGCCGCGGAGGGTGAGTTCGCCGTAGTGGACCGGCGCCGTGGGCAACGCCACCTGGCTGTCGAGCGGTGGTCCGCCGAAGAAGACCACGGTCCCACCCGGTCGCACCAGCTGGACCGCCTCCTCCCAGGCGGCGACGGAGCCCACCGCCTCGATGACCACATCGGCCCCCTCGCCCGCGGTCAGCTGCCGCACCGTCTCGACCAGCGCCCCGGCCGCGCCGGCCAGGGGCTGGTCCACTCCCAGCCGCCGGGCCAGCGCCAGACGGTCCGGGTGACGGTCGCAGAGCAGGACCGTCGCCCCGCGCAGTTTGGCCAGCCGGGCCAGGAAGAGCCCCAGGGCGCCGCCGCCGACGATCAGCACCGTGGCCCCGGGCTCGGGGGCGGCCACCGTCAGGCCGTGGACCGCGCAGGCCAGCGGCTCGACCAGGGCCGCCTCGGCAGCGGTGAGGCCGGCCGGCCGCGGGTAGAGATTGGTGGCCACGATCCGGGCCGGGACCCGGACGTACTGGGCGAAGGCGCCGAAGAGAAAGACGAGGTCACGGCAGAGGCTGAGCTGTCCCCGCTGACAGGGCCGGCAGCGGCCGCAGGGGGCCGAATTGGCCACCACCACCGGCTCGCCCTCCCGGAGCCCGGTCACGCCCGGGCCGACGGCCGCCACCACCCCGGCCACCTCGTGGCCGAAGAGGGCTGGGAGCGGCCCCAGGGCCGGATGGCGGCCCCGGCGGTACATCTTGAGATCGGTCCCGCAGGTCAGGGCCCGCTCCACCCGCAGGACGACCTCGCCCGGCCCCGGCTCGGGGCAGGGCAGCGTCTCCAGGCGGAGATCGTCCGGCCCGTGGAGGCGGGCCGCCAGCATCGTCCGGCTCATCAGGCGCTCGCTGTCCTCATCGACACCGCCGGCAATTATACCAGGCGGACGGTTCGGGCCGCCCGGCGGGGCTCCGCCAGACGCCCGCGCCGGGCGATCGGCGGGCTAGCGCCCGGGGCGTGGTCCTGGCGGGACAACCGTGGTCGACTCTTCCTCGACGCGGGGGAGAGCGTCTGTCTGGTCGCCCCGGACCGCGCGCGGAGGCGTCTGACCAGCGGGCTGGCCGGAGCCGGGGGGCGCGGTCAGGAGGTCGCTCTCCAGCCGCCGGAGGCGGTAGAGGGCCTCCTCCAGCAGACGCCGGTTGGCGGCGATGAGGTCAGAGAGCAGACCGATGAGCATCACCTGGAAGCCGACGACCAGGAGAACCCCGCTGAGGACCAGCGACTGCACGTGGCCGGCGCCCGAGCCGGTGGCGAAGAAGTAGAGGAAGCGGCCCACCCCCAGCAGCCCGGCCAGGCAGAGGAGCAGGCCGCAGGCGCCGAAGACCTTGAGGGGCTGGTACATGGCGTAGGCCCGGAGCAGCGTCGTGGCCGAGCGGAGGAGGTAGGCCCGCAGGCTGGTGATGAGGCGGGAGGGGCGGAGCTGGGGATTGGTCTGGACCGGGACGAAGGCGATGGCCTGGCGCTGGACCCCGGCCTGGATGAGCGTCTCCAGGGTGTAGCTGTAGTCGGAGAGGACGTTGAGGCGGAGGGCGGCCTCGCGGGCGTAGGCTCGGAAGCCGCTGGGGGCGTCGGGGACGGCGGTGCCGGAGAGTTGTCGCACCACCCAGCTGCCGAGCCACTGGAGGAGCTTTTTGGCCGGGGAGAAGTGGGGGACCTTGAGCGGCTGGCGGTCGGCGATAACGACCTCGGCCTGGCCCTCCAGGATCGGCCGGATAAGGCGGGGGATCTCGGCCTGGGGGTACTGATTATCGCCGTCGGTGTTGACGATGATATCGGCGCCCAGGCGGAGGCAGGTATCCAGGCCGGTGCGGAAGGCGGCGGCCAGGCCGCGATTCCGGGGGTGGCGCACGACGACATCGGCCCCGTGGGCGCGGGCGATGGCCGCCGTCCCGTCGGTCGAGCCATCGTCGACGACCACCACCGTCACGGTGGCCACCCCCGGGATGGTCCGCGGGATCGAGCGCAGGACGAGCGGGAGCGTCGCCGCCTCGTTATAGCACGGGATCTGGACAAAGAGCCGGGGCGCGGGCGTCATACCCCCTTATCAATAGTTCAGGCCGTTAGCCTGCGAGAAAAGGTCACCCAGTCGTTCGACCACATCCCGGTTGGTATTCGTCCGGCTGATGACCCTGTCCAGTCGGTAGTCCCGGTTGCTGACCGCAAACAGCGGCTGCGTGCCCTCGATGGTCAGCGAGCCATTGAAATCGGTGATCGTCTTGCCTGCCAGCTCGGCCAGTTCGTCAGGGACGAACCGCGCCCAGGCCTGGCCCGGGTTGAGCGTCACCGTCCGGGTGTAGCTCGAGGGCTCGCCCGGGTAGAAGGCCGACCGGTACCGCTCGTCCCAGCGGTAGGTGATCGTGAACGTGCCCGGGGTCGCGCCGGCGTTCACGACACTGTAGCCGCTCGAAAAACCATAGAAGACCGAGGTGATCTGCGGCAGGATGGCCCGCGGCGTCTTGGCATTATCCAGGAAGGCGCTGTAGGTCGCCGATTCGCTCTTCCCGTCGCCACGGAAATCCTTGCGATAGTTCACAATCGCGATGATCGGCTGACCCGACGACCGGATGACCGCGCTCCCGATGAGGAAGTCCGGCCAGCCGGGGAAATCGGGGTTGGGCTTGAGGTAGAGGGTGCACGACTGATCGGGCTGCAGGTTCTGGCACTGCGGTGGCTCCAGGGTGGTGCGAAACTCCGGCCGGCCGCCACGGGCCGGGAAGTTAAAGTCGATGGCGATGCTGGTCGGCTGCGTGCCGATGTTCTGGATGGCCAACCCCGAGGTCACGTCGTAGAAGGTGCGGTAGACCAGCGGCGCGTGCAGAACCGTCGCCCCGGCGTTGAAGGCGCGATAGGTGTTGAACTGCGAGCGCTCGCCGTCGGCGCCGTTGGCGAAGAAGTTACAGGTCCCGGCGAGTTTGGTGGTGCCATCCAGGGCCTGGACCTTCATGCCGCCGGCGAAACCCATGGGCAGACCCAGCTGGGTGTGATCCACCGTGAGAACGCCGTTCGCCGGAATGGTCACGACCTGGTTGTAGGCCTCGGCCCCGCCGAAGCGGCTCTTGATGATCACGCGGACCTGAACCGGCGCTGTGCTGGTGTTCTGGACGTAGCAGGTCGAACTCCAGCCGTCCTCAAAAGCATTGTTCATCACCTGCGGCATCCAGAGCGTCACACCGATGCTGCTGTCATCGAGCGCCGGGCTCGAATCACGTCGCTCCGGCTCGCTCGGGCTGCTGGTCAGGCGCTCGGTGTTGACGCTGGCGGCGATCGGCTGGTCGGCGCTGATCACCGCCGCGCCCACGAAGCCGGAGGGCAGACCAGCGAACTCCGGATCGGTGGGCAGATAGATCGTTCGGACCCCGTTCGGGCCGATCTGGAACGTCTTGCTGAAAACCGTGGTTCCATCAGGCCGGTTGAACTCGATGAGCACATTGGCCGCATTGCTGCTCAGGTTCACGATCATCAAACCGCTGGCGAACGTCGAGGCGCTCACCTCAAACTGCTGGGCCAGCGCCCCGCCGGGCATGCTCAGGACCAGCAGCCACAGCGCCACCCAAAGACCGAGCCCCCGCAGCGCCCTGCGCACAGACATCGCCACCTCCCGGTCCCACGCCTTGGACTGAGGAGAGCATAGAAGGGCTCAGGCGACCCTGTCAATATGACTTTTCTCACAGCCCCTTTTATTTATTTTTTCCGCGCCAGGAAGAGCCAACACGCCCCCTCGGCCGGCTGAACCGATTCGACGATCAGCCGCTCCAGCAGCGGCGCCCAGCTCCGCCAGAGCACCGGACCGGCCACCCGCTCAAGCAGCCGGAAGGTCGGCGCGGCAAAAAGGCGGAACCAGAGAAAGGCCTCCCGCGAGAGGTAAGGCTCCAGATGGTCGACGGTCAACCCATACGCGGCCAGCGTCCGGATCCACCAGTCCCCCTCATACTGGTGCCAGTGGGCCTGCCAGCGGGCGAAAGCCCGGGCCGCTCCGGGCCCGGCGATGCCCGCCAGGTAGGTCTCCGCCCGCGCCCCCGGCACACTCGCCGCCAGCAGTCCGCCGGGCACCAGCACCCGGGCGATCTCGCGCAGCGCCGCGTCGAGGTCCGGCAGATGCTCGAGCACCGAGTTGCAGAAGACGCCGGCGAAAACCGCGTCGGGAAAGGGCAACCCGGTCTGGCCATCGGCCAGCACCAGGGCCTGGTAGCACGGCTTCCGCCGGGCCATGGCCAGCGCCCTGGCGTCCCGGTCCAGGCCGACGGCGACCTGTGGGAAGATCAACGCGCCAATCGTTCCATCGCCGCAGCCAAAATCGAGCAGCGGCGCCCGCAACCACGGCCGCAGCATCCGCCAGCGGCTGACCTCCACCGACCGCCACAGGGTATACGAGAGAGCCGGAAACCGGATCAGCCAGATCCCCCGCCGGGCGTCGAGCAGCCGCTCGTCCAGGACCACGAGCGCCCGTCGCTGACTGCCCAAGGGACGCTGGCTCGCCCGGACGGCCAGTCCCGCCCGCAGCAGGCCATCGCTCAGGGTGAGCAGCCGCAGGCCCAGGCCCCACAGTGGCTCAGCCATCGGGCCTCCGAACACCGATCTGGCGGGGTCGCAGAGCCAGTCCCCGGATGAACAGGAACCAGAGCGTCTCTTCGCCGACAATCAGCAGGCGCAAGAGCACCGCCACGAGCGACCCCAACGCCGGCGAGACGACCGACGTCAGGACCACCACGAGGAGACCTTCCCGGACGCCCAGCCCGTTGGGCGCCGGCAGGACCAGCAGTCCTCCCAGAAAGGCCAGGGCTGTGGCCAGCACACAGAGCGGGAACGCCTCCCATCCCACCGGCTGAAAGGCCCGTACGGTCAGATACAGGGCCAGTCCGGCCAGACACCACGCGCCCCCCATACCCAGGCTCACCAGCCCCAGGAGCGGCCAGTTCACCCGCTCGACAGCCAGGGCCGCGCGCCACCGCGCCCCCAACGGCCAGCGCCGCAGGCCGACGAGCACACCGATCACCCCACCCCCGATCGCCACTCCCAGAACCCACCAGCCGCCCAGCGGGATCTCGCCGTTCATCGCCAGCGCGAAGACCAGAAGGATACCGACCCCCGCACCGATGATGACCGCCACCTCGGTCCCCAGGCTCACGATCGCCACCGGCCGGGGGAGCCCCGCCCGTTCGCTCAGGTAGACTTTGCCCAGCGGCTGCCAGAGATAGCCCGGCAGATACTTGGCCAGATTGGCCGTCAGATGAACCCGCACCGCCCGCCCCAGCGCGATCTCGCCCCCCAGCGCCCGGACGATCAGCCACCACTGGACCGCCCCGTACCCCGTGCCCAGAGCCAGACAGACAAACGCCCCCACCAGATACGGCCACTCAGCCCCGGCCAGCGCCGCCCGCACCTGACCGAACCCGGTCAGGAGCAGACGCCCGACCACCCCCAGCGTCAGGAGCGAGAGCCCCACCCCCAGCCAGCGCCCGACCGCCCGCCCGTAAGCCGCCCACCAGCGCCGTCCCCGGTCGAACCACCACTCACCGACCGTCGCCCACCTCCTGGTACAGCTGCGCCAGGGCCGCCGCCGACCGGTCGTACGAGAACCGGGCCGCCTGGGCCAGACCAGCCGCCCGCAGCCGCGCCCGGACCTCGGCCGCGTGGTAGACGTGGGCGATGGCCTCCGACAGCGCCGCCGGATCGTGGGGCTCGGTCACCGGCCAGCAGGCCTCGCCCAGACATTCGGCCAGCGCCCCGACAGGGGCGGCCACCACCGGCGTCCCGCAGGCCAGCGCCTCCAGCGGGGCGATGCCGAACCCCTCGATGACCGAGGGGAAAACGAAGAGCCGCGCCCCACTGTAGAGAGCCGGCAGGTCCGCATCCGGCACCGCCCCCAGCCAGCGCACCACCCCGGCCCGCTCCAGCCGGGCGACCGCCGCCCGCAGCGGGGCCGTCCGCCCCTTGCGGTAGAAGCCTCCGACCAGGACCAGCGGGGCCCGCACCACCCCCTGACGGTGCAGCCGTTCGACCGCCTGAAGCAACACCCCGGTGTTCTTTTTCTCCCAGAGGGCGCCAACGTAGAGCAGGTAGTCGGCCGGCAGACCGTAGCGGGCCCGCACCACAGCCACCTCAGCCGCCGGCCGGGGCCAGAAGTGACGGTCGTGGGCTGGATAGATAACCGCCAGGCGCTCGGCCGCGAGACCGTAATAGCGCTGGACCGCCTCCGCCGTCGCCTGGGAGATCACCACTACCCGTCGGGCCCGTCCGAGCACCCAGGGCTGGACCCTTCGCCAGTACCAGCGGTCGAGCCAGGGGAAGAGGTCGGGATGGGTGAGCATCCCCAGATCGAACAGGGTGATGACCGTCGGCACGCCCCCCCAGAGCACGCCCAGGTTCTTCAGATGGTGAACCAGCCGGACCCGACAGCGCCGGGCCAGGACCGGCAGCGCCACCTCGGCCCAGAGCCGGGCCAGAAGCGGGCGGCTCAGCGGCACCACGCGCACCTGGACATTCGGGAACCCGGCCAGCCGGGGCTCGGGCCGGGTGAGCAGGAGCTGATAAGGCGTCCGCGGATCGCGCCGGAACAGCGCCTCCAGGAGCGGCAGCGTCGCCGACCGCCCGCCGCCCGGGCGCTCGATCCCCAGCGCTTCCAGCAGAACCGTCACGGCCCTCCCTCCGGTCGCCAGCGGGGGCCCGTGCCCTCCGCCTATTATACCCGTCCCGGTCCCGACGCCGGGAGAGGCCGCGCGCCAGGCTCAGCCCTCCAGGAGCAGCCGTTCAGGGTCCTCGAGCAGCTCCTTGACCCGGACCAGGAAGAGGATGGCGTCCTGACCGTCCACGATCCGGTGGTCGTAGGTCAGGGCCAGGTACATCATCGGCCGGATGACCACCTGCCCATTGAGGGCCACCGGCCGGTCCTGGATCTTGTGCATGCCCAGAATGCCCACCTGCGGCGGGTTGAGGATCGGCGTCGAGAGAAGCGAGCCGAAGATCCCACCGTTGGTGATGGTGAACGTGCCGCCCTGCAGGTCGGCCAGCGTCAATTTGTTCTCGCGGGCCCGCCGGGCCAGGTCGTCGATCTCGCGCTCGATCTCGATGAACGACTTGCGATCGGCGTCGCGGACCACCGGCACCACCAACCCTTCGGGCGTGGCCACGGCGATCCCGATGTCGTAGTAGTACTTGAGGACGATCTCCTCGCCCTGGATCTCGGCGTTGAGGTAGGGGAAGGCTTTGAGAGCCGCCACCGTGGCCTTGACAAAGAACGCCATAATCCCCAGCCGCACCCCATAGCGCTGCTCGAAGGGATCGCGGTAGCGGCGCCGCAGGTCCTGGATGGCGGTCATGTCCACCTCGTTGAAGGTGGTCAGCATGGCCGCCGTCTGCTGGGCCTCCTTGAGCCGCCGGGCGATGGTCAGCCGCCGCCGCGACATGCGAATGCGCTCCTCACGACGGGCGGCCGGCGGGGGCGCCGGGGTGGGTGGAGGCGCCGGCGCGGCCGGCGGAGCGGGCGCCGGGGCGGGCGGTGGGGCAGTGGGGGGCGGGGCCGGAGGCGCGGCTGCCGCCGGCGGGGCGGGGGCCGGCGCGGCCTCGGCGATCTCGGCCAGGACCTCGCCCACCCGCACCGTCTCCCCCTCTCGCTTGTGGATGCGGGCCAGCACGCCCGACCGCTCGGCTGGCACCTCGACCGTCACCTTTTCTGTTTCCAATTCGACCAGCGGCTCGCCGGCCGTCACCGGCTCACCCTCGCGTTTGCGCCACCGGCCCACCGTGGCCTCAAAGACCGATTCCCCCAGCGGTGGGACGCGGACCTCAACGGGCACGGGGCACCTCCTCTGCCGGTTCTGGGTGTGCGGCCGGGCTGAAGGCCGCGGCGATGATCCGCTCCTGCTCGACCATGTGCAGCTCCAGGGTCCCTTCAGCCGGACTGGCCCGCTCGGGGCGGCCGAGGTAGCGCAGGGGCACCCCGGCCGGCAGCAGCGCCGGAAGACGCTGGAGCATGTAGGCCCAGGCGCCCATGTTCTGCGGCTCCTCCTGCAGCCAGACCACCTCCCGCACGTTCGGATAGGCCGCCAGGACCGCCCGCAGTGCGGTCGCCGGGAAGGGGTAGAGTTCCTCCACCCGAACCACCGCCACCCAATCGGCCGCCGCCCGTCGGTCGCTGGTCAAAAGGTCCACCGCCACCTTGCCGGTGCACAGGATGAGACGGGTCACCCGGTCGCGCGCCGCCACCGTCGGGTCATCGAGCACCGGCTGGAACGTTCCGGCGGTCAGGTCGGTCAGCCGGGCCATGGCGAAGGGGTGGCGCAGCAGGCTCTTAGGGGTGAAGATGACCAGCGGCCGGCGGTCGTGGGCCAGGAGCAGTCCCTGCCGCCGCAGCAGGTGGAAGTACTGGGCCGCCGTCGTGCAGTTGGCGATCCGCAGATTGTCCTCCGCCGCCAGTTGCAGGAAGCGCTCGGGCCGGGCGCTGGAGTGCTCCGGCCCCTGCCCCTCATAGCCATGCGGCAAGAGCAGGACCAGCCCCGAGCGCTGGCCCCACTTGGCCTGAGCGGCGGCGAGGAACTGGTCCACGACGACCTGGGCGCCGTTGACGAAGTCGCCGAACTGGGCCTCCCACAGGACCAGCGCCTCGGGCGCCCCGACGCTGTAACCGTACTCGAAGCCGAGCACCGCGTTCTCGGTCAGCGGGGTGTTGTAGACCTCGAAACTGGCCCGCGCCTGCGGGAGCGTCTGGAGAGCGGTGTAGGTGGCGCCGGTCTCCACATCGTGCCAGACCAGATGCCGCTGCGAGAAGGTCCCGCGGGCGGTATCCTGGCCGGTCAGCCGCACCGGGACGCCGTCGGCCAGCAGCGTCGCGAAGGCCAGCATCTCGGCCTGGGCCCACTCGATGGCCGGCGCTCCGTCCAGGGCCGCCCGCCGCCGCTCCAGAATCCGCTGCAGACGGGGATGAACCGTGAAGCCCGGCGGCACCGCGCAGAGATGGTCGTTGAGGGCCCGCAACCGCTCGGCCGGCACCGCCGTCTCGACCGGCGGGAGGGCCGGCCGGGGCGGCGGCGCCACCGGCTCCGGATGGGCCGGCTCCAGCGGCAGCGCCGCCCGCACCTGCTCCAGTTCGCTCCAGACCGCCCGGACTGTCGGGTGCTTCTCGATCACCGCGTAGAGACGCGGCTGGGTGAAGGTCGGATCGTCGGCCTCGTTGTGGCCCCAGCGCCGGTAGCCGATGAGGTCGATGAGAAAGTCCTTCTGGAAGCGCTGGCGGTAGGCGACAGCCAGCCGGGCCGCCGCCAGGCAGGCGATAGGGTCGTCGGCGTTGACGTGGACGATGGGGACCTCGAAGCCCTTGGCCAGGTCGCTGGCGTAGAGGGTCGACCGGCCCTCCTCCGGCTCGGTCGTAAAGCCCAGCTGGTTGTTGACGATGATATGGACCGTGCCCCCGGTCCAGTAGCCCGGCACGCGCGAGAGATTGAACGTCTCGGCCACCACGCCCTGGCCGGGGAAGGCGGCGTCGCCGTGGACCACGATGGTCAACGCCTGCTGCGGGTCCAGCGACGGGGCGCCGGGCTGCGCGCGCCGGGCCATCGCCGCCCGGGCCATGCCGACGACCACCGGGTCGATGGCGCAGAGGTGGCTCGGGTTGGGCGCCAGGGTCACAGTCGCCCCGACCAGGCACTCGCCCAGGTAGGTGGCCCGGGCCCCCAGATGGTACTTGACATCGCCGGTCCAGCCGTGGTCGCGCCCCTCGGTCGGGGCGACCTCCTCCGGCGTGGCCGTGTGGCCGGCGAACTCGGCCAGGATCTGGCTGTAGGGCTTGCCCAGGACGTGGGCCAGCACATTGAGCCGCCCCCGGTGAGCCATGCCGATGAAGACCTGCCGCGTTCCCTGAGCGGCCGCCCGGCAGATGATCTCCTCCAGCACCGGCACCAGCATATCGGTGCCCTCGAGCGAGAAACGCTTCTGACCGGGGAAGGAGCGGTGCAGGAACTGCTCGAAGACCTCGACCCGCGTCAGGTGGTCGAGAAGCAGGATCTCGTCCACCGGGTCGTGGGGCGGCCAGAAGCGCTGGCTCTCCACCGCCTCGGTCAGCCAGGCCCGCTCCTCAGCCGCCGTCAGGTGATCGAACTCGTACCCGGTCGTCCCACAGTAGATCGCCCGCAGGCGCTCCAGCGCCTCCCAGGCGTTGGCCGCCCCGGCCGCCGCCGGCCCGCCGACGATCTCGGCGGGGAGCGTCAACAGCATCGCCGGCGTCAGCCCGTAGGTGCGCAGGTCGAGGGCCGGATCGCCCGGCGGCGGGCTGCCCAGCGGGTCGAGCCGGGCGGCCAGATGGCCGTACTGACGGATCGCCTTGGCCAGTTCGACCGTGGCGATGACGGGCTGGACCGAGACCGGCGCCCGCTCAGGCGGAGGGACCTCCTCCTCGATCGGCGGCCCCCAGACCGCGAAGAAGGCCCGCGTCACCGGATCGACCGACTCGGGGTTCTGGCGGTAACGCTCGTAGAGTTCCAGAACATAGGCCGCATTCGGGCCGGGAAACTCACGCAGACTGCCCATCGATCTCCAGCACAGACGACAACCTCACCACCTACATTATCGCGCGCGACCGCTCCGCTCTGCAAAGAGCGGCCCGGCAGACACACAAAGAGCCCGGCCAGAGATGGCCGGGCTCCGGAGTCACCGTGCGCGATCGGCCTCAGTGGGCAACCTTCTCCGCCACCGGATCGTGGGCCGGGGTCGGGCTGGTCCTCGGCCAGAGCGCCGTGACCAGGTCGCCGAACTTCAGGAGCAGCGCGCTCCCGACCACCGAAATCGTCAGCGCCACCCCGATCAGCCCCAGGAAGAACGAGAGCACGAAGAACGAAAGAATATACGGGAAAACCTCCATCTCTCCTCCTGCGAACGACGCCCGCACACCGGCCGTCGTCGGCACCTTCCCAGGCTAGAGTTTAGCATATCCGGCTGGGAGCGCGCTGTCGGGAAAAACCCCACACCGCTGTCGGGAAAACTCCGGTCCCTGAGAACCGGCGCCTTGACGCGGACCCCGGCTTCCCGGATAATCAGGCCAGACCCTGACCGAAGAGGCCCTCTTTACTTGAGGAGGAGACCATGCTCCGGGTTGCCATCGTCGGGGCCACCGGCATCGTCGGTCAGCAGTTCGCCGTGGCCCTGGCCGGCCATCCCTGGTTCCAGGTCACCCAGCTGGCCGCCTCGGAGCGCTCGGCCGGCCGTCCCTACGGCGAGGCCCTGCGCGACCCCCGGACCGGCAGCCTGCGCTGGTACTGCGCCGAGCCGCTCCCTGAGAGCCTCCGCGACCTTCCGGTCGTGACCGTCGAGCACCTCGACCGGGCCCACCTCGACCTGGTCTTCACCGCCGTCGAGTCCGACGAGGCCCGGGCTCTGGAGCCCGCCCTGGCCGAGACCCTGCCGGTCGTCAGCACCGCCTCGGCCTTCCGCTACGAGCCCGACGTGCCGCTCCTCATCCCCGGCGTGAACAACGACCACGTCCGGCTGCTGGAGGTCCAGCGCCGGAACCGGGGCTGGCGCGGCTTCATCGTCCCCATCCCCAACTGCACGACCACCGGTCTGGCCATCACCCTGCGGCCGCTCCTCGACCGCTTCGGACTCCAGCGCGTGCTGATGACCTCGCTCCAGGCCCTCTCCGGCGCCGGCCGGAGCCCCGGCGTCATCGCCCTCGACATCCTGGACAACGTTATCCCCTACATCGTCGGCGAGGAGGAGAAGGTCGAGCGGGAGACGCGCAAGATCCTGGGCCAGTACCGCGACGGCGCCATCCAGCCGGCCGACTTCCTGGTCAGCTGCACCTGCACCCGGGTGAACGTTCTGGACGGCCACACCGAGGCCGTCTTCGCCCAGACGGTCCGACCCTGTCCTCCCGAGGCGGTGGCCCGGGCGATGCGCGACTACGCCGGCGTCCTGGCCGAGGCCGGGCTGCCCTCGGCCCCGCCAGAGATGATCGTGGTCCGTGACGACCCCTTCCGGCCCCAGCCACGCCTGGACCGCGACACCCACAACGGCATGGCCACCGTCGTCGGCCGAATCCGGGCCGACACCGCCCTGGAGAACGGCGTGAAGTACGTGCTGGTCTCCCACAACACCAAGATGGGCGCGGCCCGGGGAGCGGTCCTGGTGGCCGAACTGCTGGTCAAGAGCGGCTACCTCGGCTGACGCCGTCGCCCCGACGCCCCGGAAAGGAGCCGGCGTGAACGTCATCGTCATTGTTCTGGACAGCCTGCGGCAGGACCACGTCAGCCTCTATCACCAGGGCCGGGGGCCCTTCCCCGATGTGCCCCCCTGCCAGACGCCCCACCTCGACGCCTTCGCCCGCTCCTGCATCGTCTTCGAGAACGCCTACCCCGAGGGCCTGCCGACCATCCCGGTCCGCTGCACCCTGATGACTGGCCAGCAGACGCTGCCCTTCCGCCCCTGGCAGCCGCTCACCCCCTACGACATCACCATCGCCGAGATCCTGCGCGAGGAAGGCTACGTCTGCGGCCTCATCTCCGACA
>Ga0101941_1000957_pt1 | contig 29140 bp, 27 predicted proteins | sample DewCreD2012metaG_3_FD_75242 | JGI IMG/M metagenome (GOLD analysis project Ga0101941, IMG submission 75242) | Hot spring sediment bacterial and archeal communities from British Columbia, Canada, to study Microbial Dark Matter (Phase II) - Dewar... ...
GGCCAGAAGGCCAGGGAGGGGGAACTGCCGGTTCTTGCCCCTCGGGTCAGGAATGCCAGCCAGCGCTTCGCGTAGGGTCATGGAACGAGTAAAGGGTAAGAGTGAATAAAAGTCAAGTCTGGTCCAGGTGGGCGTAGTAAGGGGTGAGGGGAGGTGTGTGAAATGCGCTGGCGGTTGGCGTTCGGGTTGGGGGTTTTATCGTTGGCGGCTTGGGTGGTCTTGGCCTTGGCCCAGGGTGGGAAGAGGTCGGAGGTTTACCTGGCAGAGCTGGCGGGGCAGGGGCTCAAAGGGCGGGCAGTGGTTTTGGTTGGTTCCCAAGGGGGGCTGGAGGTCTTCGTCTATTTGGAGGGCCTGAGGCCGGGATCCGGGGCCTATGCCAACCACATCCACTTCAACCGCGGGGGTAACGCCACATGTAAGGAGCAGAACGGGGATCAGATCCTGGGTTTAACCTCCTTGGTGGCGGATGCCAACGGCCGTGCGGTGGCCTATACCCGGTTGCCCGCCGCCTCTTTGCCGGGGGGCAGCACCTATGTGAACGTTCATGCCAACACCCCGACACCGGTGGGTGGAACCCTGGCCTGCGGCGATCTTCAGGCCACCGAGGTTCGCTACTGAGGAGGTGGGCATGCGTTCCATGTGGATAGGCATGCTTGCCGCCCTGACGCTGGCGGGATGCTATCCCCGGACGGGAGGGGGTGGGGGTTTGGAGCCCTGTCCTTCGGTAATCCGGATTCAGGGCTTTGCCTTTCATCCGGCCCGGTGCTTCGTGGCCTCGGGGGGTAGCCTGAGCTTTGAGAACCAGGATGCCGCACCTCACACCGCCACTGCCGAGGATGGGGCCTTTGACACGGGGACCCTGAGCCAGGGCCAGACCTCTGCCCCCGTCGTTTTGAATCAGCCAGGAACCTACCCCTATTTCTGCCGCATCCATCCTGGTATGCGGGGGGAGATTGAGGTTAGGTGACGCCGTAGATCTTCAGGGGGGTTGGTCTAGCCGGGCAAAAAGGGGCTTGGCCTCAGGGCAGGTTTAGGCGGGTAAGGAAGCGGGCTGGGGGGGATGGCCTGGGCTTTCCGGAGACCGCATTTTCCGGCCGGGACTCCAGGCTGAGGACTAGGGTACGGAAGTGGCCGTAGTCGGCTTCCAGGATGCGCGTTGGCCCCCCGGCCAAGGGAAAAAGCCAACCGCCTTCCTCTCCCCAAAGCTGGTAAACCGTGCCACGGGGAGGAGGTTCCCGGAACAGCACCAGGCAGCGTCCGTCTTCCCGCCACAGGAGGAGGCCCAGGCTTTCTCCCTCAGTACGAAGTAGGCGCCAATGGGCCCCTGGATCGCTGGCCCAATACGCCACTTTTTCCAAGGCTGTTTCCTGGATGGGCGTTTTCCCGCCCAAGTAGATCCCTAGGGCGAAGGCCACTCCCAGGGCGGCGGCAAGGAAAAGGGTCCGGATGGCGTTTCGCTTCCGCCTGTCCCAGCGGAGCTCCGACCTGATCCGGTCTAGGCTTTCCGGGGGCGGTGGAACCGGGATTAGGGCGTGGGTCAAGGTGTAGAAGGTTTCCTCCAAGGCCCGCAATTCCTCTTGGCAACGGCGGCACGTTCGGAGGTGGGCCTCCACCTGGGCTTGGTCCCTCGCCTCGAGGCTCCCCGTAAGGTAGTCGGTCAGCAGTTCTTCCACGTGTTCCATCTACGCCTCCCCCAGCTTCCCCCTCAGCTTGGCCAGGGCCCGGCGGATGCGGGCCTTAACGGTTCCCAAGGGCAACCCATGGCGTTCCGCCAGTTCCCGGTGGGTTAGTCCAAGGTAGAAGGCCTCTTCCAAAAGGAGGCGCTCTTGAGGGGGGAGGTCTTCTAGGGCTTGCACCACCCGGACCCTGTCCTCCCGGTCTTCCCGCTCGGTTCCCCAGGTGGCTTCCCGATCCCCCTCAGGGTCGTGGGGATCCAGGGTGGGGTCCTTAAGGGGTTGCCGCCGTTCTCCCCGCAGGCGGGAGAGGGCGAGATTGCGGGCTATGGCGTAGACAAAGGTTGTGGGCTTGCCCCGCTTGGGGTCGTAGCGCCAGGCCTGCTGGTAGACCCTCAAGAAGGTATCCTGTAAAACCTCTTTTGCCACCTCCGGATTTTTCAGAATTCTATGGATCAAGGCGAACACCCAGGGAGCGAGGGTGTGATACAGGGCCTCTAACGCTTCTTCTTCTCCACGGGCCATGCGTAGAAGCTGGCAGTGTAAGAGGGCCTCCTCCCTGTCGTTCACTTGCCCCTTTCCTCCTATTAGATGCCTTTACCCCTAACCCCCTAACCTTTCCAGGGGGCCAAGGAGATTGCAAGGTAGGCTAGGGGTATGACCCGTTCCAAGCGTGGGCCTTTGCGTCCAGGGTCGCTTCGCCTCCAAGCCCAGGCTTAGCCCGGATGGTACCAGGATAGGCGCCCAGGCCTTGGCCGTCAATTTCCCTTAACCCCAAAGAAGATCCAGCACGATAAAGAGGAACATCCCCAGGCTCACCCCCACGTTGGCCTGGAAAAAGGCCAGGTCCACCCGGCTTAGATCCTCAGGGCTCACCAGGCGGTGCTCGTAGAAGAGGAGCCCTCCCACCAAAAGGAGACCTAAAAAGTAGAGGTTTCCTGCCCCGTAGCTAAGGCCAGCCAGGAGGAAGGACAGCCAGGCGGTAAGGTGGGTGGCTCGGGCTATCCAGAGGGCCAAGGGGATGCCGAAGCGGGCGGGGATGCTCTTTATCCCGTAAGCGCGGTCGAAGGTGTAATCCTGCGTGGCGTAGAGGATGTCGAACCCAGCGATCCAAAGCCCCACCGCCGCCCAAAGCCAGTAGGCGGTGGGGTGGAAGCTGCCGGTGACGGCGATCCAGCCACCTGCGGCGGCAGCCCCGATGGTGAGGCCCAGCACGTAGTGACAAAGCCAGGTGAAGCGCTTGGTGTAGCTGTAGATGGTGAGGAAGAAGACCGCCACCGGAAGGAGACGGGCGGTGAGGGAGTTGAGGGATAGCCCGGCAAGGGTCAACAGGAGGAGGCCCACCAGGGCTAAAAGAAGGGTTTCCCAGGGTTTGACCAACCCTTTGGGCAGATGCCGGTTCTGGGTCCTGGGGTTTAAGGCGTCGATCTTCCAGTCTATGAGGCGGTTTAAGGCCATGGCCATGGTCCGGGCCCCCAGCATGGCCAGGGTAACCAGGAGGAAGGTGCGAAGGCCTGGCCAGCCCCCCGCTGCCAGGAGCATCCCCCCGTAGGCAAAGGGAAGGGCGAAGAGGGTGTGCTCGAAGCGGATTAAGTCTAGATAAAGCCGAAGCCGCCTCATCCGCGTCGCACCTCAACGATCCGGTTTGTCTCGTCCACCAGAACCACGGTGGGTTTGAGGTTCCTTGCCTCCTCCTCCTCAAAGATGCCGTAGGCCACCAGGATCACCAGGTCCCCTGGGCGCACCAGGTGGGCGGCGGCCCCGTTGATCTGAACCATCCCTGACCCCCTCGCCCCGGGTAGGGCGTAGGTGGTGAGCCGGGCCCCGTTGGTGATGTCGTAGATGTCCACCTGTTCGTAGGGCAGGATGCCGGCGGCATCCAAAAGATCCTGGTCCACGGTGACCGAGCCCACATAGTGTAGGTCTGCGTGGGTTACCCTGGCCCGGTGGATCTTGGCGTGGAACATGATCCTTTTCACAAGGGTCCAGTTTACCCTTCGCCTCCTTCCTGAGGAAGCGCCCCCTCCACGAAGAGGGTCTTGGCGTGGGTGTAGAGCACCTGGCCGGGTGCCGCCTTCCTGGGCCGCCACACGTGTTTTTTGCGGGTGTAGTCCACGGGGACCTGGGTTTCCCCCCTGGCCTTGGAGTAATAGGCGGCGAGCCTGGCGGCAAAGAGGAGGTCGTCCAGGGGGGGATTCTTTCCCTCCGCCTTAAGGATCACGTGGCTTCCTGGCACCCCTTGGGCGTGGAACCACAGGTCCTCGGAGTGGGCCATGCGGGTGAGGAGGTCGTTTTCCTTGGCGTTTCTGCCCACCAGGACGGGATAGCCCGAGGGGGAGGTGTACCTTAGGCCAAGCCTCGGTCCCTTCCCTTCCTTGGGTTTTCGGGAAAGGTCCAAGAGCTCCTGGAGGTCCGCTTGTCTTACCCGCTCTATTTCCCTTTCCAAGGCCCTTAGCTTCTCCTCCGTTTGTGGGATGAGCTCTAGGGCCCTTTCCGCCAGCTCCTCCAGGCGGCGGGCCCGGTCGTAGAGCTTCCTGGCGTTTTCCTGGGGGGATAGGGTGGGGTCCAAGGGGATCTCCACCGGTTTGCCGTCAAACCCTTCCAGGACCACCTTTCCTGCACCCCGGGGCACCTCCTTGAGCCGGGCTAGGAGGAGATCGGCTTTCTGCCGCAGGCTTTCCGCTTCCTCCAGGCGCTCGAGGGCCCGGTGGTAGTCGGAAAGCCTTGCCAAAAGGGTCTTCTGCTCCTGCTTTAGAGCCTCGAGGAGGGGCTTCCTCAAGGCCTCTTTCTCCTCTTCGGCCCACTTTTCCCGGAGCTCTTGCGAGAGGGCGGTGCCCAAGGAGGGATTCTCCACAAGATCCTTTAGCGCTTGGAAGACCCTGGCCAGGCCAGCCTCGTCCAAGGGGGTTTCCGGGCTGAGGGTAGCCCTTTTGGCCAGTTCCCGCATGAGCTCCAGCCCTATTCCATCCACGTGGCGCACCACTTCCTTAAGGGGTTTTCCCAGAAGGACCTGGAGGTGCTCCAGGGTCAGGGTCCTGGGATCCAGCTTCTCGTAAGGGGGTGGGGGCACGTAGGGCAGGCCAGGCTTCACCTGGCGGTAGCGGTTCACCTCGCGGGTGACGGGGCGATCCACCCCGAGGATCACGCCTTCTTCATCCAAAAGGATGAGGTTGGCGTTCCGTCCCGTGGCCTCGAGGACCAAGGTGGCGGGTGGGGTATCCACGAACCCCTTTTCCCCGGCAAAGCGGAAGAGGACCACCCGGTCCAGCTTGATCTGCTCTGCTTCTAGCAGGGGGCCCTTTAGCCGGGCCTGGAGCTGCCGTTGGAAAGGGGTCTTGGGCTCTCCCAAGAGGGTTCCCTCCTCCAGGGCCAGGCTGGGGGACGGGGGGCGGTAGCGGGCCACCAGGTTGAAGATGCGGCCCGACCGACCCTTGAGGAGGATGGCCAGGCTGCCTTCCTCGGGGAAGGCCAGGCCCAGGTTTAAGGCGGGAAGCTCCTTTCCTAGCTCCCGCAAGAAGAGATGTATCAGCAATCCTTCCATTTTCTGAAGACTGCCAGAAAGGCTGTATGCCCCACCTGCTGGAAGCGAGGATGGGCCACGGGAAGCCTGATCTCCCACTCCCGCCAGGCTACCTCCAAGACCCGCTCCAGCTTGAGGGGCAGGCCCTCTGCCCTTTGTACCAGCTCCAGCACCTGGGTGATGTTGGGAAGGTAGGCCACCAGGAAACGATCGGGCATAAGAGCCCACGCGGCCTTGGCCAGGACCTTCCAGGGTTCCATGAGGTCCAAGGCCACCCCGTGAAAGCTTTCCGGCTCCAAGGAGGCTTCCTCCAGACTGCCCAAATGGAAGCGCACGTTTTCCACCTGCCAGAAGGCTCTCACATTGGCCTCCGCCTGGGCCAGGTGCTGGGGCCGTTTCTCGTAGCTTTCCACGAGCCCCGTGGGCCCCACTGCCCGGGCCAGGAAGAGGGTGAGCCCCCCGGAGCCCGTGCCCGCCTCGAGGACCCGCATCCCCGGGGCCAGGTCCAAAAGGGTTACCATGGCGCTGGCGTCCTTAGGGTAAGTGGGGGTGGCGCTACGCCGCATGTGAAGGAGGTACTCCTCCAGGGTGGGGTGGTGGACGGAAAGTTCCTCCCCCAAGTGGGTCCACACCTTTCCCCCTGGGCCGGCCTTGCGGATTTCCTCGTGAGGCACAGTGCCCCGGTGGTGGTGGAAGACTCCACCTTCCTTAAGGCGAACCAGGAAGGCTCGGCCTTTAGCGTCCTTGAGAAGAAAGAGCTCACCTTCCATCCCGAACACTTTAGCGGGCCAGGGCCCTGGAGTCCAGGACCCTCTCCAGCTCACAGGGGTTTGGAACCCTGTGGGATCCCACAAGGGTAGGAAGGGTACCCAGAGTCCCGAGCGCAGGGCCTAGCCCTTCACACCTTGAAAAACCCTTCCACCGGCAGGACGAAGACCACCGCCCCGCCCACCTGCACCTCCACCGGCTGGGCCAGGAACGGGTCGGGGGCCTCGGAAAGGGGAAAGCCCCGGGTGACCAGGCGGGTGCGGGTGCGGCACTTTTCCTGGATTAGCTCCAGTACTTCTTGAACCCTTTCGTCCTCCACCCCGATCAGCAAGGTGGTGTTTCCCTCCCGCAGAAAGCCGCCGGTGGAGGCCAGCTTGGTGGACTGCAAGCCCCGCTCCAAGAGGGCTTTGGTGAGCCCAGGGGCGTCGGTATCCTGCACGATGGCCACGATGAGCTTCATTGGCCTTCATTGTACACTGCTGGGCCTCTTTGTCCTCAGGCTTTCTGCAAGATGCCGTGCCATTCCTGTAGGCTTCTGGCCTCGGGGTCTTTTTCCCGGGCCTTCAGAATGGCCTTTAAGCTCCACCAGGCACCCTCTAAGGTGGTGATGAAGGGAAGACCTTTTTCCACAGCCCGCCTCAACTCGGGGTGGGGGACGGGGCTGATGAGGAGGTCATATTCCCCTTCGGAGAGGGTAAAGCCCGCCTCGAGGTAGGCTTGCCGGAGTTCTTCCAGCCGACGGGCTTCCTTGGGGGGAAGCCCTTCTTGGATAAAGCGCACCCGCCCCTCTAGGGGAAGCCTTTGGCCCGCACCCAGCTCTGCCTTGTAGTAGGCCAGGTAAGGGTCCTCGTCCAGGCCCATGCTTTCCCCGGTGGAGCGCATCTCGGGACCCAAAACCGGGATGACCCCGGGGAACTTGAGCCAGGGGATGACCACCTCTTTCACCGCGTAGTAAGGGGGTATGGGGTCCAGGTCCCGGATCCCGAGGTCCCTTAGGGTTTTCCCTACGGCGATGAGGGCGGCCAGCTTGGCCAGGGGTATCCCGATGGCCTTGGAGACGAAAGGGACGGTGCGGCTTGCCCGGGGGTTGGCCTCGAGGATGTACACCTCCTCCCCTAAAACGGCATACTGCACGTTCAAAAGGCCCTTCACCCCCAGGGCCAAGGCCAGCTTCCGGGTGTAAGCCCTCACCTTCTCCAAAGCGCCTGGGGAAAGGTGCACCGGGGGGAGCACCGTGGCGGAGTCTCCCGAGTGCACCCCAGCGCGCTCCACATGCTCCATCACCCCGGCGATCATCACCTCCTCCCCGTCAGAAAGGGCGTCCACATCCAGCTCCAAGGCCCCTTCCAGGTACCGGTCTAAGAGGATGGAGGGCTTGTCCTGGAGGGGCTCGTAGACCTCCTCCAGGTAGCGTTCCAGCTCCTTGCGGTTGTGGAGTACCCGCATGGCCCGGCCCCCCAGGACGTAGCTGGGCCGGGCCAGGAGGGGGTAGCCCACTTCCTCGGCGAGCCTCAGGGCCTCCTCGGGGGTGGCCGCCACCCGGCCTTCAGGCTGAGGGATGCCCAGCTCCCGGCAGAGCCGGTTGAACTCCTGGCGGTCCTCCGCCTTGTGGATGGCGGCGAAGGGAGTGCCAAGGAGCTTTACCCCGGCTTCCTCAAGGCCCTTGGCCAGCTTCAATGGGGTTTGGCCACCCAGGGTGGCGATGACCCCGATGGGCTTCTCATGCTCCACCAGGTTCAGGACATCCTCGAGGGTCAGGGGTTCAAAGTAAAGGCGGTCGGCGGTGTCGTAATCGGTGGACACCGTTTCGGGGTTGGAGTTCACCATGATGGTTTCGTACCCTGCCTCCCTCAGGGCCCAGACCGCGTGCACCGTGGCGTAGTCAAACTCCACCCCCTGGCCGATCCTTATGGGCCCTGAGCCCAGGATCACCACCTTGGGTTTGCTGGAGGGCCAGACCTCGTCCTCCACCTCGTAGGTGGAGTAGTGGTAGGGGGTGTAGGCCTCGAACTCCGCGGCGCAGGTGTCCACGGTCTTGTACACGGGCACCACCCCCAGGGCCTTCCGCTCCTGGCGGACCTCCTTTTCCCCCTTACCCAAGAGCTCGCCTATTCGGGCATCGCTAAGGCCCAGGCCCTTGTAGAAGCGCCAGTCTTCACGGTCCCTGGGAGGGTGGACCTGGAGCTGCGCCTCGGCCTGCACGATTTCCTGTATCTGGTATAGAAACCACGGGTCGATGCGGGTGGCCTGGTATAGGTCCTCTATGGGCATCCCCCGCCGCAGGAGTTCCATGACCGCATAGATGCGGTCGGGGTTAGGGTAGAGCTTCTTCTCCAGGTCCTCCGTGCGCACCTGGGCCAGGGCCCTGACGTCGCGTTCCAGACCCCTCAGGGCCTTCATGAGGGCCTCCTTGAAGGTGCGGCCGATGGCCATCACCTCCCCCACGGACTTCATCTGGGTGCCGAGCTCGTCTTTAAGCTCCCCCAGGGTGTTGGGGAGGTCTTTGAACTTCTCAAAGGCGAAACGGGGGATTTTCACCACCACGTAGTCGATGGTGGGCTCAAAGGAGGCCGGGGTCTTGCGGGTGATGTCGTTGGGAAGCTCGTCCAGGCGGTAGCCTACCGCCAGAAGGGCCGCGATCTTGGCGATGGGGAAGCCCGTGGCCTTGGAGGCGAGGGCGCTGGAACGGGAGACCCGGGGGTTCATCTCGATGACCACCTGGCGGCCTGTCTTGGGGTCCACGGCGAACTGGATGTTGGAACCTCCGGTGTCTACCCCGATTTCCCGGATCACCGCCTTGGCGGCGTCCCGCATCCGTTGGTACTCCGCGTCGGAGAGGGTTTGGGCGGGGGCCACGGTGATGGAGTCCCCGGTGTGGACCCCCATGGGGTCCACGTTTTCGATGCTGGTGATGATGACCACGGTGTCCGCATGGTCCCGCATCACCTCCAGCTCAAACTCCTTCCAGCCCAATACCGATTCCTCTACCAAGGCAGTGTGGACGGGCGAAAGGAGAAGGCCCCGGCTGAGGACCTCCCTTAGCTCGGCCTCGTTCCGGGCGATACCGCCCCCGGTGCCCCCCAGGGTAAAGGAGGGGCGGACCACCACCGGGTAGCCCACCTCGCGGGCGAAGTGGAGTCCCTCCTCCACGCTGGACACCATCTGGCCTCGAGGCACCTCGAGGCCAATCTTGCGCATGGCCTTTTGGAACTCCTCCCGGTCCTCTCCCTTTTTGATGGCCTCGGCCTTGGCTCCGATGAGCTCTACTCCGTAGCGGGCAAGTACCCCCTCCTCGTGGAGGGCCATGGAGAGGTTCAGGGCCGTCTGCCCTCCCAAGGTGGGGAGAAGGGCATCTGGGCGCTCCTTGGCGATCACCTTTTCTAGGTACTCTAGGGTGAGGGGCTCCAAGTAGGTGCGTTCGGCCAGCTCGGGGTCGGTCATGATGGTGGCGGGGTTGGAGTTCACCAGGATGGCCTCGTAACCCGCTCCCCTGAGGGCCTTCACCGCCTGGGTGCCCGAGTAGTCGAACTCGGCAGCCTGGCCGATGGTGATGGGCCCAGAGCCGATGATGAGGATTTTCTTGAGGTCTCTTCTCGGCGGCATCGCGTACCCAATGGGCGAGAATAACATAGTTGCCCCACTTTGTCCAAGGATGGGCCACTTCTTATGCAAAACACCCGGGTATTATTGCATAAGTTTGCGCACAGACCTCGCCTTCGCCTGGTACAATCAAGGGTATGCGCAAGGTGAAGCCCGAGGAGCTACCGGCCCTCCTGAAGCAGGGGGTGAAGGTGGTGGATGTCCGTCCGGCGGATAGACGCCTTACCCCCCTGCCCTTTCCCGCGGAGTGGGTGCCCCTAGAAAGGATCCAAGCGGGGGAGCACCACTTGCCCAAGGTCCCCTTGCTTTTGGTGTGCGAAAAGGGGCTCATCAGTCAGGTGGCGGCCTTATACCTGGAGGCGGAGGGGTACGAGGCCATGAGCCTGGAGGGCGGGCTACAGGCCTTGACGGAGGGCAGTTAGGTCCTTAGAATGGCGGATGCTGAGCGTGGTGAGCGTAGCTCAGCTGGTTAGAGCACCGGACTGTGGATCCGGGGGTCATGGGTTCAAGTCCCATCGCTCACCCCAGTACCACCACCCCGCAAGGGGTGGTATTTTAAAGGGGGGCCTCGCCCTCCTTTTGCGAGGATGGCGGAACCGGTAGACGCGCCGGACTTAGGATCCGGTGGGGTAACCCGTGCGGGTTCAAGTCCCGCTCCTCGCACCACAAGGGCGGGGCCCCTTTTGAAGCGCGAGGTGAGGCGTGGCGGAAATCCTGGAACGTTCCGGCTATCTGGTAAAGGTCCGGGTGGAGGTACCTAAGGAGAAGGTGGAGGAAAGGTACCAGGCCCTCCTTAGGGACGTGGCCAAGCGGGTGAAGATCCCGGGGTTCCGCCCGGGAAAGGCCCCCTTGAAGGTGGTGGAGGCCCGCATCGGGCGGGAAGAGCTCCTGTCCGACCTCAAGGAGCGCCTGGTGGAGGAGACCTATCCCCTTGCGGTGCAGGAGCTGGGCCTCTTGCCCGTGGCGGCGAGGGTGGTGGAGGAGGAGCTGAGCGAGGGGGAGGGTTTTCGCTATGTGGCCGAGGTGGAGAACTACCCTGAGGTGAAGCTTCCCGACTGGCGGAGCTTTGACCTCCAGGTGGAGCCGGAAGGGGTCACGGAAGAGATGGTGGACAAGGCCTTGGAGGAGCTCCGCCATCGCTACGCCGAACTGGTGCCTGTGGACCGGGAGGCCCAGGAGAAGGACCACGTCTTCGTGCGCACCGAGGAGGGGGCGGAGTTCCCCATTGACCTCTCCAAGGCCCTTCCCCACGTGCGGGAGGCCCTTTTGGGCAAGCGGGCGGGGGAGGTGGTCATGGTCCCCGTCTTGAACGAGAAGGGGGAGAAGGTGCGGGAGGTGCGCACCGAGATCCTGGAGGTGAAGACCCTCGAGCTTCCCGAGCTGGATGAGGAGTTTGCCAAGACCCTCGAGGCGGAGAGCTTGGAGGAACTGAGGGAGAAGGTGCGGGAAAGCCTAAAGCGCCAGGCGGAAGCCCGGTACCAGGAGGCGCGGGAGCGGGCCTTCCTGGAGAAGCTCGCCGAGGGGTTGGAGGCGGAAATACCCCCTTCCATGCTGGAGGCGGAGGAGCGCCACCTCCTGGAGCACCTGGCGGAGGACCTTGCCCGGCAGGGGATTCCCCTCGAGGCCTACCTCAAGGCCCTGGAGGAGAAGGGGGAGTTTGAGAAGTTCCGGGAGGAGTTGAGGCAGGAGGCCTTGAAGCGGGTGAAGCGGTCCTTGGCCAAGGAGCGCCTGGCGGAGGAGCTCAAGCCCGAGGTGAGCGAGGAGGAGTGGCAGGCCTACCTGCAGGCGGTGGCCCGCTCCTACGGAATCTCCTTGCAGGAGCTGAGGCGGGAGTTTGGGGAGAGGGGCCTTGCCCGCTTGCGGGCGGCCTACATCCAGGACAAGGCCGTGAAGGAGGCCTTGGCCAAGCTCCTGTAGGAGCGTCATGGTGGCCCAGGGGGCTTTTCCCCCTGGGCTTGCCGCTACAATGGGGACTGGTATGGTCATACCCTACGTCATAGAGCAGACCGCCCGCGGCGAGCGGGTCTACGACATCTACTCCCGGCTTCTCAAGGATCGCATCATCTTCCTGGGCACCCCCATAGACTCCCAGGTGGCCAACATCATCGTGGCCCAGCTACTTTTCCTGGATGCCCAGAATCCCAATCAGGAGATCCGCCTCTACATCAACTCCCCCGGGGGCGAGGTGGATGCCGGGCTTGCCATCTACGACACCATGCAGTTCGTCCGGGCCCCGGTTTCCACCATCGTCATCGGCATGGCGGCCAGCATGGCCGCGGTGATCCTGGCCGCCGGGGAGAAGGGCCGGCGCTACGCCCTGCCCCACTCCAAGGTGATGATCCACCAGCCCTGGGGCGGGGTCCGGGGCACGGCCAGCGACATCGCCATCCAGGCCCAGGAGATCCTGAAGGCCAAGAAGCTTTTGAACGAGATCCTGGCCAAGCACACTGGCCAGCCCCTGGAGAAGGTGGAGAAGGACACCGACCGGGACTATTACCTTTCCGCCCAGGAGGCCCTGGAGTACGGCCTGATCGACCAGGTGGTGACCCGTGAGGAAGCCTAGACCCTACTGCAGCTTTTGCGGCCTGCGTCCGCCGGAAACGGGGCGGCTTTTGGAAAGCCCCATCGCTGAGGTCTACATTTGCGAGGACTGCGTGGAGCGGGCCCAGGAGCTCTTGCGCCAGGAGAAGCGGGGGCCCAAGGGGCCAACACGCCTTCCCAAGCCCCAGGAGATCAAGGCCCACCTGGACCAGTACGTGGTGGGGCAGGAGGCGGCCAAGAGGGCCTTGAGCGTGGCCGTCTACAACCACTACAAGCGCCTCCTCCATCCGGAGGCGGAGATCAGCAAGTCCAATATCCTCCTCATCGGCCCCACGGGTACGGGTAAGACCCTCCTGGCGGAAACCCTGGCCCGTTTCCTGGATGTGCCCTTTGCCATCGCCGACGCCACCACCTTGACCGAAGCGGGGTACGTGGGGGAGGACGTGGAAAACGTCATCCTCCGCCTTCTGCAGAACGCCGACTTTGATGTGGAGCGGGCGGAGATGGGCATCGTCTACATTGACGAGATCGACAAGATCGCCCGCAAGTCGGAAAACCCCTCCTTGACCCGGGATGTTTCCGGGGAAGGGGTGCAGCAGGCTCTGTTGAAGATCATTGAGGGTACCATCGCCAACGTGCCTCCTCAGGGAGGGCGCAAGCACCCGCACCAGGAGTTCATTCCCGTGAACACCAAGAACATCCTCTTCATCCTGGGCGGGGCCTTTGAGGGGCTGGAGAACATCGTCAAGGCCCGCACCGAGCGCACCACCATTGGCTTTACCCGTGGCAAGGCCAAGGAAGCCCACGAGGAGCCCTTAGAGGTCATCCCCGAGGACCTGGTGAAGTTCGGCATGATTCCAGAGTTTGTGGGGCGGGCCCCCCTCATCGTCCAGCTTCATCCCCTTACGGAAGACGACCTGGTGCGCATCCTCACCGAGCCGAAGAACGCCTTGGTGAAGCAGTACCAGGAACTCATGCGCCTGGAGGGGATCGAGCTTCGCTTTACCCAGGCGGCCCTGAAGGAGATCGCCCGCCGGGCGCTGAAGCGGGGTACAGGGGCCCGGGGCCTTAGGGCCATCCTGGAGAAGACCATGGTGGACCTCATGTTTGAGGCCCCGGGAAGCGGGATTCGCGAGCTGGTGATCGACCTTCCCCACCTGGACCAGCCCCTGAAGGCCCTCGAGGAGGCCAAACTCCGCCAGGCCTCTTAGGGGGCTACCCCTGGCCCAGGCGGGCCACCAGCTCCTCCTTCAGGGCGAAAAGCCGTTCGCTGAGGGAGACATGGTAGACGTGGGGGTTTACCAGGCGGCGCACCCCGGGGTCCAGGCGTTCCACGTCCCTTCGCCGCCTTTCCTGTAGCACTTCCAGGGGTAACGGCGGAAAGAGCCGCTTGCCCCGATAGGCTTCCTCCAATAGGGGCTCGAGGGTGAACTCCCCCGGGCGGAGGGTGCGGCGCTTGGTGGGGTCCGTGGGGTGGCGTAGGCAAAGGGCCTGGTTCTCCCGTACCTCCTCATCGTGGGCCGTCAAAAGGTCAGCGGTGGCCAGGCCCCGGTGATCGTATACCCGGTAGACCTTCTTGTGCCCGGGGTTCAGCACCTTCTCCAGGGAATCGGAGATCTTGATGGCCGGGGCCCAGGTGCCGTTTTCCCGGATGGCCACCAGTTTGTAGACTCCTCCCAGGGCCGGATAACCCCAGGAAACCACCATCCGGGTCCCCACCCCGTAGACCAGGCGCTTGAGGAGGCGGTCCGGGTCCACCCCGTAGCGGGGGGCCTCCTCCTGAATCTGGCTTTTGATCTGCCAGATGACCAGCTCGTCCAGGTCCCCGGAAAGGACGATGAGGGTGTCGGGGAAGCCCGCCTTGTCCAGCTCCCTGGCCACCTGTATGGCCAGGTAAGCGAGGTCCCCGGAGTCTATGCGCACCCCCACCGGTTTGTGCCCCTTGCGCCGCAACCGCTCAAAGACCCGGACGGCGTTGGGAAGACCCGAGTCCAAGGTGTCCACGGTATCCAAAAGGAGGATGGTGTCGTCGGGGAAGACCTCGGCGAAGGCCTGGAAGGCCTCCTCCTCGGAGTGGCCCAGGGCCAGGAAGGCCTGGACCATGCTGTGGGCATGGGTACCCGAGGAGGGAAGCCCGAGGAGGTGGGAAAGGCTCACGGCGCTGGACCGGTTGGCCCCCCCGATGAGGCTCGCCCGGGTGGCGGCCTCCCCTCCCTTGGCGGGGGCGCGGCGGAGGCCGAATTCCAGCACCAGGGCCTCCCCCGCGGCTTCCCGCACCCGGCTCGCCTTGGTGGCGATGAGGGTTTCGTAGTTGATGCGGTTTAAGAGGGCGGTTTCCAGGAGCTGGGCCTGCAGGAGGGGGCCTTCCACGCTGATGAGGGGCACCTGGGGGTGGGCCACCCGGCCCTCGGGAAGGGCCCTAAGGGTCAGGCCCTGGAAGCCCCCTATCCCCTTTAGGTAGCGCAGGTAGTCTTCGGCGAAAAGGGGTTTCCCGCTCCGGCTTTTCAGGGCGCTCAGGGCGGCGAGCTCCTCCTCGCCGAAGCGGGCTTCCTCCATCCAGGTCAGGAGGGGATCTAGCCCGGCGAAGATGGTGTAACCCGCCTGGTGGGCTCCGTAGTCGGGGTTCTTGCGGTAGAAGGCTTCAAAGAGGGCCTCCTTCTCGTGAAGGCCAAGCCTAAAGTAAACCTGGCCCATGGTGAGCTGGTAAAGGTCCGTGTAGAGGATGCCGAAGGGGTCCATGGGCCTAGCATAGCCCGCCTTTTTTCGCTACACTAGCGGGATATGGTGGAGGTCCACACCTGTAGCCCTGGTTGCCGCCACCACCTCGGAGGGGCGGGGTTTGGGGATGCCCCCTTGGTGCGGCTGGGTTACAACAAGGAGGCCCGGGCGGAGAAGTTCCCTTACCTCAAGGCCCTCTTGCAGAGACCCCTGGTCTTTGACGGGGCCATGGGTACCGAGCTGCAAAAGCGCCACCTCACCCCGGAGGACTACGGGGGAGAGGCCTACTACGGTTGCCCCGAGGTGCTGAACCTAACCCGCCCCGAGGTGATCCAGGAGATCCACCGGGCGTACCTCGAGGCCGGGGCGGAGGTGATCGAGACCAACACCTTCGGTGCTCTGCGCCATGTGCTGGCCGAGTACGGTTTGGGCGAGAAGGCGGAGGAGCTGGCCTACCTGGGGGCCAGGATCGCCAAGGAGGTGGCCGAGCCCTACGGGGCCTTCGTGGCAGGGGCCTTGGGGCCGGGCACCAAGCTCATCTCCCTGGGACAGATCTCCTGGGATGAGCTTTTTACCGCCTATAAGGAGGCGGTGCGGGGGCTTCTTCGGGGCGGGGTGGACCTGATCCTTCTGGAAACCGCCCAGGACATCCTGCAGGTGCGCTGTGCGGTCCTGGCAGCCCGGGAGGCCATGGCCGAGGTGGGCAGGGAAGTGCCCTTGCAGGTCCAGGTGACCATGGAGGCCACGGGCACCATGCTGGTGGGCACCGACGAGCAGGCGGCCCTGGCGGCGTTGGAGAGCCTGCCCATCGATGTGGTGGGCATGAACTGCGCCACGGGCCCCGACCTTATGGACGCCAAGATCCGCTACTTCGCCGAGAACGCCACCCGCTTCGTGAGCTGCCTGCCCAACGCCGGCCTGCCCCGGAACGAGGGGGGGAAGGTGGTCTACGACCTCACCCCGGAGGAGCTGGCCAAGTGGCACCTCAAGTTCGTGACCGAGTACGGGGTGAACGCCGTGGGGGGGTGTTGCGGCACGGGGCCGGAGCACATCCGCAAGGTGGCGGAAGTGGTGAAGGGAAAACCTGCTCCCAAGCGAAAGGAAACCTTCCCCCCCCAGGTGGCCTCCCTCTATCAGGCGGTTCCTCTCCGCCAGGAGGCAAGCGTTTTCCTGGTGGGGGAGCGCTTGAACGCCACGGGGAGCAAACGGTTTCGGGAGATGCTCTTTGCCCGGGACCTCGAGGGCATCCTGGCCCTGGCCCGGGAACAAGTGGAGGAGGGGGCCCACGCCCTGGACCTCTCCGTGGCCTGGACGGGAAGGGATGAGCTTCAGGATCTCGCCTGGCTCCTTCCTCACTTGGCCACCGCGGTCACCGTGCCCTTCATGGTGGACTCCACCTCCCCTTTGGCCATGGAGTTTGCCCTTAAACACCTTCCAGGCCGGGTCCTTTTGAACTCCGCTAACCTCGAGGACGGCCTGGAGAAGTTTGACCGGGTGGCCTCCCTGGCCAAGGCCCACGGGGCGGCCTTGGTGGTCCTCACCATCGACGAAAAGGGCATGGCCAAAACCCAAGAGGAGAAGGTGCGGGTGGCCTTGCGCATGTACGAGCGCCTCACCGAGCACCACGGTTTCCGCCCGGAGGACCTCCTCTTTGACCTCCTCACCTTCCCCATCACGCAAGGGGACGAGGAAAGCCGCCCTTTGGCCAGGGAAACCCTTTTGGCCATGGAGGAGCTAAGGGAGAGGCTTCCCGGGGTGGGGTTCATCCTGGGGGTGTCCAACGTGTCCTTCGGCCTGAAGCCCCGGGCCAGGCGGGTTCTCAACTCGGTCTTCCTGGACGAAGCCCGTAAGAAGGGTCTCACCGCCGCCATTGTGGATGCGGGCAAGATCCTTCCCATAAGCCAGATTCCCGAGGAGGCCTATGCCCTGGCCCTGGACCTGATCTATGACCGGAGGCGGGAGGGATTTGACCCCCTCTTGGCCTTCATGGGCTACTTTGAAACCCACCGGGAGGACCCGGCCCTCAAGGAGGATGCCTTCCAGGCCCTGCCCGTTCTGGAGAGGCTGAAGCGCCGGGTGGTGGAGGGAAGGAAAGGGGGCCTCGAGGCGGATCTGGACGAGGCCTTGCGGGAAGGCCATAAACCCCTGGACCTCATCAACGGCCCTCTTCTTTCGGGCATGAAGGAGGTGGGGGAGCTTTTCGGGGCAGGGAAGATGCAGCTTCCCTTTGTCCTCCAGGCTGCTGAGGTGATGAAGCGGGCGGTGGCCTACCTCGAGCCCTACATGGAGCGGCGGGGCGAGGGCCGGGGCAAGATGGTCTTGGCCACGGTGAAGGGGGATGTGCACGATATCGGCAAGAACCTGGTGGATATCATCCTCACCAACAACGGCTACCAGGTGATCAACTTGGGCATCAAGGTGCCCATCGAGGAGATCCTGAAGGCGGTGGAGGAGCACAAGCCCCATGCGGTGGGTATGTCCGGCCTCTTGGTTAAGAGCACCGTGGTCATGAAGGAGAACCTGGAGTACATGCGGGATAGGGGGTATACCCTGCCGGTGATCCTGGGGGGGGCGGCCCTCACCCGCTCCTATGTGGAGGAGCTTAAGGCCATCTACCCCAACGTCTACTACGCGGAGGATGCCTTCGAAGGCCTTAGGCTCATGGAAGCCCTCACCAGCGGGGAGGCCACCTTGGTAAGGAAGGAGGCCCAAAAGCCCAGGGTGGAGGCTCCCAAGGCGGTACCCAAGGCTAAGCCTGTGGGGGAGGCTCCTTCCGTTCCCCGCCCCCCCTTCTTCGGGGTGCGGGTGGAGGAGAACCTGGATCTGGCCACCATCGCCCACTATGTGAACAAGCTGGCCCTTTTCCGCGGCCAGTGGGGGTATAGCCGCAGGGGCCTCACCCGGGAAGAGTGGCAGGCTTTGGTGGAGCGGGAAGCGGAGCCGGTTTTCCGGAGGCTTCTTAGGGAGGCCATGGAAGAGGGGTGGCTCAGGCCCAAGGTCCTCTACGGCTTCTTTCCCGTGGCCCGGGAAGGGGAGGAGCTTTTGGTGTTCTCCCCCGAGACCGGGGAGGTTTTGGAACGCTTTGCCTTCCCCCGGCAGAAGGGCGGGGGCCTCAGCCTGGTGGACTACTTCCGTACCCGCTTCGCTCCTCCTTTGGCGGATGAAGAAAAGTGGCTTCCCGCTTATGAAGCTGGGGCCAGGGATGTCCTGGGGGTGCAGCTCGTAACCATGGGGGAGGAGCCTTCCAGGAAGGCCAAGGCGCTTTTTGAGGCTGGGGCCTACCAGGATTACCTTTTTGTGCATGGTTTCAGCGTGGAGATGACCGAGGCCTTGGCGGAGTACTGGCACAAAAGGATGCGCCAGATGTGGGGCATCGCCGGGAAGGACGCCACGGAGATCCGCAAGCTCTTCCAGCAGGGCTACCAGGGAGCCCGCTACTCCTTTGGTTATCCCGCCTGCCCGGACTTAGCGGACCAGGCTAAGCTGGACCGGCTCATGGACTTCAGCAGGGTTGGGGTGCGCCTCACGGAGAACTTCCAGCTGGATCCCGAGCACGCCACCAGCGCCATCGTGGTCCACCACCCGGAGGCGCGGTATTTCAACGTGGATTAAAGGGGAGCCTGCTCCCGGCCTTGAGGTAGGCCTCCTTGGGGAAGCGGAATCTGGCCATCCCCCCAAGCCCGGTATACTTGGCCCCGTGCTGGGCCTTTACCACGCCGCCAGGAGCCTGGGCCTACGGCCAGCCCTGCTGGAGTCCTTGGGGATAAGGGCGCCCTTTTCCCGGCTTTCCCTTTTGGGCTTAAGGCCAGCGCACCGCCTCGAGGTGTGGGAGGGCTGGCTTTACCTGGATGGGAGGCGGGTGGGAGAGGCCCTGGACATCTTCGCCTACCTGGAGAAAGGCCTGGGGAGGGGGTATTTTCCTGCCTGGATAGGGTTTTTCGCCTACGAGTTTGCCCGGCACCTGGGCCTCTCCACCCACAAGCCCCTTCCTGGCCTTCCCGAGGCCGCTTTTTTCTACTACCCCGAGGGATTCGCCCTCCTCGAGGGGCGGCTTCTGGAAACCCCTTCCTTCCCCTTGAGGCCCCTTCCCTACAACCCCCCTCCCTTGCCCCACCACCCTTTGGCGTCCGACTTCCCTAGGGAGGCTTTCCTAGAGGGGGTTTTTTCAGTCCAGGAGGGGATCCGGGCCGGGGTGGTCTACCAGGTGAACCTCTCCCATCGTTTCCGGCTCCTCGGGAGTGTGGATCCCCTCCTCCTCTACGCCCGTCTCCGCTCCTTGAACCCTTCCCCCTTTATGGGGCTTGTGGAGGGGGAGGGTTGGGCGGTGGTCTCGGGTAGCCCGGAGAGGCTTTTTAAGAAGGTGGGTAGCCGGGTCCTGGCCCGGCCCATTGCGGGAACCCGGCCCCGGGGGAAGACGGAGGCGGAGGACCTGGCTTTGGAAAAGGACCTCCTTGCCTCCCCCAAGGAGCGGGCCGAGCACGCCATGCTGGTGGATCTTCTCCGCAACGACCTGGCCAGGGTGGCCCTGCCGGGCACGGTGAGGGTGCAGGAGCTTTTCACCGTGGAGCGTTACGCCCACGTGATGCACTTGGTTTCCCAGGTGGAAGGCTACACCCGGGCCTCCCTGGGCCAGGTCTTCGCCAGCCTATTCCCGGGAGGCACCGTCACCGGGGCCCCCAAGGGAACGGTGATGGAGGCCATTCGGGAGCTGGAGCCTGTGCCAAGGGGGGCTTACACGGGAAGCCTGGGGTACGTGTCGGGCCGAGGGGTGGATTTCAACATCCTCATCCGCTCCTTCCAGGGGGTGGGGGAGGAGGTGTATTTCTCTGCGGGGGCAGGCATCGTCATCGCCTCGGAAGCGGAAGCGGAGTACCAGGAAACCCTCTACAAGGCGGAAAGCCTCCTTCTGGCCCTGAACCGGGGCCGGCCTGGGGTCAAGCCCCTGCCTCCCAAGCCCATGGCTTCCTGGGTCCCGCCACCTCCTCCAAGGAGGGTAGGGGCCCGGGTGCTTTTCCTGGAAAACCGCGACTCCTTTAGTTACAACCTGGTGGACTACCTCCGGGCCCTGGGGGCGGAGGTGGTCGTGGTGGACCAGGAGGAGCCTCCGAACCTCCGGGGATTCAGCCACCTGGTGGTGGGGCCAGGGCCCAAGGACCCCTTTACGGCGGGAAGGGTCTTGGAGTGGACCCGAAGGGCCCTGGAGGAGGGCGTTCCCTTCCTCGGGGTTTGCCTGGGCCACCAGGCCCTGGGGGTGGCCCTGGGGGCTGAACTCTACCGGGAAGCCCCCGTGCACGGGGAGGCCCATGCCATCCACCACCGGGGAGAAGGCCTCTTTCGGGGCCTGCCCAACCCCCTTCCCTTTGCCCGCTACCACTCCTTGGCCATACGGAACCTTCCCAGAGGGGTGCGCCTCCTGGCCTGGACGGGGGATGGGGTGCCCATGGCCATCTGGGATGGCAGGCGGGCCTACGGCGTGCAGTTCCATCCGGAGAGTATCCTTTCCCCATGGGGGATGGAGCTTCTGGCCCGGTTCTTGGAGGAAGCATGAGGCAGGTGCTCCTGAAGGGGGAGCCCTTCCGCGAACCCTTGCCCGAGGGCTTTTTGTACCACGGGATGAGCGTCTTCACCACCTTGCGGGTGGAAAGGGGCCGACCCCTTTGGCTGGAAGAGCATCTTTTTCGCCTGCGCCGGCATGCTTTGGCCTTGGGGCTTCCCTACCCAGGGAATGAAGTGTTTTTAAAGGACCTCGAGGCCCTGGCCAAGGAGTTCGCCCATCTTCCCTGTTTCCGCCTCCGCTTCACCGTGGGGGAGGGGGTGTGGCTTTCCGAGGCCCGTCCCTACTCCCCACCGCCTTTGGCCGCTTACGAGGAGGGGGTTCGGGTTCTCCTCACCCCTTACCGGGTGCATCCGGACCTTTGCCGCTTCAAGACCGGAAACTACCTGCCCTACCGCCTGGCCCAGAAGGAGGCGGAAGGGCAGGGAGCCTTCGAAGGGCTTTTGCAGGACAGCGAGGGGTACGTGGTGGATGGAAGCCGCACCAGCCCCCTTCTTTACCGGGAGGGAGCGCTCTTCCTCCTGGAGGGGGGCCTCGAGGGCATCACCCGGGAAAAGGTGGCCCGGGTAGCCCGGGAGATGGGCCTTCGGGTGGAGCGGGCGCGGCTTTACCCCTGGGAGCTTCCCCTGGCCGCGCCCCCTCCTCTTCCCCCCCACCAGGCCCTTCGCCGCTGGGGAGGGGAGGGAGCGAAGGGGGTGTTGCTCCTGGCGGGAAGCGGGGTAGGGCTTTTGCCCGTGGGGCCGGCTCCCAAGGAGCTCCTTCCCCTGGTGGAGCGCTTCCTTCCCGCCTGCTATACTGAATAGCGGTACCTCCAGCCCATGGCCATGGGCTGGTGCCCTTTTTACACGGAGGGAAGGGATGAAGAAGCCGGTTTACCTCACCCCAGAAGGCTTTAGGCGCCTTCAGGAGGAGCTGCATCACCTGAAGACCACCAAGCGGCAGGAGATTTCCGCCGACTTTGAACAGGCTTTGGAGGAAGGGGATTTGAGGGAGAACGCTGGTTATGACGAGGCGCGCCGGGCCATGTGGCAGAACGAGGCCCGCATCGCCCAGCTGGAAGACCTCTTGGCCCGGGCGGTGGTGGTGGAGGGAAATGGCTCCTACGACCAGGTGGCCTTGGGCTGCCAGGTGGAGCTGGAAACCGAATCCGGGGAAAGGCTTTCCTTGGCCATCGTGGGTAGCCACGAGGCGGATATCTTCAGCGGCAAAATCTCGGACGAGTCCCCCCTTGGCCAAGCGCTTTTGGGTAAGAAGGTGGGGGACGTGGTGGAGATAAGGGGCAAGAAGGGAGCCCAGGTTTACACCATCCTGGAGATCAAGCCCCTATAGTTCGGCGGTAAGCGCAGGTGTGGCCTTGAGGGGGCCTAGGGCCTCTTCCGCATGGTGTTTCAAGGCGAGGAATAGCCTTTCCAGGGGAGCTTCTTCCAGGTAGGGAAGGGCCTCGCTACCCGGGAGATGGAGGATGGCCCTGAGGGCCTCCACGCCTTTTTCCCCCAGGTAGATGCCCTCCTCCCCGTACGGGCCGGACCCGTGAACCAGGCGGCCTGCCTTCAGGTATAGGCCAGGCCCCAGGAGGTTTGGGCTTAAGCCCCCTGCCTTCACCACCCGCCATCCCGCCCATACCAGGGGCAGAAGGGGCCTGGGGTGCTTGGCGATGCCCCTCAGGCCGGAGATGAAGACTGGGTAGATCCTGGGGGCGGCCTCCGGGGAGGCCAGGCGGTAGGAGAGCTCCGCCAGAAAAGAGGCCAGCAGGAAGCGCCTGGGTTCCTCCAGGCCGTGTAGCCTCCCAAGAAGCTCCACCTGGGTGAGAGTGGGAAGGCTCTCCTCCTTGGTGTAAAGCTGGAAGCGCACGTGGTGGAACAGGGAGAGCCTGCCCGAGCGCCCCGAGGGGCGCATCCCCTTGCGGGCTACGGCCTCGAGGCTTCCTTTGGGAGTGAGGAACCGTAGAAGGAGGTCCCCTTGAAGCAGGGCTTTCCGGCCCACCACAATGCCTTCCTCCACTCGGTACCGTTCCACCTTTCCAGTGTATGCTTAAGGCATGGAACGGAGCTTGCGCGACATTCTGGAATGGGTGGTTTTGGGCCTCTTGGTGGTGGTGGGGGTGCTTTTGGCCCTCTGGGTGGGGGGATGGGTCTTCACCTTCTTAGGCCGGGTGCTTCTGGCCCTTTCCGGCCTTATCTGGGAACTTTTGAAGCTTGCCATCCCCTTGCTGATCCTAGCGGCCATTGGCTACGGGGTGGTTTACCTTTTGCAGAAGCGTACCGCATAGGAGGGTTTGGGAAAGACATGCGGCAATCCGGAATAAGGGCCCAGCCCTTGTTCTAGGGGCTGGGCTTATCCTTAAGGTGTTTCCTACCCTTGACACAGGAGGTGTGGGGGGTGTACGCTTCCGCCCAATCGGAAGGGGGGAGCATGAACCGTAGGTTTTTGCTGAGGCTAGGGGCTCTTTTGGGAGCGGGTTCCCTGCTGGGGGCGCGCGCCAACGAGCGAGTGGCCTACAAGGACTTCAAGAAGGAAACCCCGGTGGCGGTGGTTTACCACCTGGACTTCGGGGATCCCAACCGCTTTGGACAGATGCTGACCAACATCAGCAACCACTTGTCCGTTTACGATAACGATCCCTTCAAGATCAAGATCGTGGTGGTGGCCCATGGAGCCGGGGTGCAGTTTTTCCTCAAGGATCTAGAGGGTACGCCGTGGGCTTCGGCCCAGTACGATCGAGAGGCCTTGTTCAGTCGGGTGAAGCAGCTGGCCCAGATGGGAGTGGAGTACTATCTCTGCGAGATCACCTTTAGCCGCAACAACATCCCCAAGGACAAACTTCGTCCGGATGAGTTCCTTAAGTGGGTGCCTTCCGGGGTGGGGGCTTTAGGAGAACTTCAGGCCAAGGGGTACGCGTACATCAAGGTAGGCTGAACCTGAAAGGACCCGCATGGGTGCGTATAATGCCCCCATGCGGGTTCTCTTCATCGGCGACGTGATGGCCGAGCCCGGCCTAAGGGCGGTGAGCCTACATCTACCGGACATCCGGGACCAGTACGACCTGGTTATAGCCAACGGGGAGAACGCCGCCAAGGGTAAGGGACTGGACCGGCGTTCCTACCGCATTCTGCGCGAGGCGGGGGTGGACCTGGTTTCCCTCGGAAACCACGCTTGGGATCACAAGGAGGTCTACGAGCTTTTGGAAAAGGAACCGGTGGTTCGGGCCCTTAACTATCCTCCTGGCACCCCAGGGCGGGGGTGGTGGCGGCTTAGCGCAGGTGGGGAGAGCCTTCTCTTCGTGCAGGTGATGGGCCGGATCTTCATGGATCCCCTGGACGATCCCTTCCGCGCCCTGGATGCCCTTTTAGCCCAGGAGAAGGCGGATTACATTCTGGTGGAGGTGCATGCCGAGGCCACCAGCGAGAAGATGGCCCTGGCTCACTACCTGGATGGGCGGGTCACGGCCGTGCTGGGCACCCACACCCATGTGCCCACCCTGGATGCCATGCGCTTGCCGAAGGGCACCCTGTACCAGACCGATGTGGGCATGACCGGTACCTACGAGTCCATCATCGGTGGGGAGGTGGAGACTTTTCTCGCCCGCTTCCTCACCGGTAGGCCACAGCCTTTTCGGGCTGCCCAGGGGAGGGCTCGTTTCCACGCCACCGAGCTGGTTTTGGAGGGTGGCAAAGGGGTTTCCATAGGCCCTTACGTGTGGGAGGAGCCGTGAAGCCTGCGAGGGAGGATACCTTTGACCTTTTGCGGGCAGAGGTGGACCTTTTAGGCCGCCTTCTGGGGGAAGCCATCCGGGCGGTTTCGGGGGAGCGGTTTTTCGCCTTGGTGGAGGAGGTGCGCCTCCTATCCAAGGCCCGACGACAGGGGGACGAAGGAGCGAGGGCCGCCCTTTTGAAGCGGATGGAGGGGCTTTCCCTCGAGGAGGCCGAGGCCTTGGTGCGGGCCTTTACCCATTACTTCCACCTGGTGAACCTGGCGGAGGAAAGGCACCGGGTGCGGGTGAACCGCCTTAGGGCCCAGGCGGAAACCCTGGAAAACCCGAGGCCCGAGGGCTTCTTGGCCCTGGCCAAGGCTTTGAAGGAAAGGGGGCTCTCCCTGGAGGAAGTGGAAGCCCATCTGAACCGCCTGGAGCTATGGCTCACCTTTACTGCCCATCCCACCGAAACCCGCAGGCGGACCCTAAGGCACCATCTGGAAAAACTACAAGAAGAGCTGGAGGCCCAAGACCGTTCCCGCTTGGCGGCCAGGGTGGCCCTGCTCTACGCCACCGAGGAGGTGCGCAAGGCCAGGCCCACGGTGGAGGACGAGATCAAGGGAGGGCTTTACTACCTGCCCACCACCCTCTGGCGGGCGGTGCCCCAGGTGGTGGAGGGCCTCGAGGCCGCCTTGGAGAAGGTGTATGGCAAACGTCCCCGTCTGAAGAGCCCGGTACGCTTCAGGAGCTGGATCGGGGGGGACCGGGATGGCAACCCTTTCGTCACCCCTGAGGTAACCGCCTTTGCTGCGCGGTATGCCCGCCAGGTGGCCCGGGAGCGGTTCTTGCTGGAGCTGGAAAACCTGGTGCGGGACCTTTCCCTTTCCGAGACCAGGATTCCCGTGCCCAGGGGGGTGCGGGAGGGAGGAGAGGGGACGGAGCGCTTCCCCGGGGAGCCCTACCGGCGGTTCTTCGCCAGGCTTTATACCCGCCTGGAGAAGGGTGAGGTGAGCACGGAGGAGCTTTTGCGAGCTCTGAGGGTGGCGGAGGAGGGCCTGGTTTCCGTGGGCCTGGAACAGGTGGCAGCCTCCTTCCTCCGTCCCCTCGAGGCCCGCCTTTTCGCCTTCGGCCTGGAGCTTGCGCCCTTGGACCTGAGGGAGGAGTCCGGGAAACTCCTGGAGGCAGCGGCGGAACTCCTCAGGGTTGGGGGGGTCCACCCCGATTTCCTTTCCTTGCCCCCCGAGGCTCAGGAGGCCCTCCTCACCGAGGAGCTGAGGAGCGCCCGTCCCCTCCTGCCCGTGGGCCATGAGCCCCAGGGAGAGGCCCTGCGGGTGGCGTTAGGGGCCCTGCGGGCCTGGCAGGACAAGGGAGCCCATGTGGTGTCCATGACCCACCATCCTGCTGACATCCTGGTGGTGTTTCTCTTGGCGCGGGAGGTGGGGCTTTACCGGCCGGGGGCAGCTCTACCCTTTGACGTGGTGCCCCTATTCGAGACCCTTGAAGACCTCCGCCGGGCTCCGGAAGTGCTGGCCCGTCTCCTGCAAAACCCCGTCTTTCTGGTCCATGCCCGGGGCCGGGGCGGAGTGGAGGTGATGATCGGCTACTCCGACTCCAACAAGGATGCCGGCTTTCTGGCTGCCAACCTGGCCCTTTACGAGGCCCAGGAGGCTCTGGCCAAGGTGGGGGAGGGGTTTGGTCTACCGGTCTACTTCTTTCACGGCCGGGGCACCTCCACCGCCCGGGGCGGGGGGCCTGCGGGCCGGGCCATTGCCAGCCTGCCTCCCAGGAGCGTGGGGCACCGCATCCGCCTCACGGAGCAAGGGGAGGCTCTGGCGGACCGCTACAGCCATCCTGAGCTGGCTGTGCGCCACCTGGAGCAACTCCTCTTTCACTTCGCCCAGGCGGCCTTGGGCGAGGGGGTGGAGCCTAGACCTGAGTGGCGCGAGGCCCTATGGCAGGCGGGGGAGGAAAGCATGCGCCGCTACCGGGCCCTCTTGGCCCAGGAGGGCTTCTTCCCCTTTTTCGAGGCCTTCACCCCCATTCGGGAGATTGGGGAACTCCCCATCGCCAGCCGTCCTGTGTACCGCCACGGCCGGGTGCGGGAGATCCGCGACCTCAGGGCCATCCCCTGGGTGATGGCCTGGACCCAGGTGCGTTTGCTTTTGCCCGGTTGGTACGGGCTTACGGCCTTGGAGGCCTTGCCCCTGGACCTTCTCAGGCGGATGTACCGAGAGTGGCCTTTTTTCGCCTCCACCTTAGAGAGCGCTGCCATGGCCTTGGCCAAGGCGGACCTTGGGGTAGCGGCCCTGTACCTGCGCTTGGTGCCGGAAAAACTACACCCCCTCTTCCACAGCATCGCCCAGGAGTATCAGAAGACCGTGTCCCTCCTGGAGGGTATCTTTCAGGCTCCCCTCCTCCACAATCAAAGGACCCTGGAAAGACAGATCGCCTTGCGCAATCCCTACGTGGACCCCATCAACTTCGTGCAGGTGGAGCTCCTCCGCCGCTACCGCAGCCCCGGGGGACGGGGGGATGAAGCCTTGAAAAAAGCCCTTCTCCTCTCCATCCTGGGGGTGGCGGCAGGCCTTAGGAACGCGGGGTAAGATAGAAGCCGATGGAGCTTGGCCAGTATCCCGACCAGCGGGTGGGCGTCTTTGTGGACACCCAGAACCTCTACCATTCTGCCCGGGATTACTACGAGCGCAACGTGAACTTTGAGAGTCTCCTGCGCTTCGCCGTGGGGGGCAGACGGTTGGTGCGGGCTACGGCCTACGTGGTGGAAAAGGAAGGGGATACCTCCGCCTGGCCTTTCATCTACAAGCTTTCCACCATCGGCTACCGGGTACGGCGCATGTACCTCACGGTGAAGGAGCTGGGTGAGGGTGGCAAGCCCATCTACGAGGGGAACTGGGACATGGGTATCGCCGCGGACATGGTGAGGCTTATGCCTTACCTGGACGTGGTGGTCCTGGGAAGCGGGGATGGGGACTTTGTGGAGATCCTCGAGGTCCTCATGGAACGGGGCATCCGGGTGGAGGTGATCGCCTTTCGGGAGACCACCGCCCAGAAGCTCATCGATGCTGTGGACCGCTTCGTGCACCTTCCCGATATCCCGAATGCCTTCATGGAGCCTAGGAACACCGAGCGATGAGCCTCGAGGCCTACGACTACTTTCTGCCCGAAGAACTCATCGCCCAGGAGGGGGTAGAGCCCCGGGATAGGGCCCGGATGCTGGTGGTCCATCGGGAAGGGCCCTTTCGTGCCGAGCACCGCCAGGTCAGGGACCTTCCCGAATACCTTCGCCCGGGAGATGTGTTGGTTTTTAACGAGAGCAAGGTGATCCCCGCCCGCCTCTTGGCCCAAAGGCCCACGGGGGGAAGGGTGGAGGTGCTCTTGGTGCGGGAGCGGGCTCCGGGGCTTTGGGAAGCCCTGGTGGGGCCCGGCCGCAAGGCCAAGCTCGGCACCAGGCTCCGCTTTCTGTCTCCCCGGGACCTCCGCGTGGTTCCGGACCTCGAGGCGGAGGTGGTGGGGGTGGAGGAGGATGGGGTGCGGCTCCTTCGCTTCCAGGGGGACCTGATGGCCCACCTGGAGGAAGTAGGGGAGGTACCCCTGCCCCCTTATATCAAGGCCAAAATCCCTCCGGAACGCTACCAGACCGTGTACGCCAGGCGTCCGGGCTCCGTGGCCGCCCCCACTGCCGGGCTCCACTTTACCCTGGAGCTTTTGGCCCGCCTGAGGGGCATGGGGGTGGAGCTCTGCTTCCTAACCCTGCACGTGGGCCCCGGCACCTTCCGCCCGGTGAAGGGGGATCCCGAGAAGCACGAGATGCACCCTGAGCCCTACGAAATCCCTGAGGAAACCGCAGAAGCCATCAACCGGGCCAAGAAGGAGGGCCGGAGGGTGGTGGCGGTGGGCACCACCGTGGTCCGAGCCCTGGAAAGCGCCTTCCAGAAAGGGATTGGGGTGGTGCCGGGGATAGGGGAGACCCGGCTTTTCATCCGTCCGCCCTACGCCTTCCAGGTCATAGACGCTCTTTTCACCAACTTCCACCTGCCTCGTTCTACCCTGCTCATGCTGGTGGCCGCCTTTTTGGGCTACGAAAAGACCATGGAAGCGTACCGGCTTGCGGTGGCGGAGCGCTACCGGTTTTACTCTTTGGGGGACGCTATGCTTATCCTCTGAGCAACGCCTTCAGCCAGTCCCTGGCCTCCTGTGGGCCGAGGAGAAGGGGCTTGCGGCTTGGGTGGAACCAGGCGAGGAGTTCTTGGGCTTCCCTTGGGCTTGGCCCTTGCCCCTGGGCCTCGAGGAGGATCTTGTGGTCCCCATCCGCCAGCCACATTATGCCCACCACTTCCCCCTCCACCTGGGTTCCTGGGGGAAGGGGAGGACCCAGGAAAACCGCATCCACCTCTTCCCCGTCGGCGGGGTTGATGAGGCCAGGGATGAGACCATAGTTCACCGGCGCCGGTTGGTCCACGGCCACCAGGGCGAGGTTCCCATCCTTCCAGGCATAGCGGAAGGAGCTTCCTTTGCTCCACTCCACCACCATGCGGAGCCGATTCATCCCAACTCCAGCAGAAGTCGGGCCACCGAGAGGTAGATGAGGAGGCCCGAGATATCGGAAAGGGTGGCCACCAGGGGGTTGGAAACCAGGGCAGGATCCACGCCAAGCCGCCTCAACACCACGGGGAGCATGGCCCCCACCAGGTTGGCGAAGAGCACCAGGAGGAAAAGGGCCAAGGCTACCACCGGGGCCAAGGCGGCATGCCCGTCCAGGAAAACCTTGCCCACGAGGAGGGCAGCCAAGGTGAGGCCGAGCAGGCTTCCCACCAGGGCTTCCTTGGTCAGGACCCGGCGCCAGTCCCTGAGGTCCAGGTCCCGGGTGGCCAGGGCCCGGATGATGAGGGTGGCGGACTGGTTGCCGGTATTGCCCCCCGTGCCCAGGAGTACGGGGACATAGAAGGCCAAGGCGGTGGCGGCCTCCAGGAGGTTTTCAAACCCCTGGAGGATGGAACTGGTCACCATGCCCGTGAGGATGAGGATCACCAGCCAGCGCACCCGGGCCATCCAGAGGG
>Ga0101941_1000960_pt1 | contig 28992 bp, 30 predicted proteins | sample DewCreD2012metaG_3_FD_75242 | JGI IMG/M metagenome (GOLD analysis project Ga0101941, IMG submission 75242) | Hot spring sediment bacterial and archeal communities from British Columbia, Canada, to study Microbial Dark Matter (Phase II) - Dewar... ...
GGGGAGCGAGGCTGGTTTATGGGACAGGCATCGTCGGAGTGCGAGTGTGTTGTTGTTGGGGTTGATGTCGTTGGTGGTGAAGTGTTGGCGTGGTGTGCTGGGTGTAGATAGTGAAATTCTGAGTTTTTCTTCGGGAGGTGAACCTGAGTGATGTACCCTTATCAGCTGCTCGCAGGGGGAACCGAACCCCTGCGTGGTTCCCCTCGCGAAGCGGGGGGAACCTTACGGAGGGGGGGCAATTCATCAACTTTGGTCGCGCGATTAGGACAACACCCGTATCGCCTGCACGGTTGCGCTTGTGTGTTCGCGCAGGCGGGCGAGATGCGCTTGGAAGTCGCCTTCGTTCAGCGGCGGGGTGAGGGCGACCTGCTCGACGCCTGACTCCAGCGGCTCGGCGGGGTGGAACTCCGCGCCCAGCAGGCTAAGCGGCTCGCGCACCGTGCGCAGCGCGTCCTCGTCGGGCGCTGTGAGGCGGATGAAGTAGCGCGTGGTCAGCGTCTCGATGGGCGCGGTCTCGCCCGGGCGCAGCGACGGGTCGTCGTGGCGCGGCGGCTTGGGGTGACGGGCGATCTCGATGAGGTCGCCCAGCACCGCGCTGGCGGTCGCCCGCGCGCCTGCGCCGAAACCGTGCAGCGACATCTCCTGAAAGCCGTTGCCCTGCAGCCAGACGCCACTGAACGCCCCGCGCACCACATACAGCGGGCACTCGCGCGGGATCAGCGTCGGGTGTACCCGTGCGCACAGCCTGCCGTCGGGCAGTCGCTCGGAGATGCTCAGCAACTTCAGCCCCATGCCCAGCCGCCGCGCCCACAGCAGGTCGCGCCCGCTAATGTGCGTAATCCCCTCGCGGTAGACGCTCTCCAGCGGCACATACTGCAGCAACGCCAGCCGCGCGAGGATGGCGGTCTTGTATTGCGCGTCGTAGCCTTCCACATCGCTGGTGGGGTCGGCTTCAGCGTAGCCGTTCTCCTGTGCTTTGCGCAGGGCGGTCGCGTAGGCGGTCTCGGCGGGTTCGCCCGCGTCGAGGGCGCGCTCCATCTCGCGCAGGATGAAGTTCGTGGTGCTGTTGACGATGCCGACCACGCGCTCGATGCGGTTGCCCGCCAGTGCGCCTTGCAGCGCGTTCAGGATGGGCAGGCTGCCTGCGACGCTCGCTTCGTACAGCAGGCGCACGCCGCGCTGACGCGCCAAGCGCAGCAACTCGTCGCCCGAAACCGCCATCACCCACTTGTTGGCAGTAATCACATGCTTGCCCGCCTGCAGCGCGTCGCGAATCAGCGTGCGGGCAGGCTCCAGCCCACCCATCAGTTCCAGCACCACATGCACCTTCGGGTCGCACACAGCGCGCTGGGGGTCGGTCGTCAGCAGTTTGGGCGGGACGGGAACAGCGCGAGGCTTGCTGGGGTCGCGCACCAGCACATGGCGCACTTCAAATCGCTTGCCCGTCTGCGCCTGTAGCAGGTCGGCGTTCTCGCGCAGCAGGGTCAGCACGCCCCCGCCGACCGTGCCCGCGCCCAGAATCGAGAGTCGCAGCGTCTTGCTCATTCGGGCGGCTCCAGTAGCATCAGCGCGTCACCCTGTTGCACGAGGGTGGCGTTCTGCGCCACGATGCGCCGCACGATGCCCGTCGTTGGCGAAGGTACTTCGTTGAACACCTTCATCGCTTCAATCAGACCAATCGTCTGCCCCTCGTACACGAGGTCGCCCTCTTCCACATAGGGCGGCTCGCTCGGCGACGGACCGCGATAGAACATGCCTGTCATCGGCGCTTCAATCGGCGTCCAGTTCGGCGTCTCGGCGGCGGGCGTCGCGGACGGCTGCACGACGGCGACGGCGGGCGCGCTCGGCGTCTCGGCGCGCTCGATATGGATGCGCGTCTCGCCGACGGCTATCTCCAGCGTCTGCAGTTGGTAGCGCTCCATCAGTTGCAGGCATCGCTTCACCGTCTCAATCGGCACAGGCACGGCGGGCATTATACCTGATGGGACGACTCTGCCGATAATTGGGGATATGGCGTTGCCTGCACCTGACCACGCGCCGCGCGAGAAGCCGCCGCTGTGGGTGATTCAAGAGGCGTTCGAGGGCGACGAACCCGCCGAACAGCCGCAGGATGTCTACATCTTGCACATCCTGCGTGCGCTGCCGCCCGACCTTGTGCAGTCGCTCACGCCCGACCAGTACCAGCGGCTCAAGCAGTCGCTTTATGCGTACCACCGTCGCCACATGCTCGATGTGCGCGGGGTGATCCCGTTTCTGTGGACGCGCTACTACTTCGTGTTTCTATTCGGCAGGGACACGCGGGCAGCGTCGCGTGGGGTGGATTTCGAGCGGCGTGCGCCTGCGCGGTGGGCGCGTCTGGCGGGCTGGGTCGTGATGCTGGCGATTCTGGGGCTGCTGGCGCTGGGCTTTCTCGGCGCAGCGCGATTATGGCGGGGGTGACTTCACAAAAATGGCGCGAAATGTTCTCGTCAAACAGGAGCTTCACGCGCTCAGACGCCATTCGCTTTCGTAACGGACTGCGGCAGAGACGATTGTTTCAGGAACTTCGAAGTATTCCGCAACGGAGTCCAAATTCTTTTCGCGTCGCCACAGGGCGTAAATTATGCGCGTTGGAATGGCGCGCTCCGAAACGACAGGCTCGCTCCCGCGAATGCGCCGATCGAGGTAGATACGCCGCTCGTATCCATGCGGGTAGTAGCGCGTGGCAAGGTCGCCCTCAAACTCGATGCGCTGGGCGAACTGCTCCGCGAAATCGGCTACCAACTGCCAGATATCGGGACGCTTCAGCACGCCCTCTACTCGATACTACCGCCCCTCCACATGCGCCTTGAGACCGCGCACAATCGCTTCGGCGACGCGCTTCTGGAAGTCGGGGTTCACCAACTTCGCGCGGTCGAACGAGTGGTTCAGGTAGCCGACCTCGATTAGCACGGCGGGCATCTGGCTGGTGCGCAGCACGGCAAGCCCCGTCTGGTACAGCACGGAGTCGGAACGCACGCCGCGCGAGGGCAACCCGCTCACCTTCACAATCTCGTTCAGCAACGCCTGTCCCAGCGCGCGGCTGTCGGCGTCGTCCTTGTGGTAGTAAATCGTCGTGCCCGACGCGGAGTTTGGGCGCGGGTTCGAATCGCAGTGGATGCTGAGGAAAAAGTGCGCGTTCGCGCCGTTGGCAAGCGCGGTGCGCTCATATAGTCCGACGGCTTTGTCCTCCGCGCGGGTGAGAATCACCTTCGCGCCCTCGCGCGAGAGCAGTTCGGCGATGTGCAGCCCAATCGCCAGCGCGATGGTCTTCTCCTCGATGACCGTTTTGCCTTCGCGCCAGCGTGCGCCCGCCTGCGCCCCGCCGTGTCCAGGGTCAATCACGATGATTTTGTCGCGCAGTTTGCCGCCTGTGTTGCGCGGGGCGCGCAGGTTCAGCGTCACGCCCACCTTGCCCGACAGCACCTGCGCGCCGACGCTCCGCGCCAACTCCAGCACGATGCGCACCATCCCGCCCTCCAGCGGCGCGGCGCGCAGTGTGCGCACAAACAGGCTGGGGTCGTCGATCGCCCGCTCGACGGGTTCGGGCAGGTAGCCAGGCACATCGACGGCGATGCGGAGCGGGTCTTCCAGAAACAGCACGCGCGGGCGCGCCCCTTCGGGCAGCGGCAAGGTCAGGCGCACCACGCCGCTCGCGTCGCGCTGCAGCGGCGGGATCTCCAGCGGCGTAGGGGGCGCTTCAGGCGCAGGCTCTGCAGGGGGCGATTGGGGCGTCTCGGCGGGCGGTTCAGGCAGGCTGGCGGGCGCGGCGGTCAGGGCAACCTGCCACTCGCTGTCCAGCCCCTGCGTAGGCGTGGCGGCGGGCGCGTCCATCTCCAGCACGAGGCGCACCGTGTGCGGGTCGAACTGCGCGATGCGCACCGCTTTCACCGCGCCCGACGACTCGGGCAACGGCAGCGGCACATCGGGCAGAGCGCATCCCGCAAGGTCAATCACCAGTCGGCTGGGGTTCTCCAGCGCGAAGGCGCGCCACGCGACAGGGAGGCTGGTCTTGAGGTGCAGCGTGTTGACTTCAAGGTGCGCCTGCTGCAGGCGCGCCAGGATGCTGAGCGAACTGCTCGCCTCGTCCCAGCGGGTGAAGCCGCCCAGCCGACGCACGAGGCCGCGTACAGGGATACACGGCGCGCCGCGCTTCGGCTCGACGGGCACATGCGCCGCAGGCTGGTCGGATGGGATGTGGGGGATACGCACGCTGCTTGCGCCCACCTCCAGCGGGACGCCGAGTCGCTCCAAGTGGCTGACGGGCAGCCACAGTTCGCGCCCGTCCCACAGCGGCGGGGGGCTAAGGCTCAGCGGCTCGCCGCGCAGGATAAGCGTCGCCTCGCGCAAGCCGTCCGCCCACGCAATGCTCAGCAGCGCCGCCAGCCATACAACCGCTATCCCTCGCATCCGCCGCTCCTTCGCGTTAGGATACCTTAAATAGTTGGCAAATCACGGCGTCTCAACAAGGCTGCTGTCGCCCAGCATCAGGCGCAGCGTACGCGGGCGACGCGCCCCGCCCCGCACCACGGCATTCTTGCCCAGCAGACTCCCCTCGATGCGCGTCTCCACCGACTCGACGCAACTGCCCTCCAGCACGATGCTGTATTCGATCTCGCAACTGACCAGGCGCACGCCGTCGCCGATTGCCGTGAACGCGCCGATGTAGCAGTCTTCCAGATGGCAGTTCGCGCCGATAATCGCAGGTCCGCGCACCGTGCAACGGCGCAGGAGGCTCCCTTCGCCAATCGCCACGCGCCCGTACAGGGTCGTCTCCTCCAGAGTTCCCCCTTGCAACGGCTGCAGATCTTCCAGCACCAGCCGATTGGCTTCCAGCAGCGCGTCGAGGCTGCCCGTGTCCTTCCACCAGCCCGTGATTTGCTGCGACTCGACGGTGTAGCCGTGGTCAATCAGGTACTGGATTGCGTCGGTGATTTCCAGTTCGCCGCGCCATGAGGGTTGGATGGCGCGCGCGGCTTCGAAGATGTGCTTGTCGAACAGGTAGACGCCGACCAGCGCGAGGTTGCTTGGGGGCTGCTGGGGTTTTTCAATCAGGCGCACGACGCGCTCGCCATCAAGCTCGGCGACGCCGAACTCCTGCGGGTTGGGCACTTCTGCCAGCAGAATCAGCGCGTTCGGCTGGCGCTGCTGGAACGCCTGCGCCAGCGGCTGGAGGCTGGAGGTCACGAGGTTGTCGCCGAGATACATCAGGAACGGCTCGTCGCGCAGGTAGGGTTCAGCGGTCAGCACGGCGTGCGCCAGTCCCAGCGGTTCGGGCTGCGGGATGTAGGTCACCTGCACGCCCCAGCGCGACCCGTCGCCGACGGCGCGTTCGATTTCGGCGGCGGTGTCGCCCACAATCATGCCCACCTCGCGGATGCCCGCGTCGGCAATCGCCTCCAACCCATAAAACAGCACGGGCTTGTTGGCGACGGGCACAAGTTGCTTCGCCATGCTAAAAGTAATCGGGCGCAGGCGCGTGCCCTTGCCCCCCGCCAGAATCAGCGCCTTCATCGCGTGCGTGGGCTTAGGTAACCATACAGCGTCGCGGAGAACTCGCGGAAAAACGCGGCGACGGCGGGCGCGACCGAAGCCAGCCAGTCGGTCAACTCGCGCCACGACCCAAGGCGCGGCAGGTAATCGCGCCAACCGCGTGCGACGGGCTTGCCCTGCAGGTGCGTGTTCAGCCAGTTGGTCACCTCGCTAATCACCGTCAGCCAGTCGGTCGGCGGGGGCACATGCCCGCCCTTGTACCAGACGATCTTCTTCGGCTCGCCCGCAGCGTTGTGCAGCGCCTTGTTCGACTCGACGGGCACGACATCGTCTGCGTCGCCGTTGATGAACAGCACAGGGCGCGGCGCAATCCGCCCGACCCAATGCACGGGGTCAACCACATCCATCACGCGCAGCGCCTCTTGCATCTGCTGCGGGTTGTTGCGTCCCGCGTCGCGCCACACCGACAGCGTGCTTTTCTCCATCAGGATTTTCCAGTCGCCGCCCGCCACTAAAAACACAGGCGCCTTGACGCGCTCGTCCACCCCTGCGAACATCGAGCCGATAATCCCGCCCATGCTCGCGCCGATGTAGCCGATGCGGTCGGGGGCGATGTCCTTGCGCGTCTGCAGGTAGTCCACCGCGCGGCGCAGGTCAATCACGGTCTGAATCAGCGCGTCGCGGGCGCGGTAGGGGTACAACCCGAAAAAGGGCAGGTCGTCGCTGGGCTTACGCTCGCCGTGATACTGCGCGTCAATTGCGAACAGCGCGTAGCCCGCTTTGGTCAGCGCGCCCCACAGCATCTGGAACATCCGCTTGTCGCTACCCAGCCCGTGCATCAGGATCACGCACGGCAGTTTCTCTTCGCGCGGCTGCTTGGGCAGAATCAGCAGCGCGGGCACGCGCTGGTCACGCGCGCTGCGGTAGGTGACCTTGATAACGCGATAGTCCGCGGTATCTTCGGCGGGGGTCTCTTGTACGCTAAGGGGCAGCGTCTTGTCGTAGCCGAAAATCAGGTCGGGGTCGTACTTCGGGGTGTTGGACGACTGGCTGCAGCCTGAAAGCAGCAGCCCAAGCGCCAGCCCCACGAGTGCCGACATACGCCTTCGCGTTCGCATGGAAGTTAGGATACCTCAATCGGGTACAATCTGTGTGGGGATGGCTCTGACGCGCGAGGATATTCTGGACGCTGTGCGCCAACTGCAGGAGGACGACGACCTGCTGCTGGAAGCCGCACGCGCCTTGTTGGACGAGCGGGTCTTGCGGAAACTGGCGACCCGCGCGCCCGATGTGTTCGACACGCTGCGGCGGTTCATTCTGACCGAAGAACTGCTGCAGTTGCCCGCAGAGTTCCGCAAGTTCCGCCAGCAGGCTTAGCAGGCTTCAAGCAAGAGACGCGCGAGCGGTTTGACCGCTTGAAGGCAAGACAGGATCGGCTCGAGGCAAGCGTTGATTCTATTTCCAAGTGGGTGCAAGGCGAGAGAGCGCGCCGTGACGGTCTCGACTACCAGCGGCGGGTCATCAAACGCGCGTGGCGCACCTTCGGCGGCCCCGAAGTCGCCTACCAGATTGATCAGTGGCTCGCCGCCGCGGGCATCGACGGGAACACCATCGACCCGCGCATTGACCCGCAGGAGGCGGACCTTGTGTGGTGGAAGGGGCGCAAGATCGCTGTGGTGGAGATTTCTATCAAGGTGAACGGCGACGATGTGGAACGGGCGCGCCTACGCGCCGACACGCTCCGCCAAGCAGGGCTGGATGCCATCCCCTTCGTCATCGGCGCGGAGTGGGCGCACCCCGAAACCCCAGAGAACGCTCGGAAATCGGTAGCGAGGTCTCGGACGGTCTGCGCGAATTCCACGCTTATACCCCATAGCCCAGCAGGTACAATTCGCCTGCTATGCCCACGACTGAGACCCGAACCGTGCTGGTGGGGCTATCCCGCGCGCAGTTGCGCGAGTGGGTGGTCGCGACATTAGGCGAACCTGCCTATCGCGGGACGCAACTGGCGCAGTGGATTTACGCGAAGGCGGTGACAGAGTTCAGCGCGATGACCGACCTGCCCGCCGCCCTGCGCACGCGCCTGAACGAATGTGCCCTCGTGTCGCCGAACGCCATCAGCGCGACGCAACGCTCCAAAGACGGCACGGTCAAGTGCCTGCTGCGCCTTGCCGACGGCAACGAGGTGGAGTGCGTGCTGCTGCCCTACGACGATCGCGTGTCGGTGTGCCTCTCCACGCAGGTCGGGTGTGCGATGGGCTGCCGATTCTGCGCCACGGCGCAGGGGGGCTACACGCGCAACCTCACCGCGGGCGAAATCGTCGACCAACTGCTGCACCTGCAGCGGCTGAGCGAGCGGCGCATTACGCATGTCGTGCTAATGGGGATGGGCGAGCCGCTGCTGAACCTCGAAAACGCGCTCGACGCCCTGCGCCTGATGCACGACGAACTCGGGATCGGCTACCGACGGATGACGGTCTCCACAGTGGGCATCGTGCCCAAAATCTACGCACTGGCGGCGCAGAACCTGCCGATCACGCTTGCCGTATCGCTGCACGCGCCCGACGACGAGACCCGCGCCAAGATTATGCCCGTGAACCGCAAGTGGGGCGTGGATGTGCTGATTCAAGCCGCGCGCGACTACTTTGAAGCCACCAAACGGCGCATCACCTTCGAGTACCTGCTGCTGCGCGGGGTGAACGACACGCCCGAACACGCCCAGCAACTCGCTGCCAAACTGCGCGGTGTGCCCTGCTTGGTGAACCTGATTCCATTCAACTATGTGCCCACGCCCGACGGGTTCCAGCGTCCCGAAGCCGCGCGCGTGCGCCGATTCCGCGCGATTCTCGAAGCAGCGGGCATCGAGACCACCCAGCGCGTCGAGCGCGGGCACGACATCGACGCCGCCTGCGGGCAACTGCGCGGCAAGCATCTCGGCAAGCCGATTCCGCAGGTTGTGCAGGTGCGGGGATGACACCAACCAAAGGAACACAGTTTACAAAAACAAGAGCGATTGACGACCCCCTCCTTAAGGTTCCCCCTGCGGGCAGGGGGAACCGACTCCGCGCCCCGCATGGTTCCCCTCGCGAAGCGGGGGGAACCTTAAGGAGGGGGGGGGCAAACCTAAACTCTGCCAGCGCGATGGTTATTGGAGTGTTAATGCTTTTTCTGCTCTTCCCAGCCTGCCAGCCCGCGCGTGAGTCTGCCCAGCCGCCGCCAGAGCCTGCGTCGACGCAGGACGGCACAACCGTCACCCTGCCCGACGCGACCTACGAAATCGTGAAGCCCACCTTAGAGCAGCAGGACGAGCAGGGGCGCACGCTCTGGAAACTGCAGGCGCAGGCGTTGCGCGCTGAGACGCGCGACTCGCAGGCGCAGGGCACGCTCACCCAAGTGCGCGGCTGGCTCTACCGCAACGGTAAGCCTGTGCTGGAGTTCACCGCGCCCTACGCCCGCGCCAACGCCGAAACGCGCGAAGTGGAGGCGTGGGGCGGCGTCGTGGCAACCTCCAAGACGAACGATGCACGCCTGACGGCAGGGCGCATCGTGTGGCAGGCGCGCCGCGACCGAATCCGCGCCTCCGAAGGCGTGCTCCTTCGCTGGGGCGACTTCGAACTGCGCGAACGCGCCCTCAGTGTGGACACCGCCTTGGAGAAGGCGTGGAGCGGGGACTAAACCGCCCACGGCTCCTGCCGATAGCCCATATCCCAGAACATCCACTCGTAGCGGCTGGTCATCACGAAGTGCGCCTGCATCGCCGCGCGCTGGGCGTCAGTGAGCGTCTCCGCTACCGAATCGGTCATTGCCAGCACCTCGCGCACCACACCGCCGAACTCCTCCGAGGCGTAGGTATCAATCCACCGCTGATAGAGCGGGTTGGGCGAGCCGTGCTTTTCTAACTCCTTGCCGACCTCCCAGTAAATCCAGTAGCAGGGCAGAATCGCGCCCAACGCCTCGTGGAACGGACGCGCGTGGCAGACCGCCAGCAGGTAGTGCGTGTAGGCAACACAAGTGGGCGCCAGCGGAGTCGCGTACACCTGCTCAGGCGTCAGCCCAAACTCCTTGAAAAAGCTCTCGTGCAGCGACCGCTCCACCAGAATCGCGTTTTTGGCGTGGTCGTTGAAGGTCACCAGCCACTCGTCGTGAGGGGCTTTAGCAGCGGCGAGGCTAAGGCACTGCGCGTAATAACGCAGGTAGTGCGCGTCCTGCACTACATAGAACTGGAACGCCTCGCGCGAGAGGCTGCCGTCGGTCAGCCCAGTGAGGAACGGATGCTTCAGAATCGCGGCGTAAATCGGCTCGATAGACCGCCAGAGTTGCTCCGTGTAGCGCATGCGCCAATTCTACCCCCGAAAACTGGGGCGATTCACAGGCTGGGGCGTCGGGCGGTGTGGAAAACCCCGCATGGGCGCACCGCGCTCACAGGGGCTATCATGAGACGCGACCGACGCGAACGCGGATTCACGCTGGTGGAGATTATGATCGTGATCCTGATTATCGGGATCTTGGTCTCGCTCGCGTTGCCGAGTTGGATGAACGCGCGCGCCCGCGCCCAGACGCGCATCTGCGTGGCGAACCTGCGCCAAATCCACCAAGCGAAAGAGATGTACGCCTTAGCCACGCGCGCCCAGACAGGCACAACGGTTTCGATGAGCGACCTCGTGCCGCAGTATTTAGACCGCGAGCCGTTCTGCCCTGCAGGGGGCGGCGCGGCGTACACCGTGAACGCCATCGGCGCGCCGCCCCAGTGCCCCAGCGGGATCCCGTCGCACCGAATCGACTGGACAGGAGACTAACCCATGCGTGCCCGACGCGGTTCTGCACTGACGGAGGTTTTGGTTGCGGTGTTCATCGTGACGCTGCTGGTGTTGAGCATCGCTGCCATCTCGCCGATGAGCACGCGCATGCAGCGTCGCGCCCAGCAGTTCACCTTCGCCACGAATGTCGCCCAGACCGCCTTAGAGCGCGTGCGCACGCTGGACTTTCTGCAAATCACCGCGAACGGGCTCATCAGCGCAGGACTGGCGCAAACCATCGAACTGAACGACACAAACCAGTTCCGCGTGCGCTTCACGACGCTGCAGACGCCTGGCGGGGGCACGCTGAACCTCGCGAACGAATTGCGCAGCGGGTTTGGCACGATCGAGGTGGTGAACCTGACCACGAGCAACAATATTTCGATTGGGCTGAAGACGGTCATCGTCACGGTGCGCTGGCAAGAGCCGCGCACGAACCAGTGGCAGCAGGTGCAACTGGCGACGACAATCGCCAGCCTGAAGTAAGCGACTGCGCCGCGTAAGGCGCACTGCGTTGTACCACGCCCCTGCAAGGGGAGGCTTGCAGGGCGCGCGTCTATGGGGAGGACAACGATGCACAGGGGTAGGAACCGCCGCACACGCGGCTCGATGATGTTGGAAGTCGTGATGGCGAGCACGCTGTCCGTAATCGTGATTGCGCTGCTGGTCAGCACGCAGATTCAAGTGCTGCGCAACTATCAGCGCACAATTAATCACAACACGGCGAACCGCGCCGCCTACAACGCGCTGCGCGAAATCCGCGAGATTGCGCAGCAGGCGGTCTCGGTCACGGTCAGCGGCGCCACGGCGACGATACTTTTGCCGCAGCGCGATGCTAACGGGCGGTTCCGCACGCCGATTCAGCCCGACACGGCGAACCCAGTCGTCGTGCAGGTCAACTTCTCGACGGGGCAACTGCGCCTGACGCAGAACGGGCAGACGCGCACGCTGCTGACCAATCTCGTGAACACCACGCCGCAAGGCGCGTCCTACACGCCGTTTTCTGTGCAACAGGTCGCACAGGGCGTCGTGGCGTTCCATGTGCGCCTGAGCGTGCGGGAGGGGCAGGATCCGTATACCCAGCGCATGTGGTTCGAGGAGTGCATCCTGCTGCGCAACGCCACGCAGAACTGAGGGGAGGTGATTGAGATGCGAAGACACAAACTGCGCCGCACACGCGGCAGCACGCTGGTGACCACTTTGATTATGGGCGGGTTGGCGACCATTACGGGCGTCGCCTATTTGGACATCGCCACGCAAGACATGCGCACCGCCGCCGCACGGATGGACGAGGTGACCGCGCAGAACCTTGCGGACGGCGGGCTGCAGGCGATTACGCAAGACCTCTGGCGACAGTTCAAAATCGCGCAACGGTTCGACGCGATTCACAGCGCGTTGAACGGCGCAAGCCCCACAAGCCCGCGCTGGATTCGAAACGGCACCTTCGCGGGCATCGGCAACTACACCGCGTCGGTGATTGGCTACGAGCAGCCTGACAGCTACACGCGGCGCATCACCGTGCGCTCCGTCGGCTGGATCGACCGCAACGAGAACGGGCAGCTGGACGCCAACGAGCCGCGCCAAGTGATTGACCAGACCTTCAACCTCGCGCTTACCCGCTCGTCCGTGTTTGATTACGCCTACTTCGTGAACAACTACGGCTGGATGTATGGGTTTAGCAACGAGCAACTGGTGATGAACGGCGATTCACGCTCCAACGGCGATTTCGAGTTCCGCTACGGCTCCGGCGGACCGCCCGTAATCAACGGCTCGATTTACGCCTCGCCGAACGAGAAGCTCAGCCCGCGCGCCGCGGGGCGGATTATCTTGCCTGGCGGCAACCAAGCGCCCCGCCAGTGGGATTCCACGACCTACGCCACGCGCCAACTGACCGACCAATTCATGCGCCCCGTTTACAACAGTGCCATTCACGGCGCGTTCGGCAGCAGCACCTTCAACCAGTGGCGCGACTACCTTTACAATCCGCAGGGGCAGATGATCAACAATGCGCCGTTCGGCGCGGTGCTGGCGGATGTGAACGGCACGCGCCGATTCGATAGCCATATGCTCGATAACCGCCCGACCAGCGAGCTTGTCCTGCCCGACCTGAACGACCTGAACTACTACATCAACCTGTCGCAAAGCTGGCGCAACCCGAAGGCGACCTTCTCGGACGGGCTGCCGAACCCGAACTACAATCAGCCCGCCCGCATCGAGGTCTGGAACCCGCAGCAGAACCGCTATGTGCGCGTCGATACGAACGGCGTGATTAACGGCAGCGTCGCGCTGATTGGCTACCGCGATAAGCCGATACGCATTCACGGACCGATTACCGTCACGCAGGATGTGGTCATTCGCGGTTATGTGGAGGGGCAGGGCACGCTGTACGCGGGGCGGAATGTGCATATCGTGGGCGACATTATTTACAAAAACCCGCCCGACTTTCGCGGGAATGTGCTGAACAGCGTACTATCGCTCAACGAGCGGCGCGACGCGCTGGGGCTGGCGGCGCGCGGCAGCGTGATGATGGGCAACACGAAACAGTTCCGCGACCCGTACCCCCTGTACTATATGAAGCCGCCGTTTACACGCGGACGCTACGACGAGAATGGCAACTGGATTCCCCCGTTTGACGCAACCCAAGTCGACAGCACGGGACGCCAGCGCTACCAGTCGGCGTTCGGCGACGCAGGGCAAAACGAAATCGAACGGCTCTCGCTGCAGATCGATATCGACCAAAATGGAGTTATTAGCGACGACGAGCGCGGCATCTCGCGCATCGACGCCGTGATGTTCACCAACTTCGTGGGCGGGGGGAACCTCGCGACGGACGGGCGCGGCTTGACCGTCAACGGCGCGATTATCGCCAAGGACGAGGCGATGGTGCTGTATAGCCTGCCGCTGCGCTTCAACTACGACTGGCGCATCCGCGAGCGCAGTCTGGACGACCAGCCGCTGATTAACATCGAGTTGCCGCGCGTGGCGAGCGTCGTGCGCCTGGCGTGGCAAAAGACGCGCTAAGCACGTATCGAGGGAGGGAATATGCGAAGGAAAACAATCATCTCGAACATGCGGATGACAACGGCGCAAACAGAGTTTACCAGCGCCCCCCTCCTTAAGGTTCCCCCCGCTTCGCGAGGGGAACCGAGCGGGGGCTCGGCTCTACACGCTTCGCGAGGGGAACCGAGCGGGGCACGGGTTCGGTTCCCCCTGCTCGCAGGGGGAACCTGCAGGAGGGGGTCAGCTATCGCCCGTGCTTTTGCGAAGTTCGCCACGACGGTTGGCGTAAGTATAGGCGTACTTGCATTGAGTTGGGGCATCGGCACGGAGGGGCGCAGCCCGAACGAGCGCCCCGACTGGTGGAAGCCGTATGAGAACGCGCCCGCAATTGAGGTCAGCCCCGAAGTGATTGCGCCGAAGGGCGACATCCCCAGCGTCGCGGAAGAGGCGGTGACGCGCAACGCGCCTGGCGGCGTGCCCGAAAACTTAGTGATTGGCAGCGACGACGCGATTCAGGGCAATACGCCACTTGCGCCCGCGATTGACAGCCAGCAGGTGCTGCAAGAGGCGGCACGCAGCCCTGACGGCGGGCGTCCGCTCTGGCGCGGGTTCGCGCTGTTCGGCGCGTTCCTGCTGTTAGGGGGCGGCGCGGTGTTCGGCGTGCTGCGCTGGCTTTCGAACCAACTTCCTGAGCCGCCTAAACCCACGCGCCGACGGCGGTTCTAAGCGGGGTTGCGGCGGCAGCGTCGCCGCCGCCACCCTCAACCGCCCTACACTTGCTCCATCGGGTAGCGCAAGAGCGCGCTCGCGCCCTGAACCGACGCGCGAGCCTCGCCATGCACGGTTTCTACTTGCGCGCCCTGCTCTAAAGCGCGCTCCAGCACCGTGTCCACAATATCGGGCATCTGCCACACTGTGACCGTGCCGTCGGGCGCGTCGTCAGGGGAGAGACCAATCTGCCCCGACGGGTAGAACACCGCGCCTGGCTGCGTGAACTCGGTGTCGTACAGCAGGGCGCGCACATTGCCCCACTCCAGCGCGCGCAGCACAGCGGGCAGCCCCATCGCTTTCATCGCGGGCGTCGCCTCCGTGAGTTCCTTCAGCAGCTGCGCCTCCTGCTCCAAGTCCAGTTCCATCAGCCGATCCAGCACGCGCTCGTAAATCTGGTTGATGGGCATCTTGTCGTGCGCCTGTATCCTGCCTGCGTAGGCGCGGCGCACATAGTCATGCAGGTAGCTGGGGAACGCGCTCGCCAACTCGTCGGGCGCGGCGATGATGAGGCGGTCATATGGGTGCGTCTGGCGCAGCGCACGCACCGTCTCGGCGATCCGACGCAGGTGCTGCTGCTGCTCGTGGAGTTTGAGCATCTGCACATTGCGCTCGCCCATGCCGTGCACGGCGGTGATGCCGCTGGGCGTGCGCACCCCGTGCGCGCCCGGGGGCAGAATCTCGCGGTCTTTCACGAGGCTGAACGCATCGAGCGCGCGGATGCCGTGAATGTCCACCTGATAAAAGTAGGCGTCGCGGTGGTCGAACACCACCACGAGGTTCACCCCGAAGTCGGCTTCGACGGCGAACAGGCGGCGCACATAGGGCGTCTGGTCAACCACCAGCGTGTTGCGCTCCACATAGGGCAGCAGCACGGTCTGGAACAGCCCCTCGCCCGAGCAGACGAACGCCGCCAGCCCGCGCACAGGCAGCGAGTTTTCGCCCAGCAGGTTCGACGGCTCCTCCACGAAGTCCTCCAGTCGCTGGAAGTCGGCGCGAATCGACTCGCGCGCCTCCGCCGAGACGGGATGGTCGTCCAGCCAGTGGCTGAGCTGGTTGACCAGCGTCTTGAGCCGAATGCGGTACTTGGGTGGGCGCGTCGCCCGCTGGTCGGGCGTCATGCTCAGGTACAGCGTCGTGGTCAGAAACCGCTCCGATTTGAAGTGCTTCAGCGTCTCTAAGGTGTTTCGCATGGGTAGCCTCCTCATACCAATCGCCGAGCCAGAGTTCATGATTGCCCCCCTCCTGCAGGTTCCCCCCGCTTCGCGAGGGGGACCGAGCCGCGCGCCCGTTCGGTTCCCCCTGCTCGCAGGGGGAACCTTAAGAAGGGGGTTCTCGTTCATTCGTGCTTTTACGAACTCTGGTTGCGCGATTGGTATCATTCGGTTCACTGCCCCAAATTCTTACGCTGCCACTCTTTCAGGAGTTCAGGGGCGCGGGGGTCTAAAAACACGCTCTCAATAAACAGCGCGTAGAGTTGGTCGTCCTTGAGCTGCGCGACATCCACACGCGCGGCTTCCAGCACCTCTTTGCTGCGCTTGACCATGTACTGAAACTGCTCGTCGGTGAAGGTGGGCTTGAGTTCGGTGGCGACTTCGCTGACGACTTGAGCGCGCAGTTGGCGGCGTTTTTGGGCGGCGTCGGTCTCCAGCCGCTTGATGGTCTCCAGAAACTCTTTGGGCAGGCTCTTGCCGCGTGCGGTGTCCTCACGAATGCGCAGAATCTCGTCCTTGCGGTTGCGCAGCTCCTTCGCCTCCTCTTGAATCAGCCGTTCCAGTTGTTTGTAGGCGCGCTCGTGGGCGGGGATGAGCCGCTCGATTTGCGCTTTGGTGAGGTTCAGCGGGCGGATGTTGTTGAACCAGGTGATGTCGCTGAGCGCGAGCAACAACTGGTCAACCTCCGAGAGGGTGGGCGTGCTTGCCTGTTGCGGGACGCCCAGTACCAGCCCGCACGCCATCGCCGTAATCAACCCAATCCGCCGCATATCCCGATTATACCTGCCCATCGTGCGCGATTTTCGACGCGCGAGGGCGTATAATATTACAGGAGGCTTCGATGACAATCCATCGCCTGATGTACTGGCTCTTTCTGGCGGTCGGGATGATATTGTTCGCGACCGTCGGGTTTTTGGTCGCAGACCCGTTTTTGAAGGCGGTGGACGGCTGGTTCGAGGGTCCCGCGCCGATTTCGCCGTTGTGGACGCGCATCGGCTTGACGACGGCGGGGCTGTTGATGGGGATTCTGGTCGCCAATCACAGTTTTCAGTTGCTGACGCGGGTGGCGCGCCATTTGGAGGAGGCGGAGCCCGACGAGAAGCTGGCGATTGGGCTGGGGCTGGTCTCGGCGGCGGTGATTACCTTCGCGCTTTATCCGCTGCTGTTCGCGATTGGCGGCGCGCGGCTCGGCTGGGCGCTCACGCTGCTCGCGTTCGTGATCCTGGTCTACCTCAGCGTGGTGAGTTTCCTCAGCATGAAGGAGTACCTGCCGCTCACGGCGCAGATGGCGCGACGCTCCAAAGGCGTCAAGATTCTGGACAGCAGCGTCATCATCGACGGGCGCATTCGGGACATCATCCGCACGGGCTTTCTGGAGGGCAGGATTTATGTGCCTGGCTTTGTGCTGGACGAGGTGCAGCATATTGCCGATTCGGAGGACCCGTTGCGCCGTGCGCGGGGCAGGCGCGGACTCGATGTGCTGAAGCAGTTGCAAGCCGACTTGGGCGAGAACATGGAGGTGCGTACCCATGACCGCCTCGCGCCGCACACGGGCGACGAGGTGGACGCGCGGCTGGTGCGCCTCGCCAAAGCCATGCGCGCCGACATCGTGACCAACGACTACAACCTGAACCGCGTCGCCGAAGTGCAGGGCGTGCGCGTGCTGAACATCAACGAACTCGCCGAAGCCGTGCGCATCCATGTGCTGCCAGGCGAAGACCTGACGGTCATCCCCATCCGCGAGGGTCAGGAACCCGATCAGGGCATCGCCTACCTCGAAGACGGCACGATGGTCGTGGTGGAGGGCGGACGCGAGTACCTCAACCAACCTGTGGAGGTGGTGGTGACCAGCGTGCTGCAGTCGGCGCGCGGGAAGATGTTGTTTGCCGAACCCAAGAGCGCGGACGGCAAGACGGAAGGAGGCATCGACTATTCTACACGCCCTAATTTTGGCGGCAGGAAGCGGCGTCCGATACGGTAAAGGCGACAAGTTGTGGCAGGTGCTGCTGGGCGCGCCGGTGTGGCGGCACGCGGTGTGGCGGCTGCTGAGCCATCCCGAAGTGGCGTCGGGCACGCTGGCGGTCGCGCCGAGCAACGCCGCGCCGTTCGAGGCGTACCTGCAGCGATTGCCCGCGCCCAAGCCGCTGCGCATCCTGCCCTGCGGCGGGGCGACGCGCCAAGCGACGGTACGCAACGCGCTCGCGTACCTGCCCGACGGCGTGCGCTTCGTGGCGGTGCATGACGCCGCGCGCCCACTAATCAGCCACGCGCTGCTCGATAGACTCGTCGAAACCGCCACGCGCTACGGAACTGCCGTGCCTGCGCTGCCTGTGCAGGACACGCTCAAACGCGCGGATGACGGGCGCACGGTGCAGGCGACCGTGCCGCGCGAGGGGCTGTACCGCGTGCAGACGCCGCAGGTGTTCCGCGCTGACTGGCTGATCAATGCGCATCGCCGCGCCGCCGAGCAGGGCTTCGAGCAGGCGACCGACGACGCGCAGCTGCTGGAACGCGCGGGCTACCCCGTATATCTGGCGGAGGGCGACCCGCGCAACCTGAAGCTCACGACGCCCGATGACCTGCACTTACTGCGCCTGCATATAGGCGAGGGCGCACTGACCCGCACAGGGATTGGGTATGATATTCACCAGCTAACGGAAGGGCGCACACTGATGCTGGGAGGCGTTGCCATCGAGTATCCCTACGGGTTGCAGGGGCATTCCGACGCCGATGTCGTGTTGCACGCGATTTGCGACGCGCTGCTGGGCGCCGCCGCGCTGGGCGACATCGGACAGCACTTCCCCAACACCGACCCGCGCTGGAAGGACGCCCCCAGCCTGACGCTGCTGCAGCATGTTCGCACCTTGCTGGCGCAACACGGCTGGCAGCCCCTGAACATCGACGCGATGGCGCTTGCGGAAGCGCCGAAACTTGCGCCCTACATCCCCGACATGCGCCAGCGGATCGCCCATACGCTGGGCATCCTACCCGAACAGGTGAGCATCAAGGCGACGACGAACGAGGGCATGGACGCCGTCGGCGCGCGACGCGCCATCGCCTGCTACGCCGTCGCTGCCATCTACCCCGCTAACGGAGAGGCAGACCATGAGCAAATCCCGACGCAAACAGGTTGAAATCGTCGATGTGACCTTTCGCAGCCCGCACCAAGAGCTGAGCGAGTCCGAGAAAGCCTATGTGCGGCGCAAACTGCAGAAACTCGCGCGATTTTTCCACAAGCTCTGGGCGCTGGAGGTGACCTACGAGCTGGTGCGCGGGCAGCATCATGTCTCGGTGCTGGTGGACGCCGACGGGCAGAAGTTCCACCACGATGAGACGGCGCACGAGTTCCGCGCGGCGGTGGACGCCGTTGTGCAGAAGCTGGAACACCAGCTTGCCCGCTACAAGGAGCGGCTGCAGAAACGCGGACGCACCCCCCGCGAAGAGGTCATCGAGACCGCGCTCGCAGCAGGCGAGACCGCCGAGGAACCCGAAAACCCCGCGCCGAACCCGACTATTCGGCGCACGATTCGCGTGCCCCTCAAGCCGATGAGCCTCGAGGAGGCGCTCCTGCAGGCGGAGCTGGAGGGCGCGTCGGTGTATATGTTCCACGACGCCGACGCGAACCGCTACTGCGTGCTGGTGCAAGTCGAGAAAGGCGTCTACGACCTGATTGAGGGGCTTGGCTAAAAGCGTTGGTTCCCTCGCGCCTGTTGGCTTTGGTTCTGCTATGCGTGGCGTTGGGCGGGGCGCGCCTGCACGCGGGCGAGGTGCAGCTGCCGTCGGTCGCGCTGGCGGGCGTGCCGTTCGAGATTGCTGCCAGCGGCTTCGCGCCCCAGACCCGCGTGCAGCTACGCTTCGAGGACGCGCAGGGCAACCCACTGGCGCAGGCGGACGCCGTCGCCGACGAGTCGGGCGCGGCGTCGCTGCAGGTGCGCCTGCCCCAAGTGGGCACAGTGCGCTATGCGTGGCAGGCGGGTGAGGCGTCGGGCGACGGTACGCTGCGCGTCATCCCCGCGTGGTGGAGCCTGCTGCCGCCGCTGCTGGCGATTGCGCTTGCGTTGTGGCTGCGACAGGTCGCGCTCGCGCTTGTCGGCGGGGTGTGGCTCGGCGCGTGGCTGATTGCGGGCGGCGAGCCGTTCACACCCCTGCTGCGCGTGGTGGACACCTACCTGCTAAACGCCTACGCCGACCGCGACCACCTGCAGATTATCCTGTTCACGCTGCTGCTGGGCGGGATGCTGGGCGTTATCACCCGCGCGGGCGGGCTGCGGGCAATCGTGCGCGTGCTGAGTCGGCGCGTGCGCTCCGACCGCGGCGTGCAACTGAGCGCGTACCTGCTGGGGCTGCTCATCTTCATCGACGACTACGCGAACACGCTGTTTGTCGGCGCGACGATGCGCCCGCTGGCAGACCGCTACCGCGTCTCGCGCGAAAAACTGGCGTATCTGATCGACTCCACCGCCGCGCCTGTGGCGAACCTCGCGCTGATTGGCACTTGGATTGGCTTCGAGGTCTCCGTGATTGCCGACAGCTTCAAGGCGGCGGGGATTGCGCTGGAGCCGTACTGGGCGTTTTTGCTGAGCCTGCCGTATCGGTTCTACCCGATTTTCGCGCTGGCGTTTATCGCGTGGCTGCTGGTGTGGCGTCGGGACTTTGGGGCGATGTATCGGGCAGAGATGCGGGCGCGCATGACGGGCAAGGTGCTGGCAGACGGCGCGTCGCCGCTGGCGAACTACGACTCCGCCGAGCTGATGCCGCCTGACCACCTGCAGGGCAGCCTGTGGAGCGCGGTGCTGCCGATTCTGACCGCGCTGGGCGGCGCGATTGGCGGGCTGGTCTACACGGGCTACTACGGCGCGTTGGACGCAGGCGACCCGATTACGCTGCGGACGGTGCTGGCGAACGCGAACTCGTACATCAGCCTCGTGTGGGGCGCGTTGCTGGGGTGCCTCGTGGCGCTTGTGTGCGTGGGGCTGACCCGCGCGCTGAGCCTGCGCGAGTCGTTCGATGCGTGGCTCGGCGGCGTGCGCTCGATGGTGCTGGCGGTGACGATTCTGGGGCTGGCGTGGAGCATCGGCGCCGTGTGCGAGACGCTGCACACGGCGCAGTATCTGGTGCAGTCGCTGCAGGGGACGGTTAGCCCTGCATGGCTGCCCGCGCTGACGACGCTCACAGCGGCGGGCATCAGCTTCGCAATCGGCAGCTCGTGGGGCACGATGAGTATCCTGATGCCGCTGGCGGTTCCGCTGGCGCACACGCTCACGGCGGGGATGGGCGCGGAGGCGCAGCAGTTCTACCTCATCGCGACGATTTCGTCCGTGTTGGCGGGGGCGACCTTCGGCGACCACTGCTCCCCGATTTCGGATACGACGGTGCTGTCGTCGATTTTCGCGGGGTCTGACCATATCGACCATGTGCGCACGCAGTTGCCCTATGCGCTGGTGGTGGGTGCGGTAGCGTGGCTGGTGGGCGATGTGGCGACGGCGTTCGGGCTGCCCGTGTGGGCGGCGCTGCTTCTTGGCGTTCTGCTGCTGGGCGCGGTTGTGCGCATCGTTGGTAAACCGACGCCGAGATTTAGCGAGTCTGCATAATACACATCGTATGGGCGAAGCTTACGAGAACAAGCAAGGCTGAAGACCCCCTCCTGCAGGTCTTATACCAACTGCGCTACCAAAGTTCGTGAATGCACAGGACTCGAATCCCCCTCACCCCGACCCTCTCCCCCCTTGACAAGGGGGGAGAGGGCAGGGAGTGGGGGGATTCTGCACGCGCAGGAATTTGTGAACTCGGGCTCGGCGATTGGTATCACTCCCACCGCCGTATCGGACGAATACGCACCTGACCCGCTCCGATGACCAGCAGGTGTCCCGCGAGGCGATCCGAGTTTTCTTGGATTGCTCGCAAGGTAAGCATAGCCTTGCGCTGGTTCGAGAGTCCTGCCAGCCGAAGCAGGATTATGTCCGTGCTGAGGCGCTGTTCACGCACCGCGATTTCACCAAAGTCCTTGTCCGCTGTCAGCAACAACCGCCCTTCGCGATTGGCGCTGTCTAATACAGCAGCGTCGTCGAGTCCAGGCGCGAGTTCCGCTACATACAGGACATCATAGCCCGCTTCCCTGAGTGTTTGCACAATCGGCTGGTCAACGCTTTCGTCTGCCACAAACTGCATACCAATCACTTAGTGTCTGCTAATGCGTACACAGTTTCTCCACGCACTAACTCCGCCGCAAAGAGAAGCGCCTCTTGGATGGCTTCTGGGGTCAGGCGGGGGTGCGACTCAAGGATTTGTTCGATCGTTTCGCCTGCTGCCAGCTTCTCCAGCACCAAGTCAACGGGAATGCGAGTTCCCTTGAACACGGGCTTTCCCATCATCACCTGCGGATGTGCTTCAATCCACTGATACTGACGCATCGCGCGGGAATTGTACCCTTTTGGGACAGTGAAGCAACCCTCAGCGCCGAAAGACCAGCACATACTCCGTTGGGTAGGCGAGGTAGTCGGCATCGTGTGTTTTGGTGAACTTGCCCGTCTGCTTGTCGCGCGTGCGGGGCAGAATCTTGCTGGGGATTTCGCGCAGAATCATGCGCTCTAATGCAAAGCCCAGTGTCGCCAACTGCTCGGCAAAGACCTGCGCGTTCTGCACCTCGACGCCGCTTAGGTGCGTGTTGCCAATCACGATGCAGGCGTACCCGCCAGAGCGCATCACTCGCCGCCACTCGGTGAAGCAGGCGTACATCTCGGCGAAGTAGAGGGCGACTTCACGCGCCTTGCGGGGGTTAACCTCACACAACCTGCCGACAATTGCCTCTGCCAGCGGCGAATGGAGGTTTCCTACAGGCTCGTGAACGCCGTTGGAACGCCCAATCAACCCCTGACGAAACTCGCGCAGGTCGGTCGTCATCTGGAACCACAGTGCGCTCAGCTGGTGCAGGTCGGCATACTCGTAGCTGGTGACATACGGCGGCGAGGTCACGATGAGGTCTACCGACTGGTCGGGCACAGGCAAGAATCGAGCATCGGCGCAGTGGCAATGTACAGGTGTGTCCAGTGTGCCTGCACGCTGCAGGAGTGCCCAGTATTCGCGGTTGCCCCACGCCATGCGCCGCGCGTGCCTGAAAAAGACCTGCGTCGGGTCGGGGATGGACTTCTCCAGCTTGCGCACAGGCTTGACGCTGCGGTCATGCCACTACGAGACGGGTTTCAGCGTGTGCGACATGGCGCAGCGGAAAAAGGGTTGCACGGAGTCGTCCAGCATTTCGAAGGCGTGCTGAATCCGAGACAACTCATGCAGCACATCCTCGCGAAACCAGTAGCGCAGCCGCTCGTGCCAGTGGGGGTCGTTGACCGTCGCCCACGCCTCGCCAAACGCGACGGTTGTAGGGGCGACGCCAGTCTCTCCCAAACGCAGGCATTTGCTTCGCCCAGCAGGTGCGGTTCAAGGGCGCGTACCTTCGCAGTGGCGATTAGGTGCGCCACAGGATTGATGTCCACCCCGATGCTCGGTCGCCCCAACCGTTTCGCCTCCACCAACGCCGTGCCCGACCCCATGAAGGGGTCCAACACGGTATCGCCTGGACGGGAGTAGTCCTCAATTAGCCGCGCCGCGAGTTGCGGGATGAACTTGGCAGGATAGCGGTGGTAGCCGTGTGTCGCGTAGCTCGTCTGCGCCTGCGTCAGGTGCGCAAACGCCCATTCGGGATCGGGAGTCAGCCCTGTAAACTGCTCCAACACTGAAGCCGCAGAACCTGCTAATCGAGCTCCAACCATCCACCGTCTACCGTCCACTCACAGGCTCCGACCCTGTTAGCCCCTCGAACGACTCGCCTGCGTGCGGGTGGGTTTTGTCCTCGATGGAGGGTCCCCAAGTGTCCCGTGCGAAGGGGATTTCCTCGCCGCCCAGGGGGAAGTCCTTGCGCAGCGGATGCCCCACCCAGTCATCAGGCATCAGGATCCGCTTCAGGTTCGGATGCCCCTCGAACAGAATGCCAAACATGTCGTACACTTCGCGTTCGGGATAGTTCGCACCTTCCCAGATGCCCGTGACGGACGGTACAGGCTCGCCGTCGTCCACACGCACCTTCAGGAAGATGCGCCCGAAACTCACAGGCGAGTAGAGGTTGTAGACCACCTCGAACCGCTTGGGCTTCTCGCCTTTTTCCCAGTAGGGCAGCCAGTCGATAGCGGTGATGTCGCTGATGTAGAGGTAGCCGAGGTCGGGGTCATCGCGCAGCAGGCGACAGACCTCCAGCAGTCGCTCTTTGCGAATATACAGCCAAGTATCCCCGCGGAATTCGTACACTTCCTCAACGGCGTCGGGGTACTGCGCAGCGATTTTCTGGTACTCGATGCGCTCGCTCATCGGCTCTCTCCTGGCAGGGCGGCGACGGGTTCAGGCTGGGGGGCGTTCAGGGCGGGCGCAGGCTCAGGCTTCAGCCGCCGATGCTCCACAGGGTCTTCCCAGTCCAGCGCGCCCTTTTTCCATTCGTACAGGAAGCTGACCAGCAGCAGCAGGGTGAACACGCCCACCACGCCGACGGCGAACGCTCGCGCGTCGGGGGGCAGGTCGCGCACCGCCACGAAAAACGGGTACAGGAAGGCAATCTCCACATCGAAGATGATGAACAGCATCGCGGTCAGGTAGAAGTGGATGGGGAACCGCTCGCGTGCGCTGCCGACGGGCGTGATGCCGCACTCGTAGGGCGAGCCTTTCGCCAGCGACGGGCGCTTGGGTCCCAGCAGCCACGACCCGCCGACCATCACGGCGGCAATCACAGCGGCGATTGCGAACAGAATCAGCAACGGCACATAATCGCTCGGCATCGAAAGCTATTATACCTGACGGGGAGCGCTCGCGCCTGCACAGAAGCCGCTGCAATCGCTATGTTGACAAATTGGGCTCATGTGGTATAATTTGTCAACTCGTATGATTGGTGAACGCATTCGCGCTGCACGGAAAGCGCAAGGGCTATCGTTGCGTGCGTTGGCGGAGCGCGTTGGGCTGAGCCACGAGATGATCCGTCGGTACGAGCAGGGTAAAGCCGTACCGAGTGCATCAACGCTACATAAGATTGCCGATGCACTTAGGTGCAGGTCTGACTACTTTCTACGCCCAACGCTAATTGGCGAAATCAAGCCCGCGTTTCGTCTGAAACGCAGGCTGCCTGCATCCCAGCGTGCGATGATTATTCTGCGGGTTCAGGACTGGCTCGAGCGCTACCTAATCATCGAGCGGATTCTGGGACTGGACGCGCCCTTCGAGTTTCCCGACGGCTTCCCCTACCCCGTGCGCCAGATGGAGGATGTCGAGCAGGCGGCGATTGCCCTGCGCAATTCTTGGCAGCTGGGATTAGATCCTATCGCCACTCTTGTTGAACTGCTGGAGGAGCGCGGGTTGCGCGTCGGAGTAATCTCTGGCGTCGAGGCGTTCGACGGATGCGCTTTTGAAGTGGAGGTGGGCGATTGTCGCCAGCCTGTTCTCGTGTATGCCGACAACTACCCAGGCGATCGGCAACGCTTCAGCACTGCCCATGAGTTGGGGCATCTAATGCTGCGTGTAGAGGGCAACCTCGACGAGGAGAAGGTCGCCAACCGTTTCGCGGGCGCGTTCCTTGCGCCCCAGCCGAGCGTGATTCGAGAACTCGCCGCGATGGGAAGCACCCTAACTCTCAGCGAACTGGCGCACCTGAAGCAAAAGTACGGGATGAGCATGCAGGCATGGGTTTATCGCCTACGCGATCTGGGTGTGGTTAGCGAGTGGAGCGCCTCCCGCGTTTTTGCGATGTTTCGGGAGCGCGGCTGGCACAAAACCGAGCCAGGCGAACCATATCCTGCAGAGTCGCCGCGGCGGTTCGAGAACCTCGTGCTGGCAGCCTACGAAGAGGAGATCATCACCACTTCACGCGCCAGCGAGCTACTGAACATGCGCTACATCGAGTTTCTGAATCGCTATCAACACCTGCGAGGAGGCGCATCGATTGCACTGCGTCGTGGACACAAGCGTCTGGATAAGTCTGCACAAGGCTGGCATCCTGCCCGAAGCGCTGCTGCTGATTAACAAAGGTTGGGTGTTTCTCGTGACTGACGCAATTGAGCGCGAACTGCAGGAGCCTACTTACGAAGCCCTCGCAGCGCAAGGGGTGCGCTACTATCCGCTTTCGGAGGAAGCGAACAGTCGGGTGCAAGCGCTGACACAAACAGAACTTGCGCTTTCCGAGGCGGATGCAAGTGCGGTCGTAGCAGCCCAGGCTGTGAGCGCGCTCATTCTCACAGACGATCGTCCGCTGCGCGAGAAGGCACAGGAACTCCGCATTCAGGTTCACGGAACGCTGTGGCTCCTTGAGCAGCTTGTCAAAGCGCAGCTCATAGATGACGCTGCTCTGTGCCTTGCCCTTGAGAGAATGATGGCTGCAGGAAGGCGGTTTCCCCCTCATCTCGTCAGCCGCCTCAAAACACACTACAACTGCTCCGAGTAGAGCTGCACACGAACGGAAGGGCTGGCGAAGCGTGCGCCTATCCCCTTTGCTCGCTGGCGCGCAGGTAGACCATCAGGCACGCAATATCGGCAGGGCGCACGCCAGGCACACGCGCCGCTTGACCCACCGTGCGCGGACGCACCCGCGCCAGCTTCTCGCGCGTCTCTTTGGAGATTGCAGGCAGCGCGTCGTAGTCCAAGTCGTCGGGGATGCGCCAGTGTTCCACTTTGCGCAGCTGCTCAATCTGCTGCTGTTGCTTGCGCAGGTAGACCTCGTACTTGGCAAGAATCTCCACGCGCTCGGCGATTTCGGCGGGGGCGCGCAGCGTGTCGGGGAACAGCTGCTGTAGCATCGCGTAGCTTACTTCGGGGCGGCGCAGGTACTCGTATGCGCTCAGCCGCGCGTTCACGGGCGTGCCGCCCAACGCCTGCAGCTGCGGGTTGTGTCGTCCGCTAACCTCCAGCATCCGCAGGGTCTCCTGCTCGCGCTCGATTGCCTCGCGACGGCGCAGGTAGCGCTCCCAGCGCGCCTCGCACACCAGCCCGACGGCGCGTCCGATGGGGGTCAGCCGCTCGTCGGCGTTGTCGTGGCGCAGGTGCAGCCGATGCTCCGCCCGACCCGTCAGCATCCGATACGGGTCGTCCACGCCCTTGGTCACCAAGTCGTCAATCAGCACGCCGATGTAGCTGTTGGAACGCTCCAGCACCAGCGGCTCGCGATTCTGCACCCACAGCGCGGCGTTGATGCCTGCTACCAGTCCCTGCGCCGCCGCCTCCTCGTAGCCCGATGTGCCGTTGATCTGCCCCGCCAGAAACAGCCCGCGCACCGCCTTCGTCATCAGCGTCGGGTACAGCTGGTCGGGATAGACCATATCGTACTCCACCGCGTAGCCTGGGCGCAGCACCACGACCTCTTCCAGCCCTGGCAGCGTGCGCAGGAACGCCAACTGCACCTCTTCGGGCAGGCTGGTGGACATCCCCTGCACATACAGGTCGTCAGCGTCCCAGTATTCCTGCTCCAGAAAGACGGGATGACGGTCTTTGTCGGGGAAGCGCACGATTTTGTCCTCGATGCTGGGGCAGTAGCGCGGTCCAATCCCCGTGATGTGCCCGCCGTACATCGCGGAACGGTGCAGGTTCTCGCGGATGATGGCGTGTGTGCGCTCGTTGGTGTAGGTTTGCCAGCAGGGAAGCAGCGGGCGCGGGGGCAACAGCGCATCGTGCAGGTACGAAAACGGCGGGCACGGCTCCGACGGCACTTCCGTCAGGCGCGACAAGTCCACGCTCGTTTTGTCGATGCGCGGGGTCGTGCCCGTCTTGAAGCGCCCGATGCGGAACCCCAGTTGGCGCAGCGATTCAGTTAACCCGACGGCAGGTTCGTCGCCAAAGCGCGCCGCGCGGATTTTGCGCTCGCCGATATGGCACAGCCCGTTCAGGAAAGTGCCTGTGGTCAGGATGACGGCGCGTGCGGTCAGTTCCCCGTCGCGCGTGCGGATGCCGGAGCACACCCCATCGCGCACAAGTACCGCCTCTGCCGCGCCCTCCAGCAGGGTCAGGTTCTCCTGCTGCTGCAGGGTGCGTAGCATCTCGGCGGGGTAGTGCGCTTTGTCGGCGTGGGCGCGTAGCGTGCGCACAGCGGGTCCCTTGCCCGTGCCCACGAAGCGGATGTGCGTCAGCGTGCGGTCAATGTTCACGCCCATCTGCCCGCCCAGCGCGTCGATCTCGCGCACCAAGTGCCCCTTGGCAGGACCGCCAATCGAGCAGTTGCAGGGCATGTGCGCCGTGCGTTGCAGGTTCAGCGTGATGACCGCTGTGCGGCAACCCATCCGCGCCGCCGCCAACGCCGCCTCACACCCCGCATGCCCCGACCCCACCACGAGTACCTCAAAGTCCGTCATCGGGGGAATTGTACCCATCCGCCGTTGGGAGTTCCCTGTCGACGCCAGGGACATCCCAGCGGACGCCGGGGACATCCCCATCGCTGCGAGAGACGCCTACGGGTTCAGATTATGAATTGCCCCCTTCCTTGAGGTTCCCCCCGCTTCGCGAGGGGAACCGCGCCTGTTCGGTTCCCCCTGCCTGCAGGGGGAACCCTGACGTCTGCCATTTCGAGCAGGCGTGAACACACCCCGCGGGTACCACATTCACCCAAAACACCCGCAACAACACCCCCAAAACACCACCAACACCCCCTCAAACACACACCAACCCTCACAACCGAAACGCACACAACCAACTCAACACCACATCCACACCCCAACACCACCCCACACCGCCAGTTTTCGGCACTTCATCCCCACACACCCCACGACCCCATAACCCGCCATTTATTTCCCCACCCAACACCTCACGCCGCACGCTCCACAACACATCCCGAAAAGTCCACCGCGCACGACCCCGACACCCGCCCCAACGCGCACCACCCGTCCACTTGCCCCACCCACGATACCCGCTCCATACCAACGCCCCGTACACCCACGCGCTCCACGCCACGCTCCGCTCCCCGCTGTCAAAACCCCAACACGGCTTCTCCCCCAACCCAAACCCGCTCTTCAGCCACCGAAATCCCACCTCCACCTCCCAACGCTGCCACAACTTCAACAACAACACCTTCAACGACACAGGCAACTGCCACCCGTCCGTGCCGTCCGAAACCGCGTGCACCCAAAACGCCATCGGCTCGCGCGATTTGCCCTGCTTGGTGCGCTTGCGATGCCCGCGCACAATAATCACGAAAAACACCCGCGCGCCCCACCCCACCCGACGACACGGACCCTCAACCCGCACCAACAGGTGCACTTTACGCCCCCGCACCACAAGCGGCACCCGTTGCCAGCCTCTGCGCTGTTGCCACTTGTCTTGCGGCGTCCACACTTGGTCGCTATAGATCCGCCGACGCCCCCGACCTGAAGGCACACCCTGCGGCAAGGCGCACCAGCGCGAGTCTTTGCGCGTGCGCACACAGCAGACCGTGTTCGGCAGATCCAGCGTGCCCAACGCTTGGGTGTCGCCCCGCCCGTCGCCGACACACAGCAGTAGCTGCTCTGGGCGTCCTGCCGCGTTGAGCCACGCCCGCACACGCTGCAGGCTGGCAATCCAGCCTTGGATTTCCGAGCGGCGCGAGGCAGGGTTGGCGTAGCGGGCTTTGTGTGAGAAGGTGGGCAGCCAGTAGATGGGCACACAGCGGGCGTCGGGGTCGTTGTCGAGCCAGCCTGCCATCACGAAGCGTTGGG